>Ga0075290_1000001_pt1 | contig 22183 bp, 20 predicted proteins | sample SF_Rice_20C_80N__2_FD_69765 | JGI IMG/M metagenome (GOLD analysis project Ga0075290, IMG submission 69765) | Rice paddy soil microbial communities from Twitchell Island, California, USA - SF_Rice_20C_80N_201 | ecosystem: Environmental > Terrestrial > Soil > Paddy field/soil | place: USA...
CGTCGAGCGTGGTCCGGGCGTAGCGCGCGGGATGGACCGGCGCGTTCTCGTCGATCCACTCGCTGCCCCGTGGCGCGTAGATCGGCGCGAACGACTCCTGGATGAACCGTTCGGCGCCCGCCGCGGTTGCCGCCGCGGCGAGGGTCGCCGCTCCTTCCCGGCGGATCCGGTCGTTCTCCTTCCAGGCGGCGCGCAGGAACGCGCGTGAGGCCGGCGGGATATGTGTGGCGAGATTGATGACGGCGCCGTGCCCGCGGATGGCCTCTCGCAGCGCCACCGGCTCGAACAGACTGGCCGTCGAGGTCGCGGCGCCGAGCTCCGTCAACGCGCGCTGCTTTGCGGAAGAGCGTGCGAGGGCCGTCACACCGTGGCCCGCGACCAACAATCGTGGAACGACCCGTCGTCCGATGACGCCTGTTGCGCCTGCGACAAAAATCTGCATCCTTTGCGGATGATAACGGGATCGTGGCTGGCGTCACCCTCCGAGGGCAAAGAACAGCGCGGCCGCCGACATCGCCACACCGAGCGACACTTTGATGGCCGCCGCCGCCGCCCGGCCAAGCACCGCGCCCCATCCCGCCTTGACGGCGACGCCCGAATGCCGGGCATTGCTGTACTCGAAGAGCGCCGCGCCGGCAAACGCGCCGGCGAATCCGCCCACCACGGAGCCGACGAGCGGCACCGGCACGCCGACGATTGCCCCCGCCAGCCCACCCAGGATGGCACCCCATCCGGCCCGTCGCGATCCGCCGTATCGCTGGGCGAAGCGGAACCCGATCCAGGTCTCGGCCACCTCGCCCAGCAGCGCGAGGACGATGGCGACGACGAGAAACGTCGCGCTGACGGTGCGGAAATCGGTGAGCCATCCGTAGCCGATGATGCCGAGCAGAATGACCCAGAGGCCCGGAAGTCCGAACGGGATGAGCAGCAACCCGACGACACAGGCGAGCAGGAGCAGGACGACCTCGGCACCGGCCATCAGGCGCTACGCACCTTTGCCTCGTACCTGTCCCTGATCGATTGACTGATGAATGTACTGAGCCCCCGTCCCTCGACGGCCAGCGCCTTCATGTGCTCGATATTCCGGGCGCCCGCGCTTCGGTAGGTATAGAGGTAGGTATCGCCACCAGCGAATCGGACGCGAATGAAATCCGCTCCGGTCTCATATGCCACGACCCCTGAATCGCCAGCCAGGTTCCGATAGGGTTGCATGCACTCCTCCCATGCTCCGCTACCGGGCAATATGGCGGGGTCGGGGGCGTGCCGCAGTGGTCAGGGCGTGGCCGGTGCTCGCTCAGGCGCAGGATTCAGTAGACGTACGGAACCAGCGCGGCGGTCCCTCGCCGGTATTGCTCGTACTGGGGGAAGGTCTCGACCATCCGGCCCTCCTCCATCCGGCTCTTGATGATGAAAGAGAGGACCGCGAACGGCACGGCGAGGAGTGCCCTCCATTCTCCGATGGCGACCGCCGTGCCCAGGAACGCCAGCAGCATCCCGGTATAGATCGGGTGCCGCACATACCGGTAAGGGCCGCTGGTGACGAGGGCGTGGCCTTCCTTCACCACCACGCTCGCGCTCCAGTTGCGTCCGAGATGGCGGCGGGCCCACACCGCAAAGCCGAGTCCCGCGGCCACCAGCACAGGGCCGATGACGCCGAGCGGCCCGCCGATGGGGAGAAACCGGCGGCTCAGTACCCGAGGCAGCAGGCCCGGCGCCGCCAGGAGGAGCGCGGCGGCGAGGAGCAGCGCCTTGTGCCGCAGCCGCGAAGACAGGGACTCATGCCAGCGCGTCACCTTCACGTCGCGGGCGGAGACAACCCAGTAGACGAGCCAGGCGATCCACAGCACCGACACGACGGGACTGATGGGCGAATGAGCGCCGCCCTGCGTCGGATTCAGCGTCATCATGACCGTAGGATGACCGTTCCGCCGGCAGCCGGGCAAGGGGCGAGGCTAGATTACCACCTGCCCCGCTCACGGAGCTTTGCCCATGCGAGCCCTTCTTCCGTTCATCGGCCTTACGGCGGCCGGCGCACTACTCAGCTGCTCCTCCGAGTCGAGCACCGCGTTGGCGGACTGCTCCAACGCCGGCGGCGGACCGAGGGGAGGAGTCACGGTGGGGAACAACTTTTTCCGGAGCGACCATAACGGCACCTGCAATACCGCGGTGGACACGATCCAGGCCGGAGAGACCGTCACCTGGACCTGGACCGGCGCCACGTCGCATAGCGTCCGCTCCCAGGGCACTCCGAGCTTTCCGAGCAGCGCCGTCCTCACCGGCTCCGGCCAGTCCTACTCGGTCAACTTCGACACTCCCGGCAGCTACGACTACGACTGCTCGATCCATGCTTCGCAGATGACCGGCAGGATCGTGGTCCGGTAGCGAGCATGAGCGCCCGCCTGCCGCTGCTGCTCGGGCTCGCCGACCCGGCCCTGCTCCTCATGCGCATCGTCGTCGGGCTGGTCTTCGGCAGCAGCGGCTGGAGCCACGTGAAGGATCCGGTCGGACGCGCACGGAGCATCGGCATGAGTCCGGGCTTTACCCGCGTCCTCGGCGTGGCCGAGATCGCGGGCGCCGCGGGTGTCGTGCTGGGCGTGCTGCCTCAACCCGCCGCGCTGGGACTCATCCTCGTCATGCTGGGCGCCATCCAGAAGAAGATCTTCGTCTGGAAGACGGGGTTCTGGGGCACGCACGGCACCGACGGCTGGCACTACGACCTCATGCTCGTCGTCATGAATCTCGTCATCGCCACGACGGGCGGCGGACGGTTCGTGCTGATTCCCTAATGCTCACGATCCTCACAATTGCTCTGCTCGCCGCGCCTTCGGCACCGCAACCGGTTTTCCGGTGGTGGGACCTCGGACACCGGGAGGTCGCACGTCTGGCGGAGCTGCGGCTCACGCCCCGGGCACGCGAGGCGGTCCGGGACATCCTTGGCGGCCAGAGCATGTCCGACGCATCGGTGTGGGCGGACAACATCAAGAACTACCGGCACGACGCCGACCCCCTTCACTACGTCAACATTCCCCTGCGCGACACGGTCTACGTGCCCGCGCGACACTGTCCCCGCGGCCGCTGCATCATCGCCGCGATCGAGCACGACCGGCGGGTGCTGGCCGACCCGGCGGCGAGCCGGGGCGATCGCGCCGAAGCGTTGCGGTTTCTGATCCACTTCCTGGGCGACCTGCATCAGCCGCTGCACGTGGGCGACAACCACGACCGGGGCGGGAACGACCGGCCGGTGACCCTGCTCGGCCACCCCACCAACCTCCACAAGGTGTGGGACGGCGAGCTGATCGACTCTTCCGGTGTGAGCGAGGAGTCGTACTTCGCCTATCTCCGGCGGCGGATGGACTCGCTCGACGTTCGCGTGCTGGAGCGTGGCACCGTGGTGGACTGGGCCATGGAAGGCCACCGGATTTCCGCCGGGCGGGTGTACCGCCTGCCCAGAAACGGCCGGCTCGGCCGGGCGTATGTTACGGCAAACCGCCCCATCATCGACCGACAGATCATCGGCGCGGCGGTCCGGCTCGCCAAGGTGCTGAACGACGCATTCGCGAGCACATGACCGATCCCGCCGCCCGTCTCGACGCCCCTGCTCCGCCGGCCGCGCACCCCGCGGGCGCCGAGGCCGTGGGCTTCTGGACCATCGTCAGGGAAGCCGTCCGCGGCGATGTCAATCACGACTTCACCGAAGGCCCCATCGGTCGAGCCATTCTCCTGCTCGCCGTGCCGATGGTTCTCGAGGTCTCGCTCGAGAGCATCTTCGCCGTCGCCGACATCTTCTGGGTTTCCCATCTCGGCCCCGATGCGGTAGCCGCCGTCGGCCTCACCGAGTCCCTGCTCACGGTCATCTACGCGCTGGCGATGGGTCTCGGCATCGGCGCCACGGCGCTGGTCGCCAGGCGGATCGGCGAGAAGAATCCGGACGGCGCGGCGAGGGCGGCGGCCCAGGCACTGATGCTCGCCCTCATCGTGTCCGTCGTGCTCGGGGCCGCCGGCGTGCTGCTCGCGCCGCGGCTGCTCGCGCTCATGGGCGGGACGCCGGACGTGATCGCCATCGGGCGGGGCTACGCCACCATCATGCTCGGCGGCGAGGCCGCGATCATCGTGCTCTTCGTGGTGAACGCCATTTTCCGGGGCGCGGGCGACGCCGCGATCGCCATGCGGGTGCTCTGGCTCGCGAACATCATTAACATCGTGCTCGGCCCGCTGCTCATCTTCGGGCCCGGACCGCTGCCCGCCCTCGGCGTCACCGGCGCGGCGGTGGCCACGACGATCGGGCGATCGATCGGGGCCCTCTACGCCGTCGTGCGGCTGTTCCGCCACGGCAGCCGGGTGCCGGTCTCCCGCCGGCACATGGGTGCCGACTTCGGTGTCATGCGCCACATCCTCTCGCTCTCCGGCTCGGCGACCCTGCAGAGCCTGATCGGCATGGCGAGCTGGATCGGCCTGGTCCGGATCCTGGCCACCTACGGCAGCGATGCCCTTGCGGGCTACACCATCGCCGTACGCCTCATCATCTTCGCGCTGCTGCCGTCCTGGGGGTTGAGCAATGCCGCGGCGACGATGGTCGGCCAGGGCCTCGGCGCCCGAAAGCCGGACCGGGCGGAGTCATCGGTGTGGCGCGCCGGTCGCTACAACGCCATCTTCCTCACGGCGGTGGGACTCCTCTTCTACCTGGCGGCCCCGCTCATTCTCCGAGCGTTCACGTCGGACCCCATCGTGACCGGCTACGCCGTGCGCTGCCTCCGCATCGTCGCGCTCGGCTTCCCGTTGTATGCCTACGGCATGGTGCTCACCCAGTCGTTCAACGGCGCGGGCGACACCTGGACACCAACCTGGCTCAACTTCGTCTGCTTCTGGGTGTTCGAGATTCCGTTCGCGTGGGGGCTCGCCCACGTCCTGGATCTGGGCCCGGCGGGAGTGTTCTGGGCCATCATGGCGTCGTTCTCGGTGCTCGCGGTGGCAAGCGCCGGGATTTTCCGGCAGGGGCGGTGGAAAGCCCGGGTCGTCTGACCTCAGCTGAGCTCCTTGGCCATTTCGGCCTGCGGGATGATGCGGAATCGGAACTGCTGCTGGACCAGCTGGCGCACCGTCCGCCCCTTGCGCACCGCCGGCCGGAAGCGCATCAGCCCGAGTGCGGTCAGTACCGACGCGGTGAAGCGGGGGTCATCGCTGTACTCCACCGCGATCGTGGTCGTGTCCACCCGGCCCGTGCTGTCTACCACGTACGAGGCCCGAACCACGCCCTCCGCGCCGATGGCCAGCAGGTCGGGCGGATAGGCCGGCGCGGCGCTCTCCTCGTACCGCTCGACGGTCCGGTCCACCTCCAGCACGCTGAAGACCGTATCCGGCACGAGCGTGGGCACAGAGCCAAAGGGCAGTTGGCCCCGGGCGCCGGAGCGATTGCCCCAGTGCCTGGCGCCGTACGCCCGTTCGTGGATCTGCAGCCCCTCCCCGGGGCTCGTGAGCTGGCGGCCGTTCTCGAGGTCGCTGCCGAGCCTTCCCCACTGGATGCTCTCGCTCTGACGCGGACGCACGTTCACGCGGTCGGGAGGAAGGAGAAAAAACACTCTCGCCTCCCGCTCGTTGGTCGGGATGTGGGTGCCGCCGCGGGTCAGGCCCACTCCCAGCAGTAGCAAGGCGGCGTGCGCCACGATGCTCGCCGCAGCGCACTCCGCCGTTCGGAAGAGATGTCGGTCGGATTCCAGGAGGATCAGGCGCATGTCCAGCCGCCGGTCGATCGAGCCGCAAACGACGCCTTGACCATATATAACGAAGAACGCCGTTCCGGCTGCACGCCGACGGCTCAAACGCCGCCCAGTTTCTCCAGGGCCCGTGCCAGGGCCGCGAGATCGCGCGGGCTCAGACGCAGAAGGCCGGGGGGCGGGGTGTGAAACTCGTCGAGCAGCTCCGCTCGCACCCGCTCACCCTTGACGGTGAGCACGACGAGCTTCACCCGCCGGTCGCTCGCGATGGTCCGCCGCTCCGCGAACCCGAATCGCTCCAGGCGGTCCACGATCCAGGTGGCATTGGACGCGTCGCACTCCCATTCCCCGGCGAGGGAGCGCATCGTGCGGCCCCGGTCCCGGTCGAGGCTCGCGAGCCCGCGCGCGTCGTTGGGCGTGAGTCCCCGGCGGCCCAGGGCGCGGCTGCGCTCCGGCGCGGTGCGCATGAGGTAGTCGAACATGCGCCCCCACGCCTGGCGTGCCAGGGCGGCGCTGGCCTTGGGCGTGGTCGGCATGGCGCCAAAGCTACCGAGGCCCGTCGATTCAGTTCAAGTAGCGCGATAATTGAAGGCTATAGATACTTGAAGGTATCAAATATTTGCGCTGGGGGTTCGGCGTCGGCGCCGCGATCGGGCGGAAGCTATCTCGGCGCGCTCGCTTTGAGCTCCTGCAGCCAGTGCTCGGCGATCACCAGGTCGGTCTGCTGCGCCGTCTCCCCTTCCCGCAGCATGGCGAACCGGCGGTCGTCGGGACTCACGGAGTAGGAATGGATGCCGTTCCCAGCCGCGTAGGGCCCGATCGAAAAGAGCACCCGCTGCTCCCCGACCGACAGGGCGGCGCCGGTCCGGATCTCGGCCGAGGTCATATTGCCCTTGCCGTTGATGTAGAACAGCTCGCGGCCGCTGTTGGCCCACTGGGGCTCGGTGCCGCCGGCCGTGGACACCTGCCACTTGGCCGTTGCGGTCTCGGGAAACGGACGGACGTAGACCTCGAAGGTGCCCGACTCGTTCGAGGCATAGGCCAGCCAATGGCCGTCGGGCGAGAGGGATGGAAACAATTCCGTCGCCGGCGTGGTCACGAGCGTGACGCGCGTGGTGTCGCCCATCCGGAACGCGAGGATGTCGCTGGATCCCTGGGTGTTGGCCGGCGTCCTCGCCAACAGCCAGCGGCCGTCGCGCGACGGCACCACCTGGCCGAGGTCGAGGTTTGCGGGAGTCAGCCGGCGTGCCGTTCCGGTGCCATCGGCCCGGTGGGCGTAGATCGGACCCACGCCGGTCCCCGAGCGGTCGAGCATGTAGTACACATCGCGGCCGTCGGGCGACCAGGCGGGGCGCACGCTGGCTGTGTCACCGAAAGTGATCCGCGAGAATGGACCATTGGGGAGCTGTTTGACCCAGATGTCGGATTTGCCGTTCCTCGCCACCTCCACCGCGAGCGACTTCCCGTCAGGAGAGAGCAGCGCGTTCAGCAGCACTCCCTGCGGATCCCAGGACGGGTCCACGGGTGAGGCCGTGCCGTCGCGAGCGACCCAGTACACCCGGCGGGAGCCGAGCGTGCCTCCCGTCGTGTAGACGAGCGTGCCATTGCGCGAAAGGGACAGGTCGACGTTGAAGCCCCCGGACCGGACGCCGACACCTTCGATGATGGCCGCTGGAGAGCCGGTGATCTCGAGCTTATCGGGATCGAACGGGGTTGCCACGAGCTTCCCCTCGGCCGTGACCACGAGCAGGTGGCCGCTCGGCGAGTACCGCGCGTAGATGCCATGGGAAAGCGCGTGCGCCGGACCGCTGGGAAGCTTCATGGCCATGATGTCGAAATCGGCGGGGCCCTGACCGACCTTCCTGAGCCGGAACAGGATGCCATGGGCGCCCGGGAGCACGACGGGCCACTCGGTCGCGACCTCGTTGGCCTTGGTGTTGATCTTGTACACCGGCTCGATGGCGCCGCCGGTGGGTCGCACCCGGGCGATTCCCGAGTCCACCTCGAAGTAGACGTAGCCGTCGTCGCCCCAGTCACCCGAGGTCGAGTTGGCCTTGTCGGTCAGCGTCACCGTCGGGGCCCCGTCCAGGGAGGCGACGCGCACGGTCGTTCCCTCTTTGAGGAACCCGACCCGCCGGCTGTCCGGGGAAAAGAAGGGGCTCGAGCTGCTTTCGCTGCCGGAGATCGGCGTGGCCGTGAGCTGATCGAGCCGCCGGAGCCAGAGCCGCGACGTGCCCTCGCCCGGCCCGAGGTACGCCAGAGTACGGCCGTCCGGAGAGATCGCGACGCGGGCTCCGCCCGTGTTCTGAGGAGGCTGGAGGGCCTGCGACGGCGGGAGAGCCAAACTGAATTGAGTGAGTGGCTGAGCGGGGGCCGGCCGCAGCCAGCCCCAAAGTGCCACCGCAGTGGCCACGATGGTCGCGGCGGTCAGGCTCATGGTGACGGCGCTCCACCGCCGCGCTTTGCCGCGCGGCGCCGCGCCGGGGCCCGCTGCCTCGAGCGACACCGTGCTGGCGTAGGTCTTGTCCTTGAGCGCATCGGAAAACTCCGCCGCCGTCCCGAAGCGGTCGGCCGGCAGCTTCTCCAGCGCGGTGAGCACCGCGGCCTCGAGGTGGCGCGGGATGGTGTGCCGCTGGGTGGCGAGCGGCCGAGGGCTCTCGGTCAGCACCCGGGCCACCACCGCCTGCGCGGTGTTCCCCGTGAACGGCGGCTCTCCCGTGAGGCACTCGTACAGCACCGCCCCCAGCGCGTAGACGTCCGAGCGGGCCGTGATCTCCCGCTCCCCCATCGCCTGCTCCGGACTCATATAGTGCGGCGTCCCGAGCGACATCCCGGTCTCGGTCATCCGGGCCCCGCTCGCCTTGCTCGCCGCCAGCGCGATCCCGAAGTCCGCTACCAGGGCCTGCCCATCGTGCAGCAGGATGTTCTCCGGCTTGATGTCCCGATGCACCACCCCATGCCGGTGAGCATAATCCAGCGCGGAGGCCACCTCGGTGGCGATCCGGACCGCGTCGGCCACCGGCAGTTGTTTTTCCCGATTCAACCGGTCGCGCAGGGTCTCCCCCTCCACGAACGGCATCACGTAGAAGAGGTAGGAGTCGGCCTCACCGGAGTCGAACAGCGGAAGGATGTGGGGATGCTGCAGGTTGGCGGTGAGCTTGATCTCGGCCAGGAAGCGCTCGGCCCCGATTACCGCGGCCAGCTCGGGCCGGAGCACCTTGAGTGCCACCCGGCGATCGTGGCGCAGGTCCTGGGCGCTGTACACCGTCGCCATGCCCCCGGCCCCGATCTCGCGGTCCAGGCGATAGCGGTCCTCCAGAGCGGATTGGAGCCGGCTGACGATCTCGGGCATCGGTCGCGACTCCTCGTACACCGTCAAGGTCGTGACAAGACGGCACGCCGCGGGCGCTACGAGCGAGCACGCGCGTGGCGCCATCCTGATGCGAAGCCTGCCGTACTGAAGCTGGGTTCCATTCAAGCTACAGCCGTCGGACCCCTTCGGACAGGAGCCGCGGCGCTACTCGATGCGCACGAGGCCGGCGGATCAGGTGGCGGCCGGGGGGGAGGGCTCAGGGCTTTTCCGGCACGCTGACCCCCTGACAACCATGGCCGGCGATCATGACCACGACCAGTCTGGCAGGCTCGGTGGGGCTCGTATTCTCGGCGACGAGATGGACCGCCCCCGGTGGTTCGAACCAGGTCTGTCCCGCGTGGTACGTCCCCGACGCCCCTCCCTTCACCTCCGAGTGCACCGACCCCTCCAGCACGAATGCGGTCACCGAGCCCGGATGGTGGTGCGGTGGTGATTTGGCGCCCGGGGGGAAGTCCACCGTGAGCGTCGCTACGGATTTGCCCGGAACGTCGGGAAGCCTCTCGCACGAGAGGAGCTTGGGTGCGGATACTGCCGGGGTGGGCGCAAAGGCCAGGGACGCCGCGGCCGAGGCGGCGATGAGTTTCGGGATCATGGTGGCCCGTCTCCTGCTACTCCTCCTGTTTGCCCCTGGCGGTCGGGGGCAGCAGGTTGTTGAGTCTGAGATAGTTCGCCAGCTGGCTGTAGTGGTCGGCCCAATCCTCGGCGGCGGCGAACATCGCCTCGGCCCGGGAGACTTCCCGGTGCCCGAAGAACGGCACCTTCGCATTGAGATTCGAGTCCGTGGCCTTGGCCAGGGCCGTCTCGCAGAACTGGAACGTCTCCTTCAGCCGCGCCACGAGCTTGTCCTTGCCGGCGGCCTCCGTGATCTCCGAGCGCTTCGGCGCCTCGACGCCGCCGATGCGCGAGCACAGGAAATCGTTTCCTCCCGAGAGATGCTCGATGACCTTGCCGAAGCTCATTTGCGCCGCGGTGGGCTTGAAGCCGTACTTGCCGGCCGGCATCTCCTCCGCCGCGGCGACGAGGTTCTTCCCGCTCTGCGCCGCGATGCTCCGTAGTGCGTCGGACACGGGCGTAGCGGGATCCTGCGCCGTGGCCCGGCTCGCGAGAGAGAACATCGCGAGTGCGACGAGCTCGAGTCTGAGTTTCATGGTAGCGAGTCCGGTGTGAGTGGTGGTGACGTCTGGACTCAAGGTATAGCGACCCGCCGCGCGCGCAATCAGCCGCCGCGCTCGGCGCTCCTCTTCCTCCTGACGGCCGGCGTGCCGGCAGCCGCGGGCGCTCAGGGGCCCTCCCCGGATTCCCTTTCGGCATGGATTGCGCCCGGCATCTCCCAAACGCTCGCGCGCCATCGGGCCTCGACCATCTCCGACGTGCGATATGCGCTCGCGCTCGACGTCACGGCGCTCGACAGTGCCACCGGCCGCGTCACCGTGAGATTCAGCCGCTCGGATGCGGGCGACGCGATCCTCGATTTCCGCGGGCGCCGTCTTACCAGTGCGCGCGCGAACGGGCACGCGCTCGGCACCGGGACCGCCGCCGGACACATCGTCGTCCCCGCGCGGCTGCTCGAGGCCGGCGACAACAGCCTCGATTTGGAGTTCGTCACCGACATCGCGCCGAGCGGCGCCGGCATCATCCGGGTGCACGATGCGACCGACGGCAGCGACTACCTGTACACACTCCTGGTGCCCGCGGACGCCAGCCAGCTCTTTCCCTGCTTCGACCAACCCGATCTCAAGGCCCGTACCCGCCTCACGCTCACGACCCCAGCCGGATGGCGCACGGTAGCCAACGGCGCTGCCGGCTCGATGGCCACCACCGGTGACGGGACCATCACGCACTTCGCCGAAACCCGGCCGATCAGCACGTATCTGATCGCATTCGCCGCGGGGCCGTGGCATCGCGCCAGCTCGACGCGGCACGGACGCACGATCAACGCCTACGTGCGGCGCTCCCGGGCGTCCGAGGCCGACCTCGACACCCTCCTCGCGCTCAACCAGCGCGCCATGGACTGGATGGAAGCCTATTACGGTCGAGCGTATCCTTTCGAGAAATTCGACTTCGTCCTCGCGCCCGCGTTCCCGTTTGGCGGGATGGAGCATCCGGGCGCCGTGTTCTACAACGAAGACCGGTTCATCTTCCGCGAGCGGCCCACCCTGCCGCAACGCCTGTCCCGCTTTTCCACCATCCTGCACGAAGTCGCCCACCAGTGGTTCGGCGACCTGGTCACCATGCGGTGGTTCGACGATCTCTGGCTCAAAGAGGGGTTCGCCACCTTCATGGCGGCCAAGGCGCTCGCCGACATCGATCCGGCCGCCGACGCGTGGAAGACCTTCTATCTCGGCACCAAGCCGCCGGCCTATGCCGTGGACCAGACCGATGGGACCCGCCCCCTCTGGCAGGCGCTCGACAACCTGACCAGGCCAAGAGCAACTACGGGGCGATCGTGTACGACAAGGCTCCCGCGGTGCTGAAGCAGCTGGAGTATCTGGTGGGCGATTCGGTGTTCCAGGCCGGTGTCCGCCGCTTTCTCGATCGCCACGCGTACGGCAACGCGACCTGGCGGGACCTGCTGGGCGCCGTCAGCCGGACAGCGGGCCGCTCCCTCGAGGACTTCGGACGTGACTTCATGTTGCGCCCCGGTATGCCGCTGGTCGAGCAGCGGTTGCTGGTACGCGGCGGGAGCATCGCGCGGCTCTCGCTCCTCCAGCGCCCCGCTCGGCCCCTGTCGGGAAGCCGGCCGTGGACCGAGCGCGCCGAGGTGCTCCTTCTCTACCACGATCGCGCGCCGATACGGATCCCGGTCGAGCTTCGGGGGCCGGTCACCACGGTGGACGCGGCGGCCGGTCGTCCCGCGCCCGACCTGGTCTTCGCCAACGCCAGGGACTACGGCTATTTCCTCCTGCTCCTCGACTCCGCCAGCGTCCACGCCCTGGATAGCGGGGCGCTCGAGCGGGTGGACGACGCGTTTCTCCGCGCGATGTTGTGGGGCGCGCTCTGGGACGAGGTCCGAAACTACCGGATGGAGCCGGCGCGCTTCGTGGATCTCGCGTTGCGCGAGCTGCCGCGCGAGAGCGACGAGCAGATCGTGCCGGTGGTCCTGCGCCGGCTCGATCGCGCGGTGTCGGCCTATCTCGGCGACGAGGGTCGCCGGCGCGTGCAGGAGGATGTCGAGCGCGTCCTCTGGCAGGGTGCGGCCGATACGGCACGTGCCTACGGCGTCCGCAAGGCGTTCGTGGATGGGTTCATCGGGCTGGCGGCGTCACCGCGCGGCATCGCCCGGCTCGACGCGCTGCTCGACGCGGACGCGGTGGCCGGCGCGCCGCTGCGCGACCCCACGCGCTGGGACGTGGTGACCCGCCTCCTCGTGCTTGGGGCCGGGAGCGCCCAGCCGCGCTACGCGGAGCAGGCGCGGCGAGACACGACCGCCGACGGCCGTCGTCTGGCGTTCATCGCCCGGGCCGCCCGGCCGACCGCGGCGACGAAGCGGGAGTACTTCACCCGATACTTCGCCGACGCCGGGCTCAACGAGGATTGGGCGGCAGGCAGCCTGCCGTCGTTCAACGCCATCGAGCACCAGGCGCTCACATTTCCCTACCTGCGGCCGGCACTCGATTCACTCGGTTTCATCCAGGCCCACCGGCGGATCTTCTTCCTCGAGACCTGGCTCGCCGCGTTCTTCCGGGGACAGACCGGCGACTCGGCGCTCGGAGTGGTGCAGGCCTATCTGCGGGAGCGCCCGCGGCTTCCCCGCGACCTGCGCCGGAAGGTGGTGCAGCACATGGACGAGCTGGAGCGAACGGTGAGAATCAGGGACGAGTGAGAGGCTGGGACGGCTGCTCGGGGGCGCGGCGGGGCGCGCGTCATCGGTCAGCGGACCGTGGCGCTCCCCGCAGCAGCCACCGGGCCGCGAGCACGTCAGTGCTGGAGTAGAGAACGATCGAGGCGGTGATGACGACGGCCGCGAGATCGAAGAGGCGCCCCGCCGACGGCACTCCGGCGCGAAGCACCAACACGGCATAGAGCACGGAGGCGAATCCCCTGGGACCGAAGAAGGCGGCCACGGTCCGATCGCGTCGGGACATCCCGGTTCCCACCAACGCCAGGGAAAGCACCACCGGCCGTACCGCGAGGAGCGCGAGGGCGGCAAAGACATAGTCCTGCCACCCGAGGCCGCGGAGGATCTCGGGCGAGAGGAGGGCACCGAAGATGAACAGCCCCGCGAACTTGAGGAGCGAGGCGATGTTCTCGATGAACTCGCGGAATTCCCGCGAGACATCGGGCCGGACGGAGATCACCGTGACGCCCGCGGCGAACGCCGCCAGGAACTCGTTCGCATGGACCATCACCGAGAGGGAGAACACCAGGAGCGCGATCGCGAACGCCGCCAACGGGCGGTAGGCCGCGTGGGCCCCGAACCACCGGCTCCCCTCGAGCCGATTGGCCACCCAGGGAATGGCGACCCCGATACCCACCCCGCCCGCGAGCGGCACGAGGATGTCGAGGGTGTGTGCTCCGCCGCCGGTCGAATGCATGAGCCAGAGTACCAGCGGCAGCGCCAACCCGTCGTTGATGCCGCTTTCGACGTTGAGGAGGCGGCGCAGGCTGCCCGACAGGTCCTGCCGCCGCACCAGGGATGACGCGAAGACCGGGTCGGTCGGCGCCAGCACCGCCCCGAGGAGGAATGCCGACCCCCACCCGAGTCCGCCGACCGCGTGGGCGAGGACGGCGGTCCCGAGCACGGTGAGCGGGAGCCCCAGGAGCAAGGCCCGGCCCGGCAGTCGCCAGCACCCGGCGAGCTCCCTGACGCCGACCCTCATCCCGTCGGTGAAGAGAATCGTGAAGAGCGCGAGGGTCACGACCTCGCTCACCAACGGCGATTCGGGCTGGAGCCGCACGACGTCGATGCCGACAGGCCCCACCAGCAGTCCGGCGAGGAGGAACAGCACCGCGGTCGACAGAACGCTCTGCTCCGCCAGGTCCGAGATGAGCACCGCGGCGAAGAGGGTCAAGGCGAACAGGAAAACCGCCGTCATCCCCGAGACTCAATCGTCGTCCGGCTCGGCGCCGGAACCGAGCCAGCCGCGGCGGTGGAAGTAGATCACCATGCCCACCGCTACGGCGGCCATTGCACCAAGGACCACGGGATAGGCCCAGCGGACGTGCAGCTCGGGGAGGTAGTCGAAGTTCATGCCGTACAGGCCGGCCATGAAGGTGAGCGGGATGAAGGTGCTCGCCATGATGGTGAGCACCTTCATCACCTCGTTGCTGCGCTGGCCAACGGTGGACATGTGGGTCTCCATCAGGCTCGAAGCCAGCTCCCGGTAGGTATCGATCACATCCAGGATCTGGACCGTCGAGTGGTTCACCAGCATGTCGCCGATGATCTGCTTGTTGGGAATCACCACGTACGTGTTCTCCATCGGCGGATCCGGGTGGTGCGCATCGTGATCTCGCGCACCTCGCCATACTTGTCCAGCGTCGTAACGAAGTCGCCGACCTTGAAGGGCCGGTCCCAGAAGATGAGAAACCCGGAGATCGTGTTGGCGATGGTCTCCTGCGCCGCGAAGCCGAGGGCAATGCCGGCTACGCCGATGCCGGCGAGGGCCGCGCCGACGTTGATGCCGAGCTGGCTTGCCGCCATTCCCACAGCCAGGACGACGACCACGCCCTTGAAGAGACCGTCCACCAGGAGGTGGATGAGAGCCGGCGCGAAGTGGGCCCGATGGAGGATGCCTCGGAGTGCCGGCCGGGTCAGCCTGAGGCCGGCCCAGAACAGAAGCAAGACCAGGATCGCCGCCATGACATGCAGGGCGACCGCCACGGCAAGGGCGATGACGCGATCGCGATCGGCAAGGAGGAAAAAACGGTCCATCGAGGCGCTCCCCGTTGTGGATGCGGGAAATGTCGCGCCTCGACCGGAGCGGGGCTACGGGGCCGAAGTCCCGTCCGAGCGCTGCGGAACCCTCGTTGCCTCCCTCAGGCTGGAAACAGCTCCTCGAGTGCGGCCTGCGCCCTGATCCGGAACGTCCGCACCCCCACCCTGCGGTCGTGGCCGGCGTGGCCCCGCAGGTAGTGGCGCAGGCTCCGGAGCTCCGCCTGCCCGGCGGGAGCTCGCGACCTTCGCTGTCGTACGGCCGGGCGTCCTCCTGCACCAGACGGAGCAGGCGGCCCGGCTCCCATGCGTCGATGCGGGTCTCCCAGTCCTCGCCCACGACCAGACCATGCTTCCGCCTGCCCCGGGCGTGACCCGTGCGTCCAGCGGGAACCAGCGCACCAGCTCGCGGGCGTCGGTGAGCGCCCGCCACACGTCATCCGGGGATGCGTCGAGATCGAGCGACATCGCGAAGGCGCGCCTCCCCTCAGTCATTGCGTCTCCCATGGGCACCTCGTTCGAGTGGAATCGGGTGGACGGCGGCGAGCAGCCGGAAGCCGCGCCCCCCGGGCGCCCGCTCGTCGTTGTACTTGGCCGCCAGACGCGCAACCGCCTCCGCCAGCTCCTCGGCGAACGCCGAGCGACGCTCCGCGCTGGCAAACCGGATGTCGGCGTCGAGCGTGAGTGTGGCGAGCCGCTTTCCCTCTTCGCGCGCGCGCGTCTCGAGCGACGCGACGTCCCGGATGGCGCGGCCGGCAGAGGCGATGAGGTAGGCCGCGCTCAACCGATCACTCACGGTTTCCGGAGTGGGTCCCGCGGCGCCAAGGGCTTCGGGACTGATGATGAACGCGCGCGCGGTGGCGCGGACGACGCGCTCGACGCAATTGCCCTTGCGGCGCTCTTGGACGAGCTCGACGAGCCCCGCCCGCTCGAGCTCGCGGAGATGGTAGTTGATGCGCTGACGCGGGAGACCCAATCGGCGCGCGAGTCCCGCGGCGGAATCGGGCTCGGCGAGCTGGCCGAGGAGCCGCTGCCGCGTGGCGTGGAGCGCAGCCGCCGCCGCCTGGGGCGAGCGAATGACCTGGAGGGCCGGTGTCATGGGTCCACAATGCTGTCGACAAATTATTTCGTCAAGACCTGGTATCCTGTCGGCGACCTACTGCCCGCCCACGATCCCGGGTACTACTTCTCCGGCATGTACACCGGGGATCGATCGTGTTGAGTCTCGCCGCGAGCACGGCGGCGTGATCTCCATGCCTGGCTGGGGCGGAGCCGCCGTCGCGGCGGGTCTCGGCGTCGTCGCGGGCCTCCGCTCGATGACGGCTCCCGCCGTGGTAAGCTGGGCCGCTCATCTCGGGCGGCTTCGGCTGGCCGGCACGAGCCTCGGCTTCCTGGAGCACGCCGCGACGGCATACGTCCTCACCGCCCTCGCACTCGCCGAGCTCATCGCCGACAAGCTGCCGCGCACGCCGAGCCGGAAGACGCCGGGACCGTTCGCCGCCCGGGTCGTGCTCGGCGGTGTGTCCGGCGCGGCGGTCGTCCTGGGCACGGGTGGTTCCGGAATCGCCGGAGCGCTGCTCGGCGCGGTCGGCGCGACGATCGGCACGCTCGGCGGATTCCAATGCCGGACCGGGCTGGTGCGGGCGCTGCACGTTCCCGACTGGTGCGTCGCGGTCGTCGAGGACGTGATCGCGGTCGGCGGGGGCATTCTCCTCGTGTGCTCCCTTGCTTCGGCTCCGTGAGGTTGCCAGATTTTCTCACCCCCCTGCTTCAGAACATCCATCACTGAAGCGCCAACCGTTCGGATCCGGATTTTTTTCATGCAGCACGTCCGCATGTCCCGCGCGCTCGCGGTTCTCGTCACGGCTTTTCCGCTGATCTGGCTCGGCTGCGGCGGAGGCGCGGACTTGTCGGCTCCGGAGCTGGGGACGCTCGAGATCGTTACGACGACCTCGGGTCCCGAGCCCGACGCCGACGGCTACACCATCAGCGTCGACGGGGCGGCACCGGCTGCGGTGTCCGTCAATGCCACCGTTCGTCAGGCCGGCGTGCCCGCCGGCACGCACACGGTCGAGTTGTCCGGCCTCGCCGCCAACTGCACCGTCTCCGGCGACCCCCGTCTGAGCGTCTCGGTCGCCGCGAACGCCGTGGCCACCGCGGCGTTCGCGGTCACCTGCGCGCCGACCACCGGCGCCATTCAGGTGACGACCACGGCGGGCGATCCCGCCGATCCCGACGGCTATCAGCTCCTCGTGGACGGCGTGACGATCGAGGCGATCGCGACTGCCGCCACGGTCACTCTGCCCGGGGTCAGTCCCGGAACGCACAGCGTGGCCCTCGACGGCCTGGCCGACGGCTGCCAGGTGGACGGCGACAATCCGCGCAGCGTCCCGGTCGCCGCGGGCGACACCGCGGCGGTGGCGATCGCCGTGACATGCGCGCCTCCATCGCCCGACGCCGGGACGCTCGAGGTGACCACGCAGACCGGGGGCGCCGAGCCGGATCCGGACGGCTACACGCTCAGCGTCGACGGCGGCGCGGCGCGGGCGATCGGGGTCAACGCCACCGTGAGCGTCGGCAGCCTTCCGGCCGGCAGCCACCGGGTCGAGCTCGCGGGCGCGGCGTCCAACTGCGCGGTTGGAGGTAACAATCCGCGCAATGTCAATGTCCCCGCCGGCGGAAGCGCCACGGTGACCTTCGCCGTGACGTGCAGCGCCACCTCGCTCAACCTGCGCGTGGATGGCTGGGAGATTACCCAGAGCGTGCAGTCCCAGGACGATGCCGTGCCGCTCGTCGCCGACCGCGACGGTTTCATCCGGGTGTTCGTCCTCGCCAACCAGGCGAACAGCGCGACGCCAGGCGTGCGGGTGCGACTGTTCAACGACGGCATCTTGAGCAGCACACTCACGATTCCCGCCCCGGGACCCTCGACCCCGCAAGCGCGCGACGAGGGAAAGCTCGCGAGCTCCTGGAACGTGAAGATCCCGCACGAGCTGTTCCGCCCCGGCCTCACGGTTCTCGCCGACGTCGATCCCGACAACCTCATCGCCGAGACCCATGAGAGCGACAACTCATTCCCGGCGTCGGGAACGCCACAGTCGCAGGATGTGCGCGCGTCCTCCGATGCCGGGATCAGCTTCGTGCCGGTGAGGCAGAAGGCGAACGGACTCCAGGGAGACGTGACCGCGTCGAACAAGTCGAGCTTCCTCGAATTGGTGAGACAGATCTACCCGGTCTCCCTGGTGGACGGACAGATGCACGCGGTGTACACCACCAGCACCAGCGACCCCCTCCAGGCCGACGACGGGAACGGGGCCTGGTTCACGATTCTCAGCGAAGTGGACGCGCTCCGGCTCGCCGAAGGATCATCCCGCACCTACTACGGGGTGGTGCACGTGGGATATCTCTCCGGGATCGCGGGACTCGGATTCGTGGGCGCGGCGACGGCGATCGGGTACGATCGCGACGGCGACAAGGCCCGGGTTACCGCGCACGAGCTCGGCCACACCTGGAACCGGCTGCACTCGCCGTGCGGCAATCCCGGCAGCGACACGGATCCGAACTATCCCTATCCCGACGGCCGGATCGGCGTCTTCGGTCTGGAGCTGCGCAATACGACGCTCAAGCCTCCGTCCACTCCGGACATCATGGGCTACTGCAGCAGTCCCTGGATCAGCGACTACACCTACAAGGGTGTCATGCAGTTCCGTGCCGCGTCGGGCACGGTCGCGGCCCTGTCCGCGCCCGCGCAGCGGTGCCTCCTCGTGTGGGGCCGCATCGTGGATGGCCGTCCGATGCTCGAGCCCGCGTTCGAGGTGGTGACCCGGCCGAGCCTCCCCAAGAAGGCCGGCCCCTACTCCGTCGAGGGTCTCACCACGGGCGGGGGCCGGCTCTTCGATCTGTCGTTCGAGGCCGAGGTCGTGGCCGACGATCCGCACGACGCGCGTCACTTCGCGTTCGCCGTTCCCATCGACGAGGCGGGCGCCGCGGCCCTCGGCAGCCTCCGGCTCGCGGGGCCCGGCGGGGCGGCGGCGGCCATGACGCGCGCGCCGGCTCCACTCGTCGCCGGGAGAGCCCAGGAGGCGGTCGAGGTTCGGCGGAGCGCGGGCGGGGCCGCCCTGCGCTGGGACGCGCGGGTCTACCAGATGCTCATGGTGCGGGATCCGCGGACGGGCGAAGTGCTGTCGATCGCGCGCGGCGGCACCGCCGAGATCGCGACCGACAACAGCGAGCTCGACGTGATCGCCTCGAATGGAGTGGGAAGCGAGCAGATGAGAATGCCGGTGCGTCCCTGATCAGGCCTGCTGCGCGGCCTCGATCGGATCCGAGGCCGCGCCCTCGCGCCGGGCGAGCGCCAGGAACGGAATCGCGGCCACCTGGATGGCCGCGCTGGCGAGATATGACGCCGGATACCCGGATACGTCGGCCACCCGGCCGAGTATGGGCTGAGTGACCACGCCGCCGGCGGACGCCATCAGGTTGTCGAACGAGAGCACCGTCGCTCTCTGCTCCGACGGAATGAGCCCGTTGAGATAGGCCTGACGCATCGGGGTGCCGGCGGCGAACGCCATTCCCCACACCGCCACCACGGCGATCACCACCCAGAAGCTCGACGTCCATCCGATCACGGCCAGGCACCCCACGCTTATTACGGTGGAGAGCATGAGCGCGTGCGTGCGCCGGGTGAACAGGCGGCGCAGGTACGGCACCAGCAGGCCGCCGGCGATCTGGGCCCCCGCGACGAGGGCCGCGGCCAGGCCGGCGACGCCGAACGCGGTCTTGTCGCCGTAAAGCTGGAGCAGGTAGGGCTGGAGCGCGTAGAAGGCATAGATGGCGACGCCCATGTTGAACGGGGCGCTCAGCATCAGCCATCGCACCGGCGGATTGCGCCAGCCGTTGTTCATCGACGCCGAGACGACGCTCCGCACCTCCTCGATCGGTCCCCGCCTCTTACCGGGCGTGAAGCCGAGGTCCTTCATCAGAACGAAGGCCGCGACCAGCGTCAGGCCGAGCACGAGCGAGCGCAGGATGTAGGGCATCCCGAGGTTGGTGAGCTGGGCCACGAATCCGCCCGCGACCGAGCCGGTGAGCATGGCCGCGCCCGTGACCGCCTGCCCTTTCGCGAACACCGACTCGAGGTCCCCGTCGAAGCCGCTGAACCTGAGGGCGTCCACCAGCCAGGCCTCGGTGGCGCCGGAGAAGAAAGTGAACCCGAGACCGATCAGGATGGACGCGATCGCCCAGCACCAGAGCGGGGCGTGTATCCGCCACATGAGGAGGTAGACCAGCGTGGAGACCAGCAACGTGCCGGCGCCAAGAAGGTAGGACACGCGCCGTCCCCGAACGTCGGCGAGGACCCCGGTGGGTATCTCGAAGATGACCTGCCCGGCCGTGAAGAACGCATTCGCCGCGAACGCCTCGGTATTGGTGAGTCCGGCGTCGAGCAGGAAGAGTGTGTTGACGCCCCAGATGAGCGACGCCGCCAGGGTGGACAGCAGCGTCAGCAACAGGTAGGTGCGTTGCACCCGCGCCGCCGCCGGGGGCTTCACCATCCGCGCGCCACGATCGCCGCCACGCGGCTCCCACGATCTCCGTCGGCCCGCGCGATCCGACCATTCCACCGAGACGCAGACCCGTATAGTTTGCCGAAGATGCGCCGGGATCCCTTTCCGGTCGCCCCCTCGAGCTCCCGCCGCCCGAAGCCGCCACCGTGAGACCTGAGCTCCAGCCGGACACAACCGACACAGCCGCTCGCCGGTCCTCCATCATCCGGCACGGCATCCTCCGCTTCGGTCTGCCGCCCGGCGCGCTGGTGTTTCTCTGGATCGCGGCCGGCGAGTATCGCACCGCCCTCGAGCGCCTTCGCACCTCGGCTGAATCGCCGCGGGGCGCGCCGAGCGGCGGCCGGCGATGACGACGGTACAGCGGATTCTCCGCTGGCTGGACGAGCTGCGGCGAAAGGAGAGCCAGCTCGCTCTGGTGCTGAGCCTGGTGATCGGCGCGCTGGTCGGGCTCGTTGTCGTGGCGTTCATCCTCCTTACCGGCCGGCTGGCGGCCCGGCTCTACCCCGCCGGAGGCTCCGGATGGAGGCGCTTGCTGGTGCCCACGCTCGGGGCTCTCATCACCGGCATCCTGCTCTCCCGCTGGTTCCCCGATGCGCGCGGAAGCGGCGTTCCCCAGACCAAGGCGGCGCTGTTCATCCGAGACGGCATCATCTCCTTCCGCACCGTTCTCGGCAAGTTCTTCTGCTGTTCCGTTACGCTGGCCAGCGGCATCGCCCTCGGTCGTGAGGGGCCCGCGGTGCAGATCGGCGCGGGACTGGCCTCGGTCATTGCCCGCCGGCTGGGGCTCAGCAAGGAATACGTCCGATCGCTGGTGCCGGTCGGCGGCGCCGCGGCGCTCGCCGCGGCCTTCAATACTCCCATCGCCGCGGTGCTCTTCTCGCTCGAAGAGATCATGGGGGATCTTCACGCGCCGATTCTCGGATCGGTGGTCCTGAGCTCGGCAACCTCGTGGATGGTGCTGCACCTGGTGCTGGGCGACGAGCCGCTGTTCCACGTATCGGCCTATCACCTGATTCATCCGCTGGAGCTGATCGCCTACGCCGCGCTGGGAGTCGTCGGAGGGCTCGGGTCGGTCTCGTTCGTGAAGCTCCTCCTGGGCCTGCGCAGGTGGTTCCTCGAGCTTCCGCGCGCCACGAGCTGGCTCCAGCCGGTCGCCGGAGGGCTGACGGTCGGCGTCATGGGCTACTTCGTTCCCCAGGTGCTCGGCGTCGGCTACTCGGATGTCGACCGGGTCCTGGCCGGCGACCTGGTCCTCAAGGTCGTGATCATCCTCGCGGTGCTCAAGATCATCGCGGCCGCCGCCTGCTATGCCTCGGGCAACGCGGGTGGCATCTTCGGCCCGAGTCTGTTCATCGGGGCGATGCTGGGCGCCGCCGTCGGCAGCATCGCGCATTTGATCGCGCCCGGCTACACCGCGGGGCCCGGCGCGTATGCCCTGGTAGGCATGGGAACCGCGTTCGCCGGCATCGTCCGCGCCCCGCTGACATCGGTCATCATGATCTTCGAGCTCACGCGCGACTACACGATCATCGTGCCGCTCATGCTCTCCAATCTGATCGCGTACTTCATCTCTCAGCGCATGCAGCCGCAGCCGATCTACGAGGCCCTCGCACGCCAGGATGGCGTTCATCTGCCGACGGGCGAGTTTCGGCCCCGTTCC
>Ga0075290_1000002_pt1 | contig 18493 bp, 16 predicted proteins | sample SF_Rice_20C_80N__2_FD_69765 | JGI IMG/M metagenome (GOLD analysis project Ga0075290, IMG submission 69765) | Rice paddy soil microbial communities from Twitchell Island, California, USA - SF_Rice_20C_80N_201 | ecosystem: Environmental > Terrestrial > Soil > Paddy field/soil | place: USA...
GTCGATAGTCGCGAATGTTTGTTCGAGCATCGACTCGTAGTCGGTCTCCCAGCCGGGATATTCAATCATCGGATCGAAGTGAAAACCCAAACGGTAACCGGCCTCCTGGCAAAGTCGCGCCGCGTTAAGTCTTTCGGTTAGCGATGCGGTGCCATGCTCGTCGAGATCGATGACTCGCTGCGGGTTCATCGACCAGCCGACAACGACACGGCCTTTAGGATCGAGGTCGAGCAAGCTCTCGACACAGTCACTCTTGGTCTTGAGTTCGAGCAGCAGGTTCGCCTGCTCGGCAAAATAAGGGATCAATTCGCCCATCATGCCTGTGTAAGGCTCGAGCGCCAAGCTATCGGTGATTTCACCCGTGCCGATGCGAAAAAAAACGCCGCGATGGCGCGCCAGCATGCGCTCGGCTTCATCGATCAAATCATTGACGTTGGTGAAAATTTTGAGCGCGGAGTTGTCCGCCAAGTATTCTTGCAGATAGCAGTAACTGCAATCCATCGGGCAATTGCTCGCGAAGTTGATGACGAAGTAATTACAGCACACCTGCCCTTCGCTTCCCGGGCATTTCTTCAAAAAATCGCCTTTGTGCCGGGTGAGATAAAGTGTTCTTTTGGCCGCGCCGAAGCGGTCGCCGTGCGCTGTTGCGGTGTTATCGGGCGCAATATTATCGACGATCTTGAAAGGCAAGTGCGCCAAGGTCCGACGCATTCTGTGATATATCGGACTTGCCTCCGAGCCGCGCTCGACGATCACTTCGGCAAATTGCAAATTTTCCATAGAAACGTTCTAAGATTGACCCTGCTCATTTTCGGGGGTCCGGCCCGCCAGAAGGTCAAAAATTTCGGCCGCGAGAGTTGTTGATGCCGTCTCGCTTAACCTCTGCGCAAGCTTGCCGAATTCAGCCACGCTGCCGGCGCTAAATTCCACCTGCAATCGCCCGCCTTCCAGACCGGCCGGCACGCCCAAACGAATCTCGGACGGAAGCTTCAGCGATCGAATTTTTATTCGAATCGACTCTTCAATCCCGGCCAGGCGCGGGAATCTCCAGCGCCTGAGCTGTTCTTTGATGCGCTTGAGCTTATCGGCCCGGCCAAGGCGTGGATCGGTCTTGATGGAAAATACCGCCGGGCGGGCGAGAATCTCATGGATTTTGGCACCGTCGCGCAGCGCAATTTCCTCCAGCCAATCCATCATGTCGCGCAAATGGTTCTCGCCGATCTTCAGGCTGCTGGCGATCTCTTCCAGCGCGTCCTGATCGGCCGGTTGCCAGCCGAGCCAACGATCAAGCGTCTGCCGGTGAAAGCCCTTGGCCTTGGCGTAATCGCGAATTGCGCTCGTCTGCACTGGTTCTCCCCAATTCGAATTCAGCAAACATCGCTTCAAACTGGGCTGCTTCACACAGCTTCCCTCGTTTACGCGCGCCGTTTGAAAGCACAGCAACTTTCCGCCGCAAAACACTCAGCACGGCTGCCCGTCGCGAGTCGACTAGACCCGCGCGCAATAGCTTCTGCAGCGCCAGAACTCGATAACGATCCATGCCCCACATGGAACGGGACAATTGATCGGCATGCCCGCCGCGCTTGATGACGAGGGGCAGCGGAATCAATGGGATCGGCTCCTGCACGGAGATGCGTAGCCACAAGTCATAATCTTCGCACACCGGAAAACTTTCATCGAACCCGCCGAAGCGCTCGAACAGGTCGCGCGTCATCATAACCGCAGACGGGCTCACCAAGCAAAGATCCAGGCTGCGCAGAAAAACGTCGCCCGACGGCTTTCGATGAATTAATTTTGGATTCACCCGTACGCCGTTACGAACCCAGATTTCCTCGGTCTGGCAAATCTGCACCTGCGGGTGTTCTTCCATAAATGCCGTTTGGCGGGCCAACTTGCCGGCCTGCCAAAGATCGTCGGAATCGAGAAAGGCGAGGTAGCGACCAGCCGATGCTCTCACGCCGCTATTGCGCGCAGCTGACACGCCTCTTTTCGCGGTTGAGATAAATCGGACGGTTGAGCCGAATCCTGCCAACTCACCTGCGGTTCCGTCAGTAGAGCCATCGTCGACGACAATGAGTTCGAAATCGGCAAAGTCCTGTGACAGCACCGATGCGACGGCTGCGCCGACCATGGGCCATCGGTTGAACGTCGGAATGATCACGCTTACGACAGGCGACACGATGCAAACCTAGTGGTGGGCTCGAGCGCAGATCGCCGGCGCGATAGCTCGGCCAAATTTCGCAAGGAGATCAGATAAAAGTTTCGATTTTTTTAAAAAATTGATCGACCATCATCCGGGTCACGCCGTTGAGCATGCGCTGTCCGATGCTCGCAATCAAACCGCCGATCTTCGCATCCGCGCTGTACTTGAGCACGGTTTGACCGTTTTGCTCTTCCAAGTCGATAGCGACATCGCCTTGCATGAATCCCGGCCCGCCCGAGCCTTCGCCGCTCAAAATATAATGCGAGGGCGGCTGTTTGTCCTTGATCGTAACTTTTCCCTTGTAGGTACCTTTCACCGAAGCGATACCGACTTTCATCACGGCCTCGTATTGATCCGGACCCGCTTCGGTCATGCTCTCGCAGCCGGGCATGCACTGCGCCATGATTTTCGGATCGAGCAGAACTTGCCAAACCCGCTCGCGCGGGGCATTGAACTTGTAGCTACCTTCAATCTTCAACTAGGATTTTCCTCTGCTGTCTGTTTGCGCCGTTCCAGCATTCGCCAGCTGTGGCGCTGATCACCGGCAATGCGCAATGAACATAACGTTCGACGAGCCAAAAAACAACCGCGTAAACGGACCATCAAATCGCGGCGCAACAGCTTTGCCGCAAGAAATGATTGAATCATCGGGCGAGCTTGGCTAAACTTTTCCGACAGGCGGCAGCCGAAATGCTCACACTAATAGCATGCCTAGTTCTCATGGCTTTGCCCCAGGCGGTTCTCGGCCAGACCGCCGGTCCTCGTGAAGATTTCGCCGAGGCCTATGCGCTCTATGTCAGCGGCAGAGGCGGCGAAGCGAAAGAACTCTTCCGCAAGACGATCAACGCCGACTTCCGCCTCGCGGATTACAGCCTATACTATCTCGCGGTCATTGCGTTTAATGAAACGAACCGGGATCAGGCGCGCCAGCGCTTAAGCCAGTTGCAACAGCGCTTCCCACAGAGCCTTTGGTCGAGCCGCGCCGCTTTGCTCAAGGCAAAGATAGAAACCGCCGAGAAAAAATATATCCAAGCCGGAGAAATTCTGCGGCGGCTTCGCGCCGAGAAATCGACAAAACGCGAAATCGCCGACGAAGCGCTCTACTTGCAGGCACAGATCCGCGAAGCGCAAGGTGAGCCGAAGCGCGCCTTTGCGCTCTATGACGATCTGCGCAACGTCTCGCCAAATTCGCCATGGACGGCAGCCGCCAGGAAAGCTCAAGCACACTTGCGCGAGAAGTACGCCGACCTGTTTGGCTTTGAAACTTTGCAAAGTCTCGCAGAAGAAGCCGATCGTTTAACCCGCGAGCGAGAAACCGTCGACGCTGAGGTTCTCTATAAAAAACTTCTCAACAACGCCTCCGATCCTGAAACGCGTTTGCGTTTTCTGACGAAACTCGCCGCTCTCTATCTTTCAACCCGCAACAGGAACGAAGCGATGCCGTTGCTCGAGCTGATCGCGCGCGAATTTCCAGAGAGTACCGAGGCACCGCAGGCGCTTTATCAGATCGCGCAGATTCTCTGGAATCGTCATGATAATGCTCAGGCACTCGAGTACTTCAAGTTATTGCTCGATAAATATCCGACCAGCGCCTACGTCGATCGCGCCCAGTATGCAGCGGCGGATATTCACGAATATTTCGGACGCAAAGATGAAGCAGTCCAATATTACACCAATGTCGTCAAGCAGTTTCCCAACAGCACCGTGCGCGATGAGGCGCAGTGGCGGCTCGCGTGGCTGTACTATCGCGCCGGTGAGTTAGACTCGGCAATGGCTGCGTTCCAGGCGCTCGCCAATCAGTCGAAGAATGGCCCTTTCGGCACTGCGGCGTTCTACTGGCAGGCGCGCACGGCCGAGAAAATAGGCGACACTGAGCCCGCCAAACAGGCGTATCGCCAGATACTCTATGGCGTTTCTGAATCTTATTATCAGGAGCTTTCGTTTCGCGCGCTCGATCGACTCGGAGAGCCGACCGACGAGCCGCAGCCGACCAGGCCGACTCCGGTCACGGAGTCGGATCCCGCACTTTCGGCAGAAATCGATTTCCATTTGACGCGAGCGCGCGAATTAAGGGCTCTTTCGCTCGATTCGTTGGCGGTTGCAGAATTAGATGAAATTAACGCCAGGACGAAACCTACCGGCCGCGTGCGCACTCTGCTCCTGCGCGAATATTTTCGCAGCCGCGCCTACGGCCGAAGCCTCAGCATTGCCGCTCAAGCGCCGCTGTCGCAATCCGAGCGAGATTTTTACCGCTATCCGCTTGCATTCTGGGATTTGATTCAACAAAAGGCCCAGGAGCGCGATCTTGATCCCTATCTGGTTTTAGCTCTCATCCGGCAGGAGAGCTTATTCGATACCCGCGCCCGGTCGCCCGCTGCGGCGTTCGGTTTGATGCAACTTATCCGCCCGACCGCGACAAGAGTCGCCAAGCAACTGGGGCTCGCCCCACCGTCGCAGGAGAAACTCTTTGAAGCTGATGTGAACTTGACCCTCGGGACTCAGTACCTGAAAGACCTGCTGCTACGTTATTCGGACAACTGGCAAAAAGCGATCGCCGCTTACAACGCCGGCGAAGCTGCCGTCGATCGATGGGAAAAAGAAATCATCACCGATGACATCGAAGAGTTCGTCGAGCGAATTCCCTATGTCGAAACACGCCGCTATGTTAAACTTGTGCTACGCAATCATCGAATTTACAAAAGGCTCTACGATCTAACGAAATGACCCGCGGGGATTCCCCTTTGATCGGCATCACCGCGGATCTCTCCGGCGCTGGCACTCAGCGTTCGACCGGAGACACCATCCTGTTTCTACCACAACGGTACCTAGCCGCCATCGAGCATGCCGGCGCAACTGCGGTGGTTTTATCGGCGAATCGAGCGCGGGCGGCGATCCGCCTTTTACCGCGAATGCTGAATGGCCTGGTCCTCAGCGGCGGCAATTTTGACATTCATCCGCGCCATTACGGCGAACGGCCGATCAAAGATCTCGGCGAGATCAAAGCGGCGCGTACAGAATTCGAGTTGGCGATTGCCGGCGCGGCGCTTAAACGCGATCTACCGATTTTGGGCATCTGCGGCGGAGCGCAGGCAATAAACGTGGCACTCGGCGGATCGCTGTACCAGGATATTACGGCACAGTTTACGGATTCCGGCGCTTACGATCACAGTTCTAAAAATCCAAAGGGCGGACATCCGATTCGCGTCGCACCGGGCACACGGCTATTCTCGATCGTAAAGCGACCAAGCTTCAACGTGAACACCAGTCATCACCAGGCCGTGAAGCGACTCGGTCGTGGGCTCATCGTCAATGCCGTGGCCGATGACGGTGTGATCGAAGGTATCGAAAGCACAGAGCATAGTTTTGTCCTCGGCGTGCAATGGCATCCGGAAGTCTTAGCGCCCCATCAAGCGCATCAGCGCCGCATATTTTCTTCCTTCGTCGCTCGCTGCAAAAAAAGCTTGCGCACGCAGTGAGCCGCCGGCGTCATGTTCGCGCAAATTCTTACACCCGATCTTTACCGACCCAGCTTGTTCGCTCTGCCGCCCATGGTGACCGCAAGCACCATGCTGGCGTTGGGTTTGAAGGTTTTACTCCGCGAACGCAACTCACGCGTCGCCGTCTGTTTTTTTATCATGACGCTGACGGCGGCCGTTTGGCTTTCGAGTTACGCGATCATGTACTGCGCGCAATCAGCCGCTACTGCGGCCGCCTGGAGCCGGTTCGGCCACCTCGGTATCACGTTGATTCCGGCGGCTGTTTACCATTTCACCGTAGCGGCCTTGCAGATCTACAAACGCCACAGGCTCCGCGTGCGGCTGATCTGGGCCCTTTCGATGCTGTTTCTTTCGACCGTCTTCTCGGGCGACACTTTGCTCACCGGAGTTCGCCTTTATGGGTGGGGCTACTATCCGATTTACGGCCGCATGGGAGTGTTGTTCATAGGCTTTTTCTTTGCTCTCATGGCCTTAAGCTTGCGCGAATACTGGCGGGCCTACCGCACCGCCCTGCCAGGCGCCAGCAAGCTTCGTAGCCGGGCGCTGCTCGCGGCATTTTGCATCGCCTATCTAGGGTCTTTTGATTACCTGGCGGCTTTGGGATTTACGGTGTACCCGTTCGGTTACATTCCGGTACTGGGATTTGTCTTAGTCGTGAGCCGCACGATCCGGCGCTATCGCTTGGTGAGCATCACACCGGAGCTCGCTGCTAGAGAGATCATTCAGGCGATGGAGGACGCTCTGCTAATCATGGACAACGAAGGCATCGTACGGGTCGGCAATCATAGCGCCTGCCGGATCTTTTCGCGATCGGAAATAGCGATCGAAGGTGCCTCCATAGCGCAGCTCGCGCAACTTCTTACTCCTTCCTCTGATGAACTGGCGGGCCGCATGCTCAATGGGTCACTGCGCGATTATGAATGCGCGGCTCACAACGGCACTATGGCTCTCAGTGTGTCGTCGTTCGCCATGCGAGACGCCGACAGCAAACACATTGGCAGCATTTGCATGATCCGGGACATCACACAGGCAAAGACAGCCCAGCGGAAGATCGACCGCCATATAGAGCGGCAAGCGGCGCTTTACCAGATCAACCTTGCAGCCACTTCCACTCTGGAGCTGCGCGGAGTGCTGAACGTTCTCTTGGAACGACTAGAGACTTTGGCGCCGGGCGCCGCGACAACCGTCATGTTGCTCGGCAAATCCAACCAGGAGCTGCGCAAAGTCGCCGGCCGGGGCATCGATGAAACGGCTTGGAAGTCGGAGCCGGCCTACACTAGGGCGACTCATCCGGTTCTGCGCCGCCAAGACATCGTCGAAGTGGCCGACATTCGATCCCCTGACGGCGACGGCTTGGATCCTGCGTTTTTTATCAGCCCGGGATTTCGTTCCTATCTCGGTCTGCCTTTGATCGCGCAAAATCGGGTGATCGGCATCTTATCTTTTTATTTTCGGGATGAGCATCGTTGTGACCCTGAAGAAATGAGCTTCTTGCGCAGTCTGGCCGGTCAGGCCGCGGTTGCAATCAATAACTCTGAGCTCTATGAGCGAACCAGCCGCCAGGCCATCGCGCTCGAAAAAGCTCACCGCGTGAGAGACGATTTTCTAAGCGTCATGTCGCATGAGCTCCGGACGCCGCTCAATGTGATTTCCGGTTATACGAAGCTCGTGCAGGAAGGCATGATGGGCGAGATCAATACCGAACAGCACAAGGCACTCCATAAAGTCAGCCGGCATGCCGATGAGCTTCTATTCATGGTCAATAGCATCATGAACGCGGCGAAGATCGAAGGAGGGGCGATTACGGTGGATTATCAGGAGTTTTTCCTGACCGATCTTCTGGATGAGCTGAAAACGCTTTACGATTATCCGCGCGGCAAAGAAGTGAATCTCGAATGGAATTATCCGCGCGATCTGCCATCAATGCAAAGCGATCGCGACAAGCTCAAGCACATTCTGCAGAATCTGATCAACAATGCGCTCAAGTTTACCGATTTCGGCAGAGTCACGGTGGCGGCGCGCGAGATCGGTAAACCTACTGGCGTGGAACTGACGGTCGCAGATACCGGTATCGGAATCCCCCCTGAGGACTTGCCGTTGATCTTCGATCGTTTTCGCCAACTTGACGGCTCAAGGACCCGCGCCCATGGCGGCGTCGGCTTGGGATTGCACATCGTCCGGACATTCACCGACTTGCTCGGAGGCACGGTCAAAGTCTCCAGTAAACAGGGCCATGGATCGACCTTCATTATCAGTTTTCCCTGTGCCGACCGAAAACATGCTCCGGCAAAACCGACCAACGACCGGTAATTATCTATTCGAACGTGTGCCATGATGAATTAAGACTCGCACTAAGGCTGGCAATTCTTAAACGTCGCAAACCGGTTGCAATCCACCTTCGCCTGGGGCAAACAAGAAAGCGCAATCAAATGCGCTCGGAAGGAGGATTCGCAATGGCCAGCCAAACCGGCGGCGACGTTTTCGACAAGGAACAAGCGGAGAGACTGCTCTACCCTGCCAAGAGCTTGCCGGGCGGCGGCCAGTTGGAAGTGCGCATGGAAATTTCGCCGGACCATCCCGATCCGGATATCCGCGGCGTCGCGCGGAGAGTGAAATTTTTTAATCTGGAAAGTTGGCATAAGGAGTGGATCGAGGTCGCTAAGAAAAACGAAGAACTTGCCGCTGGATTCGAAGCGGAAAAGCGCAATCAAACCGCCCACGAGTTCTATCTGCGCGCGGCCGATTTTTATCGGCGCGCCGTGGTCTACATGCCGGACACTGATCCGCGCATGTTGCCGACTTTTAAAAAACTCGAAGAAAATTTCGAAAATGCATGGCGCATGGCCAAGCCGCCCTTCGAGCGGGTCGAGATATCGTACGAAGGACACAAACTTCCCGCCCTTTTCTGGCCGGGCCGCGGCAAGCCCGGCGAAAAACTTCCAGTCGTTTACAACTACGGCGGCGCCGATGGAATTTTACTGCGCGGCGAAGACGGCGGAGCGGGCCAATACGTCCGGCGCGGCATCTCCTTCATCGACGTTGACGGTCCGGGGCATGGCGGCACGTTACGGCATCATAAAATTTACGCGCCGCCCGATTCGGAACGCGTTGCCAAGGCGGTTATCGATTACCTCATCAGCCGCTCTGATGTCGATGGCACGCGCATCGGTTTGCACGGTTCCAGCATGGGCGGCTACTGCGGCCCGCGCTGCGCGACCGTGGAAAAACGCATCAAGGCGGTAGCCGTCTGGAGCGGCGCGTACAATCTGGTCGAGGATATTTTCGACTACTATCCACCGATCCAGGATCGCTTGCGTTGGCTGATGGGCGCCAAAGATCTAAAAGAAGCGCGCGAGAAGATGAAAGAGTTTACGCTCGTCGGCAGAGCCAATAAAATCGAATGTCCATTATTGGTCGGCTACAGCATCGACGACCGTGTTATGGATCCGCGTGGGGCGTTGAAACTTTATGAAAACACCGTCAACTCCCCGGATCGTTCGATGGTCGACGGCGTTGGTCACGGCCAGAAGAGATTCGACCGGCGGACTTACATCGCCGACTGGTTCATGAAACAGCTCCAGACGGGATGACGGCGCTTCATCCGCGCGACGGTCGAGAATCGCTGTTCGTGACTGAAACCCACCGCGTAAGACCGGCGCATCTCCACTCTTGCTGATTTCATGTCTCCAAAAAAGGCAGGAAATCGCGAGATCACCGGCGAAATATTTTGCGACCAAGGACCCGGATATTATCGAAGAGGCCTACAAAGGTTTCGCGCCGTTGTTTCCGAAGATTCCCTACGTAACCGATGAAGCGATTCGATCTGCGTCGTCGGTCACAGATCACCCGAAAGCCGCGACTGCCGACCCCAAAATGCTCTACGACAATCGGTTCCGTCATGAGCCGGGAAAACAGCCGCTTCGTCAAAGAACTGTACGGCAGCAAGTGACCGGGGTTCGACTAATTGAGCCACGGAGCCATCCTCACCGCAGGCGAATTGACGGAAAGAAGCAATTCGCCTTGCTCGAACATTGGCCCGCTCTACCGGCTTAAACGAATCATCGCCGCCTTCACGCTCGAACGCATGCGCTCGATAGCACGCGACAATTCGCCGAACTCATTTGAGTCATCAACCTGGGGCGATGGCGTATCGAGGTCGCCGCTGCTGATGGCCTTCGCGGCGGCGACCACTCTAAGAATCGGCCGAGTAATCCGCCAGGCGAGAAAAATCGCCATGAGAACACCGCCCGACAGCACCAAGACCACCAGCTTTATTAAAGGAATGACAGTCTCGTTGATCTGCGCGTCGACCTGTTCGCGCCAAATCCCGACACGGACGGCCCCCGTGCGACCCTCCGATATGGGAATGGAAATCTCGTACGCGACACGATCCCCTAAGCGCACGGTGCTCTGACTTTCAAGGGCTCGAGCGCCAGAGGATAAGCTGCGGCGAATCTCCTGGGGAATCACTTCAAAACTGTGAGCGAATATTTGTCCCGCGCGATCCTCCATTATAATATAGGCTAGTTCGGACCTGTCAGCATGTCTGCGTAGCAATTCGTGTAATCCCGTCGCATTGTTTTTTAAACGATAGCCGGACGCGACTAAGCTAACGTTCAGCGCTGTAATTCTTGCGGTTTGCATAACTTGTCGGCTTAGTGAAAAAGATAAATTGAAATAAATGACAGCCACCGTCACGAGTCCAAATGCACCGATAATTCCCACAAAAATAAAAATTAACTTGCCCGTAATGCCATGGGTGTAAAGACGCAGCCAGTGTAGGAGGCCGCTCGGAACCTTAAACCAGACACCCGATGACTTTGAGATCTCCGTTTGCGTGTCGATTTCACCGAATTCCGACGGCGCCGATGTCGGAAGTGACGGCGTCGCTTTGCGCGACAGTGGCAAAGGGATCCCAACGGCGGATCGCCGCGCTTTGAGCAGGCGTTCTTCCCTCAGAACGCGCATGATCGAAATCACAGCGCGCAGCGCCAGCGCGACACCGCATGTCCCGAGGACTCCATAGAAGAGTGATTCTATTGCCAAACTCGCGAGCGCAACATCGCCGTGAATTACCGTTTGGACAAGCGCAAAGTTGCCCCGGCTCGACGCGACTTTCATTTGGTGAAAAAAAATTAGTTCCGGGAGCATCATGGTGCTGACCTGGTCCGCATCCAAACTAACGGCGCAAAAACACCCACGTGATAGAGCAGAGCATAAGCATGATCAAGAACGAATAAGCGGCGAACCTGGTGCTGTACAGAGTCCACGCCGTTCGAAGGTGAAAGGGAGCGCAGCCTATATCGTGACAAAACAAGCCGATTCTCGCCAAAATGGGCAATAAATTCAACCTGACGAAATCAGATTTCTTCATACCACCGTATGATTCGAGCCGAATGACTTTTGATAATAACTAGCGGTGCCCGAGGATGTTGATAGGATGACCTCGGTCGCTGCCTCACAAATCTCCCGATTTGTCGCTTCGCCTATCTACTCAGGACGGCGGGTCAGATGTTCTTCGCCGAGCCGCACAGTCGCGGCGTGTAGACTGGAGCGCAAGCGTTCAAGCGCGAGCGCGATATCACCGAATTCGCCCGTAACCTGAACGCTCAGCGGCGCTGCAAAATAGCCTTCACTGATACGCTCCGCGTAAGCAACAAGCTCGGCGAACGAACGATTCAAAGAGCGGGCGAGGGATACGAAAGCTGCGATTAGGCAGCAAAGCACGATGAAATACACCGCTGCGATCGCCACGACAATCCGCTGAGTCTCCGTGATGATAGCCTGTCGCGAAATCGCGAGATGGATAAAGCCGGACTTCGACTTAAAGTCGCCGACTCGCTTGGCCACTTCATATATTTCAAAACCTCGATATTGTCCGTCTATACCACGAAGCGCGCGTTTGGCCGAACCGGGAAAATCTCGCCTCAGGTAGCGCGGCAAGTCCGGTGGCCAATGAGCAATTATCCGGCCGTCTGGATGCTCTACATACAAATAAGCGATGTTATTGTTTACAGCATATTCCTCGATGGCAGCAGCTGCTTCGCCGACGCGGCCGGCCGCCAGTTCTGGTGCGACGATCTCACCGATCCCTGTTGCCATTACGTCAACGTAGCTTTCTGCTTCTTTCCGGAGACCACGAGTGAGAAAGATGTAGACGATGACGCAAATTGCAATGCCGAACAATACCCCGACCATACCGAAAGAAATTACTAGTTTGGTTAGCAATCGATATTGCCATGTTGGGCTTGAAACGGGTGCACTCATCTGATTCGGAGCGCCCACGAGAATAGGCGCGACCGTCACTTTGCGATGTATCGCAGGATCCGCCGCGTCGGCGTTCGGCGTAGCTTCACTCATGGCGCTTTTTGCACTGGTAATGCTCAACCACAACAGCACGATTACAAGGGCGCCCAAGACAACAGGCACGAAGATACCGCCCATCAATGAATAAAGAGCCGGGGCAAATACCGGTCTAACAATCGCCCCAAGGACGGAAAAAACTTCGGCTAAAAAACGAAGAGGGCTCCAGCGCGACTCGCTCATGAACAGATAATCCGCGAGCAGGCCGCAGAGAACTAATGAAATCACAGTGGGACCAAGTAATCGTTTAGCTCGCATGAAGGGGGCTATTTTAGCTCATTAAGGGCTATCGGCAAAACTGGTTCCGTCACGATTACGAAGCGAGGGGTACTGCTTTTCGAGCTCTTCCAACCAAAGTGTAGCATCTGCTGAACGGGAGGAGTTTGGGGTTTGCAGCCCGTCAAATTGCAGCGCGAAATATTATTCGTGCTGCCACTAGCAAGACGAATCGAAAAAAGCCACTGCAGTCGTCATGCGACCGATTTTCCGTCACCCTGCAAAACGTCCAAGGCTTTTTCGATCAACTGTCTTCGCAATTTCTTTTCTTCATCGGCCGAAACATTGGCGTCCCCCACCACATGAACGATGCCGTTGCCGAGCACGAGTCGGTTCGCGCCAATCATTTTCGCCACCGGCAGCGCTGAAGTTATTTGCACTGTCGGAATACCGGCCTTTTCCAATTCAGTGGTGATCGCAGCGCCGCTGCGCGTGCTCGTCCCTCACGTGGAAGTAAGAATAATCGCGTCGACCCCCAGGCGCCTGGCCTTCTCAGCCATTTCCCGACCCATCCGCCGAGTGTTTGACAATGGATTGGCCAGACCCGAGGTCGAGATAAACTCATTGCAGAGCTCGCCGATGGCGCCGTCTCGTTCCAGCTCGCGCATAACATCTAAAGGCACTAAACGGTCCGGGTCTTGCCGCACGAATTGGGGATCGTAGCCGCCATGCGAGATATCGTAGTCTTTCCCTTCGAGATCGTCACGACCTTTGATGCTGTAAGCACCCCAGCGCGTTGCCGCCGAGCCCTGAATCTTATCGGGATTACCTTTTGGCACCAGACCGCCGTCGGTAACCAACATCACCTTTGCTTCGCGCAGATTCTTCACTGCGGGCGCGATGGGCACCGGAGGGAACGCCGCCGGAGCCATTTCCGATTCAAATGGTTCACCTCTGACCTTTGCTAGAGCCATGTCGACCAGCCGCTCTCCCGCCGTCTTGTCCACGAATTTGTCGCGAATCAAACCGCGCGGAATATAACCTTCGTCCTGCGGTGAACCGATTGGCAACCTTTGCAAGAATTTTTGCGCTAATTGCGCCATCTTTTGCAATACATCGCGCATCTTGCCCGCGTTCTCACCCGAGTCGATGATGTAAAGCGTCTCGCGGTAGAGATCGGCGCCGGGATTTTCCCGCGCCATACCTGTAACAACAGGGATGCCGAGCGTCGACTTAACCGCCGCACAGAGCGCGCCGGCAGCCACCCCGTATCGTCCTGCCAAGAAACATGGCCCCGCAACAAGCAAATCCGCATTCGCGCCGCGGATTTTTTCTACGGCCGCGGCAAGAAAAGACTCTTGTTGCTCCACGGCATAGTTATCGCCGCAGATCAAAGTAAGTGCGATCTGGGTATCGGCACCGAGCAACTGCTCCAGCAATTTTCCCGGGCCAATTGCGCCATGGCGCTCCTCAAGCGATGTCCCCGCCCGTTCCTCGCCGCCGAGCCCGCCGAAAAACTGATTTAAATAATGGACAACCCGCATGTCTTCTCCCTAATTTTGCGTGTTTTGTACTACTATGCTGGAGAATTTCCGCGGCTTGCGCAAATTTTCCGCATAACCACGGTTACGCTAGCGATTTTACAGAACAAATTCGATCTCACCACGAAGAGCGCGAAGAGCACGAAGTTGAAGGACAGGAAGATTAATTTTTTTAGAAGCAGGTTTCAAACCCGCTCCTAAATCATACCCTTCGTGAGCTTCGTGTCCTTCGTGGTTAACCCGACTTTCCATTTGGTTGCGGCTCCGTCGCGCTAGGTTCTTTGCGGTTAATTTCTTGATCCCCTTTTCCGTAGTTGTTGCCTAGTACATCATCGATCTCAGGCGTGATGCGCCCTGCTGGTTGGCGACTCCGATTACATTGAGCGAATCTGTTTTCAACGGGCCGGACAGCAACTCCGCTAAACCGCTATTCGCCGCGATCACTCGGTCGACCCGCGGCAGGAGCCAGTTCGTACTGTTACCACCAATGCAAACGATGGCATCCACCTCGGGAAAGTTGAATAACAAGGCCGATTCTACCCGGCGATCGCGCGCCAGGTCGGTCACCTGCACTGAAGTCTTGATTCCGGCGCATTCCAATAATCGGGCGGTTTCCGACAAATCGGTATGCGGCACACCACCCCCAAATTTCGTCAACACGGCGGCATCAGCCTTGAGCGCCCAATTAACCAAATTGGCGGCAAAACGCGAGTTGCGCTCGCGGTCGAAGTTATCCGCCGAAGCAACAGTCGCCACGGTGCCGACGAAATTCAATTCGCGCGCCTGATGGCGACGATAAAGCGCGGTGATGATTGGATGATTCTGATAAAAATAAGTCTCCGCTCCGCCGAGAGATGCGTGATACGAGGGCAAGAGCGCGCCGTCGAGCCACTCATTGGGATGCAGCAAGGTCGGCAGCATGCCCTCCGTGTCAGCGCCGTAAATAATGGCCTCCTCGGCTTCAGGTTTTCTCTGGCGCGAAAAAATTTGTCCTACATAGACAAAACGTGGCAAGCCGGCACGATCAGCTTCCATCGAGGTTGTCAGGAGCTCTATTCGCCTCGGAGGCGAAGGAAGCGCAGCACGCGCCAGTTGCACGGCGACTTTAAGCTGTGCCAACCGATACGCTCTATGGCGCGAGTGCGCGGGCAAAGTGTCTTTGGTGTGCGCGATCATTACCAGGTGATGAAGTTTGGCATAGTGCGACCCCGCGCTAGCCCCGCCACACATCTCCAAAATGTAACCTGTCGCTCCTCGCGATTCTCCCGGCGATTGCTCTCGCAGCGCAGTCACCGCAACCCCTTGCAAAACATGAGTCGTACCGCTGCCCGCGGTCTGCGGCGCGCCCAGAACTCCGGGCCAGTCGGGACTCGCATCGGACTGCTTCGCGCGCGGTTCCACAATGTCGAAGACCGGGCCGGCGCGGCAACTCTCGCCCGGTCGAACGATCTCAAACTCGACGGACTCGATGCGTGAATCCCCCAGCACGATTTGCCGCAGCTCATCTTTATCAATAGTGAGGGTGAAGTCGCTCAGGCGCGTTGCGTCATTGAAACAGATCTCGCGGACTGGATGTATTGCGAGTGTCAAATCCATAGCTGTGAGAACTTTAAGGCCGGACGATCGAGAATGTCAATTGAATGTCACGCGTTTTTGCCAGCGAGTGTTACCGCTTACCCGTTTAACTTGACAGGGGCGGGGCGACCGCATTAGGCTCGTCTTCGAAAGAAGTCGTTATGGCAAAAGACGGATTTAGAGTGTTCGACAGCGACATGCACATCATGGAGCCGCCCGATCTTTGGGAGCGCTATATCGACCCGGTATTTCACGACCGAGCGCCCCGCGGCAGGACTTCAGAAAATGTCCGCGATCTCGGCGTGATCTTCCCGAATGTTCCGCCGCAAACCAGACGCACGAACGGCACTCCTCATCGCGGCCGCAATTTCAAAAAGAACCAGGATATCTACCGAGAACACGCCACGCGCGGATGGACCGGCGAGGTGCAACTCGAGGCGATGAACACGGAAGGCATCGACCGAGCCGTGCTCTTTCCCACTCGCGGCTTGGGCATCCTCACCTATCCCGATCAAGATCCGCGCTTCGCAGCAGCGATGGCCCGAGCATACAACGACTGGCTGCACGATTTTTGCCACGCTGACCCAAGCCGTCTTCTCGGCGCCGGTATGATTTCCGTATATGATATCGACGACGCCGTCGGCGAAACCCGTCGGGTGGCCAAGGAGTTTGGTTTCCGCTCGGTGTTCCTGCGTTCCAATATCGTTAACGGCAAGAACTGGTACGATCCTTACTACGAGCCGCTATGGGAGACGCTGGAGGAGCTGAACTTACCTCTCGGCTTCCACGAGGCATCGGCGTCGCGCTCGCGGCAATGCGCGGAGAACTTCGAGCCCAACTTCGGCATGCGCCGGGTGTACGCCCAACCGTTTGAGCAGATGCTTGGCCTAGGAAGCTTTCTCGGCGGTGGCGTTCTCGAGCGACATCCGAAAATGAAAGTCGCTTTCCTGGAAGCCAACTGTTCCTGGCTACCGTGGCTTCTTTGGCGTTTGGATGAAGGCTATGAGCGCGAGGGCGATATCTTCATGCAAGACATAAAGATGCCGCCAAGCGAATACTTCAAGCGCCAATGCTTTATATCCGTAGAGCCCGACGAAGCGCCGGCGCGGCACACCATCGAGGAATTCGGCTGCGATCAGCTGGTGTTTTCCACCGACTATCCGCACGGCGATTCCAAGTATCCGCATGCCGTCGAAAGTTTTCTCAAGCTCTCGCTCTCGGCCGACGACAAGCGCAAGATCCTGTGGGACAATTGCGCGCGGTTTTACGGCTCCGACGATGCAGTCGATGCAAGTACGCCCCAAGTTGCTCCAGTTTAACTGACAAGCGGTACAGCCCTAGGGAGGTCAAATGGAAACGCAAATGGCGCAGACAGAACCCCAGACCAGAGAAGGAAATGCAATGGAGCGTTTTATCCGCAAGACGCGCGCGCTGTTCGCCGCAGAACCGGATCTGGATAAGCGGTGGAATTCTTTGCGGCCAATTTTGGCGGAATTGTTAGCCGACCCCGAAGTTGCCGCAGCAGCAAGAAACTGGCCCGATTGCGTTCCAGCGAACGGTCGCGCAGAAAATTTATTATTCTACGAAGATCCCGACTACGGCTTTGCGATCAACGGCCTCACAAAGGGGGAGGCGCGCCACGGACAGCCCGCGCGTATCCACGATCATGCGCATATCTACACCCTCTACGGCGTGCTCGATGGACGCGAGCGTGTTGTGCGCTATGATCGGCTCGACGATCGATCGAGGCCCGACTACGCTGAAATTCGTGAGAGCAGCAACGTTTTGGTAAGCCCGGGTGAAATCGATCTAGTGAAACCATACGAGATCCACACGGAAATCACCGTCGGCGAGCGCACTGTTGCGGTCATCATTCGCAGTCAAAAAGGCGGCGACTTCAATCAAGGTCGCTACATCCCAGAGAAAAACGGATATTACGAGAGCTTGGGACCGCGGCAAACACCGTGTGAAATGTTGCCCAGGCGGTAAAGTGCTCAGCTAAGGGACGGAGGCTTTGTTATGTCGCGACCCGAGCCAATCCAAGAATCGCCACCGGCCATTGAGGCGTTGATCAATTACTTGACCGACGCGGGCGACAAGCCTGCGAGTTACGGCGGTGTCAGTTTTGCCGAAGCCGAGCAAAAACGCAAAGGCAAGTACCAAGAATACAAAATGCGCGTTATCGACGGGCGTGCGCTCGTCGATTCCCTCTCGCTCGAGCGCGAGGGTTTTATCTTCGTAAAGCACGAAACCAAAGTCAAAGATTTCTACGACGAAACGGAAGTGCGTTCGGTCTACTATAAAGAGACGGAACACCTCGTGAAAGAAAGCTCCGGCGCCAAACGGGTTCTGATTTTCGATCACACCCTGCGCTCCGCCGATAGCGCCATGCGGGAGGCAAAACAAATCAGCGGCCCGGTGCGAAACGCGCACAATGATTATACTGAATGGTCCGGACCCCAGCGCGTCCGCGATTTGCTGCCGGACGAAGCGGAGGAATTGTTGAAGCGCCGCTTCGCAGTGATTCAAACATGGCGGCCGATTCGCAATCCGGTGGAGCGGGAAGCGCTTGCCATCGCCGATGCGCAAAGTATTGGCGTCAAAGAGTTAGTTGCGAGTTCGCGCGTTTACCCGGACCGAGTCGGCGAGGTGTATCACTGTACTTTCAATCCCGAACACCGCTGGTATTATTTTCCCAAGATGCAGCGCAACGAAGCGATAGTTTTTAAATGCTTTGACTCGATGAAAGACGGCCGAGCGCGCTGGACCGCGCACTGCGCCTTTGATGACCCTTCTGGCCAACCCGACGCCCCGCCGCGCGAAAGCATTGAAATGCGGACACTGGCATTTTTCTAATCCTCGAAACAAAAGGCCTGGCCCAGTTGAAGGAGCACAGGCCTTTGTTCTTTAGCTTTGAAATAATTAGCCAGAGAACCGAATCCCTCCCGAACCAATTATTTACTTCTTTGCTTTTTCTTGGGCCGTTTCCGGCAGGTCATACAGTCGATCTTTGCAGCCATTCCGCACCTCCATGTCATCTGCACCATAACGCTTATCATTCAAAGTTTAGACGTCAACGCGAGGCCATCGGCAAGGCC
>Ga0075290_1000003_pt1 | contig 17983 bp, 16 predicted proteins | sample SF_Rice_20C_80N__2_FD_69765 | JGI IMG/M metagenome (GOLD analysis project Ga0075290, IMG submission 69765) | Rice paddy soil microbial communities from Twitchell Island, California, USA - SF_Rice_20C_80N_201 | ecosystem: Environmental > Terrestrial > Soil > Paddy field/soil | place: USA...
GCTGGAGCTTACAAAGGAACAGCTGCTGCACATTTACGAGTCTTGCCATCGCACCCTGTTGCGCGCCCATTTCGGCCAGGCAATCGATCTTGGCGCGAAGATCGACACGCTCGCCCAAATGCAGGTGAAGGAAGTTTGTGTAGCCTCGATCCGACTCAAAACCGGCGCGCTCATGGGTTTCGCCTCCTTGCTCGGCGCCGTCCTCGCTGGGGCGCCCAATACGATGCTTTCGATCCTTGACGATTTTGGTCGCGATCTGGGCACGGCGCTGCAAATGTTCGATGATTTGGGCAACGCCCTTGGAAGATGCGAGCCGGCGAAGCGTTATGAGGATCTGATGCTGTCACGTCCCTCGTGGGTTTGGGCCTGTGCCGCGACGAATAGCGATCCCGGTGAATATCAAGAATTTCTTGCCGCAGTAAGACGGCTGCCTGACGCCACAAATCTAGAAGCCTGGATGACCGAGCACCAGATCGTTCATCAGACGCGTCAGAGCGCGCGAAAATATCTCGAAGTCAATTTCAATACGTTGGAACAGCGGTTGACCCGCGCGGGAGCGCGCTGGTCGCGCCGCGCCTTCGATGAATTGCGCGATCTTGGCGAGGAGATAGCGGTCGCTTATGGATAAGATGCGCGCAGCGGTCATCGGCAGCGGATTCGGCGGTTTGTCTTTGGCGATCCGGCTTCAGGCGGCTGGTTGCCGTACGACTATTTTCGAGAAGCGCGACAAACCCGGCGGACGGGCCTACGTTTACCGCGATCAGGGTTTTAGCTTCGATGCCGGGCCCACGGTGATTACGGCGCCCGATTGTCTGCGCGAGCTCTTCGCTCTCGCCGGAAAGTCGATGGACAATTACGTTCGCCTGCTGCCGGTCAATCCCTTTTATCGATTGTTTTGGCCGGACGGATTCAACTTCGATTATTCCGATGATGCCGCTTCCATCGAAGCCCAGATCGCCAAAAAATCGCCGCGCGATGTTGCCGGCTATAAGAAATTCCTCAGCTACTCGGAGGAAGTGTTTCGCGAGGGCTATGAAAAACTCGCCCATGTGCCGTTTCTCAACTGGTCGAGCATGATCGCGGTGGCGCCGCAGTTGGTTCGCCTGAAAGCCTACCGGTCGGTTTACAGCGTCGTGGCGAAATATATTCGCGACCCGCAGCTGCGCCAGCTCTTTAGCTTTCACTCGCTGCTCGTCGGTGGCAATCCTTTTACGACCACGTCGATTTATACGCTGATCCATTGTCTGGAAAGAAAATGGGGGGTGTATTTTCCCCAAGGCGGCACCGCCGCTCTCGTCCAAGCTCTGGTCAAGCTGTTCACTGATCTCGGCGGCGAAATTCGCCTCGGCGCGGAAATCGCCGAGATCGACACCCGCGGCGGTGAAGTAAAAGCGATCATCGACAAATCCGGCCAAAGAGAAGCGTTCGATCTTGTCGCCAGCAACGCCGATGTTTTTCATACTTACGACGCGCTGCTGCGCAAAGAAACGCGGGCCGCGCGTATGCGCAAGCGCCTTTCGCGCTCGGCGTACAGCATGTCTTTGTTCCTGATCTATTTCGGCACGCGCCGGCAGTATCCCAATCTACTGCATCACAATATTATTTTCGGGCCGCGCTACCGCGAGCTTCTGACGGACATCTTTAGCCGCGGGCGGCTGGCCGACGATTTTTCGCTCTATTTGCACGCGCCGACCCGTTCCGATCCGGCCCTGGCGCCGCCGGGATGTGAAACTTTTTACGTGCTCTCGCCCGTGCCGCACCTTGGCAAGCTTGCGATCGATTGGCAGAGCGCGGCGCCGTCCTATGCGGAAAATATTCTTTCGTACCTCGAGCGCCATTACATGCCGGATCTGCGCCGTGAGATCGTTACGCAGAGAATTTTTACGCCGCAGGATTTCAAGACCGAGCTCAATGCGAATTTTGGCTCGGCGTTTTCGCTCGAGCCGCGACTTACGCAAAGCGCTTATTTCCGAGTGCACAATCGCGATAGAAATATCAAAGGGCTTTATTTCGTCGGCGCGGGGACGCACCCGGGGGCGGGCATTCCCGGCGTCGTGAATTCCGCGAAAGCCACGGCGGCGATTATCATGAACGATTACAAAGCGGCGCTTGCGCGCGACTACGCAGGCTCCGAAAGGTTGTCCTATGCCTGAAGCGATGACGCCGCAGGTGAGAGCGGCATTGGATGAATGCCTCTGGATGATTCAGAAGGGCTCGAAAAGCTTCTCGCTGGCCGCGCGCCTGTTCGACCCGGCAACGCGCGACGCGGCCTTTTTTCTCTACGGCTGGTGTCGCTACTGCGACGATCAGGTCGATCAGGTAGGCACGAGCGTAGACCCGAGCGAGCTTGCCGCTCGGTTAAAGGCGCTCAAAGATAACACCGTTGCTGCGTTCTCCGCCACGCCGCAACACGAGCCGGTCTTTATCGCCTTGCAGTATATCGTTCACCGCCACGGTATTCCGTCCCACTATGCCCTCGAGCTCATCGAAGGCATGGCGATGGATGTGCGCGCCACTCGCTACACGAGCCTCAAAGAACTTCTACTTTATTGCTATCGTGTCGCCGGCACGGTGGGCTTGATGATGGCGCATGTGATGGGTTTGCGCGACGAAGGCGCGCTCAAGCACGCGGCGGATCTGGGGATCGCCATGCAGCTCACCAACATCGCGCGCGATATCGTCGAAGACGCTTCCATGGGGCGCATTTATCTTCCTTCGGTTTGGTTGGCCGAAGCCAACATCGTGCCCGAAGAGATTGCCGCTCCCGAGAATCGCGAGAAGCTGGCCATGCTGACCCTGCGCCTTCTGCGCGAAGCTGAGCGGTATTACCGATCGGGCGATGAAGGTCTTTGGCATCTTTCGTTTCGCTCGGCTTGCGCAGTCGCGGCGGCGCGCAACGTCTACTCCGAAATCGGCGCATTGCTGCAGCAGAAGGGCGCGCGGGCGTGGGATGAGCGGACTTACGTCACCGGCGCGCGCAAGATTCGCGTGGTGCTTCGGGGGATTTTAGCTTTGCTCCGCTCGGTGCCGGCGCGTTTATTTAAACCCTGGTCGCCCGCGCCGCTGCGGGTAATTTGGAAGGCGTCTCATATTCAATAGCTCTAAAGCCGAGTTGGAGAGAGCGATGATGAATCTTTTGAATTATTTGCCGGGAATATTCATAGCGATGCAGGCCGCGATCGTGGTCGCGAGTCTGTTGGGCTATGGCATATTCACATCGCGGCCAGACTTATTGGCCCAGTTCGATCCTCAGGCAAAATTCTTCGTTTGGGCATTTCATGGCTTTGCCGTCGGCAACATGCTGTTCGGCGGCTTAGCGGTTTGCGCCGAAGCGCTGCTGCGGGACAAAAAACGCGCGTTTTGGGCTCTCCTTACGGTGTATGCGGTCAGTCTTGCGAGCGAACTCATGGGAACGACTTACGGCATTCCCTTCGGCGCGTATTCCTACACCTCGCTTCTCGGCATCAAATGGTTCGAGCGCGTGCCGATTTTAATCCCGCTCAGCTGGTTTACCATGAGTTGGGCCTGCTGGATTCTCGCACGGCGTGTCTCGAGCGGTCTTGCTGCTGTCTTGCTATCTACCTCTTTGTTGATCGCGTGGGATCTGTTGCTCGACCCCGCGATGAGCCGTGTGACGAGCTACTGGGTCTGGGGCGACACCGGCGCGTACTATGGCATGCCCTGGATGAACTTGCTCGGCTGGGGCGTCACCGGACTGGTGCTTTTGTCAGTGATCAGCCGGCTTGCCCCGGCGTCGCAGAGCAGTGTCCGTTTCGCCGCTTGGGTTTACGCGGTTAATTTCGCGTTGCCTTTCGGCTTTTGCATGCTCAATCATTATTGGTTCGCTGCTTTTATCGGCCCGCTCTGCATTGCGCTTGCGTATCTGATCCTCGGTAATCCATGGCGGCGCGGGAAATTCTTGCTGCGCCGGGAGCTTGGCGCGGCGGGAGCAGTGAGACGCGGCTAATTTGAAGCATTAACGTAACCGATGATACAATAGGCTCGAATTTGGAAACGATTCCACTAGCTGCGCCGATGAATTTGGCTTCCACAGACGATTTTGACTTAGACGACTATCTCCGCCGGCAGTCCTCGACAGTCGATCAAGCGCTCGAAATATATCTCCGGAAATATCCCGGCGCGCAGCAGACGATTTTCCGCGCCATGCGCTACGGCGTCTTCCCGGGCGGGAAGCGCATTCGACCGATTCTCACGCTCGCTTCAGGCGAGTTGTTTGGCGCGCCGGCGAACCGCCTATTGCCGTTCGCATGCGGGGTTGAACTGATCCATGCGTATTCGCTTATTCACGACGATTTGCCCGCGCTCGACGACGACGACTTACGGCGCGGCGAACCGGCAGCCCACAAAGTTTTTGGGCAGGGTATGGCATTGCTCGCCGGCGACGGACTTCTGACCGAGGCTTTTCAGCTGATGTCTGACAAAGATGCGACACAGGGCGTGAAGCCGGAGTTGGTATTGGCGCTCATCCACGAACTGGCGCATGCCGCCGGCGTCATGGGCTTGGTCGGCGGCCAGGCGCTCGACTTGGAAGCCGAAGGTAAGGAAGCCGATCTGGCGACGGTCGAAGTCATCCACGTCCGCAAGACCGGCGCGTTGATTCTGGCGGCCATCCGCATTGGAGCGCGCCTCGGCGGCGCCACGGAGATCGAACTTGCTCGGATCACGCGCTACGGCGAATTCTTAGGATTGGCCTTTCAGATCGCCGACGATATTTTAGATGCGCGCGCTGAAACGGCGGCATCGCAGCAGGGCGAGACGGGACATAAAGAGCAGAAAAAGGCGACTTATCCTTTAGTCGTTGGCATCGTCCAGGCGCGCGAGCGTCTCGGCGAGCTGTTACAATTATCTTTGTTTGAGCTCGAGCCGTTCGGCGCGCGCTCGCTGCCTTTGGCGGCGATCGCACGGCATGTGGCCGAGCGCGCACTTTCGACTCAAGCTTAATTTCGAGAGAAGGAGACCTATAAATCGATGACACGGTTGTTGGATGGGGTTGAATATCCGCGCGATATCCGGAACTTTTCGCTCGAAGAGTTGAACCAACTCGCAGCGGAGATCAGAGAGGAAGTCATTTCCGTCGTCTCCGAGACCGGAGGCCATTTCGCTTCGACGCTCGGCGCCGTGGAGCTCACTCTGGCGCTTCATTATGTTTTCGATACGCCTGACGATCGCATCGTCTGGGATACCGGCCACCAAGCATACGCTCACAAACTGCTTTGCGGCCGACGCCAGCGCCTGGCGACGATCCGACAGCTCGGCGGCTTGAGCGGCTTTTTAAGCCGGGAAGAGAGCGAATACGACGTCTTCGGCGCCGGCCATGCCGGCACCTCGATATCGGCGGCTCTCGGCATGGTGGAAGCGAAATATCTCGAGGGCTCGACGCGCAAAGTGGTTGCGGTGATCAGCGACGGCGGCTTGAGCGCGGGCTTGACTTACGAAGGCTTGAACTCCGCCGGCCATCTCGATCGTGATTTGATCGTCGTGCTGAACGACAACGAACATTTCATCGATCCGCGAGTCGGTGCGGTGTCATCTTTCTTGAGCAAACAATTCACCACGGACTTGGGCGTGCGCCTGCAGAAAAACTTGTCGACCTTGCTGAAGAGCCTGCCGAGCGGCCAGCATCTCAAGTTCATGGCGCGCAAAATGCGCGACTCTTTCTTGAGTTTGGTGACTCCGGGCTTCTTGTTCGAGAGCCTTGGCTTTCAATATGTCGGGCCCATCGATGGCCACAACATCAGTGAGATGGTTGCGACTTTGCAAAATGTCAAGAAAGTCGACGGGCCCACGCTTGTTCATGTGATGACCAAAAAGGGCAAGGGCTACGCGCCGGCGGAAGCCGATCCGATCAAGTTTCACGCCGTCACGCCGTTTCACGTGCTCACTGGCAAGGCCAAAAAAGAAAAAGGACCGATTCCCACTTACACCGATATTTTCGGCCAATCGCTCGTGCGCATCGCCAGGGACAACCCCAAGGTGGTAGGCATTACCGCGGCGATGGGCAGCGGCACCGGCATCGATAAGCTTGGGCGCGAGATTCCCAACCGCACTTACGATGTCGGGATCGCCGAGCAGCATGCGGTAACTTTTGCGGGCGGCATGGCGACTGAAGGCTACATTCCGGTGGTCGCGATTTATTCGACGTTCTTGCAGCGCGGCTACGATGAAATTCTTCATGACGTCTGCTTGCAAAATCTGCACGTGGTGTTCGCGCTCGATCGCGGCGGACTGGTCGGCGCCGACGGTCCGACGCACCATGGCGTGTTCGATTTTGCGTATCTGCGGCCGATGCCGAATATCGTCGTCATGGCGCCCAAAGATGAAAACGAGTTGCAGCATATGCTGGCGACCGCGGTCGATCATCCGGGCCCAATCGCGTTGCGTTACCCGCGCGGCGAAGGTTGGGGCGTCGCGCTCGATTTGGAGGCGAAGCGCTTGGAGATCGGTAAAGCCGAATTGTTACGCGACGGCAGCGATATCCTGATCGCGGCGATCGGCCACACCGTGATGCCGGCGCTCAGGGCGGCGCAGGATCTGGCGCCGCTCGGGATCAACGCCGCGGTGCTCAACGCCCGTTTCGTCAAACCGCTGGACACGGAATTATTGAGCTCGTTGCTGAGCCGCGTGCCGCGCTTGATTACGGTGGAAGATCATGTGATCTCGGCCGGTTTCGGCAGCGCGGTGATCGAGTTTCTCGCCGATGCGGGTATCAACGGGGTGGAAATCCGCAGACTCGGCGTGCCCGACCGCTTTATTCCCCACGGCACTCAGGATGAGCTCAGGAAAATGTGCGGCTTTGACAAAGACGCGATTGCGCAAGCGGTTCTGCAAATGGTTCGGCGCGGCAAAAAGCGAAGCAGAGAGGGATGGGAAAGAGGCAGCGCTTAGATCTATTGCTGCTTGAGCGCGGGCTCGTCGACAGCCGCGAAGACGGCCGGCGTAAGATCCTGGCGGGCGATGTGCTGGTCAATGATCAAGCAGCGACGAAGGCCGGCAGTTTAATCGACACCGGCGCCGCGATCCGTCTCAAACCGAGCTCTCGCTACGTCGGCCGCGGCGGCTTCAAGCTTGAAAAGGCGCTCAGCGAATTTGCCATCGACGTGACCGGCAAGACCGGGCTCGACGTCGGCGCGTCGAGCGGCGGTTTTACCGATTGTTTGCTCGTCCACGGCGCCGCGCGCGTATTCGCCGTCGATGTCGGCTACGGCCAACTCGATTGGAAGCTGCGCAATGATCCGCGCGTGACGGTTTTTGAAAAAACCAATATCCGCTATCTCGACCGGAGCTCATTGCCGGGCGATGCCGATCTCGCAACCATCGACGCATCGTTCATTTCGCTCAGGTTAGTCCTGCCCTGCGTTAAAGCCCTTCTCACGGCGCGCCATGAAGTCATCGCGCTCATCAAACCGCAATTCGAAGTCGGCAAAGGAAAGGTCGGCAAGGGCGGGGTGGTGCGCTCGGCCGAAGAGCATGCGCGCGTGATCGGAGAAATCCAAGAGAGCGCAGCCGCCCTCGGCTACGAAATTGTCGGCGTCACCGAATCGCCGCTACTCGGGCCCAAGGGCAACAAAGAATTCTTGATTTATTTGCGCTCCCGGGCTTAAGCTTGCTGGCGCTTCGCGCTGAAATTCGCGCTCATGTCCGAACGATAGATCGGCAGATCCTGCACATGCCTGGCTTTCAGAAAATTGCTCATCGGGGCGCGTCCGGCCGGTATCCGGAAAATACCCGCTTGGCTTTTACCAAGGCGATCGAAGCCGGCGCGGACATGATCGAGCTTGACTGCCAGTTGACTCGAGACGGGCATGTCGTGGTCTTTCACGACGAACAATTGCGGCGAACCGCTGGAGCGCGCGGCCCGCTCAGGAGCAAAACGCTCGAGCAACTGAAAAAACTCGATATCGGCCAGTGGCGCCAAAAATCGTTTCGCGGCGAGCGCATTCTCACGCTTGAAGAAGCGCTGGAGGTTTTGGCCGGCCAAGTCGACCTTTGTCTCGAAATAAAAAATTTCCCGAAGTCTCTCCCCGGCATCGAGATCAAAATATTGTTCATCCTGAGTCACTACGATTATTTGGATCGGACCATCGTGTCGTCGTTCGATTATCGCTGTCTAGGCCGGGTGCGCGAGCTTGCTCCCGATATTTCCCTCGGGCTTATATTCAGTTCGGCCGTTAAAGCGGATCCCTTCGAAGCGGCGCGGCAATTGGCGCCGAAGTCGATTCATGTGCAAAAAAATTCGGCCACGCGGGAATTTCTGAGCGCGGCATGGGATGAGGGATTGGACGTGCACGTTTGGACGGTGAACGAGGTGCGCGACATGGAGGCTTTTGTTTCGATGGGAGTGCAGGGTTTGATTTCGGATTTCCCCGAGAGATTTCGCAAACTCGGTTCGCTGTAGAAATTTGCGCTGCGCGCTCGCTGATGGGCGATCCATTGCGCTTCTCAACTGGCTCCAAGGTATTCATTTTTCAAGTGATTTACTTGACTTGGCAGGCAAATGCGCTAGAATCATCGCCGGACATAGCGCGGTCCGCTTGGATCGGGGGTGATTGTTTCTTATGACAGGAGTCCGAGTTCGCGAAAACGAATCCATCGAAAGCGCCATTCGACGCTTCAAGAAGCTCTGCGAAAAGGCCGGTATCCTCGCTGAACTACGCAAGCGAGAACATTACGAAAAGCCCAGCGTTAAGAAAAAGAAAAAGGCGATTGCCGCAAAGAAGCGCGCGTTGCGAAGAGTGCGTCATTCGTTTTAGCTGGTGAATTGTGCTTGGATAGTTTTCGGTAATGGGACTTAAAGCCGAGATTCAGGAAGCTGTGAAACAGGCGATGAAGAGCGGTGACCGGGTCACGCTCTCCACGCTAAGGCTTTTGCTATCTGCGGTGCACAACGAAGAAATACGAATTCGTCGGGAGTTAACTACCGAAGATATCCAGCGGACGATATCTACGCTCACTAAGCAGCGTACCGAAGCGATCGAGCTATATCGAAAAGGCGGCCGAGAGGATCTGGCGCAAAAAGAGGAAGCCGAGTGCGCCGTTCTGAAGCGCTTCTTGCCGCAACAGCTTTCCGAAGAGGAAGTTAAGAAAGTAATTCAATCGTGCATCGCCGAGGCCGGCGCCAAGGGCATCCAGGATCTGGGAAAGGTCATGAAATTGGTCATGCCCAGGGTTGCCGGCCGGAGCGACGGCAAGCGCGTCAACGAATTGACCAAGAATCTTCTCGAAGGATAGTGACCGGCCGGTCGCAGAGATCGCGCCGGCCGGATGTTTACATAAATTTCGTAGTATGACCGCCAATATGGTTGCGGCTACAGAGCAATTCCGAATGCTTTCCGAAATGCACCGCCTTTGTCGAGCCGTACGGCGGGCAGGTTCTGTAAGCGGTTTCCGACAGTGAACTGGGTGGATCTGATTCTCTTCGGGGTCTTCGCTTTGTTCGGGTTGCGGGGCTTTTTTAGGGGATTTTTCAGGGAGTTTTTTTCCCTTGTCGGTCTCCTTGCCGGATTCATGATCGCTGTCGCCTATGATCAAGAGATCGCCGCTTTCATTTCCAAACATTGGCAGATGTCGCCTTTGCTGCTAAAGGGCGTATCCTTCGTGTCGGTGTTCTTCGTTATATATTTTCTGCTCAATCTGGTGGGCTGGTTGCTTCATCGCTCCGAAAAATTGCTCTTTCTCAAAACGCTGAATCGGACGGGTGGCATCGTTCTTGGCATGGCGAAGGGTGCGGCGCTCCTTGCCATGGCGGTATTTTTCTTGAGCTCAACCGCGTTGCTGCCCAAGCCGACGCGAGAAAACGTCGAGCGTTCCTACCTCGTGCCGCCGCTTACCAAGCTGGGCAAAGATCTCGTTCACTTCGGCAAAGAGAAAATATTTTCCGGCGAGGATTTCGCGCCGAGCTCGTCTGCGCGCGGGGCTCGGCTGTAACACTCTGATAAATGATCAGCCAGGATAAAATCGCCGAGATTCGCCAGCGCGCCTCCATCGTCGAGGTCATCTCCGATCATGTGACACTCAAAAAAACCGGCCGCAATCACATGGGCCTTTGCCCTTTTCACGCGGAGAAAACACCGTCGTTTACCGTCAGCGAAGAAAAGGGGATCTACCACTGTTTCGGCTGCCAGTCCGGCGGCAGCGTCTTTCATTTCCTCATGAACTACGATCATCTGAGCTTCCCCGAGGCGGTGGAGCGGGTCGCCAGGCGTTACGGGATCGTGGTAGAGCATGAGGGTGGCGGTCGCGCCCGGCAAGAAAACGGCGAACGAGAAAAACTCTACCGGGTCAATGAGCGGGCCGCGCTCAATTATCAAAAAATTCTTTTCGCTCATCCCGAGGGCCGCAAAGCTTTGGAGTACCTCAAAGCGCGGGGCGTCGATGAAGCGACGGCGCGAAAGTTCATGTTGGGCTACGCGCCGCAGACCGGCTCCAGTCTCTTCAAACTTTTCACCCAGGAAAATATTTCGCCCCAGGACGCCTGCCGTCTCGGCCTGATCGGCCAGCGCGCCCCGCAAAAATTCTACGAGAAATTTTTCGCGCGAGTGATCTTTCCGATCGTGAGTCCGGCGGGCAAAGTCGTTGCCTTCGGCGGGCGCGTGCTCGATCAGAGCTTGCCCAAATATCTCAATTCCAGCGAAACGCCGCTGTTTCACAAGGGCTCGACTCTCTACGGCCTTTACCAGGCGAAGGACGGCATCCGCCAAGCGGACCGCGTCGTGGTGGTGGAAGGCTATCTCGACGTGATCGCGCTGGCGCAGCACAACGTGACGTACGCGGTGGCGACGCTCGGTACGGCGCTCAGCGCCGATCATGTGCGCGTGCTGTCGCGCTACACAAAAAATATTATCGCCTTGTTCGACGGCGACGACGCCGGCCGCAAGGCGGCGTCGCGCAGCTTCGAAATTTTTCTCGAGGCAGGACTGCTCGGCCGCGCCGCCTTTTTGCCCAAGGGCGAGGATCCTGATAGTTTCATTCGGAGCCAAGGCAAGGCGGCGCTGGAGGCCGTGTTGGAGCAAGCCGTGCCGCTGGCGGATTATTATTTTTCATGGCTGGAACAGCGTTACGGCAAGAGCCTTGAAGGAAAAAGTCAAATCGCCGCCGAAGTGAGCCGGATCTTGGCCAAGGTGACCAACGCTTTTGAAGCCGACTTGCTTGCCCGGCGCGCGGTCGATATCCTGGGGATTCGCGAAGAAGTTTTGCGGCGCGCGAAAGCGACGCCAACTCGCGCAGCGCCCGGCCGCGCCCAGGTCGCAACGCCCGTCGCCGGCGCGCCAAGCCGCGAAGATATCGCCGAAAGATCGCTGGTGAGCTTGATGCTGCGCTTGCCGGCGGCGCTCGAAGGCGTCGCGCGCAAGCCGGAAATTCGGGAGTGGTTCGGGCCCAAGTGGGGGCGGGTCGTCGACGATGTTACCGCGCAATGGCAGAAACGAAAAACCATCGACGTTTCCCAATTGCTTGAAAGCTTGCCGCCGGAGTTGGCAAGCGAGATCGCCGCGTTGTCGCTCGAACGCGAAGAGCTGACCGATGCCGAATGCGCCCGGATGGCCGAGGATTGTCTGAGCCATTTGCGCCGCAAACACGTCGAGGGCATGAAACGCGACCTGCGCCTGGCGATTCGGGCCGCGGAAGAACAGAAAGACGAGAAAGCGAAGAGAGAAAGGACACTAGAATGGCAAGACCTCGTACTAAAAGAACGCCAGCTAGAGCGCCGAAGGCTCGACCCGAAACACCCCGTCCGGTAGGGAAGACCCAGGCCGCCTCCAATTCCGCCGCGCAACCGGCGGAGAAAAAAAATATGAAGGAGGTGAAAAAGCTCATCGATCTGGGCAAGGAAAAGGGCTACCTCACCTACGACGATGTCAATGACATGCTGCCGGCGGAGGTCGTATCGCCCGACCAGATCGACGACGTCATGTCGATCTTCGGCGAGATGGAAATCGAAGTCGTCGATGCCAATCAGCGGGTGACGCTCGGCGGCGCCGGCGAGGACCTTGTTGTCGAAGAGGACGAGGAAGAAAAAGAAGTCGAGAGCGACGCCGATGGCGACGTCGTCGGCAAGACCGGCGATCCGGTGCGCATGTACCTGCGCGAGATGGGAACGGTCTCACTGCTCAGCCGCGAGGGCGAGGTCGAGATCGCGAAAAAGATCGAAGAAGGCGAAAATCGGGTGCTCGACGAAGTTCTATCCAGCCCGTTGGCATTGACCTACATTCTCGACCTCGGCGAGAAGCTGGCGCAGCATGAGATTCGCGTGCGCGAGATCATTAAAGACGAGACCGATGAAGAGAGCGAGGATTTCGAGGAGGAAGAAGTTCACGAGAAAAGGTTGCTCGACCAGATCGGCAAGATTCGCCGGATCACCAATGATCGGGAGAAACTCAGGCACCAACTCGACGCGAAGCGGCTGTCGTCCCAGCGCCGCAAGGCGCTGCTCGAAAGCATCGCCAAATACAACGACAAGCTCGTCAACAGCCTGAAAAATTTGCAACTCAACCGCAAACAAACCGAAGCGATTGCCGACGGACTCAAGCGCGCCATGGAGCGGATGCAGTCGCTCGAGCGCAGGATCAAGGAATTCGAGCGCAAGGTGGGCAAACCGTCCGGTGAAATCTTGCGGCTTGTGACCGAAGCCGACGGGCACAAGAAAAATTGGCCGAAAATCACTCATTCGTTTCGCATGGGACACGACGCCATTCTCCACATGAGCGAAGAGATTCGCACCGCCCGCCGCGATATCCGCCACATCGAAAAGGATCTGGAAATTCCCGTTGAAGAGATTAAACGGCGCGTGTGGTCGATCATCGAAGGTGAGACCAAGGCCAATCTCGCCAAGAAAGAACTGATCGAGGCAAACCTTCGCCTGGTGGTGAGTATCGCCAAGAAGTACACCAATCGCGGCCTGCAATTTCTCGACCTGATTCAGGAAGGGAACATCGGCCTCATGAAGGCCGTCGATAAATTCGAATATCAGCGCGGCTATAAATTTTCGACCTATGCGACTTGGTGGATCCGTCAAGCGATTACCCGCGCTATCGCCGATCAAGCGCGGACCATCCGCATTCCCGTGCACATGATCGAAACCATCAACAAGCTGATCCGCACCTCGCGTTATTTGGTGCAGGAGATCGGCCGCGAGCCGACGCCGGAAGAAATCGCGACAAAGATGGAAATTCCGCTCGATAAGGTGCGCAAGGTCTTAAAGATCGCCAAGGAGCCGATCTCGCTCGAGACGCCGGTCGGCGAAGAGGAAGATAGTCATCTCGGCGACTTTATCGAGGACAAACGCATCATTACGCCCTCGGATGCGGTGGTAAATATCAACCTGCAGGAACAAACCCGCAAGGTACTGGCAACCCTGACGCCGCGCGAAGAGCAAGTCTTACGGATGCGTTTCGGCATAGGCGAGAAGTCCGATCACACGCTGGAAGAAGTCGGCCAGAAGTTCACGGTCACGCGCGAACGTATCCGCCAGATCGAAGCTAAGGCGCTCCGCAAACTCCGTCACCCGAGCCGGAGCAAGCGGCTCAAGAGTTTTATGGAGACCTAGACGGGGACCTGTCCTGGTATCTTGCAAACAACTGATGAAGCTGCCAGCTTAATCACAATCGAAAAATCTAAATCGGAAATCTAAAATCCCCTCCACGGGCCCATAGCTCAGTTGGTTAGAGCCACCGGCTCATAACCGGTTGGTCCCTGGTTCGAATCCAGGTGGGCCCACCAATCGTTAATGATGTAAAGAACTGCCCATCAGACGGTCTAACAGGCAGTGTAGGTGAGGCGGATGTTGTTGCCGTGGCACTCTCACCTACTTCCATTGCAGAAATCTGCTTTTTTTTGGTTCAATGATTCGCTGCGACTCGCATTCAGGAGATGTACTATCCATCTGCCATGTTTTCCACGAAACCACGCTTGCAAAGGGGAGCAGGTCGCAGTTCTAAATTTTTCCGAGGCGGGGAAGCACTAGGAATCAATCGACAGTGCTGCAAGAGTGATTTCATGCAACCTGCCATTTTAAAGGGATGATTTGACCTAGTTTGATTATGTGAGGAACTTACGGGCAGAATCGCACTCTGCGCTAGGAGCGTGCGACGCCCGGAAGTTGACCTGTTTCCTCCAAAGTTCCCGGCCTCACTCAGGCATAGCCTGTGCTCACGTATACTTCCCTGCTGGGGCAGGGAAGCACGACTTTCCATGGTCTTTCCTTGGCGAAACGTGAATCCAACTTTGATGTCACTTCATTGGAATTTCCTGCCCCGGCGCCATTTTAATTCAGCCCCCCAAAGCTGGCGGCCCGATTGAGTGCCCAATGAGGAAGATGCTCAATGGTTTTAAAGATCTTTCTTGATGACAAAAGCTTTCATTGTCTTAAACAATCAATTCCGCCGGGATCACACTCTAAATTGATTCTCGACCATGCGGTCCACTTGAACCTTTTCGGCAACAACGCCGTCGTTAGCTGCGACGCAGCAGAAGCTCGTAATTTGTTGCTGTATGCCGGCCACTGCCCCGGTGTGGTTGCTTCAGTACATAAAGCGCTGCGTTCTGCAGGGTTGACGATAGATGGTCCTACAAGTCTTTAGGCGCTCAGCCGCGCTTGCATCCGATTGCTTCAGCGAGAAATGCGCAGCGCCATGACGTACATTTCCGCGCTTTTACATTGTCTATTCGTCGCAGGTGTTTGGTCGTCATCGCGGGCCGGCTTGCTGAAACGCTTATGCTAACTTCCCAACCCAAACAACAGTTTCGGACTTGTAGTTCTATTATGAGCGGTTCTCGCGAATGTCGGTGGGCTGACTACGTGTCGGAAATTGACAAGCCAGGAGTAACGGCGAGCTTGGAGGTGAAATCCCAGAACTGCATCTACTGATAGTCCCAACCTGTGCGTATCCAGTAGCCTGCTAGAAAGGCGGTGCCCCCCATCACTCCGAGCATCCATTCTATTCCATAGGGGGGTAAATAATATCCCTCCAAAAGGCCAACCACATAAATCGTCAAAACCATCAACCCTCTTCGAATCCATCGAGACCAATTCACATGTTGAGGTCGAGTCGTTAGTTTAGTGTGCATCATTGATCATCTCTCTGCTAGTGGAGATTGTTATACACCGTTCGTTTCCAAAGCTCACGATTGATTTCGGCAATCAGTGCTGCAACCATCGGTTCTTCCTTTTTGGATTGCTGTTCAAGCAGAAACTCCTTAAACGTAAATAAATATTGAACGGGTTCGTCTGTAAACATTCGGCAACTCCTCCTCGGTATCTTCTGCAGCGACTTTGCAAGGTTGTCTAGGCCAAAATCCAATCGTCACTTTGCTCGGCACTCGGGTCGCTTACTATCGAACGATCAAAGATCCAAGTATCGCCATCGACCGGCGATGACCTGGCCAACTCACCGGCTCGCACATGTTGCTTCGCCGCCCAAATAACTGTGGCGAGCCAACCAACAATGGTCCAACCGAAAATAAGGTTCACGGAAAAAATAGTAACGCGACAGTTGGCGCCACGGTGGATGGCGATGATGGTCGGGAGAAAGTAAAAACATAGACCGGCTATGATTGTGAGTCCGAGAATTAGACTGTGCAACGTTTTGGGCGTCCCTTTTACGATTTCTCGTCTAGAGAGCATAAGGGATGCCAAGGCAGAGAATGGCACTGGTCCCTGAGACGGTTAGCCGTGCTACAGTGATTGTGGCGCTCCTGACATAATTCGCGGTCTAGAGTGCTCTCGATCTCTACGCTTTTTTCGAAAGATTATGTTCCGACTGGGCTACTTAAATGCAATCGATGACACATCGCACGCACGTGATGGCAGAATTGGCATGCATTACCCGCATGGTTTCGTCCGCCAACAGTCTCCGTCCAAGAGAAATCAAACTGAGAGCGGCAAGTGAATCAGAGCTTCTATCCCCTCGATGCAAGTCGATGTTCGATCTTCGATTCTGGTTTAGATTGTAATCGTAGAGAACAAATCCCTTTCGTTCGTTATCAATAGTACGAAACGGCAGAATAGTCTTACGTCGATCAGCTTTTGTTTGCCGCTTTAGCAGCAGCATTGTATTCGGGCGTTCCCTTGGCCGGGATCGTCCAGAAATAGATTGTGCTTCCATCAGCTTTAAGCGTCTGTTGAGGTTTCCAACTGCCCATGTCGAAGGCGTGCGAGACAATACGAGTTCCCGGCCTTAATTCGTCTAACAGTTTGGGTAGCAATTTAAGGTTGAGGCTGGGCAGCAGGTAGAGCGTGACCACCGTCGCATCGCTAATATTCGCTTCGAACAAATCTTCATTGAGGAATCGCACGCGATCGCCGACGCCCGCGGCCTTGAGATTCGCCTGTGCTTCCTTGATGCGTTCCGGATTGATGTCGATGCCGACGGCGCGCGCAGCCTGGTACTTCTGCACGGCCATGATCGGAATGCGACCGTCGCCCGAACCCAGGTCATACACAACGTCGCCCGTGCCGACTCTGGCGACTCTGAGCATCGCGTCCACGGCTCCATAGGGCGTCGGGACATAAACGACATCGGGAGAGCGGAGTTGCTTGCCGCTGCTCGTGCTCTGGTTACTGGACGGCGGCTGCGTCTGTTGCGGCGATGATTGCTGTTCCTGACTAGTCGACTGTGCACTTGCGTAGTACCCATTGAAGCAGAGCGTCAGTGTGAGCAGATATGACATCCTCAGGGTCTTCATCTGTTTCCTCCTTGGATGATGTTGGATGACGGGATTGATCAAAGCCTGTGCCTCAGGTTGATGAAAGTATAAATCGTTAAAAAGGGAGTACCAATAGTCGGGATAGGTTTTTTCACGAGAAGGAAGGGCTTGAGCGAAACCCTTCCAGCGGTTCCCGCTTTTGCTCCGTCCACTCCGTTTAACGAAGATCGTTCGACATTCAAAGGTCTCCGATCTCCGTAGTTTGACCTGTGCAGACACCGCGTCTCCGCTTCGTTGGCTCTCAGACTTGCGGAGCGGCGGCGGTTCTTGCTAATAGGTGGACCACATCGTTTGTTGTGACTTACGCAAATGACACGAAAAGTCTTATTTTGTTTTTATTTCGTTGGGACGGCGGTCCTATCAACTCTGATCGCGGCTTCCACTCTTTGCGCGCAGGCCGCCGAACCGGTTGATGTAAAGACATTGTCGTTGGGACTCGTCTCTCAAACCCATCAGAAAGAAATTGAAGAGCACTTCCGGGATTTTATAGGTTATGTGACGCGCAAGCTCTCCCCGAGATCGGAGATCGAGGCCAAGATAGTGTTGGCGCCGACGGCGATTGAGCTCGCGAAGCTCCTCGAGCAGCGCAAGGTCGATTTTTATATGGAAAGCGCCTATCCGACCTATGTGATCAATATCGCGCAAAGAGCAGGAAAGTTGCTGTTGCGTCGCTGGAAGAGCGGGTTGGCTGATTATTACAGCGTCATTTTTACCAGAGCCGACAGTGGGGTGAAGCGCCTGGAAGACCTAAAAGGTAAAACCATTGTCTTCGAAGATGCCGGATCGACATCAGGGTACTTGCTGCCGAAATTATTTTTACAGCGGCGGGGATTAAAGCTGATTGAGAAGAGCCGTTTCGGCCCCGACAATGCGGCGACGGACGTCGATTATTTTTTTGCGGGCTCACCGGAGAAGATTATCGACGCGGTCATTAGAAAAGAAGCCGCCGCGGGCGCGTTCAGCAATGACGATCTCACGGCGTTGGACGGCAAGAAAAAAGCCGATATTGCATTGCTGGCGCAGACCGAGTGGTTGCCGCGCCATTTGCTTTCCGTGCGCAGCGACCTTGCGCCGGGTTTGGTCAGCCGTCTAGAGGCTATTTTGCTTGCAATGCATGAGGACGCTGAGGGTCGAAAGAGTTTGCAAAAAGCTGACGGTACCACTAAGTTTGATTTACTCCCTGGCGGCGAGGCGGCGATGCGCCGCAGACTGTTGGAAAGCTTTTACTCGCCGGCCGGCAAGTAACACGAAACAAGTAAAAATA
>Ga0075290_1000004_pt1 | contig 17745 bp, 13 predicted proteins | sample SF_Rice_20C_80N__2_FD_69765 | JGI IMG/M metagenome (GOLD analysis project Ga0075290, IMG submission 69765) | Rice paddy soil microbial communities from Twitchell Island, California, USA - SF_Rice_20C_80N_201 | ecosystem: Environmental > Terrestrial > Soil > Paddy field/soil | place: USA...
AAATCAAAAGCGACATCGTTGAGAGTCACGTCTGGAAATCCATCTTCCGCCACGGCTACGAAGACACGCCCCGCAACCGCGTCATGATGGTGACCGCCAACGTATTCCTGCACCTTCACCCGGCGAAGGTACGCCGCCATGCCGTTCGCATGCGCTTTACGTGGTGCATGGGGGGCCTCACCTTTTTAATGTTTCTCATCACAGCCATCACCGGTATTTACTTGATGTTTTACTATCGCCCGGTGGCGGAATACGCCTACGCGGACATGAAGTACCTGGAATTCGACATGCCGTTCGGCATGCTGATGCGCAATATGCATCGCTGGGCTGCGCACGCGATGATCGTTTTTGTCTGGCTGCATATGTTCCGCGTTTTCCTCACAGGCTCGTACAAACCGCCGCGCGAGTTCAACTGGATCGTCGGCGTGTTGCTTTTGGTCCTCACCCTGCTCTTGAGCTTCACCGGTTACCTGCTGCCGTGGGATCAGCTCGCAATCTGGGCCGTGACCGTCGGTTCGAACATGGCGCGCGCGACGCCATTGCTGGGTTATGAGGGTCCGTTTGCTGATTTCGTCGGCGCCAACCCGATCTATGATGCCCGGGCGTTTTTATTCGGCGGCGGTGAAATCGGCCCGCATACGCTTCTGCGCTTTTATATTTTGCATTGTATTTTTATCCCGCTGGTTGCCAGCATTCTCATGGCGGTGCATTTCTGGCGCATTCGCCGCGACGGCTTCTCCGGGCCGTCTTTATAGCTTTTTTAGAATCGAGGCACGTAAATGGCAGAGGCTGCTCGCGAACGAAAGCTTCCGGTTGATGACAAGATTCATACCTGGCCGCATTTGGTGCGCATGGAGTTCCTCGTCGCGCTATTCGTTCTCGTCGTGTTGACGCTGTGGTCGATTACGATCAACGCGCCTCTCGAAGAGCCGGCAAATCCGACGCGCACTCCCAATCCATCCAAAGCACCGTGGTATTTTCTCGGGCTCCAGGAAATGTTGGTGTATTTCGATCCGTGGCACGCCGGCGTCGTGCTGCCGAGCCTGATCATCGTGGGATTGATGGTGATCCCCTATATCGACATCAACCCCAAGGGAAACGGTTATTACTGTTTCAAAGATAGAAAGTGGGAGATCCTTACCTTTCTCTTTGGTTTTCAGGTTCTTTGGGTGGTAATGATCATCATTGGGACTTTCTTCCGCGGCCCAGGTTGGAATCTTTTTTGGCCATGGCAAAGGTGGGATCCGCACAAAGTCGTCGCCTTGACCAACGTGGACCTTCCTTATTTGCTCGGCTTTCGCAGCTACTGGCTGTCGGCGGCTTTCAGTTTAGTGGCTATCGGCTCTTATTTTATTCTTGGGATGGTCGGCTTTTACTTCTTCGTACTGAGGGTGAAAGGCAAGGAATTTATAGAGCGTTGGGGCATGGTCCGTTTTACGATCACCGGCCTTTTGCTCGTGCTCATGATGTCCCTGCCGGTCAAAATGTTTCTCCGGCTGGCATTCAACGTCAAATACGTCTTAGTCACGCCTTGGATCAATATTTAAATGTTTTACGTGGCGAAGATTCTCCAGGCATTGGGGCTCGCCGACATGGGCTACGCCCTGTTCGTCGGAGTCATGAGAAATTCATCAATGGCTGAAGAAATCGTCCTATCGTTAATCGGTCTCGGAGTATTTTCCTTGGGGCGCGCGCTTGAGCGCAAAGCAACGTAAGGGAGTCGGAATGGCCGAGCGAGGGATAGACCCAAAAGAAGAACATAAATCGTACGGCAGTGTGTTTGTGATCGGCGCCGGGCTATTAGTGGTGATGACGTTGTGGGCGTATTGGGATGACAATATTACGCGGCGGCCATGGAAAGGGATTCAGGCAAAATTTTATCGTCTTGACTATGGTAAGGCAAAAGCCGCATACGACGAAGAAGACAAAAAGCTTCAAAGTGACGCCAAATATCAGGAGCTTTCAAAAAAACTAGCGACGTTCCGCGCAGATCTAGATGATGGTGAGTTGGGCAAAAAACTCGATGCACTGGAAAGCGAAGAAAAGCGGGCAACTGTAAAGTTTCAAGAGATCGATCGGCAAGTCAAAGACGTCAAGAGCGAGCTAGAAGAAGCCTGGTACGAGCATGATCATGCGGTGCAGCAAAAACGCGATCCCAAACCCTATCTGGACGAAATCGCCGAACTGGACAAACGAAAAGCCGAGCTGGACAAAGATCTCGAGCCCGCTCTCGCCAGACGCAATCAGCTAAAAGAGGAGATAAAAAAAATCCAGTCGGGCGGCAAGGAGATCGAGGACGAGCTCACGAAACTCACGGCTGAACGCGATAAGTGGGTGCGGGTCATGGAAAACGCAACCTTCAAGCTCGGTCCAACGCGATTCTACAAAATTCCCAAGATTCAGCAGGTCTCTCTCGACGAATTTGACCGTAATCGCTTCGATCAGCCGGTAGCGCGCGTCGATCGCTGCCAAACGTGTCATTTAGCGATCAACCGGCCGGGTTTTGAGAAAGAAGCCAATCCTTTCAAAACCCACCCACGTCGCGAAGTGTTGTTGTCGGATAAGGCTCACTCGCCGGACAAGTTCGGGTGTACAGGTTGCCACGAGGGTCAGGGCGTGGCCGTTAACAGTGTTGATCAGGCCCATGGCGAAGTTCACCTGTGGGAATTTCCGCTGCTGCGCGGCAGCAAGGCACAATCGAGTTGCACGTCTTGCCACCTCGACGTGCAAAAATTCACCGACGATGCGCCTTTGCTGGCCGAAGGCCAAAGGCTTTTTGAGCAAGTCGGTTGTACAGGCTGCCATCTGGTAAAGGGCTACGAGAATATTCCGAAAATCGCGCCTAGTCTGCTCAAAATCAGCGCAAAGGTGGATCCGAGTTGGATGGTGCGCTGGATTGAGAATCCGCACAAGTTCCGTCCGCGCACGCGCATGCCGAACTTTGATCTAAAGGAGCCTGATGCGGTTGCCATCGCGGCCTATATCTGGTCGCAATCGAAGGAACAGGGCGATCAATGGACCAAGGAACATCCGCTGCCGGCCGGTTTCGGAAACGGCGATACGAATGCCGTCAATAAAGGCAAGAAGCTCGTAGAAACGATCGGCTGTAAGGGATGCCACGGCTTTGCCGATGGCGAATTCACGACTCCGCTTGGCAAATCCAAAGACCTGGTTCCGAATCTAAAAGATATTGCCGCCAAAACCGGGCCGCAGTGGATTTACCATTGGATCAAGAATCCGCGCGGGTTTTCCCCAAATACACGGATGCCCAGTCTGCGCTTGTCGGACGACGAGGCTGGGGCGATCGCGGCTTACTTGATGACCCTCGGCGCGAAATCAGACCAGATCGCCGGGATCGAGGAAAAATTGGCCGATGCCGCCAATATCAAACGCGGCGAGTCACTGGTGCGCAGGTGGGGCTGCTTCGGTTGTCACGATATTAAAGGGATGGAAAAGGAATCGCGCATCGGCGCCGAGCTCACAACCTTTGGCTCCAAGCCGAGAGAAGAACTCTTTTTCGGCAATCGCACGGATATCAAGGAGACGTGGGACGACTGGACTTACAATAAGCTTAAGACTCCGAGAATTTATGCGACGGAGCGGATCGAACAGTTGATGCCCCAGTTTGATTTGGCCGACGAAGATATCAAGGCCCTGCGCATTTTGCTCGGCGGTTTTCGCGAGCGGAAAGTCGGCGAGCGCTATCAGGCGGACCATGGATTGCGCGTCCAGCAGGTGGTCGAAGGACGCCGTTTGATGCAGGAATATAATTGTGTAGGCTGTCATGAGATTGAAAACCGCGGCGGATTTATCAGAAAATATTATCAGGAAAATCCGACGCTCGCGCCGCCCATTCTTAACGGCGAAGGGGAGAAGGTCCAATCGGATTGGTTTTTTGGTTTCTTGAAAGCGCCGGTTCCGATTCGTCCCTGGCTGGAACTGCGCATGCCTACATTCGGATTGTCGGACGCCGAGACAAACCAATTGATTGGCTTTTTCAATGGGCTCTCTAAAGTCGAAATTCCCTTTGCGTATATCGACGACAAGAGAATACCGCCCGATCATATCGAGGCGGCAAAGCAGCTCGTTTCAAAGGATTACTTCAATTGTTTTAGTTGTCACCAGCAGGGAGACAAGAAGCCCGAAGGTCCGGTTGAAGGTTGGGCGCCGGATTTGACTCTGGCGCGCCAGCGGCTCAATCCGAACTGGATCCTCAAATGGCTGAAAGATCCGCAAAAAGTTCAGCCGGGAACTAAAATGCCGTCATTTTATCCAGGCGGACCGGAAGATATTCTCGGCGGCAAGGAAGATTTGCAGATCGAAGCCTTGCGCGATTATTTGATGAGCATCGGCCGCAGCGCCCCGGCGCAGGCGAGCGTCGCTCCAGCCGCGGTTGCGAAGGCGAAACCTGCAAGATAGTGAATAATGAGGCATTAAGTGCGTCAAAACTAATGATGCAGTGAAAAGGCGAAGGAGGAAATCATGAAAAAGTTTGGCTCAATGGTTTTGTCGGCGGCGCTAATGGCTTTGCCCGCCAGCGGTATGGCGGCTTATCAAGGTGCGGATGTTAAGGACGGCGGGTCAATTTCCGGAACGGTGAAATTCAAAGGCACCGCGCCCGCGCCGAAGAAACTGGACGTGGGCAAGGACAAAGAAGTTTGTGGCAAGACGCCGAAGGTGGATCAGTCGTTGATCGTAAACAATGGCAATCTAGTCAACGCCGTTGTAACAATCACCGACATTCAAAAAGGCAAGAAGATTGCCACGCAAAAAGTGACCTTGGATCAGAAAGGGTGTGAGTATCATCCGCATGTGCTAGCGTTTCCCGCCGGCAGCACCGTGCAGATTTTAAACCCCGATGGAATTCTTCATAACATTCACTCTTACAGCAAGGCCAATAGCCCGTTTAATCAGGCCCAGCCGAAGTTCAAGAAAACTTTGGATGTAAAAATCGACAAGCCGGAAGCGGTCGAAGTGAAGTGCGACGTCCATGGTTGGATGCACGGCTGGCTGGTTGCCACCGAAAATCCGTACTTTGCTGTGACCGACAACTCCGGCAGCTTCAAGCTAACCGACGTTCCGGCAGGAAACTACACGGTTGAGGTTTGGCACGAGAAACTCGGAAAGAGCACACAAAAGGTCACGGTTAAGGGAAAAGAAGAAGCCAAGGTCAACTTCGAAATTGCCGGCAAATAATCACCAATAGCACCGGCAAAAGCGCGGCAGCCGCTTGGCTGCCGCGCTTTTTTTGTTGCCTAGGGCAGGTCGCGTCCCATCCCTCCGTGAAATCGCTAGTTGATCCGCTAATCTCTCTGCTTCTCCACGCGGTTTTTAAAGAAACTCCACGCTCGTTCCATATCGACCGGTGGTAGCGCTTCGAGCTGACGCTGCCGCGATTCATCGGCGGTGAGCGCAATCGGTTTGCCGATCTGGAGTGCGCCATAGAGAATCTCTGCCGCTTCCTCCAAGTAGATCGCCATCATGACCGCCTCAGGAATCGTTCTTCCGACCGTCACTTGACCATTGCCGCGTAAAAGAATTGCCGGTTTATCGCCGAGCGCCCGAGCCACTTCATCACCTAATGCTTCACTAGAGATAAGGTCGGGCCTTTGAAACAGCGGAACGCCTCCCGCAAAAAAGCTGCCGTGATTATGCACCGGCTCGAGCTTTCGGTCTGTTACAGAGAATATATTGGCCAGGCGAGCGTGAATTCGGGCGACCGCATTGACCCGCGGTTTAGATTTCATGATTGCGGTATGAAGCCAGGCTTCGAAAGGCGCTGGTTGCCGGCCTTGCATCACTTCTCCGCGCAAATTCATAGTAATAAGGTCGGGTTCTTCAACTTCGGCGAGAGCGATCCGCGGAGTGATCAAAAAACCGGCGGAACCCGGCAGACGCGCGCTCACATGGCCAAAACCCTCGACTAATCTCTGCTGCGAGAGTATCCGACAGGCGCTGATCATGTCTTTTTTTAATGCGGGCATCGTGTCCATGACACACTCCTTTTAAATGGATCATTTATGCGTTATATTACGATGTTCCAAGTATCGGGTCGAGGCGAGTCGCTCATGAAGATCAAGGTCGAATCCCAATCCGACGCCAAAGGAAAAGAAAGCCCTACCCGGTTTACGCTCGGAACGCGAACGATCGAAGTGGAAGCCTGCGTCGATCGTTGGCATGGCGAGCTGGCTTGCTACTATCGCGTGCTCGGGAGCGATGAAAACTCCTATATTCTGAAAGGTCCCCTCGAAGACGGCTCATGGGAGTTGGTCTCGTTTACCCATAAAGATTCCCGCGGCACCGAGCTGGAATACGAAGGCAAACGGGAACTCCAATAGTTACTTTCCTCGCTTTCCTTCTCTGCTCGTTTCATTTGCAAATTCTCTCGACCGTGAGAGAATTTTTTATATCGGCACAGAGGTAGGACGATGTCGGAACAACATTTAGTGGCTGTGGTCGGCGCAGGACCGGCGGGAATCTATGGTACGCGCAAACTTACCGACGCCGGTCACCGTGTGGTCTTGCTCAACCGCGATATCAAGCCGGGCGGCTTGGCCGAGTACGGCATCTTTGTCGACAAGGAAAAGATGAAGACCGGATTGCGGAAACAGTTCAAGCGAATCCTTGCCGACCCGAGGGTTTTTTATCTGGGTCACGTTACAGTCGGAAAGAATCAGTCTGTGACTCTCGACGAGCTGGAAAGCATGGGCTTCGGCGCCATCGTCGTGACGGCCGGCGCCCAAGGTACCAAAAAGTTGGGCATCGAGGGCGAAGAGAGTCTCGGCGTTTATCATGCCAAGGATGTCGTCTATCACTACAATTCTTTGCCGCCGTTCAGCGAGCAGATCTTCGAAATTGGCAGACGCGTCGCTATTATCGGCATGGGCAACGTCATGGTCGATATCGCGAATTGGCTGCTCAACCTCAAAAAAATCGACCAAGTCGTAGTGGTAGCACGGCGGGGACCGCTGGAAAAAGCGTATGACGACAGCGAATTCAAATATGTCGAGCAGTACCTGGACAACGCCGACATGAAAAAAGAGATCGAGCGCGTTGCTCCCCAACTGGCCGCAGTCGGACAAAACGTCGGAGAGATCATGCAGAAATTCGTCAGGCAAGGCGAGCCCGCCGAGGGACGCCGGCTCACTTTTCGGTATCTTTGCTCACCGACCAAAGTCATTGCCAATGATCAGGGCCGGGTAGCCGCGCTCGAGGCCGAAGAAAACCAGATGGTTATCCAGGACGGCAAGACGGTGGCGAAGGGGACCGGAAAAAAACGGCGCATCGATGTTGACTGTGTGATTTATGCCATCGGCGATCAGGTCGACGCGGCTATCGGTTTGCCGTTTTCCCGCGGCGCATTCATCACCAGTCCTGAGAAGCTTGCCGGCGATCCCAACCCGGCCGCGTACCAGCCCTATGATCCTCTAACCCAAAAAGTTCTCGATGGTATTTTCGTTGCCGGCTGGTCGCGCAACGCCAGCGTCGGCCTCGTCGGCGTCGCCAAGCAAGACGCCGAGCGCGGCATCAAAGTCGTCAACGAGTACCTGAAATCCAAGCCGGGTCTGTCGACTGGAGAGATGGAAGCGAAGATTGAAGCACTGATCGATATGTTGGTGAAAAAAGATGCGTCGATCGTGACCAAGGAAGACATCGAGCTCTTAGAAAGCGCCGAGCAAGAAGAAGCTCGCGCAAGAAAAACCTGGGACTTCAAATACACAAACGATGACAAGATGCTTGAAGTGATCGCGGCAAGAAAGTCGGCCAGATAAACTCTGTCGATTGCTTTATCGTAAAAAGCCGAAGCGTTATCATCGCTCCGGCTTTTTTATTCGTTTCCAAACCTTTCCGTGTCATCAGAGCTTTAGGAAATCGATTTTTTCCGGCCACACTTACGTCATAATCCTCCCGCCATTTACATGAATGGTTTGTCCCGTGATGTGCTTGCCCGTGTCGCCGGCTAAATAAACAACGGCTTCGGCGACGTCCTCCGGTTGGCCGGCGTGGCCCAAGGGGATTCGCTTGGCTGCGGTTTCCCATTCGGCATCTGTATAATTTGCCCGGACGCGCGGCGTGGCGATGCGCCCGGGCGCGACCGCGTTGACACGAACGTTGAAGGACGCGAGCTCGAGCGCCAGGGATCTCGTCAGGCCAAGGATACCGGCCTTCGCCGCCGCATAAGCGGAACGGCCGGCATCGCCGCTGAAGGCGATATCGGAAGAAATATTGACAATGGCGCCGGATTTTTGATTCTTCATGACCGGTATTGCGGCGCGGCAGCAAAGAAATGTGGAGGTAAGATTGGCATCGATGACAGACTGCCAATGTTCCAATGGAAATTTGTCCATTGGATGCCGGTGCAAGCTGCCCCCGGCGACGTTCACCAGCACATCGATGCGGTCGTGTTCCGCTTTGATCTTGTCGAAAGCCGCCGCTACTTCAGCTTCTTGAGCCAAATCGACGCGAAAAAATTGCACTTCCGCGCCGCGGTTACGAAAGTCAGCAATCACCCGGGCGCCGGCATCGCTATTGATATCCAGAATGGCGACAGCGTAGTTTTCCCTCAAGCGATCGGCGACCGCACAGCCGATTCCCCCGGCTCCGCCGGTTACGATAGCGATTTTCCTCATATCCCTATTCCTCCTCATTTAATAAGCGTTCCACTATCGCGGCCTGCTGTGACCCGTCAACCGTTTTATAGCTAGTCCGAGTTACGGCTCTCGTGGTTTGAATTCAAAACCCGAGATCGCTAACTAAGCATCGCACTTGCGCGCCGCTCCGGCTTGGCTCTTGCCATCCAGCCAGGGCTCAAATAGAATTCGAAACGCTTTTGACAGTCGCAGAGATCTTTATAGGAGGCGCGCATCATGGCGGACAAGGCCATTGAAGTTTTGTTGGATGAGAAGAGAAATTTTCTACCCCCCAAAGCATTCAAAAAAAGCGCCAATGTGAAGAGCGCCAGCGTCTACAATGCCGCACGCAAGAACCCGCAAGCCTTCTGGGCCAAAGCAGCGAAAGAGCTTCACTGGTTCAAGCCCTGGAAGAAAACTCTGGAATGGAACTCGCCGTGGGCAAAGTGGTTCATCGGCGGCAAGTTGAACGCCTCGTACAACTGCCTGGATCGCCACGTCAATTCCGACCAAAAGAATAAAGCCGCAATCATCTGGGAAGGCGAACCTGGCGACGAGCGCGTGCTGACCTACCGAGATGTTTGGCGCGAAGTCAATAAATTCGCCAATGTTTTAAAAAAACTCGGCGTTAAGAGGGGCGATCGCGTCTGTCTCTATATGGGGATGATTCCTGAATTGGTTATCGCGATGCATGCCTGCAACCGGATCGGCGCGCCTCACAGCGTGGTTTTCGGCGGTTTTAGCGGTGAAGCCTTGCGCGATCGCATTAACGATGCACAAGCGAAAGTTCTCGTTACGGCGGATGGCGGCTACCGGCGCGGCTCCATCGTGCCGTTGAAGAAAAATGCCGACGATGCTCTTACCGACACGCCCTCGCTCGAGCATGTGATAGTGGTGAAAAGGGTCGGTGCTGAAGCCGGCGCGCAGATGAAAGAGGGGCGCGATCAATGGTGGGACGAGGTGATGACCGACGCGCCGCTGTGGTGCGAGCCGGAGCAGATGGATAGTGAAGATATACTCTTTATTCTTTACACAAGCGGGACGACTGGTAAGCCAAAGGGAATCGTGCACACGACCGGCGGTTTTCTTACCGGAGTAACCCTGGCGAACAACTGGATTTTTGACATGAAGGCCGACGACGTTTTCTGGTGCGCCGCCGATATCGGCTGGGTAACCGGTCATACCCACATCGTCTATGGACCGATGGCCAACGGTGTAACACAAGTGATGTACGAAGGCACTCCGGACTGGCCGGATAAAGACCGGCTCTGGCGCATCGTGGAAAAATACGGTGTGACTCTATTTCACACCGCGCCGACGGCAATCCGGACGTTCATGCGTTGGGGCACGGAGTTTCCCGCCAAGCATAATTTGAAAAGTTTGCGGCTTCTGGGGACCGTCGGCGAACCAATCAATCCCGAGGCCTGGGTGTGGTACCACAGAAACATCGGCGGCGGTCGTTGCCCGGTGATGGATACCTGGTGGCAGACGGAAACCGGCCATCCGTTGATCACGCCTTTGCCGGCGATTACCAAATTGAAACCGGGATCGGCGACGTTGCCGTTTCCGGGCATCGAGGCCGACGTCGTCGATGAGAATGGCAAGCCGGTGCCTAAAGGCGGGGGTGGGTATCTAGTGCTTACCAAACCTTGGCCGGCAATGATGCGCACAATCTACGGCGACCCGGATCGTTTCGTGCAAACCTACTGGAGCCGGTTCCCAGGAAAATATTTTGCCGGCGATGGCTGCAAGCGCGATAAAGACGGCTACTACTGGCTCCTCGGTCGCGTGGACGATGTTATGAATGTCGCCGGCCACCGGATCAGCACGATGGAAGTGGAAAGCGCGCTGGTCGATCATCAGAAGGTTGCCGAGGCCGCAGTGATCGGTAAAGAGCATGATATTAAGGGCCAGGCGATCTGCGCGTTCGTTTCAGTCAAGTCAGGAGTCGATGGCAATGGATCCCTTGTCGATGAATTGAAAGCTCACGTCGCGAAGAAAATAGGGGCGATTGCCAGGCCGGATGAAATCCTGTTCACTGCGGAGCTGCCGAAAACTCGCAGTGGTAAAATCATGCGCCGTTTGCTGCGCGACATTGCCGATGGCCGCGCGCTCGGAGACACCACGACGCTGGCCGATCCGACAGTGGTCGCCAAATTGAAAGAACAGTACGAGGAAGAATGATCTGAATTAAACGTTAGAAATACATAGCCAGCAATAGGAAAGGGCAATCGTGATTCGATCCAAACTGTTGATCGCATTTCTTCTAATATTACTGCCCGAGGTGGTTTCGCCGCAGACACGAGAAAAGGTTCGCGTAGCCTTGGGTGCGATATCGGTAAACACATCGGTCATTCCCGTGGGCCAGCAGTACGGTCTTTTCGACAAGTACGGCGTCGATCTCGAGCCGATTTACATGGGCGGCGGGATGAACTCGCTGGCGGCCGTAACGTCCAATTCGGTGCAGTTTCTTTCGGCCGGCTCTACGGCAACGATCAGCGCCCGCTTGGGCGGCATGGATATCACCATGCTGACGGTACAGTCGAATAAGCTCGACTATACGGTGTTTGCCCATCCCGACATCAAGGGGCCGCAAGATCTCAAGGGAAAGATCGTCACGGGCACCCGTCCCGGCGCATCGGCCGACAGCGCTCTGCGACTTTATTTGCGCAGAGCGGGTTTGGAGCCTGACAAGGACGTGGTTTTTATCGCGGTCGGTGACAGTCAACAAGGTCGTCTGACCGCGTTGCATCGCGGATCGGTATCGGCGACCGTTCTCGCTCCGCCGTATAGCGGCATGGCCAAGACTCTCGGTTTGCGCGAGCTTGCCGACCTGCGGAAGAGCGACATCGAATATTCCGGCACTTCCATTGCCGGCATGGGCCCGTACATTAGGAGCCACTCGCAGTTAGTGGAAAATTTCCTCAAGGGCTACATCGAATCATTGCACTTCTTTAGAACGCAACGAGAAAAGACGCTCGCTGGCATCATGAAGTTTCTGAAAATGAACGACCGCGCTCGCGCGGAAGAAGGTTACGAATACTACGTCGATCTGATGCCGCAAATGCCCTACCCCAGTGCACAAGGCGTGCGCGCCGTGCTACAGTTTCTTGCGCCAAAGCAGCCGAAGGCGGCGACGGCGAATCCTGAAGAATTCTACGATATAAGTTTTTTAAAAAAGATTGAGAGCAGCGGGTTTATCAAGTCACTGAACGGGCGGCACTAAGCGTAACGCGCGTGCAATGGGGAGTGGCAACCGCCAAAGCGGAATCGGAGGCGATTATTTATGAATAGACCATGTCTGGGAAAATTTCTGTTGGTTGCGGTAGTAGCCGCTTGCGTCGCATGGCGGGCTCCCGCGCAAGCGCAGACCAAACCTTTGAGACAGATCAACTGGGGCGTAACCTCTTTGTCCGCGTCGAATTGGATTCCCTGGCTCGCCAAAGAAGCGAAGATTTACGAAAAGTACGGGCTCGATGTCGAATTGATCCTCGTCAAAGGCTCGGGCCAAACGTCCACGGCGATTCTCGGCGGCAGCCTTTTTGCGGCGCCGGTGGCGCTCCCCACCGTTATGCTCGCCGATCTCGGCGGCGCCGATCTGGTGAACATTGCCCATACGGTTCCCGGTGTTCAAAGCAAATTGTTGGTGAAAAAAGAGCTCAAAAGACCCGAGGACATTAAGGGCAAAAGAATCGCCACCTCAAGCTTGGGCTCCCTGGGCGATTTTCTTTTCCGTTACATCATTCGGAAACACGGCATGGATCCCAGCCGGGATGTGACTTGGCTGTCCATTGGGACGCCGCCGGAGAGGCTTCAAGCACTGGTGTCTGGCAACGTCGATGCAGCGGATCTCTCCTATCCGACCGACGCGCAAGCGCAGCGTATGGGCTATCATGTGTTGTTCGATGCGCGGAAAGAGGTGGTTTATCCGTCGATGTCAGTCGTGACCCGCCGTAAAAGCATCGTTGAAGATCGCGACACCGTGATGCGGATGTTGAAAGCGCACATTGAGGGCATTGCCTATTTCAAGACCCACAAAGATTTCAGCCTGAAGGTCTTGAGCAAGTATTTGAGAACCAACGATCGCGAGCTACTCGAAGGCTCCTACGAGATCTTCAAGAATGATTTCATCTCGGCTCCGTATCCGATTATGCACGGCCTGGAGGCGACTTACGACTATGTCGCCAGCCGAAGGCCAGAAATTCGCAACCACAAGCCCGAAGAGTTTATGGATCCGACCTTTGTCGGCGAGCTCGATAAAAGCGGCTTCATCAAAAAGCTCCAGGAGCAGAAGTAGGCGCGACCCGAGAGGCTCGCGGCGCGTTGGCGGAGCCAGATCCTTCGCGTGCGCTCAGGACGGCCAAAAAGTTTATCTGCTTTCGTGGCAGAGGCTTTGCGCCGCGCCGGTTTCGAGTCATTGTCATCAACGGCTACGGCTCGTTAGTCTCATCCTGTGGAGTCCCGCGGCCACGAATCTGCTTTTTCAGTTGCTACCCCTCTCTAGGGTTTGATCGTCCGCACTATTTTAGTTTTCCTGGCTTCGGCAATTATCCGCTCGGCATCTTCAGGTAGCAGGTAACGGTCTTCAACGAGAATTCTCGCAGCGCGACTGATCTGCTGCACGTAATCATCCCGACTTCTATAACGCTCTTCGATCGAGAGGCGGGGATCGCCGGTCTGCCGGCGCTCTGCTTTCGTCTTCGCGAACGGAATAAAAGAGCCGAGTAAGCCGGCCAAATCACCTTCGGCCAAGCCGCGCGGGCGCAAATTCCAGCCGGTGTACGTGCCGATGGGAACCTGGACCGCCGGCAGGCGAATGCCCGCAAGGTCGTTCCCGTCAGCGTCGACTCGGGGGACCAGGACGGTGTATGCGCCTGCGTCGATCGGTTGCGGCGGATGCGTCGTCATTTTTCCGCGTAGAATTTGACGACCATAGTCGAGAAAGAGCTGGCGATTGTACAGCGCCGCGAAGCGCACGCCGGGAATATTCGGGAACCCCGTGCTGTTCCGCGTGGGCGGAACCAGTGTACGAGTCGTGACCATCGGGTACTGGCTCCGCGGCGGCGCAATGCCGTAAGTCACCCACTGATCCAATGCGACCATGAGCGCGCGCAAGACGTCTCCGGCTGGAAGGGGATTGATGCGGAATTGACTGTCATCCTTCAACGGTTCCGAGCCGAAGGGACTGTTGTGCTGTGCGCTGGCGATGATATAAATGCGCACATTGTCGGGAATCCGCAACTCGTTTCCTTTGCCGTCCGTGTGCGCGAGACAGCCGCGCTTTTGCCAGTACTCCGTCGACGTTTGCGTGTGGAAAACCAACGGATCGGTCTTTGGCCGTTTCAAAATACCGTCGCGCCGGCCGCTCTGCGCATCTTTGATGACATTGTAGGTGTGCGGGAAGAGCTCGGGATCGAGCTGATTGGTATGCTGCTGCGATGAAGTGACGGGGCGAGCAAACTCGTAATTCAAAAATAACCGGCCGCCGCCCGCCACGTGAGGCGCGATCGCATCGAATACTTTTCGATGCGCTTCATCTTCATTGAAGCCGTGGTACACGAAGTCGCGCAGATAACGGCCGCTTTGCGAGCGGCCCCAGGCGTAAGCGTAAGTGATGCTCGGTTTATTTCTATCCGTCGTAAGCGGATTCGTTTTTCCCGTGCCGTCCTTGGTCTGGTAACGCAAGAACGAAACCAGATCACGCACTACGGCGAATCCCAAGCCGAGGACAACCGGGTTTTTTGCCGGATAGATGAACTCGTAAATGTGACCGGGCTTGAAACCGTTGCGGAGGTATAAATCTTTCAAGCTTGGCTTGACTGTTTCTTTTCCGGTACGTTGATCTTTCGTCCAAGAGGCGAGTTCCCATTCGGACGGCGGCACGGGAATTCTCTTGCCGTACGATTTCTCACGGACGGTGAGTGTTGCATAGGATTTGTCTCGGAATGCGGCTTCGTAGCTCTTCACGCGCGGGTCGGCGCTCAGCGGCTGTGACTTCACGCCCTTTTCGTCCACCACGATTTCCGTGCGAACTTTGGCCACGATTTCTTTGCCATTATTCGTCGCCACCGGAACGTTCAGCACGAGCCAGTTCTTGAGCGGCATCAGATCGCCCTGCCAGCCGCACCATACGATCGTATACCCCCGGCGCATAAGGAAGCCATTGCCCGCATCGGCGAGAGTACTTGGATCGTTGGCTTCGGGAGCGTCGTTTAGAAACGCCAGGATGCGCTTGCCGCCGCGGTTCGGCGCATCGAAGAGAATTTTTCTGTTGCCCCGCGCCATATCGAGCGGTTTCAGAATCAAAAAATCGCTGGAATACTCAACTCGCCCGCGCCGGTTGCGCGGCGCCTTCTCGATATTCACGATGACGTTGTTCAACCGGTTCTTCGGATCCACTTCGCCATGGAGTTTGCCGGCAAGTTTTTCGTAGGCGCCGGTGACGGGAAATTCGTGGCCGTTGGCGAAGGGCTCTTTTCGTTCAATGACGAGGCGGGTGATCATGATCGTTTGTGTTCCTCTTCCACCATCAGTGGTGTGATTCTTGCCGCGACAGAAATAGCTTCATCCCGATTACCATCCCGCGATTCCAGCCGTCAATCACGGCATGCAGAAGCTGTTCTTCTTCATCCGTTTTTAGCGGTTTGTTTGCGTGAACGCCACGAAGTTGTTAAGAGAGCAGTCACGTGGATTCCGTCCAGCATCGTCGGCACCGGCACGGCGTGGGTTGGCGCACAACAGCATGTTCGAGCCGATCGAATCGTTTTGGCGATCCACGCGTGCCAAGCTCCGGACAGTCTATCTGGTCGTTCATGTGGGACATGAAGGGAAAATTGGTTAAACAGGATCTGTTTCTCGCTCGCGATTTGCGCCGGCTCGCCGACGCGTTGGCCAAGGGTAAGGTGGCGATTGGTCTTGGGCGTCGGTCGCAGCCAGTCCGAGCCGTTCGTCAGCGCGGGTTTGAAACCGGTGCCCGAAAGAAGGTTATCTTGACAAACTCAGGCCGCTAAGAATAGCGTCGCTTTAAGCGTGACCGCATTCAAAAATCGAGGGCAATTTAGATGCTGAAGCAGATTCCAAATTTGTTTGTCCGAGGTCTCCTGTCACTGACACTGCTGGCGGCGATCTTGGGTCGCCAATCGCTTCATGCGGCAACCGTCGAAGAAGTCGCGCTGATGAATCGCGCCGACCGCCAGAAGATTCTCGTTGAAGGAGCCAAGAAGGAAGGCAAACTGTCTCTCTATACGACTCTCATCGTCGATCAAGTGGTACGGCCGGTCAAAGAGGCTTTCGAAAAAGAGTATCCGTTCGTTCAGGTGGATTTTTTTCGCGGCAATTCGGAGCGCCTCGTGCAGAAGATGATGGCCGAGTATCAAGCGAAGAGATACGAGGTCGATATCATCGACGGCACGGTGTCGCCCACCATGGTGCGCCGTGCCAACCTGTTGCAGCGCTTCTTTTCGCCGGTTCTTGCCGAGTATCCTTCCGAGCTAAAAGATCCCCAGGGCTTTTGGGGCTCGACCAATCTTTATTTTTTCGCGACCGGCTATAACACGCGCATAATCAAACCAAACGAGGCGCCGAGGACCTATGAGGATCTTCTTAATCCGCGGTGGAAAGGACAGATGATGTGGTCGACGAGCCGCGGTTCGGGCGCGCCGATTTTCATTGGCACAATTCTCAACACGATGGGTCCGGAAGCGGGCAAGGCGTATCTGCAAAAACTGCGCACGCAAAATATTGCCAAGACCACGGCGAGCAACCGGCAAGTTCTGGACTTGACGATCGCCGGCGAGTATCCGCTCGCGCTGCATATTTTTAATCACCATGCGTTTATCAGCAAAACCGCCGGCGCGCCGGTCGATTGGATTCCCCATGAGCCGGTGACGGCGACAATTCAGACGATCGCACTGGCGAAGAATTCACCGCATCCGCACGCGGCAATGCTGTTCATGGACTTTGTCATGTCAGAGAAGGGGCAGAAGGTATTTCAGCAGTCTAATTATTTACCCGCGCATCCCAAGGTCCCGGCCAAGCAGTTGGATCTCAAGCCGGGCGGAGGGCGGTTCAAGCGCGCCTACTATATCAATCCGGACACCCAGTACGACAAAGGCAATGAGTGGGTGGATTATTTCAATAACGTATTTGTGAAATAGCGGTGGCAGACCGACGTGGCGAGACAAAGGCCTTTCGAGCCTTACGATTATTTTCTCAAGGCAGGCGCCGTCCGTCCGGCGCGCCGGTTTTTCGCTTTCGCCGCGTCTTGCCATTTCGATACCGCCGCCGCCGTGATGATCGCGGTTTCGCTGGTGACGGCGTATTTGGTTTTGCCGCCGCTCTATTCAGTTATTCAAACCAGCCTGTTCACCACTAAGCTGACCGGCGAGATCGATCGGTTTACCTTTAGTTACTATTCAAATCTTTTCAGCGAGCTGCGGGTTCTCGGCCCGTTATTGAATACAATCTATTTCTCCATGGGCAGCGCGTTGTTGGCGACGCTCTTCGGGGGCACGATTGCATGGCTCGTCACGCGCACGGATACGCCGCTACGCGGCTTGGGCTATTTCACAGCCTTCGCGTCATTTGGTACGCCTTTCATTTTATACACGATCGGCTGGCTCCTGCTTCTCGGCAAGGCGGGACCTGTGAACTACTGGCTAAAAACGCTATTCACCCAAACCGGACCGGTGATCAATATTTATTCGCTGTTCGGCATGATTTTTATCGAATCGCTGCTTTGGTCGCCGTTCGTATTTCTCATGCTCGCGGCGGCGTTCCGCTCGATGGACCCGTCGCTCGAAGAGGCATCGGCCGCATGCGGCGCGCGCATGTGGCAAACCATGCGCAAGGTGTCGCTTAAATTGATGCTGCCGGCCTTTTTCTCGGTGTTGCTACTGATATTTATCCGGTCCTTTGAATCCTTCGAAATTCCGGCATTGGTCGGTCTGCCCGGCGATATTCGCGTGCTTACCACTTCGATTTACATGGATGCCCAAAAGTTGCCGCCCCAGTACGGCAGCGCCGGCGCCTTCTCGGTGCTACTCATGCTGGTGGTCGCTTGCACGCTGTATCTTTATTTTCGGGTAACGCGCGAGGGCGAGCGCTTCCAAACCGT
>Ga0075290_1000006_pt1 | contig 15184 bp, 12 predicted proteins | sample SF_Rice_20C_80N__2_FD_69765 | JGI IMG/M metagenome (GOLD analysis project Ga0075290, IMG submission 69765) | Rice paddy soil microbial communities from Twitchell Island, California, USA - SF_Rice_20C_80N_201 | ecosystem: Environmental > Terrestrial > Soil > Paddy field/soil | place: USA...
ACGGACGCCGGAGGAGGCGGCGGTGCGGCGGGCAGGTCACCCGAGCGAAGTCGCGCGATCCACTGCTCGATGGCCGGATCCGGCTCGGTGTCGAGTTGCTGGCGGACCAGCGCGGCGTGCACCCCGGCAAACTGCAGCGCGCCGACCCGGTCGCCCGAGGCGACGAGCGCTTCGATCAGGCCCACCGCGGCGCGGGTGCTCATGGGCTCCGCCGCCGCGAGCCGCCGCCACCACCGCGCCGCCGCCGCATGGTCCTGCCGCGCGAGGGCGGCTCCGGCCAGCGCCTCGAGGGCCGCCGCATATTCGCGGGCATGGTGCACCCGCTCGGTGTCCTGCCACTCCTCGAAATCCGACGCGCCCTCGAACCGAAAGCCTTCCAGAAACGGCCCGCGGTAGAGACGCACGGCCCGCTCGTGATCGCCCTGCTCGACCGCCTCCTCGAACTCGCCGATGTCGCTCGTGACGCGCTCGGGATTGAGCTGCAGGGTCGGCGAGCCGAGGAATACATCCTCGCTCCCGAGGGCGCGGCGGATGGCGTGGAGCGCCTGATAGAGGGAGTGCCGGCCGGCCTCGGGCTCGCTGTCGGGCCAGAGAAGCGAGAGGAGCTTGTCGCGACTCACGCCACGGCGGCCGGACGCCGCGACCACGGCGAGGAGCGCGAGCCGCCGCCGCTGTGATGCGGGACCGGTGTGCAGCCGGCCGTCCTGCTGCAGCACCAGCCCGCCGAAAGTGCTCAATCGGAGCATGGGAGGATAACTTAGCCTCCCGCGGAACCCGCCGCTCCCCCGGCCGCGATTATACTTGGTGCCGCAATGTCCGTGATTCTGCGGCCGACCTCCGCCACACGCACCGCACTCCTGGTGATGCAGATCGCCGCGGCGGCGGTGGTCCTCGTGGCGCTTCCCTATCCTCTCTTCCAGCTCGACCGGTACACACTCCCCAAGGAGCTGGTCCTCTTCACCGCGGCGCTCGGGGCCGGCCTCCTCTGCCTCGCGTCGGCGCGCCGCCTCAGTGTCACGCTGGTGGACCTGCTGGTGGTGGGATTTCTCCTCCTTTCCGTTCTGTCCGCCTTCGGCGCGACCAATGGGTGGCTCGCGTTCCGCGCCGTCGGGGTGAGTCTCGCCGGCGCGACTCTGTTCTGGTGCGCGCGCACCGTCGCCCGGGCGGGGATGAGCGGCCCGCTCCTTACGGCCCTCGCGTTCGCCATCGTGCTCGGCGCCGCCACGGGACTCGCTCAGGCGTACGGGCTGATCGACACGAGCCTCACGAGCCTGAGCCGCGCTCCGGGCGGGACCTTCGGCAACAGGAACTTCATGGCCCACCTCGTCGCGCTGGGCCTTCCGCTGCTGCTCTTCGTCGCCCTCCAGGCACGCGACGGTCGCCGCTTCGCGATCCGCGCGGCCGGCGTGGCGGTCGCCGTCGCGGCACTGGTGCTGTCGCGCTCCAGGGCGGCATGGGTCGGCGCCGGCGTGGGGGGAATCTTCCTGATCGTGGAGGGGCTGTGGGTGGGCCGGCTCTGGTACGACGAGCTGCTGCGCCGGCGGGTGCTGCAGCTGGCCGGGATCGCCCTCGCGGGGCTCGCGGTGGCCGTCGTCCTGCCGAACCGGCTCAACTGGCGGTCCGACTCGCCCTACCTCGATTCGCTCACGGGCGTGGCCAACTATAAGGAAGGCAGCGGGCGCGGGCGGCTGATCCAGTACGGCAACACCCTGGCGATGGCGGCACAGCATGCTACGCTCGGCGTGGGGCCCGGCAACTGGCCCGTCTTCTATCCGCGGTACATGTCACCCGGCGATCCCTCCTTCGACGCGGACGATATCATTCCGACCAATCCGTGGCCGAGCAGCGACTGGATGGCGATGGCATCGGAGCGCGGCTTTCTCGCGCTGCTCCTGCTGGCCCTGATCGGCCTCACGACCGCGCTCGGCGCGTGGGCCCGCGTTCGCCACACGTCGGGGCGGGCACCGGCGCTCGCCGACCTCACGATCGTCACCACGCTCCTGGCCGTGGGCGTGATCGGGTCGTTCGACGCGGTGCTCCTGCTCCCGATCCCGACTCTCTTCGCCTGGACCATCGTCGGTGCGCTCGCCTCGTCGGCACGGCCGGTGCGGGAGATCGTGCTGACCTCCACGTCGCGGCGCTGGGCGCTCGGCGTGGCAGCGGTGGCGGGGCTGGCATTCGTGGGCCGCGGCGTGGGGCAGACCGCAGCGATGGGCCTGTACGACAGCGGCAAGATCGGCATGATGGAGCTGGCTCCCCGGGCCGACCCGGGGAGCTACCGGATTCACATGCTGCTCGGCGCCATGTGGCTTCGGCGGGGGCGCTGCGACCGGGCTCGCGCACACGCGCGGGCGGCGCAGGCGCTGTTTCCCAACCACCCCGCGCCGCCCCGCCTGCTTCGGAGCTGCGGGGGAAAGAAGGTGAAGTGATCCGCACGCATGGGCTCCAAAAACGTGCGTCGTGTCACGGAAACACCTCCTCGAATTGGCCAGCGTAGGCAGTGAACCCGGCTCGAGGAGCGAGAATGAGAAAATCGATTTGGACGCTGGCGGCCGCCATCACAGTCGGCGCCTGCGGGGGAAACAAGGCGGTCGAGATCAATCCGGCCGCCCAGCCGGTTGGCAACCGGTGGAACGCGGTGCTGGCGACGCCGGCGGCGATGGTCGGGGCGGTTCAGGTGAAGGGAACCGGCTGGATGGGGCCGGAGGAAGGCAACCCGCAGCAGACCCGCGCACACGTGAGCATCTCGAACGCCACCCCGGGGGGCGAGCACCCGTGGCACGTCCATAAGGGTCAATGCGGCAGAGACGAGGGGATCCTCGGGCCGGCCGGCGCCTACGGCGTGCTGAGTGTCGGAGGTGACGGGATCGCCTCGGGAGAGGCGACGATCCCGGTCCCCACGCCGACGGCGGGCCAGTATTTCATCAACGTCCATGCCTCGAGGAGCAACATGGGGACGATCGTGGCGTGCGGTAACCTGGCGCCGCCGGCTCGCTAGCGGCGCAGCGCCTCCTTCACGGTCGCCGCCAGCCATTCCGCCTCGCGCTTGTCGCGCACCGCCGACCCGGCGCTGACCTTCTTGCCGTCCTTCCGCACGATCGTCACGTCGTAGTACGGTGTCGCACCGGCCTGCATGGTGATCCGCGGCACGACGTCCGCGATCTCCTCCGACGAAGTCGTCCGTCCCGCGCCGGTAGTCAGGTAGCCCGTTGCGACGGTCACCTGCCCCGGCTCGACGGTCACCCGGGTGACTTTGAGCCAGGTGTCGAGCAGGCCGATCAGCAGAAGAATTCCGAAGAGTCCGAAAGCGATGGGGAACAGGATGGGCGCGCCGAAATGGATCGTCGCCCAGATGGCCGAGCACCAGATGGCGAAGAAGACGGTGAGGCTCGCGGCGGCAGCCGGATTTCTCGCAGCCGGATAGAGGATCTCGGTGCCGCGCCGGTTGCTCGTCACCTCGATGCGCGACGTCGGCGGCTGGCGGTAGAACGCCGGAGCCTCGGGATCCCGCGCCGCCTGGTCTTCCGCCGGCGTCCGTGGCGTGTCGCTCGCCGCGGTCCGGAAGATGGGAACCTCGAACGACGAGCCGTAATCCACGCCCGGGACGTCCGCGGAGACGCCGAGACGCCAGATGCGGCGATCGTTGGGATTGGAATCGTCGGAGGGGAGCGCGTCGGCCGGGATGGCGAAGGTGAGCGGGATCGAGGCCCCCGTTCCCATGACGCGCCTGTCCTCCTGCCAGAGAACGGACTCGGAGGTCGAGCGATTCTTTCCGCTCCCCGTCGTGTGCCTCCGGAGGCAGGTGAGGGTCACCTGAAATCCCCCCTCGGGCCGGAGCGGCTCCGTCATGCGGACGGTGCCGGCGAGCGAATGGCCGATGACGCCCGGAAGGGTGGCGAGCTCGAAGCGCGAGATGCCGTAGCGCCGATACCGGAGCCACGCCCGGACGGCCCAGACGAGCAGGCCGACGCCGATCGCCGGGAACAGCAGCGCCAGGAGCGCCGCGTGGTTGCCCTTGTCGACCGCCTCGCGCACCCCGAAGAACCCGGCCGGCAGGCTTATGAGATTCCAAAAGATGGCGAAGAACCACGCGAACGATGCCGTGGTACGGGAGCCGTCTTCCACGCGGCTTGCGGCCCAGTCGGGACGCCAGAGCCACGGGCTATCGGCGTGTGCGTGCCGCATCGCTTGCTGCGCGTCGCTCCGGCGCCTGCCGGCGAACGCGGCGATGATGCCGCCGATGCCGACGGAGCCGAAGACGAGGGCGAAGACGGCCAGAAAGAGCGCCTGCGTCCAGTCGTGCGCGAGCGCCGCGCGCACCGACAATACGCCGGTGAAGATCCCGACGCCGGCGAACGGCAGCATGAAGAGCACCATGCAGCCGGTCTGGCCCATCAGGGTTCTCCGGTGGCGATGGGAGTATCATCGCGCCCGCCCCATTCGGTCCACGCGCCGTCGTAGAGCGCGACGTCGTCGTGCCCGAGGAGGTAAAGCGCGTGGATGAGCGTGCAGGCCGACGTGCCCGACCCGCAGGTGGCCACCGCCGGTCGCGAGGGATCCACGCCTGCCGCTCTCAGGCGATGCTCGAGCAGCGGTCGTGAGAGAACCGTGCCGTCCGGCGCGACCAGCTCCTGGTAAGGCAGGTTGACGCTCCCGGGTATGTGGCCTCCACGGAGGCCGGCGCGCGGCTCCGGCTCCGTGCCGCTGAACCGGCCGGCCGAGCGCATGTCGACGATCTGCGCCCGGCCGCGCGCCATCACCTCGCGCATCGTGATGAGGTCGCGCACGCGCTCCCGGTCGAGTTGCGCGTGGAACCGGCCGCGGGCCAGCCCGACCGCCCTCGACTCGAACGGCCGTCCTTCCGCCTTCCATTTGCCGCTCCCGCCGTCGAGCAGCGCCGTGCGCGCATGGCCGAAGACGCGGAACATCCACCAGACCCGGGCCGCGCTGAGGTTGGCACCCGACCCATCATACACGACGAGGTCGTCGGCATCGTCGAGGCCCAGCGACGCCATCCGGTCGGCGAAATCTCCGGCCGGCGGGAGCATGTGGGGCAGCGGCGAGCGGCGATCGCTCGACGCATCGAGATCGAAGAAGACGGCGCCCGGCAAATGAGCCGCCTCGTATTCCTGCTTCGCGTCGCGGCCGCTCGCGGGCATGTACCACGATCCGTCCACGACCCGGAGTCCCGGCCGCCCGATCCGCGCCGCGAGCCACTCCGTGGAAACGAGCGCGGGGAGCGGCTCGGTCACGGGATGATCAGGACCTTGCCGGTCGTGCGCCGGGCCTCGAGGGCACGGTGCGCATCGGCCGTGCGGGCGAGGGGAAACTCCGCGCCGATCCGCACGTCGAGTGACCCGCCGGCGATCCAGCCGAACAGGTCGTTCGACCGGCGGAGCAGCTCTTCGCGCGTCGCGATATAGTGCGGGAGGCTGGGCCGGGTGAGGTAGAGCGACCCCCGCTGATTGAGGATCTGCGGATCGAAGGGCTCCACCGGACCGCTCGACTGTCCGTAGAGCACCATCATCCCGCGCGGCACGAGGCAGGTGAGTCCGGCCAGGAAGGTGGTGCGGCCGACGGAGTCGTAGACTACGTTGACCCCCACCCCGCCGGTCAGACGCTTCACCTCGACCGCGAAGTCCTGCTCGGTGTAGAGAATCACATCGGACGCGCCGGCCGCGCGCGCGAGGGCCGCCTTCTCCTCGCTGGACGTCGTGCCGATGACCCGCGCGCCGACCCGCTTTCCCAACTGACAGAGCAGGAGACCCATGCCTCCGGCCGCCGCGTGGACCAGACACGAGTGCCCGGCCGCAAGAGCAAAGGTGCTGGTGGTGAGATAGTGCGCGGTGAGTCCCTGCAGCATCGCCGCGGCGCCCTGCCGCGTAGAGATGCCGTCGGGGAGCTTCACCGCGCGGTCGGCGGGGACGAGCGCGTATTCCGCGTACGCACCGATGGCGTTGACCGTGGCGATCCGGTCACCGGGCGCGAAACCGGTGACGCCGGGACCGACCGATTCGACGGGACCCGCCGCCTCTCCGCCCGGCACGAGCGGGTAGCTGACTTTGTACAGGCCGGTACGTTGATAGACCTCGACGTAGTTGAGGCCGACGGCCTCGACGCGCAGCAGGACCTGGCCCGCGCCGGGCGCGGGGGTCGGAACGTCCTCGAACCGGAGGACTTCGGGACCCCCGGAGGATGCAATGCGAATGGCGTTCAGGGAGACTCCTGGTGATGGACGCCGGGTAACAGGTAATCTGGAGACGCGGTTCCGCAGTGGCACCCCCCCTTGCCCGACCTTAACGCCGGGGCGCGCACCTCGTCACCCTGCCCGGAATCCAGAAGCGCCAACCCGAACCGTAGCCGGAAGGAGCTCGACCGATGCGCCGAACTCTGTGGGCCACAACGGCCTCCGCCCTTGCCGCGAGCGTCGTCCTGACGCTCAGCGCCTGCAGCGATTCGACCAGCCCCCAGGATGAGAACGTGTTGTCCGCCACCGAATCCGCCGACGTCGGCGAGGCCGTGGCCGACGAAGTGGATCAGGCCGTGGGCGCGCTCAGGGTGCAGGACATCGCGGCCGGCGACATCCCGCTCCGCCCGGCCTGCGCGACGGCCACGAACACCACCGACACCGACAACGACGGAGCACCCGACAACGCGACGTACACCTTCGCTCTGCCGGCTTGCACCTTTACCGGTTTCCGAGGCGGAACGCTGGAGGTGACCGGCACGGTGGATCTGAGCGATCCGACCCCGAACAACGCCGACTTCGCCTATCAGGCGACCCTGCACGATCTCGCGTTCAATTTCACCGGTCCGCAAGGCCTGCTGAGCTACACCGCGGTGCGGAACGGCACCCGCGTGCTCACCGGCAATGCGTCCGGCCTCTCGCTCAGCAACAACATCACGGTGGAGCGCACCTTCCCGGTTCGCCAGCCGGCGGCGGTGACGCATAGCCTGCTCCTGACATTCACGCCGGATGCGGGCCAGAGCCTGCAGCCGGGCCAGCCGCTGCCGAACGGCACGTTCGTGAAGAGCGGGACGTTCACGTGGACGAGGGGGAGTCGGACCCGGACGTTCGTCGTGACGACGGTGCAGCCGCTCGTGTGGGACGCGTCGTGCAGCACCGACCGGAAGATCGCGTCGGGCGAGATTCACGCGACGCTTGGCAACGGGGGTTACGTCAAGACGGTTTGGACCGGCTGCGGAGTGGACCCGACGCGGACATTCGTCCCGGCGACCTGAGGATTTCACCACGGAAGCACGGAGGGCACGAAGAGTTGTCTTCCGGCCCTCGTGCATCGCTCGACCTCTCGTGCTGTTGAGGATTCACCACGGCAACACGGGTGAACCGCTACGCCGCGATCTCCGCGCCGTGCGCGTCGTCCGCCGGCGAGAGTCCGCGGCGGGTATAGCGATCGAAGAACGCACGGGCCTGCTCGACATCGGCGGGGTGGAAGTACGCCGGGCCCAGGCGCTCGCAGCCGCGGAGGGCGACGTCGGCCAGGTCGGCGGCCGTCCGGGCCAGTGCCGGGTCGCGGAGACCGAGCCGGCCCGCGCGCGCGAGGAGCCCCAGGTCGGGGGCGCCGAGCAGGTCCACGGCGGTCCGGAGCGCGCCAGGCTCGTAGGTGAGGCCGACGCCCAATGCGAGGGGGGCCGCGTACCAGTGGGGCGGCACCGCATCCGCCGAGCGGAGCTCCATGTGTCCCCGCGGCCTCACTTCCGGAAACAGCGTGCTCAGATGCTCGTGCCACTCGTCCGGAAGCGGCTCCGCCAGGCCGAGCCACTCCCGGAACGGCCGGTGCTCCCCGTTGATGGCGGGCATCAACATGGCGGGTGCGTCGAGCGCGAACTCGAGATAGGCATCGAGCGGGCGTCGCTCCTCATACGCGAGACCCGTGCGGCTCGGATCGAGCTCGCGCCACACCTGGGCGCGGGTGCTCTGGAGTCCGGTGGGCCGCCCCTCGTACGCCGGGGAGTTGGCGAAGATCGCCACGACGTACGGCGCGGCGGCGTTGAGCACGCGCCAGCGGAGCCACGGCTCGTCGTCGAAATCGAAGCTCATCTGGAACGATGCCGTCTGCCGCATCATCCGGGCGCCGGCGAGCCCGCGCCGCGCGAGATACTCCGCCATCCGGCCGTAGCGCTTGCCCTCGAGGAGGAGCGGCGCGCGCGCTATGGGATTGCAGGGATCGATGCCGGAGGCGAGGAGGGTGATGCCATCGTTGGCCGCCGCCGCTCTGAGGGGCTGGACCACCGATCGCAGCAGGGCGAGCAGCAGGCTTGGCGTGCGGCAGGCAGGCGTGCTGTACTCGAGCTGGCCGCCGGGCTCGAAGGTGAGTGCGCCGCCTGAGGACACCTGGAAGCAGGGTGTGGCTTTCGCGGTCGTCGTTTCCGACCAGCCCAGTCGGGCACCATAGCGGCGCAGGAATGGGAGGGTGGAGAGACCCGCCGGGTCCGAAATGGGACATCGATACCCGGTGGCGGTCTCGATCGGAATGAATTCCGCCTCGGCACCCACTCGCCGGGGCGTGAGCGAGGCGCCGATCGGCGGCGCGAAGACGTGCTCCGCGAGATCCGCACGAAGCGATCCGCGGGTCAGCTCCATCATACCGGCGCCCCGATCACCAGGCCGAACGGCGTGTTCGGATCGGTGGGCCATGCCTCGATGCGGAATCCCGCGGCGTCGAACAGCTCGGCGACGCTCGCGCGGTCGTACTTGGTGCTGATCTCCGTCCGGATGGATTCGCCGTTGGCGATGGAGATCTGGCCGATGCCCGGAATCGTCACCACCTGATCGCGCTTCGAGACGAGGTGCATCTCGATCCGGTGCGCCACCCGCTCGTAGAACGCCAGGTGGTCGAACGCGAGCGGGTCGAAGTCGGCGCCGAGCTCGTGATTGAGCACCCGGAGCATGTTGCGGTTGAACTCCGCGGTGAGGCCGGCCGCGTCGTTGTACGCCGCCTCGATTCTGGCCACGTCCTTCCGCAGATCCACCCCCATGAGGAAGCGATCCGACGGGGCCATGGCCGCGCGCACCCGCCCGAGGAGACGAATGGCGGCCGGCGGGTAGAAGTTGCCGATGGTGCTGCCGAGAAAGGCGAAGAGCGCCGGATGAGGAATCCGCCGCGGCAGATTCAGCTCTTCGGAGATGTCGGCGACGGCCGGCTCGACCCGAAGCCCGGGATACTCCCGCCGCAGCGTGCCGGCCGTGAGGCTCAGAAACGTCGCGCTCACGTCGATCGGCACGTACAGCTCGGCCGTGCCGACGTCGCGCATCGCGTCCAGGATGATCCGGCTCTTTTCCGCGCTGCCGGCGCCCAACTCGACGAGCGTGCGCGTGCCGAGCTGCCTGACCAGGTCCGGCATCCATCCCGTGAGCAGCGCACGCTCCGTGCGCGTGGGATAGTACTCGGGCAGGCGCGTGATCTCCTCGAACAACTCGGAGCCCCGCTGGTCGTAGAAATACTTGGGGGACAGCTCCTTCTGCGGCGCGGAGAGACCGGCCGCGACCTCCGCGAGCATGCGCGGGTCGGCCCGAACCGCCGGCGCTCGCGCAACGGCGTTAGTCACCTGATTAATCATCGCGTGCGCACCTGAAGCCGCTGAAGATCTGCCGGCGAATGGGGTAATCCCAGTTGCGGAAGCTGTTGCGCACCGCGCCGGGACGCGTGGCCCACGAGCCACCGCGAAGGACCTTGTAGTCGGTACCGAAGAAGACCTCGGAGTACTCCTTGTAGGGAAAGCTCTGGAACCCGGGCCAGGGGCCGAAATCGCCGGAGGTCCACTCCCACACGTCTCCGATCATTCCCTTGCAGCCGATGGGGGAGACGTTGAGCGGGTACGCGCCGACCGGGGCGGTGCCGAAAGCGAGCTGGTCGAGATTGGCGAGCGTCCGGTCGGGCGGCGTCTCGCCCCAAGGATAGGTACGGCGTACCCGCGCCTCCGGATCCCAGGACGCGGCGACCTCCCATTCGACTTCCGTGGGGAGGCGCTTGCCGGCGAACCGCGCGAACGCCTCGGCCTCGTACCAGCAGACGTGGCACACCGGATGGGCGGGGTCGACCGGCCCTTCGCGGTCCATCATGCGCGTCGTCCACGTTCCGTCCGCCAGGCTCCAGTATTTCGGCGCGACCGCACCCGACTCCAATCGCCACTGCCACCCCGCGGCCGACCAGTACTCCGGCGTCTCGTATCCGCCCGCGGCGATGAACAGGAGAAACTCGCGGTTGGTGACCGGATGCACGTCGATCCAGAAGGGAGCCACCTCGACCGTGTGGCGCGGGCGCTCATTATCGTACGCGGCCGACCGGTCGTCGGTTCCGATCTCCGCCACGCCGCCGGGGAACCGCACCATGCCGCCCTGCTCGCCATGCCCGCCGGCCGCGGGCGCGGGAGGCGGCGCCAATCGGGCCATGGGGGAATACGGCTCGCCCTGCTTGAGCTGTAGTGTCTGGAGCATGGTCTCGTTGTGCTGATACTCGTGCTGGAGCACCATGTTGTACACGAAACCCTCGTGCAGGAGCGGATGATCGGGCTCGAAGTCCGTGGCGGCCAGGCGGCCGAGCACGCGGCCACGGATCTGATCCATGACGCCCCTGCAGTGAGCGAGACCGGGGAGCGGGAGGGCGCCCCGCTCGCTTCGCGGATGCTCGAACGGATTGTAGAGGCCGGGCATTTCGACGAACTCGATGGGTCCGTCCAGATTTCGGGTGAGCCAGAGCTCCTCGAAGTGCGCGATGTGCCCGAGATCCCACAGCAGGGGGCTCATCAGCGGGTCGTGCTGGCGGCGCAGGTCTTCGTCGCTGAGCGGCGCGAGCAGAAGCAGGGTGCGGGCTCGGGCCTCCTCCAGCTGGGCTGCGATCGCTCCCGCATCAACCCGGCTCGGGGTGGTGATCGTCATGCAAAGACTCCTCGCCCGATCCGTCGCGGATCAGGCCTCGAGTGCCGATATGTCGTGAAAGCCACTGCCCTATGATACGGCTCGTTCGTCAGGGGGGCGAGGCGATGGGGTCACAGATGTCTGGTGATATTTGGGCTGGCCCGGTCCCTGATCTGAAGAAAACGCCGGCCCGGCCTCGGCGGTTCCCGGCGCCGCGGATCTCAGCAGGGCCAGCTCCAGCCCATCGCAGAGCGCCAGCCAGCTCGCCTCGATGATGTTGTCCGAGCACCCCACGGTGCTCCAGCGGTCGGCCCCCCGAGCCGACTCGATGATCACCCGCGGCCGCGCGGCGGTGCCGAGATGCTCGTCCACGATGCGCACCTTGTAGTCCACCAGGTGCACGTCGGCCAGGGCGGGATAGTGGGGAAGCAGGGCCTTTCGCACCGCCCGGTCGAGGGCGTTGACCGGCCCGTCTCCCTCGGCGGCGGTGTGCATCGCGGTCCCCCCCACACGCATCTTTACCGTGGCCTGGGAGCGGGTCCCGTTCCCCCCACGCTTCTCGACGATGACGGTGAAATCCTCCAGCACGAAGGGCGCGCGATAGCCCGGCGCCGAGCGCCGGATCAGCATCTCGAACGACCCCTCCGCCGCCTCGAACTGGAAGCCCTGGTGCTCCAACTCCTTGATGCGCTCGAGCACCCCCGCCTCCATCCCGCCGGCGGTGAGGCCCAATGCCTCCGCCCGCATTCTCACCGTACGGCGCCCGGACACTTCGCTCACCACGACGCGCATCTGGTTGCCGACCTCGGACGGCTCGACGTGCTGGTAGCTGTCGGGGACCTTGGCGACGGCGGCGACATGGATGCCGCCCTTGTGCGCGAATGCGCTGCGTCCGACGTAGGGCGCGTGCGGATCGGGGTGCTGGTTGGCCACCTCGGCGACGTACTGGGATGCCTCGGTGAGCCGGCGGAGCGACTCCGGAGGCACCACCGGGATGCCGAGCTTGAGCTGGAGCGTCGCGATGAGCGGAACGAGATCGAGGTTGCCGCACCGCTCCCCGTAGCCGTTGATGGTGCCCTGGACGTGGACCGAGCCGGCCTGCACCGCGGCGAGAGCGTTGGCCACCGCCAGCCCCGCGTCGTCGTGAGGATGGATACCGACGGGGGTGGCGATCCACTCGCGCACCAGAGCGACGCCATCCCGCACCGTGTCGGGGAGCGTGCCACCGTTGGTATCGCAGAGCACGACGCAGGCGGCGCCCGCGGAGGCCGCCGCCTCGAGCGTGGCGAGCGCGTAGTCCCGGTCGAGCGCGCAGCCGTCGAAGAAATGCTCCGCGTCGTAGATGACCTCCCTGCCCGCCCGCGCCAGAAACGCCACGCTCTCGGCAATCATCCGGAGGTTCTCGCTCCGGGTGGTCTCCAGCACCCGGTCCACGTGGAGCGTGGAGCTCTTGCCCACGATGGTGACGACGGGAGTCTCGGCGGCGAGGAGCGCATGGAGATTGGCGTCGTCCTCGCAGCGGATGCCGGGCCTGCGGGTGCTCCCGAACGCGGCGATCCGCGCACGCAGGAGCGGCACCTCGCGGATCCGGCGGAAGAAGTCCGCGTCCTTCGGGTTGGAGCCCGGCCACCCGCCTTCGATGTAGCTCACGCCGAGCCGGTCGAGCGCCCCGGCGATCTTCACCTTGTCCTCGACCGAGAGGGAGAGCCCCTCGCGCTGGGTGCCGTCGCGGAGCGTCGTGTCGTAGAGGTGAAGCGTCATCGGTGGCTCGGGCGTGGGTGTAAAAAGCATCGCGGCCTCTCCGGTGAGAGGCCGCGTCTGGTGACCGTTGCTCGGGAGTGTGCTGCTATCCGCGTGCCGGCGCGCCGCCTCTCGGGGAGAGTCGGAGCGTAATGCTGCTGCGGAGGGTGAGCCGCCGAGTCACGGGCATGCATATCTATACATCGCGGCCGGGCTCGGCGTCAAGCGCGGCAGCGCCGGAGCATCGGTGGCCACGCCTAGAGCGCGGGCCCTTCCGTCGCTATGTTCCCTCCATGCCCTCGCTCGACACTCTCATTCCGCGCTTCAAATCGGCCGACCGCACCACCCGGCTCGAGACGCTGCTCGACTATGCCCGGAAGCTCCCGCCCTTGCCCGAGCGCCTCGAGACGGAGCGTGAGCGGGAGGACCACCGGGTTCCGGAGTGCCAGACCCGCGTTTTCCTCTGGGTCGAGGTGGACGGCGGACAGGTCCACATCCATGCCGACGTGCCGCGGGAATCGCCCACGGTCCGCGGATTCATCTCGCTGCTCGCGCGGAGCCTCGACGGCGCCGCGCCGGAGGAGGTGGCGCGGGTTCCCGACGACCTCCTCGACCAGCTGGGGCTCAGCGAGACGCTCGGCATGACCCGGACCCAGGGACTCACTGCCATCCTCTATCGCATCAAGCGCAGCGTGGCCGCCGCCGCGTGAGCCTCGGCGTCCTCGACCTCGCGGGAAAGGGGAGCGGGTTCCTGCGGCGACGGGAGGCGGGCTATCTCCCGGCCGACGGTGACGTCCACGTCGCCGAGCGGATCATTCGCCAGTACGATCTCAGGACCGGCGACGAGATCGACGGCGCCACCCGCCCCGGCGGCAAGGGACGCGGCCCCACGCTGGAAAAGGTCATCGCGATCGACGGCCGATCGCCCGAGCAGATCCGGGGCCGACCCGACTTCGCCCGCCTCGGCGCGATCCATCCCAACGAACAGCTCAGGCTCGAGTCCGAGCTGGTCCGCCAGGGCCAATCCGACTTCACCAACCGACTCATCGATATCCTGTGCCCGCTCGGCAAGGGCCAGCGCGCGCTGATCGTCGCCCCGGCCAAGGCTGGGAAGACGATGGTCCTCCAATCGATCGCCGAAGGGGTGGCCGCCAACTACCCGGCCGCGACGCTGCTCATCCTGCTCGTGGACGAGCGCCCCGAGGAGGTGTTCGAGATGGAGGCCGCAGGGGTCGGCGAGGTCGTCGCGTCGAGCTTCGACAATCCCGCGTCCCAGCACGTGCGGGTGGCCGAGCTGCTGCTGGAGCGCGCCCGTCGGCGCGTGGAGCTCGGGGAGGACGTGGTGCTGATCGTGGACTCGCTCACCCGGCTCGCCCGCGCCTACAACGCCGTCGAGAAGGGGACCGGCCGGACGCTTTCGGGGGGTCTCGACGCCCAGTCGCTCGAGAAGCCCAAACGGTTTCTCGGCAGCGCGAGGAAAGTCGACCCGGCGCAGGGCGGCGGATCGCTCACCATCATCGCCACGGCGCTGGTGGACACGGGCAGCAGGATGGACCAGGTGATCTTCGAGGAGTTCAAGGGCACCGGCAACAGCGAGCTCGTGCTGAGTCGCGAGCTCGCGGAGCGACGGATCTTCCCGGCGATCGATCTCGTGGCGAGCGCCACGCGGCGGGAGGAGCTGCTGCTCTCCGAGGAGGCGCTGGCCGTCTCCCGCCTGCTCCGTCACCGGATCGCGGGAATGCCTCCGGTGGCGGCGATGAACGAGCTGATCGCCGACATGCGGCGCGCCCGCACCAACGACGAGCTGGTCAGGAGCCTCGCCGCCGGATAGTCAACGCGCTGCCGCGCTGGTGCGGTTGGCGCGCTCGAATTCCTTCATGAACGTCACCAGGGCGACCACGCCCTCCCGCGGGAACGCATTGTAGATGCTGGCCCGCATCCCACCCACCGACCGATGTCCCTTGAGCCCGTCCAGCCCCCGCTTGGTGGCCTCGGCGATGAACTTGGCCTCCAGGTCCTCGCTCGGGCCACGGAACGTGACGTTCATCAGCGAGCGACTGGTGGGCTGCACGGTGCCGCGGAAGAAGTCGCTGTTGTCCAGATGCTCGTACAAGAGGCGTGCCTTGGCCTCGTTGTGCTCCGCCATGGCCGCGAGCCCGCCCTGCGCCTTGATCCACTTGAACACCTCGCCGATGATGTAGATCCCGAACGTCGGCGGCGTGTTGTAGAGCGACTTGTCCGCCGCGAACGTCCGGTACTGGAGCATCGTGGGGAGGGTCTTGGGGCCCGCCTCGACCAGGTCGTCGCGGAGGATGACCAGCGTCACGCCCGAGGGGCCCAGGTTCTTCTGCGCGCCCGCGTAGACGAGCCCGTACTTGCGCACGTCGATGGGCCGGCTGTACATGTCGCTCGACGTATCGGCGATGAGCGGCACGCCGGCCGGCACGGCCGGCTCGCTCCGCCACTGGGTGCCGTAGATCGTGTTGTTGGTGGTGAGGTGGACGTATGCCGGCTCGGGCGAATAGCTGATCTCCTCCGGCTTGGGGACCCGGTCGAACTTTGTGG
>Ga0075290_1000007_pt1 | contig 14658 bp, 8 predicted proteins | sample SF_Rice_20C_80N__2_FD_69765 | JGI IMG/M metagenome (GOLD analysis project Ga0075290, IMG submission 69765) | Rice paddy soil microbial communities from Twitchell Island, California, USA - SF_Rice_20C_80N_201 | ecosystem: Environmental > Terrestrial > Soil > Paddy field/soil | place: USA...
TTCTCGAGCTCGTCGAACGGCAAATAGCGCCATTCTCCGATCTTCGCGGTTCGGAATGGTACAAGCGGCGTATGGCGCAATTGTTTGTCAAAAAAGCTATCGAACGGTTGAATGGTGAAGCGGCATGATCGGCGGTTTGGGTTTAGCCGAACAGACGCTTTGCCGGGATCGAGGCAGATGAAGCGGGAGATCGTCCTTAGAGTTAACGGCCGGGAAGAAACCTTGCAGATCGATGACGCCGACACGCTGCTCGAAGTCCTGCGCGACGGCCTGAAGCTCTGGAGCGTGCGCGAAAGTTGCGGCGTCGGTGCGTGCGGCACCTGTACCGTGTTGATGGACGGAAATCCCGTAAGCTCGTGCTTCTTGCTTGCCGCTCGTGCGGCGGGCCGCGAGATCACAACACTCGAAGGTCTGGGGGACGGGAACGAGCTGCATCCTATTCAAGAGGCTTTCGTGGCGGAGCGAGCGTTGCAGTGTGCCTACTGCACGCCTGGATTTGTGCTCTCGGTAAAAGCGCTCCTCGACGAGAATCCCAACCCATCGGACGATGAAACTCGAGAGTATCTCTCGGGCAATCTCTGCCGCTGCGCGGGGTATGCGGATATCTTGCGCGCCGTCCGTTCGGCGCAGCGGAGAAGGCGAACGCCGGCGAAAACTTGACTAATCGTCAGAAACCTCTCCCATAATTCTTTCCAAATAAGTTACCAGAGTTCGCGCGGCTACAAAAATGTGCCGTGCGAAGCTGAATTGTTCCGATCGTCGTTTCGCGCCGATTCTTTAACTTCCGAGATTCCTTAATTTAATTTGGTGCTCGCCGCATTGGAGCAAGTGCAATGCCGCGGTGGCATATAAAATGCACCTGCTCTCGAATACCTGCTGGATTAACTTGATGAGCGCTTCTAATATTGCCGCTTCGGAAGATTTGACGCGCCGAGCTTGGAATTTAGACCGGCTCTTCGACGTTGCAAAAAAAGACACGGTCATTCGCTTGCGCTGGCCGCTGGTCATTCTTTCGTCCTATCTTCTCTACTATACGCCCAGCGAATGGCTCACTCCGACTCAGGTTCAAGCGGTTTTGATACTCTATCTGCTCAGCCACTCAACGCTGTATTTTCTGGCTGACGATCTTTTTGACTCGGTTTACTTTTATGCCCCCTTGCTGGTGTTTGATACGTTGGTTCTTATTGCGGTTCTGAGCACGACCGGGACGGCGAGCCCGGACTTCTATGTTGCTTGTTTTTTTACTCTTGTCATCAGCTGTATTTGCAACGATATTCGCGGCCTGCTTGCCGTAACGTTCCTGGCTCCTTTGGTTTACGGGTATTTTGCCTTTAACAGCACTGCGAATTTTGATCCGAATCTTTACTTAAGGCTGCCATTTCCGTTTGTCATTTCGTTGTTCTACGGTTATTTCGCGCAGGTCGAGCGCATCCGCCGCACTGCGCGCGAAAAAGACGAACAGGCGCGGCGCCAGCAGAAGGCCGCCGAGGAGATCCGCCGCCAGCGCGAGCGCCTGGAAGTGCTTCATCAAGTCAATGTGGCTGTCACATCGACGAACGACACGCCCAAACTGCTCGATTCATTCTTGGAAACAGCGTTGATCCACTTGCCGTATGCCGCTGTTATTGTGAGGCTCAGAAACCATGGCACTGGCGTGTTCGAGACAGCTGCCGCGCGCGGTTTTAAAGCCAGAACATTCGCCGGCATGGACGATGCTCTGGCGTTTACCGATGGCGCGGTAAACGAGCGGCACCCGTTGATGGTAGGGAACGTCTTTACGGATCCGCGCGTTGATAGTTTGGAGTTTTTTGAGAATGACGGGCTGTTGTCCTTTCTGGTCGTTCCACTGGTCGCAACGAACAGTGCGCTCGGCTGCCTGGTTTTTTTGAACCGCGACGCACATGAGTTCGGCGATGAGGAGATCGAATTTGTATCGACATTGGCTGGACAGGCGGCTATGGCGATCCATCACGCCGAGCTCTACGAGCAGAGCCGGCGCCAAGCGGAGGAACTTCGCGGCGCGCACAAGATTAAAGATGAGTTCCTCCGCGCTGTTTCGAGCCAGCTCAAAACACCACTGAACGTCATTACCGGCTACACGGATATGTTTCGCGAGGGGCTGTTGGGAACCATGACGCCGATTCAGGAAAAGGCTATTGAGACGGTCGCCAGGCAGTCAAAAGATTTGCATGGGCTGATCAATACCGTGTTGCAAGTGAGCAATATCGAGACAGAACCACTGCACCTTGAGATCCATGAGCTCAACATATGGGAATTTCTGTCTGAGATGAGATTGCTCTACGATACTCCGTTAACGCAAGACGTGAAGCTCATCTGGGACTGCCCGTCGGATTTTCCTGTCGTGCAGGGAGATCGGCGAAAACTCAGGCATATTTTGGAAAACTTGATTAACAATGCAATCAAATTTACCGAGCACGGCAGCGTTACAGTTTCGGCGCGTTATCTTGTTGGGAAAAAAATGCTGGAGATAAAAATTACTGATACCGGGCCGGGGATTCCGGAGGAGCAAATTTCGACGATCTTTGAAAGATTTCGAAGGGGCGAAGACGCCGAGACAGGCACCCCTCGGAGCGGGGTCGGACTAGGACTCTACATCGTGAAAAAGTTTCTAGACCTCCTTGGCGGCAAAATCCATGTCGAGAGCCATGCCGGCAGAGGTTCGACTTTCACCGTGCAAATCCCGGCCCCCATAAAGCAGAGCTACTCACCGCACGAACAACTGATTTTGCCCGCTGCAACGGAAAACTTAGCACCGGCGCCACGATGACCGAACCACTGCAACAGCGGGCCGCGTTCGAGGACCGTAATTTTAGCGCGGTGTATCGAACGCTCGATGATCCCTCTTTAAATACATTCTAACCCAGAGATCGTAGAGGTTATCCGGTCGGAAAACCTCTACCTCCTTTCGTCCCTGCGCTGTTTCGATGACGAGGCCGATGGAAAGCTCCTGCCAGGCGATGCCTAGAAGTCGATCACTTCGCTGTCCCACCAAGTCGCCGAGGGTTCGCAACAGCTGCGACAAAGAATGACCGTCGGCAGTACCGCTTTGCCGCCGTCGTCGCGCCCGCTGTTCCTTTTCGATTCGGTCTAACTCCTGCACCGAATAGCGGAGCCGCCTGCCGGTTTGTGTCGGAGATATGGGATAAGGTTCTTCATGGCCGAGCGTCCGCGGCGGCGTTCGGTTGCGCCACAATTTCTGAAGCCGGTTCTTGCTAATGCGCAAAAGCGGCCGGGTGTTGTCCTGGCTATCGCTCGACTTTAGCCATACCAAATAAGCGTCACCAGTGAATTCCAGATTGAAGTGACTGAACTGGAGAGCCTCCAGCTCCTGACCGATCGCTCGCAAGTGCCTGGAATAGTCCGCCGGAGCAATTTTCGTTTCCATCTCGTTACGACGGCTCTCGCCCTCCGGACCGAGAGAAGAATCTCTCGGGACATTGTGCACTAAACGCAACGCAGGTCGGCGTAAAGGCGGGGCCGGCCTGCGAACACCGTCAATAATACTATGCACAGGGAGCCTATAGTTGCAATTTAGGCAAAAACTGGTCAGTGGGATTTCCTGGCTTTTCACCGCCGGTTTTGCCGTTGCGAAGCCGATAAAATAATTACATTTGGGGCAATGACGTGCGCGGTATTTGATCATCGTTGTTTGCCTGAATCTCTCTGGCGAGGTTTTAGGCGTAAGCCGCTCCAAATGTCAAGAAAAGGCCGAGCCCTAACGATAAATTCGATCGTATTTTTGATTTCCCGGCGCGGCAAAAGCTCGCGGGGCCATTTTTGGCAGGCAATGTCAATTAATGATCAATCGAGGGAACAATCGGCCCGTGACAACGATGGCGTCTCGACGAATGACGAGGCCAATGCGATATGCGCAACGCAAATGCCACGGATTGTTAGACCGCTAAAAGAAGGCAAGAACCTTTTTAGCATCAGGTGAACACGAAATCCGCGTGATACCGGGCTATTTTCGCTGCTCGAATCTTATGATAAAAAACTCGCATCTCAAAAAAAATCAACCCTGGAGGCGTGCCGTGGCGGAAAATATTTTGGTGTTTGATTGTGACGGTCACATCATCGAATCGATCCCTGAGATGGTGCCGTTTCTCGATCCGGTGGATCGCGAAATCGCGCTGAACCCTTCAAGGAATCGACAGGGGGTTTTCGCAAGCCTGGACAATATTCACTATCCCCGCAACATCAGAAAAACCGGGGAAGTCGAAGCGCCGCGACGGCCGCGTGTGGATGCCAGCAGCTATCGCAAAGGGTCGGGCGAAGATTGGGTGGCATTCCTCGAGAAAGCGGGCGTTGGGCAGGCGGTCTTGTTCCCGTCCGAAGGTCTCTCCGTTGGATTTTTTCAGCAGGCGGATTACGCAACACGCGTATGCCGCGCGTTCAACGATTATGTTTCGGAACGATACCGCAAGCTCGATAGTCGTCTTCATCCGATGGGGCTGATTGCGATGCAAGACGCCGAGGCAGCGGTGAAGGAGCTGCGCCGCTTGGTATTAGACCTCAAGCTTCCCGGGGCGATGTTGCCGTCGCGCGGTCTGCCGCTCCATCTCGGTCACGACTACTACTGGCCGATTTATGAAGAGGCCGCCAGCCTGGGTTGCGCTCTCGGGATTCACGGCGGCTCCAGCACGGGCCTCGGCGCCGACAGCTTCACCGATCCATGGGCGGCGCGCGTGCTAAGACATCCGGTGCCGCTGGCGCTGGAGTTCGTCTCCTTGGTTTACCACGGCGTGCTCGATCGTTACCGCGATTTACATATTGGCTTTTTCGAAGGCGGATGCGCATGGCTCTTGCTGCTCAAAGACCGCATGGACCGCGACGACAACGTCTACACGACCAGCACGGGGCATTCGCGCAGCCTTAACGATTATCTCTCCAGCGGGCAAGTGCTCGTCGGTTGCGAGGGCAACGAATGGATTTTGCCGTACGTGATAAAGCAGTGCGGCGCCGAAGCTTTCTCATACGCCTCGGACTACCCGCACGAGGTCGATCTGGTGGCGGCAAAACAGATGATTCATGAGACCGTGGAACGCCGCGATTTGTCGCATGCCGAAAAAGCGGCGGTTCTAGGCGAGAACGCGAAAAAATTCTTTAGGATTTAGGCGAACACAACGATCAAGGGGCCAAACTAGAAAAGCGGGGGAGCGAGAAGCTCTCCGGCTTTTTTTGTGGATGGGAAAAAGTCTCACCATAAAACCGCGCGGCGCAGGTCCAACCTTGGCTCGGCGCACCTCGCCCAAAGATCAAGCTCCGCAAAGCAAAACCGGTTGTCTTCGACCGGAGGAAGAAATCTTTCTTACCTTCTCGCGTTGTTGACGCGAAGGGAGGCCGCTACACTGTTTTCATTGCTGCGGGGAGGTGGGAAAAATCAGGGACTTGATGACTACAGGCACCGATCCGGAGGATGGAATCAGCGTGCCGATATCTATGAAATCGAAATCGTTAAGCGCGATGCCGTCAATCGAAATCACCGCATTTTGGATCTTCAGCTCTTCTTGAAAATGCAAGCCGACAATGCCGCCAATATCGCCATCATTGACCAGCACGAGGGGATGCCCTTTGGCTAAGATATCCTTCCAACCGTCGACGATCCCGGCGCAGAAAGCTTGCAGGCGAAAAAATGTCGCTGAGCCTTCCCAGTGAAAGGCGACGGCGGCCGGCTGCCGCCCGCTGGTCAGATCGAGACGCCGGAGAGCTGTCAAAGTGGCATCGCGCACCGCTTCCTTGCTGAATTCATCGGCGTCGAGCGGAAACTCGGGTGCGACTACGGCGATGTTCCGCACGGGAACCGCATCCTCGGGTGAGATAAAAACCGTGTTGCCGCTCACTTGCACCGTGTATTGCGAAGCGCCGATGACAGTGGCTCGAATGCGGGCCGCGGGCTCCATCACGAGCATTTCTAAATCCGCCATGCGCCGGTGAATTTCCTGAGCGATCAGAGGTCCCAAATCACCGAACGTGGTCTTTTCACGGTTATAAATAAATTCCGAGACGCCGCCAGAAAACATGACGCAATCGATCTCACCGCGGTAAGTGAGCGGCGGCAAACGGAGCAGTCCGTTGATCTCTTCTGTAATCGCCTGGGGTTTGAGCATGGCCAATAGTTTATCCACCATGCCGCCGACCATCTTTTGTAAGGCCTCCTGCGGTATCTTCTGTCCCAGCTCCACGCTGAAACCCGCCCAGCCGGCGTGCTTCCTGCCGGCTTCTTCGATGCGCACGACGGCGCCGTCCTGATCGAAGGCGAGCAACCTCGCGCCGATATCGATCGCCGAGACTTCTTGGACTTTGCCGTTGTTGCAGACCGCGAACTTGCTCGTTCCACCGCCGATATCGATATTCAAAACCACCCCACCGATTTTTGCCGAATGCGCCACAGCGCCCGAGCCGTGCGCTGCCATGGTCGCTTCTAATCCGTCCCCGGCGCTAACCGCGACGAACTTGCCGGCCTCCTGCGCGAAAAGCTCGCCTATGGCGCGCGCGTTGCGCCGGCGCACGGCGACGCCGGTTAGAATCAGTGCGCCGGTATCGACATCTTCGCGGCAAATCTTGGCGGTTTTGTATTGTTCGTTGATAAACGTTTCCAGCGCTTCAACGTCAATTCTTGTCTCATCGACGTAGGGAGTAAGCAGAATCTGCGACTCATTTAAGATGTCGCGTTTGGTGACGCGATAACGCGAGCCTTCGAGGGTTAGCTCCAGTCGCGAAAAAACCAGATGCGATGTCGAGGAGCCGATATCGACTCCCACGCTGGTGAGACGAAGAGTCTCTTCTTCTTGCATGTGACGGTGCGCATTGGAGAACGAGCCTCTAGGTGCGGTGGTCATGAAAATCCTTGGGCGTGTTGAATACGTTGCAGTCCAGAGTCTAAAGTCTGGTGTTAGTCCAAAACCTAGACTCTGGACGTGAGACGGCCGGCTTAATAGGAGTTCTTGTAGAGTTCCTGTTCCATGCGCGACTTCGCGCCGACATTGGCCAGCGTTTCTTCGAATTCCTTGCGCAGAAACGGATCTTCTTCGTTGTAAGGGATCGCCGTGCCGCCGTCTTTCATGTCGATGGCGCCGTAGTCGATCGCTTTTTCACCGGGGCGTCCGCGTTCGCGGCCCGGCGCGTTTGGTCCGAACCACGCGGTCAGACGGAGCGGCTCTTTGCTGGCACCGAAATGGGCGTGGAACCAGTTGCCGCTCATCGGCGCGGCGCTGACCATACCAACGGGTTCGTAATCCTGTCGTCTTATTTCTTCCGTTGTGCCTTTTTCCCAGGGATGCGTGCCCAATTTTGAGGGCCACGTGTAAGTGTAGCCTTTGCCGCTCAAGCAGATCAGCACTGCAGCTGAGCCGTGCGCATGCGCCTTGGAATAGCGACCCGTTTCATGCTGGCCGATCCAGAAATAAAACTGCTGGCCCGCCATGTGCGGTTCGATGCGCCGATAGCCTGGAGAGCGGCGGTTGTCCATCGGCAATTCACAACCCATGACGTCCGGAATAATATTGGTTTTGCGCATGGCTAGGCCGCGGACTGGGTCGGGCGTGACTTCTTCTTTGTATTTGTAATAATCGTCCGACGGATCGAAACGATCTTTGAACTGATAAGGGCAATTGAAGATAAAATCCTCGCTGCTGAATATATTCATCACGTTCGGCGCCGTCGTTCCGGCGAGCAGCAGCGCCGGACTCGAAGTCGCATTGACGATGCGGTGCGTGGCATTCATCGGGATGGCGAAGATCGATCCCTTCTGCCATTCAAACGTGAGTTTCTTCGGATTGCCGTCAATCCAAACTTCGGTAGTGCCGCGGCCGTCGACGACGAGGAATTGCTCTTCGTACATATGTTTTTCGGCATTTAACGCGCCGGCGCCGGGAACCTCGATAACGTAGCAACCCCAGAGACCCTCGGTGCCGAGCAATTGTATGAACGTGCCGTTGCCGCCCATGCGCTTCCACGGTTTGCGCGGCAGATCCTGCACGCGGCGCACGCCGATGTCGCGATAAATCGGAATGCCCTGCGACTCCATAAAATTGTCGTAGGGGGTGTTGGGCCGAAGAAACTTGCCTAAGCCGGCCCGAGTCTTGTTATCTGCGGGCTCCTGCCACTTTGCTTCAGGTGCGTGGTCCATAAAATCCTCCTTGAATTGTTAGGGATCTGAGACTTGGCAAAGAAGAAGATGCTCAAGTTCAGCGGATCAGAAATAATTTATAGGCTGGCGTCCGGGGAGTCAAACGAACTCGGCAGTGGTTCAGTTTGGGAAAGATCTCGCAATTGGTTCGAGACGACGTACAGCTTATGTGATTGTTACTACGAGCAAAGAGACTCCGAGGGAGACGTTGGATTAAACCACTGCCCGCGGCTGTGAAGCGTAAAATCTTAATCCGAGAAGGTGAGCCGCCGGTAAACTTGCCGCACCGAATCGACATCGCATTTGCAGTAATTTACGATGTCCGCCAGTTTCCCCGCGCGGTAATAAGGATAAACTTTCGACCCATCCAGAGTTTCTTTTGGCGATGGTATGCTGAGGGTTCTTGAGAGCAAATCTAGGCTCGCATGTTCGCGGCCCCATTTGCTCCATTCGTGCATGGTATCGAAGATCGGGGCGCTGCGAAAGCGCGCGAATGGAAGTTCGCGCGACGGTTTGATCTGATGGATGATCGAGCGTTGGTAAATAAAACGCAGATCAAAATCAAGAATGTTGTGGCCGACGAAAAGGTTGCAGTCGACAGCCAGCTTCCAAAAGTTCTTGATTATCTCCGTCTCCTCACCCTCGAGCACTTGCACTTCGGAGCCCACCGGCGGCTCGATCGCATAACACAGGCATAGAATTTTCGCCGTCGCCGCGGACAGGCTTAGCTTCTTAATGAGATCGCCCTCATCCAGCTGAAGCTGCGCCTCGAGCAAGCCGTTTTCCTCCAGCGATCGGTCGGTGGGGACGGTTTCGATATCCATAAAACAAATTCTCATAAGTCTTCTTTAGAACAGCCAAAGCTCCTTATTCTTTTCCGCGAATATCTCGACCGCTTCGCCGACACGTAAAAAGATAATTTTAAAAGCAGCCGGTTCGCGCCCGATACTCCGTCGGACCGCTTGTGAGTATATTTCGGCTTGCTGCTGATAGCGCGCAGCAGCTTCGCTCAAATTCTGATTTTCGACGCTATCTGTCTTATAGTCGGCCAAGTAAAGCAAGCCGCTTCGCTCGTAGATCAAATCGATCACGCCTTCCATGATCTGGCCGTTCCATGGCATCAGGAGCGGCACTTCGCGGCCGAGGATGCGCGAGCCGGCAAGGCAGGCGTAAGCTTTCGAGCAAAAGAAAGCTCGGAAGATGTTTCGCAGCTCGGACTCGATCTCTTTGCGGGATGATTCGAATGCGCTTGGCAGCGTGTGAGCGAGGAAGTCGTGAAGTTGCGGTTCGAAGTGTTTGGCGTCACCGGTGAACTGCCAGTTCTGCAAAAAACGGTGCGCAAGATCGCCGACAACCAGCGCGGGCGTCTGTCGAAAGATTCGTTCGTCTATATTGCCCGCGGCTTCCGTCGAGGCTTCTTGTTGTCGTTTGAGGAGCGTCGGCGTAAGAAACGGCGCCGCTTGTTGCGTTTCGTAGGCGGACGTGCGCCGCGCCCAAGCGTCGAGGAACGATCGCCAGCTGGGTGTTTTCTTGGTGTGTTTGGAGCCGCGTTTCATTCGACCGGGCGCCGTCAAACCCTCGCTCACGACCTCAATCGCTACCATGCCCTCGCCGACGGCAACTGTTTTTGACGCATCGGCGTCGGCGATAACGTCACATAGCGTACCGTCGAGCATGGAAAGAAAGCTGCCAGCCGAGCGCCGGCTGCTCGGCGCGCATGAGATGATCAAGTTTTCACGCGCTCGGGTCATGGCGACGTAGAGTAACCGCTTCTGTTCTTCGGCATTTCGGAGTCTGGTTTTTTCGGCAATATAAAGCCCGGCCAGATCCGAAATCGAGCCGATGCGCAGGCCGGTCAATCCCGTCGACCAATCAAACATCGCTTCGGCATCGCCGCTGTGTCTGCCTTCGATCCCGGTCTGGCAGCCGGCCAAAATCACGACTGGAAACTCCAGGCCTTTGGCTTTGTGTATGCTCATGATGCGCACGGCATCGAGGTTCTCTTCGGCGAGAACACTTTCGCCTTCGTCTTTGACATCGAGCACGCGCCGTTCCAGTTGGCGAACCGCTTCTTTGAGCGTGATCAAGCCTTCGCGGCCGAGCAACTCGGCTTGCTCGGAGAGCTTCTGCAGATTCGCCACCGCCTGCTCGCCGTGAAAATAGCAGGCGGCAAGAAGCTCCACCGGCAAGGTCGCAAACACGTGCGCGACCGCCGCTCCGATCGGCAGAGTGCGCGTCTCCTCGTGCAAGCGCGCGAGCGCGTCATAGAGAAGAGCGAGCGTCGACGGAAACCCCTTGCCGCCGAGTTTTTCGGCGGCGCGGTAATCGAGCAGATTTTGCCGGTGCAGCTCATAAATCTGCTGGTCGGTGAGTCCTCCCAAAGGCGAGCGCAGCACACCGGTCAAAGCCAGACGGTCGTGGGGATTTTCCACGGCCCGCAGCAGGTTGACGGCGTCGATGATTTCTTTCGCTGCGTAAAAATGGCGCTCGCCTTCGACGACGTAGCGGATCGCGTGACGGCGCAGGGGCTCCAGGTAATCGTGAATGTCGGTTAGCTTGCGCAGCAGGATTGCGACATCCTTCGGCTGTGCATAGACCGTTTCGCCGCGTGTGTTCAGGATCGTCGCTCTGTGTAAAACCTGCTCCTTGAGCCAACGCGCCAGGCTTTCGCCTTCGAGACGCCGCGCGGTTTCGGCGTCGATTCCCCGGTCCGGCGCGACGATCTTTCGCACTACCACTTGCGGGATGTGGCTTTGCGCGGCGATTCTATCCGGCGCGGGATGGATCGCGATGTACGGCGGCTGCAGGCCGTCTTGCGCCTGGATGAGATTTTCGAATGCACCGTTAATCACGTCGAGAATCGCCGCATTGCTGCGGAAATTGGTGGTGAGGAGGCATTCTACGCCATTTTGCGCTTTGATGATTTTTTCGACGACTTCGAGATAAGCCTCGATGTCGGCGCGGCGAAAAGCGTAGATCGATTGCTTCGGATCGCCGACCACAAATATTTTTCCGGGAGTCACTCTTACTTGCCGCCAATCCGTAGCCGCCTTGCCGGGCTCCTCGGCCAGGTAGAGGAGAATCTCATATTGGATCGGATCGGTATCCTGAAATTCGTCGATGAGAATCGTTCGATAGCGCCGTTTGAGTTCGGCGCGCACGCGCGATTGATCGCGCACGAGATTGCGCGCGCGCACGAGCAAGCCGTCGAATGAAAGATGTCCCTCCCGGACGAATCGCTCGCGGAACTCCGCGATAAAGGGAACCAGCAAGCGCCAGAGCGTGGCAGTCAATTCGCCGTCGACATTGACGAGCCCTTTGGCGGCGCGCACGAGCTCTTGAGCTATTGCGATATCCTCGAGCGGCCAGCCCTGGACACTTCGGTTAATGGACTTATCGGATAAGATCGCATACTCCTCGGTTAACGTGTTCGACCGCTGTCCGGCTCTTTCAAACTTGCGCAAAACACCGTGCGCCGCGCGAACCAATTTCTCGTTGAGACGGTCCTCGGGGTGACGTTCAATCAGATTTGCGGCTTTGCTTTCGAGTTTTGCCAACCACTCGCGCGGGCCGGCGGGAACGCTGTTGGCGCCGTTGCTGTCCCGGCGAAGATCAACGTTTTCCGCCGCCATCGACTTGCCCAAAGCTTTGATCTGATCGAGGCGCCAGCGAGGGAGAATTTTTTGCCAGTCTGCCGCGTGCGGGCTGCGCAAGGAAAGTTCCTGATCCAACCACAGCTCCCAGTGATCGTCGAACAGCCGGTCGAACGCTGCGCCATCGTCCTCATGAAACTGCGGGTCGATGCCGGCTTCCAGCGGATAGAGACGGAGCAAGTTCGCGGCGAAGCTATGGATCGTGCCGATGTCGCTTCGCTCCACATTTCTGAGCGCGTCATGGATGCGATTGTCCAATTCGTCCTTTGAAAGTTGGTAGAGCGCGATCAGCGCTTCAACGTCGCTCTCGGTCTTGGCCCCGGCATCGTCTGCGGCTTCACGATCGAGCTGGACATCGAGAAAAGCCTGCAATCGTTGGCGCAAGCGGAGCGTCATTTCATCGGCGGCTTTGTTGGTAAACGTGAGCGCGACGATCTCGGTGATTTTTAGCGGCTCGGGATTGCGTAGTAGCAGGTGCACCAAGCGGTCGACCAACAACGTCGTCTTGCCGGTGCCCGCCCCTGCCGTAACCACGAGATTGCGACCGAACGTGGCGATAGCCGCTTGGCGATCGTCGGCATCGGCAAGTTTACTCTGGCTCGTGCTCATCGTTGTCCGGATCTTTTCTGCACAAACCGCGATGGGGTTCGGTCACCGGATCGTTCTCCGCGCGCCACAGGCTCGGCGGATGATTTTTGCGGCAAATTGCCGCCGCTTCGCAGTGGCCGCAGTGCTCGCCGCGGTTGATAAAAAAACGGCCCTGACGAACGCCGTCGGCGAGATAGGCGATGGTGCATCTGGTTGCGGCGCCGACTTTGCCGGCAAGTCCTTCGCTGCCATAGGACGTTGAGATCAGCGGGCCGTCGGACCAGCGCGGCGCGATATAGTAAAAATCCGCTTCAACGGCTGATGCTGATGGCTCCAGAAGCTCCTCTTTGGCCCAGTGTTGCGCGAGCATGTAGTAGAAGGGCGGTTGCAACCGCTCGCCGCGCACGGCGGCGCGGATGAGATTTTTGTCCTCGGTTCCGCGATGCGCGCCAAACTTAAACTTATAATCGATCACCCGCAGAGCGCCGTCTTTCCGATCGATACGGTCCATGCGGCCGCGGACTGTCAAGTTATTCAGCGGTTCCGGCCAGTCCGGTGGCAACCGGGTCTTCACCTCGGTTTCTAGGCCTGCAGGCGAAAACCCCGACTGTGACAGTTCGGCAAGATCCTGTGCAATGACTTGGTGCAACAGCTGGACGAGACCGTCTTTGATGCTTTCCCAAGCCAGCGGATAACCGACTGGATTGTTGTCTTCATACTCGGCAAACGCGCGGGCAGCGACGGCTCGCAGCAATGTTTTCACGTTCACGGTTGCCGCTTTGCCGGAAAAGTAACCGGCGTCGATCAGGGCGCGGTAAAACGAATTTAACACCCCATGACCGAGATGGCCGAACTCGGCGGGGCTCGGTCCGAGCACCTCTTCAGGCCGGTCGAGCGGTTCCAAGCCGAGCACGTGGCGTGCAAAAAACTGAAATGGGCAGCGGGCATAGGTTTCGAGCGCGGTGGGAGAAGGCCCGCGCTCGGAAAAATGTTTCCAGTAGTTACCAAAATCAGTGAGCGCGCCGTCATAGGGAAGCAGGCGGTCGCTGCTTTGATCGATTGCAGCAACGACCTGGCGTCCTTGCCTGTAAAGCTCCGGCAGCGAAGCCGAGGCGTCGATCAAGGTGGTGGGATCGCGGTCATCGAGCGTCAGTCGAATCGCCAGCTCCGCCGGCAATAGCAAGTCCGGTCGATCGAATGGAGACGTGCCGGCCTTCTCTGTGATCCCGCGGGAGAGCGCAATCGTTTCGCAGGGCCGGCCGTTGTCTTCAAGGGCGCGCTTGAGCTCGTCAATGTACCAGGAGGGAGCGAGCGCTCTGCCGCTCTCGTCCGCTCTTTGAAACGAGCAATAGAGCCGCTCGCGTGCGGCGCCGGTGAGCAAGGTGAACAACAATTTCTCTTCGTCGAAGGCGGAGAGCTTCTGGCTGACCTTGTAGCCCAGGTCGAGCTCGAGCACTTCGCGGTCATGATCGCGCAGAAAGGGATCTTCCCTGATTGTCCGCGGGAAAACACCTTCGTTCAGGCCGAGCAGAAACATTGCACGAAACGCCAGACCGCGAGCGGCGGTGGCATTGAGTATCATCACACCGTCTATATTGCGCCGATCCTCGGTTACGGCGGAGCGTTCGAGCCAGTGCTGAAAAGTGTGGGCGAAATCGGCGAGGGCGACGCGACTCTCGACGCTGTCCAGCCCGGCGAGTTGATCCAAGACATCAAGAATCTCTTCTTGGGGTTGCGACTTCGCGGGCGACGGATCGCGGCCGTGCGCAATCCCAAGATATTTGCCGAGCAAGGCCTTCCAAGCCGCGGCGTATTCCTGCCACGACGCTTGAGCCGGTAAGCGCAGCAAATCCGCCACCAGCGAATCGACAATCTCCGCCAGGCAGCACAGTTGAGAGCAGGGAATGCGGATCACGCGCGGCTCATCGTCCTCCGATATTTGCCGGAGTGCCAAATCGCGATGGTGGTAACGACGCAGCCGGCGCCACTCGGCGACGCCTTTGCAGATGGCAAGTTCGCGGGTGGCGAGATCCCAAAGGTCGGGCCGCGCCACAAATTGATCTCCGGTGATGTTTTGAAAATGAAAATAGGGCGAAGAGAGCAGATCGATGACTTGACTGCGTAGAAAGTCTTTTACCGGCAGGTTCAAAAGCAGAATGACCGCCTTTGTCAGCGGAAATTGCACCAGCGGTTCTTCCAGAGTGCCGACGAGCGGGATACGGTGCTGATGAAATATGCCTTTGATGATTGGCCCGTAGGCTTCGAGGC
>Ga0075290_1000008_pt1 | contig 14385 bp, 11 predicted proteins | sample SF_Rice_20C_80N__2_FD_69765 | JGI IMG/M metagenome (GOLD analysis project Ga0075290, IMG submission 69765) | Rice paddy soil microbial communities from Twitchell Island, California, USA - SF_Rice_20C_80N_201 | ecosystem: Environmental > Terrestrial > Soil > Paddy field/soil | place: USA...
CCCCACATTTTTCCGTGCCCTGCGGAAGCCGCCATGTTCACGGTCCAGTGACACGCTGCGCTCAAGTTACAGCCACGTCCGTCCTCTATCGACTCGAATGCGCCACGCTGGATGTCGCCTGGAGCCGATTCGACCGTCTTTACGTCCGCAGCCCAGGTGACGATCGGTTTCACGAGGAATTCGTAATCCAGTCCTGCGTCCTTAAAATATCCCCTTTCCTCGGCCACCCACTCCTGAAGTCGTCCATGCGACTGAATGCGAAATTTAGCCATTGCGCTACTCCTTCTTTCTATAATCTGAGCAGTCGATTCGCTATTTACTCCGTGAGATCAGGACAATCAAGGCGCATTCCTATGCTTCAGCAGCCGCTAGACAGCAGCGATTGGCTAGGCTAAAAGATTTTCCTGGAGAAAAGATCCATGCCCTACTGCTATCCCCCCGATCCGAACACACGCAAGCCGCACGCGATACCACCGCCAAATTCATGCGACACCCATTTTCATGTCTTCGGACCGCCGGAAACATTTCCGTTCGTCTCAACTCACGAATACACGCCGCCCGCGGCCCCGCTGGAACATTACTTAAAAATGATCGCGGTGATCGGCATCGAGCGCGCCGTCGTGGTGCAACCGAGCGTGCACGGTTTGGACAATTCGGCGACGCTCGATGCCGTTAAAAACTCGAAGGGACACTTTCGCGGCGTCGGCCGCATCGACGACAGAACTTCTAAAGACGAATTAAAGCGCCTTCACGAGGGCGGCATCCGCGGAGTGCGTTTCAACCTGCTCGATCGGCCGCGCGGCAATGTACAGCTCGCCGTGCTCGACCGCTGCGTCGAGAATATTGTTGATCTGGGTTGGTCGGTCGACCTCCACATCGACATGAAAAATTTGATCGAGCAGGAACGTCGCATCCGAACCATGCCCGTTCCGGTAGTGATCGACCACATCGCGCGAGTCAAACCCGCCGAAGGGTTGAACCAACCGGGATTTCAGTTGTTGCTCGACTTGGTGAAGCTAAAACACGTATGGGTGAAGGTCAGCGGCGCCGATAAAATTTGCAACACCCAGGTGCATTCGTATTTCGGCCTGCCGTTCATCGAAGTTATTCCTTACGCCCGCGCGGTGATCGCCGTCGCGCCCGACCGGGTTATTTGGGGCACCGACTGGCCTCACTCGAATAACTTCACGCCGGGCCACACGCCCAATGACGGAGACCTCGTCGATCTCCTTGCCGAGTTTGCGCCCGATCAGGCCACAAGAAAAAACCTACTGGTCGACAATCCGTCGGTTTTGTACGGCTTCGAATGAGCATGAGAGCTTGCACAGCATGAAGAGAAAGGCTCAGATAACCGCAATGGTCTCGCCGATTAGTTCATTGAACCTCAGGAAAGACCGCCGATGATGACCCAACTCGTCCGCGCGATAGCCGCGGCAATTTTGCTCAGCACGCCGGCCGAAGCTCTGGACAGAATCCGGATCTCCGTGTCGAATCCGAATATGCCCAACTTGACGGCCGCAATGGCGCAAAAACGGGGATTTTTCAAAGACGAGAATATCGAGGCCGAGATCATCCGGATGAATCCCAACGTCTCGATTACGGCGCTTTCCACAGGCGATGTCGACTATTGCCAGCTGTTCGGCGCGGTGGTCACCGGCGCCATCGCTGGCCTGCCGGTGAGAATCGTTGCCGGATATCTCGACAATTGGCCGATGACGCTGATTTCGCAGCCGGAGATCAAAACGCTGAAAGATCTCAAAGGCAAAACCCTCGGCATCAGCAGTTTCGGCGCGACACCGGACGTGGCGGCGCGTTTGATGATCAAACAAGCCGGTGTCGATCCCGAAAAAGAAATCAAAATTCTCGCGCTGGGGTCGGATGCCGCGCGTTTGACCGCGCTCAAGCAACGTGTGGTCGACGTCGTTGTAATATCGCCGCCGGCCGATACGCAAATGGAACGGCAGGGCTATCGCATTCTCGCGCGCGCCTACGAATTGTTCAGCTTTCCCTATCTCGGGCTCGGCACCCATATGCGCAAGATCAAAGAAAAGCCCGACGAGATCCGGCGCGTAATCAAAGCCACAATTCGCGCCAACCGCTTCATCCGAGACAACCGCGATGAAGCCGTTCGTACTCTGATCGGCTGGGGCAAAGTTGACCGGGAATTTGCCTATGCCTCCTATGACGCGCTGCGGAATTTGTTCAATGCCGATGGCGCCGTGCCCGAAGACGGTTTAAAGCTCGTCATCGAACAAACCCGGAGCAGCAACAAAGTGACGCGTGAAGTGCCGCCAAGCGAAGTCGTGGACCTGAGTTTTCTGCGCGACGCGCAGGCGGAACTGGGCATCAAATCACGGTAACGACATGTTCGTGGTGTTGCTCTCGCGCTTAAATCCGATTCTCCCCCTCGACGGGGGAGAGTTAGAATAGGGGTGATCAATATTGCTTCGAAGCATCACCCCCATCTTAATCTTCCCCTGTCAAGGGAGGCGCAGGTGAGCGCTTTTTCTAATGGTCCCATTTAGTCGCCCGGAGCTTGCGCAAAGGAGTCACGCACATGATCATCGACTGGCATGCCCATGTTTATCCTCCCGAGCTCGCCAACCAACGACGGTGGGGCGGCACTACACCACTGACGATCGAAAATCTCTTGGAAGCGCACGAAAAAGCCGGCATCGAGCGCTGCGTCGTCAGTAACACGATCCACTATCTTAAGGACAAGACCAACGACGAATCGCTTTCGTTCCTGCGCCGCTGGAATGACTATGCCGCCGAGATCCAGCAGAAGTATAAAGATCGCGTCATTGTTTTTACCAGCACCTTGCCGTGCGGCGGCGCGCTGTTTATGAAGGAGTTGGAACGGGCGATCATCGAATACGGCCTGCACGGAGTGCTCATCAACTCGAGCCATCAGCACGCCTATCCGGACGACGATGAGGCGAAGCCGTTTTTCGAATTGGTTGGCAGCTTGCGAATACCGGTGATGATGCACGCCCCGTCGGTGGGCTACGGCGAGGAGCGCATGCGCGATTATCGTCTGGCTTCGAGCGTCGGCCGGCCGTTCGATGAATGCTTGAGTATCGCCCGGCTCATCGTGCGCGGCGTCTTCGAACGCCATCCCCACGTCAAGTTCGTCGGCTGCCACCTCGGCGGCGGCATCTGCGACGTCATCGGCCGCATGGATTATGCTTATGAGCTCGGCGACCTGGCTTCCGGCCTGGGATCTTACGAGCCCATGCTGATCACCAAACGACCGAGTGAATATTTGAAAACGCTTTACATGGACACGGTCGCCTATCATCCGCCGGCGGTGATGTGCGCCTACCAAACGGTCGGCGCCAAACACCTGCTCTTCGGCAGCGACGCGCCGCCGCTGTTGCCGCTGCTGCCGCGCGCCAAAAAAATCATCGAAGAGCTGCCGATCACGGCCGACGAGCGCGAGGATATTTTCGCCAACAATGCGCTGAAGTTGCTCAGGCGGGAGTAGCGGCAAACGTGTTATCGGCATTGAGCGCTATTTTCTAGCTGTCATCCTGAGTGAAACGAGCGATCTGTTGTTGTGCTACGAGAACGCCAAAAGCAGATTCTTCGTCGCTGCGCTTTTGAGAATGACAGTCTCGGCGCCTATAGCACTGGACCCTATGATTGAACTTTGAGTTTTCCTGCGCTAAATGGAAACCAGCGTTTCACCAGGATCAATTGACAAATTTTTGAATACAGCCCAGTACTGCAAGGAAGAAAAGTTAAGGAGAAAGCAATGCCGTTATCCTACGATGATCTCATTGAACCGACGATCGTAAAACAAGTTTCGAAAAGCGTTGCCTACTGCCGCTGCACGCGAAGTAAAAATCTGCCGTTCTGCGACGGCTCTCATGAAGCGACCAACATCACGCCGTATATTTTGGAATTCGACGAGCCGACGACCATCGCGATTTGCCGCTGCTGGCGCTCGAAAGATCATCCGTACTGTGACGGCACCCATGGGCGGCTGGTGAAACCAAAGGAACGACCGCCACGAAATCACGGTTGAATTGAACGTTGAATTTTTGAACCTTGAACTTTTGAACGAACCTGCAGGCGAGAACGGCTTGAACGATTGGAACCAGTTCTCAATTTAAAGGAGGTTAGTATGGTCGAGATGAAAAACCCGATAAAAGAAGCTGACGCCAATCCAGGCGTCAATCATCTCAGTTTGTGGAGAACCGATCTGGCGTACTACTGGGTGATCAATTGCGAAGGTCGGCTGCAAGACGACATGCACTACCACGATAACGACGATCACATTTTCATGCTGCTTGAAGGCGAGTGCACGATCCGCACGCCGCACAAAGAGTTTGTCTTGAAACAGTTCGACACGGTACTGCTGCAATCCGGCGAGCCCTACCAACTCTGCAATACCGGCAATGGAAGAATGCTATTGCTCGGCGCCGGCAACTCGGGAGTCGATGGCAAGCCGAGAACCCGCGTGCCGAAGATTCCCAGTCACATACCGGTCACGGATCCGATTGTTGCGTGACGTTGGCGTAATCGGCGGCGTGGCGGGCGACTTCCGCGTGATACCTGCGGTTGATGATTAACAGCCCGGCTGCAGCGGCGGCGCAAGCTGCGCCGCAAAGGGCAAAAGTCCATTCGATGCCGATGCCCGCCGCCGCGGCGCCGATAATTACGCTGCCGAGCGACCACAAGCCGCGGTCCATGAAGAACAGGCTCAACACCCGACCCAGCAAATTGGGCGGCGTCGCCGTTTGAATCGCAGTATTCGCCAACGCCCGCCCGGAGATTTGTGAAAACCCGATCATCGCCAAGAAAAAAAACGATAAAAAGAAATAATGAGAAAAAGCAAACAGCGTGAGAAATAACGCGAAGCCTATGGCGCTGTAGCAAACTGGCCGCACTCCGACGTGGAGTTTCTTAACCGAGGCGAGCGTGAGCGCTGCCACGGTGGCGCCGACGCCGGGAGCGGACATGAGCAGACCGAAACCCGACGCGCCGACATGTAAAACGTTGGTGGCAAAGATCGGCACAAAGCGGTTGTAAGGCGCGCAGAAAGTGGCGATGACGTAAGACAACCCCACGATCGAAAGCAGCCGCCGGTTGCCCAGCAAATAGTTAAACCCTTCCTTGACATCGGCCCAGAGACTTGGCTCGTTGGCACGTTTTTCCCAGGGCGGCAGATCCATCAGGTAAAGATTAAACAGCAAAAACACGAAACTGATCGCATTGACCAAGAAACACCCGGCGATCCCGATATACGCGATAATGATACCGCCGGCAGACGGGCCGAGAATCTTTGAGAAGTTGAACACCGACGATTGCAGGCCGATGGCGTTGAGCAATTCCTCTTTCGGCACCAAGCTATTGACCAGCGACTGGCGCGCGGTCTGATTGATTGTATTGACGACGCCGAGAAAAAACGCCAGCGCCGCGATGTGCCACAGTTGGATCACGTCAAACTGCACCGCCAACCAGTAAACGATCGCTTGAATCATGGCTGCGGTCTGAGTGATCATCAGGACACGCCGGCGGTCGAAGCGGTCGGCGATGGCGCCGCCCAGGGCGCCGATCAACAAACGCGGCATGGTATCGAAAAAAGCCACTACGCCGATCGCGACCGGTGATTTGGAAACATGCCAGACCAACCAGCTTTGGGCGACGTTTTGCATGAAATCGCCCGAGCTGGAGATCAGCGCGCCTTCCAACAGGAGACGGAAATTCCGATGTCTGAGCGATCGCAGGGTGCGGAGATTTCGTAGGCTTTGCATGTTGAGCTAACGACGGTGTTTCTTTTTCATCTTACGCGACTGTCCTCCAGTTTGAAACCACCGCCGCGAACCTGGCCTTTCGATCTTTCCCACCCAGAGCCTGACGCGGCAACCAGTCGTCGTGTGAACTCCCGCAAAGACACGAAACGACGTTGTCATTTCGACCGCTGGCATGCTAAAGCATCCGAAGTCTGCTGCCGCGAAAGGAGTCCCCATGTTCTCCATGCCCATTGTCGACTTGGCTGCAGAAGGCCGCCAGCTCACCGAGACTGGCCGGCGCGTGAGCGTGCTCTGGCAACATGCCGACACTCTGGTCTTTCTCGCGCGCGGCCGTGAGTATCGCAGCGAATTTCACATCAACCCGAGCGATGAGACTATGCAGATGGTCAAGGGCGAGATGCGCCTGCACTACCGCACACCTGTGGGCAAACAAGAAATCGCGTTAATCCCGCAAGGCGCCATCATCTATACGCCCGCCGGCACGCCTCACTCGCCGCGCTTCCCGCCGGACGCTTTCGCGCTGATCTCCGAAAGGAAAAGGCGGGACGGCGAGATCGACCGCTTCCATTGGTATTGCAGCAAATGCGACACACTGCTGCACGAGGAAAGCTTTGTCGTTGAAGATTATGCGCTGGACCCCGTATCGAAGGCATACGAGCACTTTTTCGACACCGAAGAATTTCGCACCTGCAAGAAATGCGGCGAGGTGATGGCAGCGCCCGAGGCGCTTTGATCGTGCTACGTGATCGTGTTCGTGAATTCGCGGCAGAATCCGGAGCGATCTTAACTTTGAACTTTTGAACTTTGAACCCTTGAACGATTTATGTGCTGCGGAACGTTTGGAACCCTGAAACAACTGGAACTGGCTTTAAATATTCAGCTCCTTGGACCGGTCATATGAATGCCGGCCGCCGGCAGCCGCGCCCTTTCGCGGGAAGATCTCATCGATAGCCGCCAGTTCTTCCGCCGCGAGGCGGATGTCCGCTGCTGCCGCGTTCGCTTCCAAATGGCCTATTTTGTAAGTGCCGGGAATCGGCACGAAAAAATCGCCCTGATGAAGAATCCACGCGAGCGCGAGCTGGGCTACGGTGCATTTCTTTGAGTCTGCGACAGCCTGAAGTTGTTTCAGCAGCACCGCATTGTGCTGAAAATTCTCTTGGTAAAAACGCGGCCCTCTCCTCTTGGCTTCCTTTTCACCCAGATCGGAAAATTTCTGGAACGCACCGCCTAAAAAACCCCGGCCGAGCGCATAGTAAGCGACGTAACCGATGCCGAGTTCGCGCGCGGTGGGAATCGTGTCGGCTTCGTAGTCGCGTGTCCAGAGCGAATATTCGCTCTGCACGGCCGTCACCGGGTGGACGGCGTTGGCGCGGCGAAGCGTTTGCGGGCCTGCTTCGCTCAATCCGATGTGACGGATTTTCCCCTGCTCGACGAGCCGCGCCAATGCGCCTACCGTCTCTTCGATCGGCACCTTCGGATCGACCCGGTGTAAGTAGTAAAGATCGATGTAATCGGTTTCGAGCCGCCGCAACGAATTTTCACAGGCCCACGATACGTACTCGGGCTTTCCTTCCACTTCTCGTCCGTCCGCCCATGGTTGGCCGCGCAAATTGCCGAATTTGGTGGCAAGCACGACGCCGCCGCGCCTGCCTCTGAGAGTCTTGGCGAGGATCTCTTCGTTGTTGCCGTTATTGTGATCGGCGGTGTCGATGAAGTTCATGCCGATGTCGATGGCACGGTGCAGAACGGCAATGGCCTGCTTTTCATCAGCGTCGCTCAATCTGCCCTGGAACGGCGGGCAACCATAGCCGATCGCCGAAACTTTCAAATGTGCTTTGCCGAGAAAACGGTACTGCATGAAGACGCTCCTCTAAACCATTCCTGATAATGATCACATCACCGCACCGATGCAAGTTGCATCGATAGGAGTTTTTGCTAACAATCGCGCGAACAACTGATGGTAGGAGGTTCTATGTCGAACAGAGATGCACTTGGGGGCGCGCTAGTCGGAGCGGTCTTCTTGTTATTCGTCACAAGCGGTTTTGCCCAAGAGCCGTATTACCGAGGCAAAAGCGTCCGCATCATCGTCGGCGGCTCTGCCGGCGGCGGCTATGACACTTATACGCGCACCATCGCGCGCCACTTAGGCAAGCATATCCCCGGCAATCCGACGTTCGTGGTCGAAAACATGACCGGCGCCGGAAGCTTGATCGCGGCCAATTACGTTTACAAGGTCGCCAAGCCCGATGGCTTGACCATCGGCCACTTCATCGGCGGGCTTATCCTGCAGCACGTTCTCGGCAAGCCGGGTATCGAATTCGATGCGCGTAAGTTTGCACACCTCGGCGTCCCGGCCCAGGACACCACAACCGCCGGCATCATCAAAGCGAGCGGCGTCACGAGCATCGATAATTGGCTTTCGACGAAAACGACGCTTAAGTTCGGCGGCGTCGGTCCCGGCGCTGCCACCGACGACATCGCCAAGATCATGCGCGCGACCGTGGGCGTTCCGATTCAACTGGTAACCGGCTACAAAGGCACGGCGGATATCAAACTGGCGGTAAACAGCGGCGAGTTACAGGGCGTGGTAAACTCATGGGAATCGTTCAAATCGGGATGGACGAAGGAGATCGAGACCGGAGCCGTAATGATTGTGCTGCAAATGCTGCCACAGCGCCATTCCGACTTGCCGAACGTGCCGACCATTTTGGACTACGTGAAAAACGAAGATGATCGCAAAATTGTACAGGTCGGTGTCTTCGATTACGGCGCAATCGCTCGCCCTTATGTGTTTCCGCCGAACACCTCGAAAGATCGCGTTCAAGCTCTGCGCAAGGGCTTGGCCGACACTTACAAAGACCCGGAATTTCTCGCTGACGCCAAAAAAGCGCGCCTCGATATGGCGCCGCTCACAGGTGAGGAGATGGAAAAAATCGTCGATCGTACTTACAAGCTGGATAAAAAGCTCGTGGCGAGGCTGAAAGAGATCCTGAAATAGAAAAAGCGATGAATAGATCCGGAGTTTTTGCGGGGCGACCGACAGCCGGTCGCCGTATCTTGTGGAACTTTGTATTGCTATCCTTCAGAATTCGCGCAGCCTGCGCAAACTTTCCGAAATACCAATCTTTAAGGTTGCGGACTGATAAATAAAATTCGATCTCACAAAGATCACGAAGGTTTTAGAAGACAAAATTCTTAAACTTCGTGTTCTTCGCGTCCTTCGTGGTGAAAACTATCTTCGTTTGGTTGCGGCTTTGTCGCGCTAGCCTCTCTGTGGTTTGACCTGTCCCTTTTCTACTTCAGCAGATAGCCGAACATTTCGCGCGCCTTTCGAACAATTTCTTGGCTCGGCGCGTTGACTTTGGGAAATTTGTCGCGCCAGTCGTACGGCCGTGTCGCGTCGATGACCATGCGCGAGTTGGTGAAGTCGCGCACTTTGCGTTGCTCCGGCGTCAGCCGAGGATCGGCGGGCGTGCTGCGCATGCGGCGCAGAATATCGACGGACGTTGCGGGATCGTAACGCGACAGCATGGCCCACATCAGTTGCTCTAGATTCGACACGTCGATGTCGTCGTCGACGACGATCACCATTTTACAGCCGTACACGCTCGCGCCGCAGCTTGCCGCGAGCACGCCGACTTGCTTGGCGTGTCCGGCGTAGCGCTGCTTGATAGCGAGCGCGATCAGCATGCGCGAGGCGCCGATCTCATGGGACCAGACCTGAGTCACATCAGGGACGCCGGCGCTCTGGAGCTGCTGCTTGAGCATCGCCGAGCGCATGATGGCGCGGTAGCGCGCCATCTCGTCGGAGCCCCCGCCGATGGGCGGCACGCCGAGAATAATAGGATCCTTACGATGGTAGATAGCTTCGATCTCAAGAACAGGCTGCGCGCTTTCGTCGGAAGCATAGTAACCCGTCCATTCCCCGAACGGTCCTTCGAATTTCCGATTGTCGTTGTTGAGAAATCCTTCAAAGACGATCTCGGCGTTAGCCGGAAACGGCAGGCCGGTAATTTTCCCGCGCACACATTCGACGGGGTTCCGGCGCATGCCGCCGACAATATCGTATTCGCACAAGCCGTAAGGCTGTTCGGTCCCTGCCATGAAGAAAAACAGCGGGTCGCCGCCAATCACCAGCGCCAGCGGCATTTTCTCGCCGCGTTTGAAGTATTTTTCCCGGTGCATGTAGCCATGCTTGCCCGGCACCATCAGCAGGCTAACGCTCTTTTGGTCCTGGATCATAGCGCGATAGCAGCCGGCGTTGATCCATTTTTCATCCGGATCCATCGTCACCGAATAGCAACCTGTGCCAATGTAGCGCCCGCCATCGTTCACATGCCAAACCGGCGTAGGAAATTTCAGTATGTCTATCTCGGAGCCCTTGAGAACGTTCTCCAAGATCGGCCCATTATCGACGATCACCGGTGGAATATGTTTGGGATCTTTCTGATAGTGCGCGAAGTAGGCGTCGCTTAGCTCCTGTTTTGTAAGCCCCTGAGGAAAGCCGAGCGTCATAGCGCGTCGCTTGCCTGCGAAGCAATTGATCAACAGGCGAAATCCTTTGGGGCAGCCCGGTACTTCGTCAAACAGCACCGCCGGCCCGTCGTCCGGCGGCACGACAACATCGGTTGCCAAGCCGATCTCCTCCTGCCAGGAAGCGCCGAGAACGGTTTTCAGTTCTCCGAGCTTTTCAGCTTCGGACATCCACTCACGCAGGTCGGTAAAAGAAATGTGGGGCTGGATTTTTGAGCTGTCGAACATGGCCTCTCCTGATCGCTGAATCTATGCCCGCAAAACTAGCACAAACATGGCGCAGAGGAAAATTCATTTGAGCGCAGAGTATTCGCCTCGGAACCATTGCGACAATCGTCGGGTCTATGGTAGCGGTAATTCCGGCGGCGAAAATCTTGCCGTATTCACCGCTTGGTCATATGGAGGTTGAATTGATGCGCGGCAAATTGAAATCGATAGCGATATTTACAATGGCGCTGGCCATAAATTGCACTCACGCCAAAGCGGCACTTTCTCAGGCGCCCTATTACCAAGGCAAAACCATCACGATCGTTCGCGGCGGCGAGCCCGGCGGTTCGGGAGATATGCAAGCGCGCGCGCTGATGCCATTTTTGAAGAAATACATTCCGGGCAACCCCACTATTGTTATTGAAAACATGCCTGGCGCGGCCGGCATGAAAGCCGTCAATCATATCTACTCCAGTGCGAAGCCCGATGGCCTCTCGATAACCGCGGTCGGCTCCGGACTCGCATCGGGTGCCATCCTCGGCCTTCCGGGTGCGAGATACGATATCGATAAGCTGATCTATCTGGGTTCCACCGAGCACGGCGATCCGTATGTTTTTCTGAGCCGAAAAGGCGCGGGTTTCGATACATTGGACAAATTGCGCGCCGCCTCGGGAGTGAAGATAGCAGCCCAGACGGTCGGCCACGCAGTTTATGTCAGCGGGCGCATATTCACTTATCTCTTAGGGCTCAAAGAGCCCAAATTCATCGTCGGTTTTGGCGGCGTGGAGATGGACGCCGCATTGGCCCGGGGAGAAGTTGATGCGCGCGCCAACAGCGCCGACACGGTGATCCGCCGGAACGCGGATGCGCTCGCCAAAGGCGAGCTCAACATTCATGCAACCCTGACCATACCGAAAGGCAAGTTTCATCCGCGCTTTGCCACCGTGCCCGATGTGGACTCCCTGGCAAAAAACGACAGGGAACGCCAGCTAATCACCTTGTTCCGTGAATTCATGTATCCGCGCTGGCCCTATGTTCTGTCGCCCGGGACGCCGCCGGAGATTGTCAAGACGCTGCGCGAAGCAATGAGCAAGTCGTTCAAGGATCCCGGCTTCGCTCAAGAATTTAAGAAGCTGATGGGCGGCGAGCCATCGCCTCTGACCGGCGAGGAGGTAGAGGCGTCGATCCGGCAATTGCCGCGCGACCCCGAGATTGTCGGATTATATAAGCAGATGGCGCAGCATGGGCCCCTGCCGCCGCGTTGAGCGCCCTCGAAACCCCGGTGCGCGCAAACGGTTGATCCATCGGCGCACTGATGTAGAATAAATTTCGCTTCCAGCTATGGAATTACAATTGTGCATAGAGGAGCTCGCTAATGATCGTCGACGCTGACGCCCATGTTGTTGAATCCGAGCACACGTGGGACTTTTTGGACGCCTCAGAGAAAAAATTCCGCCCGCAACTTTTCAGCTCCACTGACAATCCCAACATGCAGTACTGGTTTGTCGAGGGAAAATCCATCGGCTTTCGGCCGCCGACCCTGACCGAGCAAGAGCTGATCGCGCTGTCAAAGGAAACCGGACGCGAGCTCAAAACCGCACCCGAGGCGCGCGAGCTGCGCGACGTCGAGCTGCGCTTGAAGCACATGGGCAAGCTCGGCATCGACGTGCAGATTCTTTTCAACACCATGTGGATCGCTCGCGTGGCCGACAAAGCCGAGGCGGAAATCGCGCTGTGCAAATCGTGGAATCGCTGGATGGCGGAAGTCTGGAAGCAAGGCAATAACCGGCTGCGCTGGTCATGCGTGGTGCCGGCGATGACGTTGAGTGAAGCCGTGCAGCAAATGCGTTACGCGAAAGAGAACGGCGCGGTGGCGGTGAGCCTCCGTCCATTTGAAGATGACCGGCACTTAGTCGATCCGTATTTTTATCAAATTTACGAAGAAGCGACCCGGCTCAATCTCGCTATAGCGGTGCACATCGCCAACGGCAGCCCGCAGCTTCTGGATCAGTTCAAACCGCGCTACGACCGCATGGGCGGCTTCGCTCAATTCCGCATCCCCACGGTGATCACATGTCTCTCGCTGATGATGAGCGACGTTCCCAAAACGTTCCCGCAGCTGCGCTGGGCTTTTGTTGAAGCGTCGGCGCAATGGGTACCGTGGGTGGTCAAAGAAGCGACCCGCCGCACCGGAACGAAAGGATTTCCCAAGCTGCCATTGAAGGAATTCAACATCTACGTCACCACGGAAACCAATGATGACTTCGAATACGTGCTCCGTTACGCCGGGGAAGATAATATAGTGATTGGCACCGACTACGGCCACACCGACGCGTCCAGCGAAGTCGACGCCATCGACATCTTCCGCGCGACCGACCTGGTCACCGATCCGATCAAAAAAAAGATTTTGGACGACAACCCGCGCCGGCTCTACGCGCTTTGAACGATTGGACTGCGTAGATATCGTTTACCGCGGGATCGCTAAAAAACGATCTCACCACGAAGCAACGAAGGTCGCGAAGGGTTCGAACATCTATCTCTTGGAATTCGTACTATATCGTTGAAAGTTTTCGCGGCTCGCGCAAATTTTCCAGTGGCCATCCAGACTATCTCGGTCCAGAAGAGAATTCATCGCGGAGACGCGGAGTACGCTGAGAAAAGAATTTTATGAAGCAAAACTCCGAACTCGCGACCTCTGTGCCTCTGCGGTCAGTCATTCGTGCGCTCGTTCGAAAAGTTGTTTGGGGAGAGGAGTAAAATGTTTGGTCCCCTGAAACGTCACCCCCGAATGATTTGGTCGGGGGTCCAGGTTCCCTCCCCCTGGATTCCCGATAGAAGCGTTCGGTAATGACGGATTTGAGATGCGTGCAGATGAGATTAGTTCTCGATTTTCATTCTGCTGTGGGCGTGCGTAAGATCATGAAATACTTCGTGGTGAATCATCTGTTTCCGATAACTACCCCGCAGCAAACTGCAGGGAATTTAATCCGCGGAGATTATAAGTCGACAAGCTGATGGCCAAAGACCTGCGCAGTTTCATCGCCGAATTGGAATCCAAGTATCCTGACGAAGTGGCGCGGGTGAGCAAGCCAATTTCGCCACGTTACGAGATCACGGCTCTGCTCACGCAACTGGAGAAGCAAAAGCGCGTTCCGCTGCTCTTTTGCGAGAACGTCCAAGGCGCCGATGCGCCGGTAGTAATCAATGTTCAGGCAAGCCGCAAGCTGATGGCGCTGGCGCTGGAATGTAAACCGGAGGATCTGGCGAGTAAGTTCAGCGAGCGGCAGGGCAAGCCGATCGCGCCGGTCGAAGTCGGCGACGCGCCCGTTCAGGAAGTCGTTAAAACCGGTGATGACATTGACTTAGCCAAAGTCCCGCTGCTCACCCACTATGATGTCAATGCTGCCCCGTACATTACCGCCGGCATCGTCGTTGCCGCCGATCCGGATACCGGCGTGCGAAACACGAGCTACAACCGGCTTATGATGGCGCGCAAACGCGAGCTGCGCATTTTCATGGCAATCGGCCGGCACCTCTGGACCCTGCACAACAAAATGGAACGGCGCAGTGAGCCGCTGCCGGTTGCCATCGTCGTCGGCGTGCATCCGCTTTTCTCGCTTGGGGCTCAAGCGTTCACGCCATCGACGGACGACGAATACTCGGTCATCGGCGGCATGATGAACGAAGCGCTGCGCGTCGTGCAGGCGAAGACAGTGCCGATTTTAGTTCCGGCGGATGCCGAGATGGTGATCGAGGGGAAAATTTTAGCAAACGTGCGCCGCGAGGAAGGCCCGTTCGGCGAGTTCACCGGCCACGCGGTCTCCAAGGATGAGCGCCAGGTCATTGAAGTGACGGCGATCACGCACCGCAGGAATTATATCTT
>Ga0075290_1000010_pt1 | contig 13586 bp, 10 predicted proteins | sample SF_Rice_20C_80N__2_FD_69765 | JGI IMG/M metagenome (GOLD analysis project Ga0075290, IMG submission 69765) | Rice paddy soil microbial communities from Twitchell Island, California, USA - SF_Rice_20C_80N_201 | ecosystem: Environmental > Terrestrial > Soil > Paddy field/soil | place: USA...
AGCAGGATGTTTTCCGGCTTGATGTCGCGATGGACCACGCCGAGCCGGTGGGCATAGCCGAGCGCGGCGGCCACCGCTCTGGTGATCCGGAGCGCAACGTCCAGTGGCAGGCTTCCCTCCCGGAGGAGGCGGCTGCGAAGGCTCTCGCCGCCGGCGTACGGCATGACGAAATAGAGGAGTCCCTGCCACTCGCCGGAGTCGTGGAGCGGCAGGATCTGGGGGTGGGCCAGGCGCGCTGCGATCTGGATCTCACGCAGGAAGCGCTGCGGCTCATAGCCGCCCGGATTCGGCCGCAGCACCTTGACGGCGACTTTGCGGGCGTACTTGAGGTCCTCGGCGAGGTACACCGTGGCGGCGCCGCCGCGGCCGATCTCCTCCTCGACGCGGTAGCGGTCGGCGATCGCGGCACGCAGGCGATCAGAGATGTCGAGCACGCGGTGCTCCAGCCTGGAATCCACGGGGTGCATGATCTCCCTAAGGGAAACCCATATACGGTTCGAATGACAAGACTGTTCCGATTCGGGATGCCGGAGGCGAAGGACCCCCGAAGCCCGTCCCGTTCTGCGGGAACGCCCTGCGGATTCGGGGGAATGAGCGGCGCCAGGGGTTGACGCGGGCGTGAGCCGGGCGTCGGTCTTTTCAGATCGGGTAGTACCGGCCCTCGTCAGCCGCCATTTCCACCAGCGACGGCGCAGGCTCGAATCGCTCCCCGTACCTGTCCCGGAGGTCGCCGAGCACATCCACCACCCGCGCGGCGCCGAGGTCGTCGATCAGTCGGAGGGGGCCGCCGCGGAACGCGGGAAAGCCGATGCCGAAGAGCGCCCCGATGTCTCCATCGCGCGCACTGCGCACCACGCCTTCCGACCACGCCATGGCCGCCTCGTTGAGCATGGCGTACACGAGCCTGCGCTCGATCCGGATCGCATCGGCGGACTCGACGGGTTTGATGGCGAGCAGGCGGTACACCGACTCGTCCGCGCCGGCCTTGTGTCCGCGCTCGTACCGGTAGAAGCCGCCGCCCGCCTTGCGGCCCAGTTGCGATGCGGCCAGCAGGCGTCCCACCGCCTCCGCGGGGCGCAAGCGCTCGCCGAACGATTCGTACATCACGTGCGACGCCTTCTGCGCCACGTCGAGCCCGACCTCGTCGAGCAATGCGAGCGGCCCCACGGGAAATCCCCAGCCGGTCATGACCCGGTCGATCATGCCGATCGGAACGCCTTCGGAGAGCAGAATGCAGGCTTCGTTGAGGTAGGGAGACAGGATCCGGTTGACCCAGAAGCCGGGCCGGTCGGCCACGACGATGACGGTCTTTCCCATCCGTCGGCCGAAGCGCACGGCGGTGACGATGGTTTCGGCGGACGTCTCGCGGGTCGGGATGACCTCCAGGAGGGGCATCTTCTCGACGGGCGAGAAGAAATGCATGCCCAGCACCCGCGCCGGATGGCGCGCCTTGGCCGCGATCTCGTGAATCGGAATCGTTGACGTGTTGCTCGCGAAGATGGCGTCCGGCCGCACGACGAGCTCCACCTCGGCGAGCACGGTCCGCTTGAGGTCGAGATCTTCGTACACCGCCTCGATGACCAGGTCGGCCCGGGTGAATCCGGCGTAGTCGGTCGAGCCGGACAGGAGCGCGCTCAGGCGATCGAACCGCGGCCTGGTGAGCCGTCGCCGCTCGAGCCGGTCGACAAGAATGGCGGTGGCCGCGCGCAGGCCTTTGCCGACTCGGGTCAGCTCCGCATCCTTGAGGCGGGTGTCGACCTCCACGTTGAGCACCGCGGTGCCCGCGATGCCGGCCCCCATGAAGCCGGCGCCGACAACGCCGAGCCGCCGCACCTGCCTCGGTACCGCGCTGCCGGGCGGGATCCCGTCGTCCTTCTTGAGCGCGCTGGTGGCGAAGAACACCTGCACCAGCTTGCGAGACACGTCGCCCACAGCCAACTCGCCGAACGTGCGGTGCTCTTCGGAGAGACCCGCGGTGATGCCGTGTTCCAGTCCGACGCGTACCACCTCGAGCGCGGCGAGCGGCGCCGGATAGTGTCCGCCGGTCCGCTGGAGCACCCGGGCTCGGGCCGTGCGGTAGACGAGGCGCCGTCCGGCGGCGGTGCGATCAAGCAGCAGCGACGGCATGCCGCCTCGGGGCGGGCGCTTGGGCACGCCATCCCGCGCGAGGCGGTCGGCCGCGGCCAGCGCGGTCGCGCGGAGAATGCTGGGCGGAACCACTTCGTCCACCAGGCCCAGCTTCAGCGCCTTGGCCGCGCGCTCGCTCCTGCCGCTCAGGATCATGTCCAGCGCCGCCCGAGCGCCGACGAGACGGGGCAGCCGCTGACAGCCGCCTGCCCCCGGAATCAGGCCGAGCTGCACCTCGGGCAGCCCGAGCTGCGTCTTCGGATGATCGGTGGCGATGCGATAGTGGCAGGCGAGTGCCAGCTCCAGGCCGGCGCCGAGGCAGCCGCCGTGGATGGCGGCGATCACGGGCTTGGCCAGGGTCTCAACCCGGCTCACCAGCTCCTGCCCCTCGAAGCTCAGCCGCTCCGCCGCCGCGCGCGTGGTGAGCGCGGTGAATTCCTCGATATCGGCGCCGGCGATGAACGTGTCGGGCTTGCCGGAGATGAGCACGGCCGCGCGGATGGATGCGTCGTCGCGGAGCCGGATCAGCAGCGCCTCGAACTCGACCTTGGTGGCCGCGGTGAGCTTGTTGATGGGCTCGCCCGGCAGGTCGAACGTCACGACGGCGATGCCGTGCTCGACGACGGGGGTGAGGGCCGACACTAGTCCCGCTCCAGCACCATGGCGAGCCCCATGCCGCCCTGCGCGCAGATGGAAATCAGGCCGAATTGCAGGTCACGCCGCCGCATCTCGTTGGCGAGCGTCGTCGCGAGCCGGGCCCCCGTCGCTCCAAACGGGTGCCCGATGGCGATCGAGCCTCCCATCACGTTGGTCCTGTCCCAATCCACCTCTCCCACCGGACCGGGCAGCCCGAGCCGCTCGGCCCACTCGCGTGAGGCCCACGCCTGGACGTTCGAGAGCACCTGTGCCGCGAAGGCCTCGTGGATCTCGACCAGCCCGAGATCGCCCCAGGCGATCCCGGCGCGCTCGAGGGCTCTCGGCACGGCATATGCCGGCCCCATCAGGAGCTGCCACGACGGATCCACCGCGCTCACCGCATAGCTCCGCAGGTAGGCGAGCGGCGCGTAGCCGAGGGCGCGCGCCTTGTCGTCCGACATGAGCAGCACCACCGCCGCCCCGTCGGTGAGCGGAGAGGAGTTGCCCGCGGTGACCGAGCCATACCTTCGGTCGAACACCGGCTTGAGGTTGGCGAGCGCCTCGAGCGAGCTGTCGGCGCGGATCCCGTTGTCGGAGGCGACGATCTCGTCCATCGCGGCGCCCCCGAACCAGGGCGCGATTTCGGCGGTGAGCCGGCCGTCGGCGGTGGCGGCGGCGGCGCGCTGGTGGCTCCGGAGCGCCAGCCGGTCCTGCGCCTCACGACCGATGCCGTTTTCCTTGGCCATCTTCTCCGCCGACTGTCCCATGCTCTCGCCGGTCGAGGGCTCCGCGATCGCCGGCGTGAGAGGCCGGAGATCGCGCGGACGGGTGGCGGCCAGCGCGCCGAGCCGGGCGCCGAGCGTGCGCGCCTTGCCCGCCTCGACCAGGATGCGGCTGAACCGGCGGGAATGGAGGATGGGAATGTCCGACAGCGATTCGACGCCGCCCGCCAGAATGGTGTCGGCGTGTCCCAGCATGATCTGATCGGCGGCGTTGGTGATCGCCTGGCCCGAGGAGGCGCAGGCGCGATTGAGCGTGTAGGCGGGGATACTGGGGAGGAACTGGGGGAGGAGGCTGACTTCGCGGGCCACGTTCGGCGTGAGCACCGAGGGCACCACCTGGCCGAAGATCACCTCGTCCACTTCCCGGCCGTCGAGCTCGCTTCGATAGAGCAGCTCCCGCGCGGCATGCCGGGCGAGCGCCACGGCCGGAACATCGCGCAGTACCGTGCCGCTCTTCGCGAACGGCGTGCGCAGGCCTGCGACGATCGCGACCCGCCGATCCGGCCGAGAATCGTGCATGTTGCCCCGGGATGAGGATGAGTCGATCTTACCCGTTCTTGGCGAGCACGCTGGCGACCGCCCGCCACCGCTCCGCGTCCACCGGCTCGAGCACTTCGCGCCCGTGCAGTAAGCGGAACGGGCGCACCAGCCGGGCAAGCTCGCCCGGCCGGAGGAGATGGTCCTCCGATACGGGTCCCCAGCCGAAGTCGCGCTGGGCGGTGAGAAATGTCTCGATCATGAGGAGGCCGCCTGCGGCGACCAGCTCGCGGATGTGGGGCAGCCTCGCCCGGTCAAGATAATTGAACACCAGAACCGCATCAAAAGTACCGAAATCCGGCCACGGCCCCTCGAGATCCACCATGCGCCAATCAATGGCGAGGCCCTGCCAGTCCGCGATCTCACGCGCCTTCGCGAGCTTCGCCTCATCCCGATCCACCGCGACCACCGTGGCACCCATCGCCGCGGCCGCCAAGCCGTGCCGTCCTTCGCCGCAGGCCAGGTCCAGGACCCGGGTGCCGGAACCCAATCGATGAGCGTGCCAGAGGAACCAGGTGCTCGGTCGGGGCAGCTGCGGAAGGGGGGGCATGGTCACGGAGGGGGTTCCTCGACTAGAGCGGCACTGGGAGAGATCGGCGCGGAGCCCGCGGACATCCTCGTCATCGGTGGTGGCATCACGGGATCGGGCATCGCGCGGGATGCGGCGATGCGCGGCCTCCGTACCGTGCTGGTGGAGCAGGGCGACCTCGGCTCCGGTACCAGCTCGCGTTCCAGCCGGCTGATCCACGGCGGCCTGCGCTACCTCGAGACCGGAGAACTCCGGCTCGTGCTGGAGGCCAACCGGGAGCGCCGCATCCTCCTCCGCATCGCCCCCCACCTCGTGTGGCCGCTCCAGTTCGTATTCCCCGTGCATCGCGGCGATCGCATTCGACTCTGGCAGCTCGCGGCGGGCATGTGGCTGTACGATGCGCTGGCACTGTTCCGCAATGTGCGGCTGCACCGGATGCTCGGCAAGCGCGCGATGCTCGACGCCGAGCCGATGCTGCGGGAGCGCGGACTCCTCGGCGGCGCCCGCTTCTACGACGCGCAATGCGACGACGCCCGTCTCGTGGTCGCCACCGCGCGCTCCGCCATCCACCACGGCGCGCTGGTGGCCAACTACACGGCGGTGCGCGCGCTCGAGCGAACCGCCGGTCGTGTGGTCGGCGCCGAGCTGGAGGACGTCATCACCGGCGAGCGCGCGGTGGTGCGGGCCGGCGTCGTCGTGAACGCGACCGGACCATGGACCGACCGGGTGCGCGCACTCGAGGACCCGGCCGCCAAGCCGCTGCTGCAGCCGACCAAGGGCGTTCACGTCGTCGTGGACCGCGCGCGGGTCGATCACCGCGAGGCGATCATCTTCACCAGCCCCATCGACGGCCGGGTGCTGTTCATCCTTCCGTGGGGGGACCTCTCCTACATCGGCACCACCGATACCGAGACCGGGGAGCCGCCGGGCGAGGCCACCGTCACGGAGGGGGACATCGTCTATCTCCTCCGATCGGCGAATGCACGGTTTCCCAACGCCAGGCTCGGGATCGACGACGTGCGCGCCTCGTGGGCCGGGCTGCGGCCTCTGCTGGCCGAGCCGGGCGCGGCATCGAGCCGTTCGCGCGAGCACCTCATCGTCCAAGGAGCCGGCGGCATGATCACGGTGGCCGGCGGCAAGCTCACCACGTACCGGTCCATGGCGCGGGAGGTGGTGGATCGCGCGGTCCGCGAGCTCCGATTCCGCGACGGGCGCCCGCGCAAGGCGGAGGCGCGCACCGACGAGGAGCCGCTCCCCGGCGGCGAGGCGGCCGACCTTGCCACCTTCCGCGACCGCGGACTCGAGATCGGCATGAGCGCGGACACGGTGGAGCATCTCCTGCGCCACTACGGGACCGAGGCGGCCGGGATCTGCAACCTCGCCGCGCGCGACCGTGACCTGCTCCGGCCCCTGGCGCCCCCGCATCCCGCGATCGGGGCGGAAGTCGTGCATGCCGTCCGGAAGGAGCTGGCCCTCAGGGTGGAAGACGTGCTGGTGCGTCGAGCCCATCTCTACTACGAGCACCCGGGACGTGGCGTGGAGGCCGCGCGCCGGGTCGCGAAGCTGATGGGGGCCGAGCTCGGGTGGGACGAGGCCACCGCCCGGTCGGAGGCGGCCCGCTACACCGAGCTGGCCGCCCGCCCGCCGTGGCTCAGAGCGGACCGGCCGTGACGGTTACCGTCCCGGACATCCCGCCGCCGCCCTGCTGCCCATGGTTGGCGCAGTAGTAGCGGTACACCCCCGGGGTGCTGAACGTGAAGCTGTAGGTATGCTCGCCGTCCGCGAGCGGTCCGCTCCCATCGGGCGTGCTGCCGTTGTCGGCGACGACGTTGTGCTGGAGGCTTCCGGCGGGCCAGTGCCAGGTGACCGTGGCGCCGGCCGAGACCGTGACGTCGGCCGGGTCGAAGCGGTTCCCTCCTCCCGACGGACCGAGCACCTGAATCGTCACGTCGCTGGTCGGGGGCGGCTGGTCCTCGACTGCATCGGCCGTGAAGGCCTGGGGGGAGCCCAGCGCTCCCGTGACGGTGGCCGTCGCGGCCTTGGTGCCGGGCGTGCCGCCGAGGGTCCAGCTCGTCGTGGCAATGCCGTCTCCATCGGTCGTCGAGGTCGTGGGATCGACCGCGCCCTCGCTCGTGAACCACGAGACGGAAATGCCGAGCGCGGGGTTGCCATCCCGCGTCACGAGGACACGGAGGTCGTTGCCCAGCTTGGTCCCGATCGGACCGGTCTGCCCGTCGCCACTCTTGGTGGGCGATTTCTGGAGTTGGAGCGCATCCTGACTGGGGCCGCTGTCGCCGTTGCAGCTCGCACCGGCCAGAGCCGCCAACGCCAGCAGACCGATCCGAAATCTGCACACCGTCACCATGAGCATCTCCAGGGTGAAATTCATTGGAGGTCCGATCGCGGCCGCACCGTGACCGTCCCCGACATCCCGACACCGCCCGGCCCGCCGTGCGCCGCGCAGTGGTAGTGAAATACACCCGGCTTCTCGAATCGGAAGCTGTGATATCTCGGGTACGCTGCGGGCGCGCCCGAATGCGGCGGGCTGTCGCCGTCATCAGGCACGATGTTGTGCCCGCTGCTGCCGGACGGCCAGAGCCAGTTTACCGTGTCGCCCACGGAAATCGTGATGGCCGCGGGATCGAACACGTTGGACCCACCGGGGCCGACCAGCACCGTGTTCGGCGCCTCGGGGTCGGGAGTCGAGATCGCCGTGAAGCGGACACTCGGCGCGCTTCCGTCTTCGATGGCGGCGAACGCCACCTCCTGAGCGTAGATGGGCTGCAAGGTCCACGTAGCCGAGCTGACGCCCTCGGCGTCGGTCGTGTCCGACGCCGGCGTGAGGCTGCCCTCCGTGGTGGACCAGATGACGACGACGCTTTCGACGGGCTCGTCGTCGTGGGTCACGACGACCCGCAGCGCCTGGCTCAGCGTCGATCCCGCGACCGCCACCTGTTGATCCCCGCTCAGCGAATCCGGCTTGGTGAGGGCCAGCTCCGGCGGCACCGGCGCCTGGCGGTCGTCGCTACCGCACGCCGCGAGCACCGCCAGGGCCGCGACGACCCCGGACGCCATCAACGTCGCACGCATGAGCATATGGTAGGAGACGTCCTGCCAAGCGGGTAGTGGACTGTTATCTTTCGGTACCTCATCTCAGGGTCCTCGGGCGTGCCGATGACCCCTTTCGTATGCACACCAGTCGGGATGGTGGACGTCGTGGATCCCAACGTATTCGAGACTGCCAACGCGGGCTTCGCCCAGGCGATGTACGAGGAGTTTCTCAAAGACCCCACCACCGTGGGGCCCGATTGGCGGCGCCTGTTCGAGAGCGGCGTAGTCGGCGAGCGGCCGCCGGCGGGACGTAACGGGGGCCGGGCGGACGCGCCTACGGCGGTCGAGACGGAAGCGACAGCCGCGCGGACGGTGCCCGCCGGCGCGTCACCCATCAAGGGGCCGGCAGCCAAACTCGTTGCCAACATGAACGAGAGCCTGACGGTCCCGACGGCCACGACGTTTCGGGTGCTGGCGGTGGACGTCCTGGAGGAGCGGCGGCGGGGCCTCAACCAGGGGCTCCAGGCCTCCGGACGCTCCGGCAAGATCTCGTTCACCCACCTGATCGCGTACGGGTTGGTCCAGGCCACCAAGCAGCATCCCGTCATGGGGCACACCCTGGCCACCCGCGACGGGACCCACTACCGCGTCGTTCCCGAGGGGATCGCGCTCGGCCTCGCGGTGGACGTGCAGCGCAAGGACGGGAGCCGGGGGCTCGTGGTGCCGGTCATCAAGCGCGCCGATACCATGGACTTCGCGGCCTTCCACGCGGCGTACGAGGCGCTGGTGGACAAGGCCAGGACCAACCGCCTCCTGCCCGACGACTTCGTGGGCGCCACCATGTCGCTCACCAACCCCGGCGGCCTCGGCACCGTCGCGTCCGTCCCCCGCCTCATGGCGGGCCAGGGCAGCATCATCGCGGTGGGCGCCATCGGGTATCCCACCGAGTTCTCCGGTGTCGCGGAGGAGCGGCTCCGGGAGTTCGGGATCAGCAAGGTCATGACGATCTCGAGCACCTACGATCACCGCGTCATTCAGGGCGCGGAATCGGGGGCCTTCCTCGGCACGGTGGATCGCCTGGTCCAGGGGGAGGACGGCTTCTACGATTTGATCGAGGAGAACCTCCAGCTCTCCGCCGAGAGCTATCGCCTGGTGAAGGCGACGCCGGCGACCAAGCGCGAGGAGGCGGCCGGTCCGGTCGCGCCGGAAATGCTCTACCACGTGGCCGCCGCGATGGCGCTGGTCAAGGCCTTCCGCATGCACGGTCACCTGGCCGCCCACCTCGACCCGCTGGGCACGCCGCCCATCGGCGACCCGGCGCTCGATCCCGGTCCGCTCGGCCTGACGCCCGAGGTGATGGTTGCCATTCCGTCCAAGGTGCTGCGCATCGCCGTGCCGGGCCGCACGCTCGCCGAGTCGCTGCCGTATCTCCAGGCCACCTACTGCGGCACGATGGCGTACGAGATCGAGCACATCTCGACCCACGAAGAGCGGGTCTGGCTCCGGGAAAAGATCGAGTCCGGCGCCTACCGTCAGCCGCTGGGCGCGGCCGAGCAGCGGCGGCTCCTCAAGCGCCTGACGGACGTCGAAACGCTCGAGCGGTTCCTCCACAAGGCGTATCTCGGGCAGAAGCGGTTCTCGATCGAGGGCGTGGACATGCTCGTGCCCATGCTCGATCTCACCATCGAGTGGGCGGCCGACAGTGGGGCGCGTGACGTCGTGGTGGGGATGGCGCACCGCGGCCGGCTCAACGTCCTCGCACATACGGTCGGACGATCGTACGAGACGATCTTCGCCGAGTTCGAGGGAGGGCGCCACGTCGAGGCCGGCCAGCTGACCCCGGAAGGCGGCACGGGCGACGTGAAGTACCACCACGGCGCCGAGGGCGCCTACCTGACCGCCAAGGGAAAGGCGATCACCGTAACGCTCTGTCCCAACCCGAGCCATCTGGAGTTCGTGGATCCCGTGGTCGATGGGCGGGCCCGTGCCAGGCAGACGCAGCGTCGCGGCCGGGTGGCCCATCACGACCCGAGCGCGGCCCTGCCCGTGACCATCCACGGCGATGCCGCCTTCGCCGGCCAGGGCGTGGTCGCCGAGACGCTCAACCTCGGCGCCCTCAAGGGATATCGCACGGGCGGCACGCTGCACATCATCACCAACAATCAGGTGGGCTTCACCACCAACATGGAGGACGCGCGGTCCACCCGGTACGCGTCCGATCTCGCCAAGGGATTCGACATCCCGATCGTCCACGTCAACGCCGACGATCCCGAGGCCTGTCTCTCGGCGGTCCGGCTCGCCATGGCGTACCGCGACAAGTTCCATCAGGACATCCTCATCGACCTGGTGGGCTACCGGCGTCACGGTCACAACGAGGGCGACGAGCCGGCCTATACGCAACCGCGCATGTACGAGCGGATCAGGAATCTTGCGACGGTGCGCGATCAATACGCCCGTGCGCTCGTCGGCCAGGGCGTGGTCACCGAGGCCGACGCGGAGCGACAGTCGGCCGATGCCTATCAGCGGCTGGTCGACATCCAGCAGGGATTCAAGGCGAGCGTGAACAAGGGGACCACCGCGGAGCACCAGGTGAAGGTGTCGAGCGCCGGCCAGGAGGTGGACACGGCCCTCGCGCCCGATTTCCTGGTGGCGCTCAACGAGCAGCTCCTGACCTGGCCCGAGGGCTTCACGGTGCACGCCAAGCTCCGCCGGCAGCTCGAGCGCCGCCGCGCGGCATTGGGGCCCGAAGGGGGCATCGACTGGGCCCACGCCGAGGCCCTGGCTCTCGCCTCGCTCCTCACCGAAGGCGTGCCGGTGCGGCTGACGGGCCAGGACACGGAACGGGGCACCTTCAGCCAGCGACACCTGACCCTGCACGACGCCAAGACGGGCGAAGCGATCACCCCCATGCAGCGGCTGCCGGGGGCACTGGCGCCGATGGAGCTGCACAACAGCCCCTTGTCGGAGCTCGCCACGCTCGGCTTCGAGTACGGCTACAGCGCGGCCGCGCCCGAGGCGCTGGTTCTCTGGGAGGCGCAGTTCGGCGATTTCATCAACGGCGCCCAGGTGATCGTGGACCAGTTCCTGGCTTCGGGGCTTTCCAAGTGGGGCCTGACCACGCGGCTTACGCTGCTCCTTCCCCACGGCTACGAGGGACAGGGTCCCGAGCACTCGAGCGCCCGGCTGGAGCGCTTCCTCCAGCTTGCCGCCGAGGGGAACATCCGGGTCGCCAACCCGACGACCGCCAGCCAGTATTTCCATCTCCTGCGCCGCCAGGCGCGGCGCACCCGCCAGCGGCCGCTCGTGGTGATGACGCCGAAGAGTCTGTTGCGGCTGCCCCAAGCCACCTCGAGGCTGGACGACCTCGCCACCGGCCGCTGGCACCCCGTCATCGACGATGCCGCCGAGAGCGGACGCGCCGGCGAGATCTCGCGGGTCGTCCTCTGCAGCGGGAAGATCTACTACGAGCTCATGGCGGAGGCGGACAAGGCGGGAGGCCAGCGGCCGGCGATCATCCGGCTGGAACAGCTCTACTCGTTCCCCTGGCCGGAGGCGAGAGCGGTCCTGGGCCGTTACGGGAAGATGCGGCAGCTGGTCTGGGTCCAGGAGGAGCCGCGGAACATGGGAGCATGGAGCTACGTCGAGCCGAAGCTGGCCGAGCTGGCGCCGGCGGGTGCCGAAGTGGTGTACCTCGGGCGGCCGGAGCGAGCCAGTCCCGCCGAAGGCTACCCGGCAGCCCACGTGGCGGAGCAGAATCGCATCATCACCTCCGCCATCGGAAGTTCTCCGGGCTGAGTCACCGGCGGGGAAATCAAAAGGGGCGGCCAAGGCCGCCCCTTCTCTTCGTCCCGCCTGGCGCGGATGGCGCTCAGGCCTCCTTGGCGAGCATGGGCCGCTCAGAGGCTTGCCGTGCAAGCGTCTTCAACGGCTCGGAGAGATGATCGCCATAGTGGAGCAGGAAGACACCGCGGGCTCGCTTCTGCATCAGAAACGCCACCAGCGGGGTATCCGCTTTGGCCGCGTTGCACTCCCTGCAGGCCAGGACCAGATTGTCCGGACGGTCGTACGCCGTTTGCCCACGGCGGGGCCGGACATGGTCGAGGGTGATGGTCTCCAGTGACGTTTCGCTGCCGCAATACGCGCATACCGACCCGTGTTGGGCGAGTAGCCAATCGCGGTGCGACTGCATGGAGCGGCCTGGTGAGCGGCGAAAGCTGGGGACGGAAACTGCGGATCGGTTACGAGATCTGCGTGCCACAAAAATCCACGTTGAGGGTTCAAGCAATGGTCTGCCAAGCAGACCGGTTACCTACGTCCGGAAAGTATAGCAAGATTGACGCCAAAATGACAGTCAGGGCCGGTTTTGGGCTGATTCTTCCGCTGCTTGCCGTGGTGGCCTGCTCGCCTGGCGCCCCGGCGGGAGCGCCAGCTGCCCGGCAGGCGATCGAAGCTGCGGTAACTCGTTACGTGGCCGCCACGAACAGGGGAGACGCGGATGCCCTCATGGAGCTGTATGCCGAGGACGCCGTTCTGCTTCCGCCTGACCACGAGCCCATCGAAGGCCGGGAGGCCATCGGGGCGTTCTGGCGACAGGGCACGGATCAGGGTCTCGAGGTGAGCACCATGCGGGTGGAGACCGACGGCAAGATCGGGTATCTGGTTGGGCGCTACCGGCTTCCGGCTACCGCCGAAGACCCGCCCGACTCGGGCAAATACGTCATGTGCCTCAAGCGCGAGGCCGACGGCTCGTGGAAGCTGACCGCCGACATCTGGAACAGCAGCGGCGAGGACGACTCCGACACCGAGCCGGGCGTCACGGCGCCGCAGACCGTTTCTCGATTGGCGGCGCCTCGATTCGGTGGCTCGAGTCGAGCAGAAGTCCCCACCGGGGCTGGTAGGGATGGACCTCGGTGGTCGGAGCGCCCTGCCTGACGAGGGGCCGGTTTTCGTTGGCCCAGAGGAAGATCCCGCCTTCGAGATTCCGCACGTCGGTGTATCCCTGGCCCGCCAGCCAGTGCGTCACCCGGCCGCTCCGGTACCCCACCGATGAGTAGACGGTGATCGGAGCGTCCTGAGGAAGGCCCTTGAGCGGCCGGAGCAGCGGCCGGTACGGATCGATCCTCGCGGCGTCGGGGAGGTGGCTGACCGAGTATTCGGTTTCCGTACGCGCATCGAGGATGACGGGCTGGGAGCGGGTGCTGTCGGACCGCCAGGCGGAGAGGGCGGAGGCATCGACCCAGCGGATGTCCGGAAACCTCTTGGCGGTCTGGCGCTTGAGGACGGCGAACGCGATGGGACGCCCGGCGAAGTAGACGGTGCCGGCGCCGATCAGCAGCAGGGCGACAACGACGACCATGAAGACCTTCCAGCCCCTGGAAGGCTGCTCGACATCTCGCTTCCGCTTCCACCGACCCTGTGGCTCTTCGTCTTCCGGCGGGTCGAACGTCATCACGACCTCCCCTGCATGCCTGCTCTCACGTTCGACCCGTCCCGGGCGCCCGTCAAGTCAGGGCAAGCGCGGCGGGTCCCATCCGGTAGCCGTAGTTCCTGAGGGGGCCGGAAAACGGCCCGACGCCCGCTCCGCCCACCACCGCCAGCGTGTTGGGCGGCAGCATGGCCGGCAGGGCGGCCAGGGCGGGGAGATTCGACCGGACGACCGACGGGTCGCTGCCGCTGAGCGCCACGGCACGGGGAGCGAGCTTCCACGCGGCCTTGGCGATCTGCTCCACCGGGAGATCGGCGCCGAGGTAGTGGATGCGCCATCCCTTCTCCTGAAGGCCGGCCAGAGTGCAGAGAAATCCCCACTCGTGCCGCTCCCCCGAAATGCAAGCGGCCAGAAGGAGCGGTCCGGTGCCTCGAGCCACCCGGAGCGCGCCCTTGAGGGCGTGCACCACCACTTCGCTGGCCAGGTGCTCGCCGGCGAT
>Ga0075290_1000011_pt1 | contig 13279 bp, 12 predicted proteins | sample SF_Rice_20C_80N__2_FD_69765 | JGI IMG/M metagenome (GOLD analysis project Ga0075290, IMG submission 69765) | Rice paddy soil microbial communities from Twitchell Island, California, USA - SF_Rice_20C_80N_201 | ecosystem: Environmental > Terrestrial > Soil > Paddy field/soil | place: USA...
CGCCGGGTTTCTTACCGGTTGCAAGAATTGCGGCAATAGATCGTGAATCTTCGAACGGATCGTCCGCGCCGCGTAATGCTCTTTGGCAAGAAGCTTGGACGGCACTATCACATCGGCATCCACCGTCCAATACGGCAGCGCTATTCTCCGGGCAATTTTGGCTTTGGCAAGCTCCGCCTCCTTCATGGGATTCTCATCCCCGATAACCAGGCAAGGCCGCGCCTCGGAACAAAATCGCAAAAGCCCGGGTTGCGGATAACGGCGGACAACCCATCCTACTCTTCTTTTTTTTAAGTCCGCGGCAAGGTCTTTCAGCCCTTCAACGAGAAATTGATAGTGCCGGAGATTCGCATGATGGGAATGCGGAACGAGTTGAAAGAACGCCACAACCGGCTTGCCCAGACGATTACCGGCTTCGATGGCGGCGGTGAGCGCGGCATTATCCGTTGCTCTTTGAGCGCGCTGCATCCAGTAAACTACGCATCGTCCGTCAGGGTCAGGCGCTCCTGACCGCCGAACGGTTAGCCGTGGATCGGCGAGCAAACAATCCAGTGTGCTCATTTGGCCATGGCGCTCTCGTCGCGGCATTTCGCGGCGATGGCTTGCAACATTTTTGCGAACATCAATTTGTGAACCGGGTAAAGCAGGTACCAGTACAATAAGCCGGCAACGCCGATTGGATCGAAGATCGCGGTTTGTCGAATCAGCGACGTGCTCCCTCGATCTTCAACTTCGAACTCCAGCCAGGCCCGTCCTGGCAGCTTCATTTCGGCGGCGAGGCGAAGTCGTTTATCGTTCTCGAAAGCTTCCACCCGCCAGAAATCCAGAGTATCACCGGCCTGAAGCATTTCCGGATCGCGGCGACCCCGGCGAACCCCGACACCGCCTATCAGTAGATCTACAAAACCGCGCGCTTGCCACAACCAGTCACCGTAATACCAGCCGGTTTTCCCGCCGATGCGGCGGATCGGTGCAAATGCGACATCCGCAGAAACATCGACTGAAATTTCTCGCGAATCAACGATCCGGTTGCCAAACTGCAGCCCACCCCAACTGGACTGCTCTCCGCGCGAAGACAAAGCATCCGACCACTTGGTGGCGGCAAATTGGCGATCTTCATTGACGATGGCGCGGGCTATGATTTCCCGAACCCCTTTGGGTCGGACGGAGAATAGTTCGAGAGCGATAGGATCGCGCACCACCGTCGGGTTTCTGATGCTGTCGATTAACTTCCGGCCGACGCGCGCGTAGACGGGGGTTACCAGACCCAGCCATAGACTTGACAGCCGTGGCGTCAACACCGGCACTGAGATCATCAACCTGGGCAAATTGCGCTGCCGCGCATACTCCGTCATGATGTCCTTGTACGAAACCTGATCGGCGCCGCCGATTTCAATGATGCGATTGCCTGCGTAAGGAAGATCCAGACCTTCGACAAGATAATTAACGAGGTCTTCGATGCCGATCGGTTGTGCGGCGATCGATACCCAAGCCGGGCAGATCATCACCGGCAAGCGCTCGACTAAAGCCCGGATAATTTCAAAAGAAAGACTTCCCGAGCCGATGACGATGGAAGCGCGGAACTCGATGACCTCGACGCCGGGCGTGCGGAGCGCTTCGCCAACGTCCTGACGGCTCTGCAAATGCGGCGACAGCGCGCCCTCCCCCAGGCCGCCAAGATAAATGATGCGCCGAACGTTAGCTGCCTGGGCAGCTTCGGCAAAATTGCTTGCAGCTTTACGATCCTTTTCCTCAAACGATCCCGCGGCGCCCATGGAATGCACGAGATAGTACGCTGTGTGCACCCCCCCCGCCAATGCGGTGCTGAGTGATGCGGTGTCAAAACAGTCGCCAAAAACCACTTCGGTATTCTTGCCAACCCGCGCTCGCAGCGTCTCCGGTCGACGCGCCATACAGCGCACCGCATAACCGTCATTTTCTAAGCATTGCAACAACCGTCCCCCAACGTATCCCGTCCCCCCGGTCAATAAGATGAGATTCCGACGATTCATGGTGCTAGTTCATTCCCGTGGAATAGTGCAGGCAGCAAAAACCTGTTAAATAAAGCCAGACATGTCGACACTCAATTCCCACATAACGCAGCTTAATAACTATCGGCAACGGCGCGCTAGGGGTCGTACCGTTTTGATCGCCGGTCTGGCGATATATTGCGGTTTATTAGTAAGAGTCGCCGCTGCTCAGGAAGATCAGCTATTACCGACCGGCACCTACCGTCTTGAAATGATCATGGCCTCGACCACTAAGATACCGTTTTTCGGCACGTCGAAATCAGCCTCGAAGTCAGTCTCGCTAGTGGAAATTCGCCGTGATAGTAACGGGATTATCCAAAAACATCGGGTCTGCGATTTTCGCGTCCTCGAAGACTCGGCGATGATTAAAATGGTCTTTCCGGAAAAATTTATCGCTGCGCTGGCCAAGCACAGTTACCCGATTCAGTTGGAAAAAGACGCTCAAGGCTGGAGTTACCGCGCCGATCTCGGCGTGGAAAGAATCGGCTACCGCGCCGGCGGCGGGGACGAAAAGTTGCCGGCCAAGATCGATGACCCGACAGTTTTCGATTGGGATGGTGACGGCCACCCGGGCGCAACGGTCAAGCTCTCGGTTCCGCTTTTGCCGGCCGGCGAGCTTTATATCGTGCAGCGCGGCCAATCAATATTAACGGGCCGCGTCATTCAACCGGGTAGAATCGAAGGCGGCCTCGAAGTGCGTCAGTTCGATCAGCGCGTTCTCGGCGCGCGCCCGGGATTTCTTGCGAGATCGCCGGAGATAGAAACGAATCCCAAAGATAGCCGCTTCACGTTCAGCCCGGTACCGGCCCATAGCACTTGTGAGTCGCTGCGGGCAGCGAACGGCAAGTCGTGACGGCATGGCACGAGCAGAATGCGCATCGAACCCCGCGCCAAACTGCGGGTATCAGGACTCCACGATGACATTTGTTTTAGAGCCGTCACCCCCGAATGTTTTTATCGGGGGTCCAGTTCCGACCCCGCCTGGATTCCCGCTTAAAGCATGCCGGAATGACGGAATTCGGATAGGCAATTCAATTAACGCAGCAACCTGGGGGGAATCGACCCCCAGCGTTTGAAACGAAAGTCAACGATGAGACAGCCGGCATGCCCAAAAGACGATTTCGGAGATTCGCGTTGCTCGGCTTGACAAAAAAGACCGAGCGCATCGAAGTTTCAGACGAGCCAAGCGCCGAGCGCATTAGCGTCATCGTGCCGGTTCTAAACGAGGCAAACCGCATCGAACGCGCTCTTGACAGTCTCGTCGGACAATCCGCGGAAGTTTGTGAGATATTGGTCGTCGACGGCGGCTCCAATGACGGCACACAATCGATAGTGGCGCGCTTCAACGACAAAGATCCCCGCGTAAGATTGCTCGATGCCACTCCGGTGGACCGGCATTGGACCGGCAAGGCATGGGGACTGAATTTCGGACTGCAGCAATCCAACCCCGTTTGCGAGTGGATACTTTGCGTCGATGCGGACGTGCAGGTTTCGCCGACACTCACGCGTTCGCTGTTGGCCCACGCAACAAAATCCGGCGTCTCGACTTTTTCGGTCGCAACTCCGCAGCAACTATCCGGCAAGCTCGAAGCCTTGATCCATCCGCCGATGCTCACGACGCTAGTGTATCGCTTCGGCGCTCCGGGAACTGCGACTCACAATATTCACAGAGTTCAGGCCAATGGCCAATGCTTCCTGAGCCGACGCGCAGTTCTGTTGCGCGACCAAGCCTTCAGCGCAGCGAAGACATCACTGTGCGAAGACATCACCATTGTGCGACGGCTTGCGGAATGCGGCGAGACTGTCGGCTTCTACGAAGCGGAGAGCAACTTGATCGACGTACGCATGTACGGGAGTTGGCGAGAAACGTGGGAGAATTGGCCGAGATCCTTGCCAATGCGCGATCAATACTTCGGGTGGCGGGAAGGCATCGGACTTGTGGCCGTGCTGTTGTTTCAGGCGTTACCCTTGCCCTTGTTGGTTCTCGGCTTGGCCTTCGGCGAGCCGATCCGGTTTCTCACGTTGGTCGGACTCTTATCAGCCTTGAGGATCGGCGTTCTGTTCGGCGTTGCGCGCGCTTATCCGAATAGGCCGTGGACTTACTGGCTCTCGCCGGTGTGCGACATGCCGGTTGTCGCGCGGATCATCCAATGCGCGCTCAAGCGCCGCCATAGCTGGCGCGGCAGAACATACCTTCGCCGCAAAGGTGGAACATTCGAACCGTTGCGTCAAGATTAGCTCGCGCAAACTATTAGCCCTGCCGCCGTGGCAAGATTTTCTGAAATCGCCATCGCAAGATCTATGCGACTCATCGCGCGCGGTCTGGCGGCGGGGCGGTTGAGAACTGAAGTTTCAGGCTTCGAACATGTTCCGGCCGAAGGCCCCGTTCTGATCGTCGCGCGTCACTACCATCATCTTTACGACGGCCTCGCCTTGTTCGCCGCGCTCCGACGGCCATTTCACATTGTGGTCACCTTGGATTGGGCAAAAAAGCAACGCACGAAATATTTTATGGAGACGATCACCCAAATCGCCCGCTGGCCCGTGCTCTTGCGCGGCGATGCCTTGGCACTGGAAGCAAAAAATAACGCCGGGCTCTTTTCGCAAAAGGACGTGCCGCGCTATCAGCGCAAAGCGCTGCGCCAGGCCGTCGAGCTCCTCGTGGAGGGCAGGATCGTCGTCGTTTTCCCGGAAGGCTATCCGAACATCGACTCGCATTATACGCCGAAAACCAAACCCAACGAGATTCTTCCCTTCAAACCCGGCTTTGTAAACATCGCCGCCAGCGCAGAGAAACGCTTCGAGCGGGAAATTCCGATTATCCCCGCCGGCCTTCGCTACACGCCTGGCGCGCCTTGGATCGCGTGTTTAAATATCGGCGAACCGACGTACCGCAAAAGATTCAACGACGCTCGCGACCTTATTTCTCATCTGGAAACCTCCGTATGCCAACTCTCCGGCGTTTCAACCTCAGGTGAGATTTCGTGATTAAAGACTTCTGTGTATCGACGCGCCATCTCCGTCGTTCCCGCGGAGGCTGGAACCCAGGCCTTCCCTGTTGGGAGCGATACCGAACATTCCGATTGGCGTAGCCGTAGCAGGTCCGCTAGCCCGTCGATCTCAACGAACCGAAGAGCAATACTGGAAGAGTTTTCTTGACTCTCGGAATTTACGATGACCCCCAAGAACGGAAAGCTTAGAGTAGGAACTTCAGGTTTCCACTATAATCACTGGCAAGGCATTTTTTATCCGGAGAAACTGCCAAAGTCGAAATGGTTTTCCTTCTATGCGCAACACTTCGACACGGTCGAAATCAACAATACCTTTTATCATCTACCTTCCGCCGCAGTGTTCGATTCTTGGAAAGAACAAGCTCCGCCGGGCTTCTGCTATGCGCTCAAATTCAACCGCTACGGATCGCATTGGATGCGGCTCAAAAACCCGCGGCAAACGATCGGAAATTTTCTCGCGGTGGCAAACCGGCTGGAAGAGTTTCTGGGCCCCATCCTTGTTCAGCTGCCGCCGCATTGGAATGTGGACCCTCACCGGTTGGACAGCTTCCTGGCCGCGGCGCCGCGCTCTCTTCGATGGGCGGTTGAATTTCGCAACGCGACTTGGCTTTGTGAGGAAGCATTTGAAATTTTGCAACGGCATCAGGCCGCTCTGTGCATTCATGACATGATAAAAAACCATCCGCGCGTCCTCACGGCCGGCTGGACCTACTTGCGTTGGCACGGCAATAGATATGCGGGAACCTACTCGCCGCAAAAATTGGCCGGAGAAGCAAAGTGGATCAGAGGACAACTCGCCGGCGGCAAAGACGTCTTCGCCTATTTCAACAACGACGCCCAAGGCTATGCGGTGAAGAACGCAATTGACCTGAGGCGTTACATACTGGGAAGCAACAAGCGGGAGTTAAGCGTGGGGGAGCTGTGAGGGTCGCGCGAGGAGTTGGCGCATGGTTTCCGGCTGCGGATGAATGCTGACAAAAGCACCCACGCGAAAACCATCGCTTGTTAATTTAACTGGCGCCCGCGCTATTGTCCGTTCTCTTCCTTAGGCAATTCCCTCAACTCTTTGAGCTGAAGCTTGCCTTCTTTGTCTTTGACCAGCATCTCGATCTTCTTTTCCACTTCGTTGAGCTTCTGATTGCAAAATCGCACCAGTCCGACGCCTTTTTCAAAGGCGGTTAGCGAATCTTCCAGGCTCAGCTCGCCGGATTCCAACTGTTCGACGACTTCTTCGAGCTCTTCCAGAGCCGATTCGAATTTTCTATCGCCGGATTCATTTCGTGCCATGTTATTTCTCCACTTCGTTCCCCATTGTATCGCTTTGCACGACGGGCTCGGCGGGCAGCCAGTTGGCCGAAATCTTTTTGAGCAGTTCGAGCGGGTCGATTCTAGCGTTTGCGAGTCTCGCGCCCCAATGAAGATGCGCTCCGGTCACCCTGCCGGTGGCTCCGGAGAGCCCGAGCACATCGCCCTTTCTTACAAGTTCTCCCTCTCCGACCCGGATCTCGGAGAGGTGAAAGTACATCGTGAACAGCCCACCGCCGTGATCCAGAACCACGCTGCCGCCGGCAAAGAAAAAATTTCCGTTCAAAACAACCTTGCCGTGATTGGCCGCGGCCACTTCGGTTCCGGCGGGCGCGGACAGATCGAGCCCGCTGTGGGGCGCCCGCGGCGTGCCGTTGATGATTCTTCGCCGACCAAATGACGACGCGGATTCATCCTGCGGCACGGGCCGGATGAACGGCGCATCCCACAGGCGATGCGGGGCCGGCACGGCAAAAGCGCGCGCGAACGCTGCTTGCTCGCGGCGAATTTCCTCCAGGTTTTCCGGCGTCATCTGATCAAATCCCGGCGGAACATTGAAAGATTCCTGGCGAAAGGATTTGGCTCTGATTCTGACCGGAACTTCACTGCGCATTTCGCCGCCGCTGCGCGTCTTTGCAATCAGCCGCAGTTTTGAAGTCCCGGCTTTCGCATCGACGTCGGCGCCGACAATGGCGCTGAATTTTGCGGTGCCATTCGGATAGAAGAAGATTTTCTCCTTGCCGAGTCCGCCTTTCACGACGGCGATATCGGCGCCTATCACGCTGACTTCGGCAAGCTCGCCTTGGAGAATTTCTACCGGCTTGGGCCAAAGAATTCTGCCGTGACCCACGGCAAAAGATTCCGGACAGTTCAGGAGCAGCGCGGCAAAACTTGCGAGCACTACCACGGCTCGCATCTCATTCCTTCCCTTCTACGCGGCAAACCGCCTTGCCTAGCGCGAGTGTGATGCGGACCAAATCGCCGGATTCCAGAGCCGCGGCATCTTTAACGATGTGCCCGTCCGGGAGTTTGTGCGTAATGCTGTAGCCGCGATCGAGTACCGCGAGGGGGCTCAGGGCATTTAGGCGTCCGGTCTGCCGGTTTAGGTGATCTTTGCACGCCCGCAGCCGATCTTGGAACCGCCGCATGAGATCGACGGAAAGCTCGTCCACGCGCTGCTGGTTCTCGCGCAGTCTGCGGCCCGGATCGGCGAGCCGTTTGACCCACGCTGTAAAGCTTTCCCGGGAGTTTGCGAGTTTGAACTTCATGCACCTTTGCAGCTGAAGCTCAAGCATCGCGATTTGCTCAAGCACCTCCGCTTTGCGCGGCACGACCATTTCCGCTGCCGCCGTGGGCGTCGGCGCTCGATGATCCGCGACAAAGTCCGCGATCGTAAAGTCGACCTCATGGCCAACCGCGGACACGACTGGAATCTTAGATTGATAAATCGCCCGCGCGACAATCTCTTCGTTGAAGGCCCACAGGTCTTCGAGGGATCCGCCGCCCCGTCCGACGATAAGGACGTCGATGCCGGCCAGACGATTTAGGTCGGCGATGCCCGCCGCGATCTCCCGCGCGGCGCCCTCGCCTTGCACCTTGACGGACCGAACAATCACCCGACGCTCGGAAAAGCGGTCGCGTAGGATCCGCAGCATATCGTGCAAAGCGGCGCCGCGGTCCGAGGTCACGATGCCGATGGATTCCGGCAAATAGGGCAACGGACGCTTCCGTTCGAGCGCAAATAAACCTTCGGCCGCGAGTTTGTTTTTGAGCTGCTCAAACGCGACATAAAGCGCACCCTGCCCTTGCGGCTCCATGTCTTCGACATAAAGTTGCAGGTCGCCGCGCATCGAATAAACGCTCACGCGCCCATAGCACAACACTGCCATTCCGTTTTCCGCCATGAACCGAAGCCGGGTTCCCTGGCGGCGAAACATCACGGCACAGATCTGACTCTGCTCATCTTTGAGTGTGAAATAAAAATGTCCCGATGGGGGAACGCGAAAGTTGGAAATTTCGCCCTGGACCCATAAAGCGTCGATGCGCGATTCGAGCGTACCCTTGATAAGCTCGTTCAACTCGCTGATGCTAAGAAACTTACGGCTTGCCGCGCTGAATAGCGGCAGCTCGGCATCTTGCTTTACGGTTCTGACCATTCTCACTCCCGGAAAAAAGATTAGCCCTCCAGGGGGAGGGCTAATCTAAAAACTCACGAGAAAAGCTAGCCTCGCGATCGCTAGGCGGCTTTCTTTTGCACGACCTGCTTGAAAACATCCCAGCTCTTCAACAGGTCCAACGCGCGCTTGAGCTGCGCATCCTTGTCGATCGTGTCGTCGCCGGTTGGCGCTAAGGACGGTATTTGTTTCTCGCGCTCTTTGTCCAACTGCTCTTGCTGCGAGTTGGGCGATTGAGGGTTGATCAAATGACCCGGCAAGTTTTCCTCGCGCAAGTTGGGCCGCTTGGACGGTTCGGTTTTTCCGTCGGCGGGCGCATTGTCCAAAACAATATCCGGCACGATGCCAGTAGCTTGTATCGACCGTCCAGCGGGCGTGAAGTAACGCGCCGTGGTCAAACGCAGCGCCGAGCTGTCGTCCAAGGGCAAAATCGTTTGCACGGAACCCTTGCCGAAGGTTTTGGTTCCCAGAACCACCGCGCGTTTGTGATCCTGCAAAGCACCGGCGACGATCTCCGATGCACTCGCGCTGCCGCCATTGACCAACACAACGATGGGGAAGTCCGTCCACGTGCCATCTTTTTGCGCAAAATATTTCTGCTTCTGTGCTTCGATACGGCCTTCCGTGTAGACAATCAGACCGGATTCCAAGAACAGATCTGAAATGCGCACCGCTTGCGTCAACAGCCCGCCCGGATTGTTGCGCAGGTCGAGCACCAGGCCCTTGATTCCGCCTTTTTCAGCGGCGAACTTTTCCAGCGCGCGCTGCATGTCGCGGTCACTGCGCTCCTGAAATTGGGCTAGCCTAATGTAACCGTAGCCTGCTTCGAGATCGCGGCTCCGGACGCTTTGCACGCGAATGACGTCGCGGACTAAAGAGACTTCCACGAGATCGGGTACGTTTTCGCGCTTGATCGTCAGATTGATTTTGGTCCCTTTAAGACCGCGCATCTTTTTCACCGCATCCACAAGGGACATGTCTTTGGTAAACTCGTCTTCGATCTTGAAAATTTGATCGCCGGGCTGAATCCCCGCCTTGGCGGCAGGCGTGTCTTCGATCGGCGAAACAACGGTTAGAATTCCGCCCTTGACGGTGATTTCAATTCCCAATCCGCCGAAACGGCCTTGCGTATCGCTCTGCAGCTCTTTATAGAGCTCAGGAGTCAAGTAGGCGCTGTGGGGATCCAGCGAATTTAGCATCCCGTTAATGGCCCCGTTTACCAGATTTTTAGTTTCGACATCCTCGACATAATTTTTTCTTACGATCGACAATATATTGCTGAACGCTTCGAGGCTTTCGTAATCTTGACGGCCCACGGCAGCGACGTTGGGGACCCAATGCGCCGACAGGAAAAATCCTAAAGCGATACCGGAAACCAAGAGCAGAAACGGTTTTCCATGTTTGTGCACAATGCGCATGGGGAAATCTCCTCGAAAGTTCAAATCTCCAATTTGACGCAGTCTAACGCAACAAAGATGAAATATCTAACGCTTTCGCAACCAGGCAATGGGGTCTAACGAATGACCGTCTTTGCGAATCTCGAAATAGAGTTTCGGCCCCGCCAATGAGTCGCTGTTGCCGGCCCGACCGAGAGCTTCTCCCCGGTTGACCACTTCGCCTGTTTTTTTAAGAATTTCCGATAGATGGCCGTAAATTGTGTAGTAACGCTCACCATGATCTACAATGACCATGTTGCCGTAGCCGGAAAATCGATCGGCGTAAACAACGCGGCCTTTTTCAACCGCCTTGATTTCTTCGCCAATCGGCGCCGCGATGTCAATGCCTTTGCGAATGATCTCCGCGGTAAATTCCGGATGCTGGAATTTTCCGAACGGCGCGGTGACCTGCCCTCGAACCGGCCACTCCAAGCGGCCTCGCAGCGCCTCAAGTCCGCCGCCCGGCGACGGCGCAGTTGGCAGATTTTTTGGTTTCACCAGGGCTCGGCGGGCGATTTCTTCCATCATCTTTTCTAAGCGCCGGGCGGCCGCTTCCATCTCTTTTAACGCACGCAGGCGGGTATCCTTTTCCCTGCGCAAGCTGGTCAAAAGCAATTGCTTTTTCTTCGCCTCCCGGCGAATTGCCTCTTGGGCTGTGCCCAGCGCTTGTTTCTGCTCGGCGAGATCTTCTTGCTTTTGTGACAGTTCTTCACGCAACACCGCGTGATGATGGCTTTCCTCTTCCAGCTTCGCCAGCAGTTCTCGGTCAAAGGAAAGCGCCGCCTGGAGATAATGTTGACGCCGCATGACGCTGACCAATGAAACATCGCTATTAAAAACGACCAGCGGATTACCCGCTCGCTTCCAGCGATACAAAGCCGCGACGCGCCTCTGCAGCGCCTCGCGTAGCCGAGCCGTGGAGCCCGCCAAGCGGATCGCCTGTGCTCGTTTCATGTTTAGCTCGCCGGTAATCGTGGACAGTTTGGCGCTTGCCAGCTTGATTTCCCGGTTGCGTATTTCCAGTTCGCCTTGAATTTTGCCGAGCGAGTCAAGGACGGAGACCTCTTTGTTCTGGAGACGCGACAGATCCTTCTTCTCGTTTTCGATCTTTTTCTTGATTCCCTCGAGATCTCGGTTTGCCGTGGCGCCTATCAGCGCAGGCAGCGCGATGAGAACCAGCGGCAAAGTTAAATGCGAACGCCCGAAGCGTGCCACGTCCTGACAAACCTCCTAAGCGAAATCAGACTGCCCACTGCGCCCAAAAACCAACCGATACCAAGCAGCAGCCCAATCGCCTTCAGGTTCAAAAATCGTAAATCGCCGGCAGACGCCAACAAACCGCCCATGGACGCCATCTCGCGTTCTAAAAGCACATACGCTGCTCCCAGACCGGCGATCGCGATCGCTGCGCCGGCCACTCCTTGAATCGTGCCTTCGATCACGAACGGCGCTTGAATGAGTGCCTCCGAAGCGCCGACCAACTGCATAACCTCCACTTCTTCTTGGCGCGCGAGGATCGCCAACTTCACGGTACTGCCGACGATAAAAAACGTCGCCAGAAAAAGCACGGCGGCGAAAACCCACTTGATCCATTCGACGACGAGCACAATCAGGCTCAATTTCTCGACCCATACTTGCGGATATTCCACGCTGGAAATTTGCGTCTCCTTGCTTAGACGCGCGGCTAGCCGTTCCACAGCTGGACTCTGATGATACGCCGATCCAAGTGAAATCTCGACGGATGCCGGCAGGACTTCGCGCGGCAAACCCTCCAACAATCCAGACTGGGAGCCCAAAGCAACTTGAAAATCGCGCCACGCCTGCTCTTGACTGATGTAGCGTACCCGTTCGACTTCGGCCAGCGCCTTTATGCGCTTAATCAAATCCTCGACGTCTCCCATCGCCAAGTCGTTCGCTAAGTAGGCCGTAATCTGAATCTGATCGCCCCAACTATTCAAAAGTTTTTGCAGATTGGTCTCCAAGAGCATAAAGCCACCGAAGACAAAAAGCGTCATGGCCACCGTACCGGCCGTGAGCACGTGAGTCCACAGCAGTCGCCGAAGACTACTGCGCACCCGGCGGAACACAAAACCGAGCAAAGACAATTTCACCGGCCGCTCCCTCGCGCCAGTTGCCAACCGGGCTTTTCTGTGAGCACCCCGCGATGCAAAGAAACGACGCGTGAGGCGTAACGATCAACAATATCGAAGTCGTGGGTCGCAATTATAATTGTCGCGCCCCGTTCACGCATTCGCAGCAACAATCGCATAGTCTCATCCGCCACGTCGGCATCGAGATTGCCTGTGGGCTCGTCAGCTAGAACGAGTATAGGATTATTAATCACGGCGCGAGCGATGGCTACACGCTGCCGCTCACCGGCCGACAGCGCTAAGGGCGTAGCGTCGTGGCGATCTTTCAAACCCAACTCGCGCAACAGTTGGTACGCTTTAATGCGACTCTCACGCTTCGATACCCCGACGACCTCGGCGGCCAATGCGACGTTTTCGAGCACGGTCAGGCTGGCGAGCAGTTTGCATTCTTGAAAGACCAGCCCGATGCTCCTGCGCAATTGGGCAACGCCATGGCGGTTAAGTCGCGTAATGTTCTTGCCGTGCAACAAGATTTGCCCCTCGCTCGGCTCCTCCTCGCGAAAAAGCAGCTTGAGCAAGGTCGATTTGCCGGCACCACTTGCGCCAACGAGAAACACAAGCTCGCCGTTGGCAACTTCCAAGTTGATATCAGTTAATGCCCTATAGTTCGGCGGGTAGGTTTTCCAGACGTGCAAAAACTGAATCATCGAACCGCGAAATTCCACTGACAAAATCGATATTTATCGAAGAACTATCTTGACATGGAGGTAGGCGGTTGTTACAGTGCCCCAATCGATTTCCTTCGCGCCTATCTATAAAGAATGCCGCATTAACTTACAAGCACTCGAGGGACGAGCCAATGATGGATCACCTCAGAAAATTTCATATCGTTTTAATCAAGCCCTCCAAGTACGACGATGACGGCTACGTGATTCGTTTTTGGAAAGGCGTACTGCCAAGCAATACGTTAAACGTTCTACACGGCCTAACAGAGGACATCAAAGCACGCGAAGTGTTCGGAACACTCCCCATCGAAGTCACGACATTCGACGAAACCGCGGAAAAAGTGCCGCTTGCCAAGATTATCCGATGGAGCAAAGCGCCGGCCACCAAGCTTCTCGTCTGCCTGGTGGGCGTCCAAACCAATCAGTTTCCGCGCGCCATGGACATGGCCAAAACGTTCAGGCGCGAGGGCATCACCGTCATCATGGGCGGGTTTCATACCAGCGGCAC
>Ga0075290_1000014_pt1 | contig 13204 bp, 12 predicted proteins | sample SF_Rice_20C_80N__2_FD_69765 | JGI IMG/M metagenome (GOLD analysis project Ga0075290, IMG submission 69765) | Rice paddy soil microbial communities from Twitchell Island, California, USA - SF_Rice_20C_80N_201 | ecosystem: Environmental > Terrestrial > Soil > Paddy field/soil | place: USA...
CATGCAGACGGCCGCTGCGCCGTTCTCTTTAGCGAACTTCACTTCATCCATAGCTGCATGGATGTTCATCGCGGGCACGACGCAGGAATAAAATAACCGCCCATGGCTCTTCTTTGAGATGTCGGCCAGCCAGCGGTTCCAACTGCGGCAAAGCGCGACCTCGGCTTCGGGCCGGCTGGTGACGCGCTCGATCCAAAAAGTGTTGTGCAACACCTGCACGTCGATGCCCAATTCGTCCATGTGTTTTAAGCGCAGCTCGACATCGTCGAGCTGGCGCGCCGCCTGCGGCGTTTCGAAGTTTCTGCCCGCGCGCTGGGCGAACTCATGCAGCTCGCGCTCCGTCAATGTGAGAAAACGGAAGCCGGCGATTTTGTCGTCGATCACCCAGTACTGGCGAGTCGGATCGGCGGGAGCGGAGTAGAGCTTGGGGCGAAAGTTTTGCTCCGATGACGCGAGATAGTCCCACGTTCGCTCGGTCTCGATCACATGTGCGTCGGCATCGATGATAGGAGCTGAATTCGGCATGGCGGTGCCTCCTTGCATCACTATAATCGCGTACGGATTGACGGTATTGCGGTGCGGCGGCACTGTCAAGACAGATTTCACGACGGAGACACTCAATGCGGTCATCGCAAAATTGTCTTGACTCTAAATCGTTATCGGTAACAAATGGCAGTCAGCGGCTTGTTTGAGCCAAGGACGCGCGTCCCTTGTGATGGAGGCCAATCTCATGAAAAGCGCCTACGGTCTCAAGATTCCTGAAGTCGATCCCACCCTTACTCGCGTCGGACCGGGCACACCCTGCGGCGAGTTGATGCGCCGTTATTGGCAGCCGGTGTGTCTGTCCGACGACCTCAAGGACTTACCGAAAGCGGTCAAAATCCTCGGCGAAGACCTGGTCGCTTTTCGCGACGGCTCCGGCAGAGCAGGACTTTTCTTTTTCCGCTGCAGCCATCGCGGAACTTCGCTGGAATACGGCCGCGTCGAGCAGCGCGGGCTGCGCTGCTGTTATCACGGTTGGCTTTACGATGTCGAAGGCAAAGTCTTGGAGATGCCGCTCGAGCCTGACAACAATCCGTTTCTCAAGCAGATCCAACAACCGTGCTACCCATTACGAGAGTTTGGTGGCTTGGTGTTCGCCTACATGGGGCCGCTCGAGAAGATGCCGGAGTTTCCGCTTTACGACGTGTGGCAACAAGCCGGCGGCGCGCTCAAGGCGCGCATGGGACCGCGGGTCGGCGGGCCGGTGAATTGCAACTGGCTGCAGGCTGAAGAAAATCTCATGGACGCGCTGCACACCTTTTGGCTGCACACGCGGCACAGCGGCGCACAGTTTCCGTCACAGGTTTACGGGGTCGATCCCGATGGCTTGCGCTATGAAGAAACCGACATGGGCATGCGCTTCGTGCTGATCCGAAAGCTCGACAACGGCAGATGGTGGGAGCTTATCTGGGAAATGATCATGCCGCTCAACGTGCATCTGGTTTACACCGAAGAGCCGAAGACCGAACGAGTGCGCGCTGTGACTTATTGTGTGCCGATCGACGACACGCATCAACTCGGCGCGAGCATTCGCTGGTTGTCCGACGATAAAAACGAATCGCCTTCGGGCCGTGAACAGCTTGCGCCGGGCGGGCGGAAAAATTCCAGTTACGAGTACACCCAACGCCACCCTGACGATAAAGAGGCCGTCGAAGGGCAAGGGCCGATTGCGCTGCACGGGCTGGAGCATTTGGTCACGTCCGATAAAGGCGTGGTGCTGTTCCGAAGTATTCTCAGAAAAGCGATTCAGGCTGTGGCGCAGGGCGAAGATCCCAAGGGGATTCTCCGCGATCCGGCGAAAGCGTCTTTGGTTTGCACCAGCGCGGGGAGCGTTCTCAGGGATTGAGCGGCCATTCGTCGGAGCCGGCGCGGTTGGATTAGCGCGCGCCAGACCGCTTGGGCGAACCTGGTTTTTCGATCGCTTCGCCCCAGCGCATGAGAAACGTCAGCAGGAACTCACTTTCTTTGTGCGGTTCCACTGCCAGCGGTGCCAGCGCCATGGCGACAGCCAGAGCGATGTGATAGCCGATCGACCGTGACGCGAGAGCGCGGCAATATGCCGGATGAGCGCGATTGACCCATACTGTCGATTCGACCAACCGTCCGAGCTTCGGATCGTCGGCGCGATCCTCGAATTGAATATCGAGATCATAATGCGCCGGGCGGCGCGCCGCGGGCTTGCCCGGTAATTGAATCGCGCTCTCATGCTTGACGAACTCGGAAGCCGGTTCCTGCACGACGGAATTCTGTGCACCGCCATTTTCGCCATTGGCGCTCGTTTGGCGCGCAACATTTTCTTCTTGCTCCGCCATCGCGGTTACGGAAGCGGCAACGAAACTGCGTGCCTCTCCGTTGCTCCCACGCGCGGCCAGCGGCAAGCGCTTCTGCCCGCCAGCGCGCCGTTCTACCAAGCTCGCGAGCAGCGGAAAGTCGTCGGCTAAATCTTCCAGCAAGTGCGCCAAATCCCGCTGCAAGGGTCGCACCTCGCGGGGCGGCGCTTGGTCGCTCGCTGCCGGCGCGTCGCCCCATTCGGCAAGCTGCCTTGCGACCGCTTGCTGAATCGCCTTGCGAAACGCTAGATAGGTAGCGCCGCGCGTGCCTGTGCGAATAAAATCTCCCTTATTCAACGTCAAGCACGCGGCCAATGCCGGAACTTCGATTAAACCGCTGATGCGCTCCGGCGCAGCCGGCGTCATGCCCAACCAATCCCAACCGCGGCGAATCACTTTGCCGTAGGTGCTGATCGCCAGGCCGCGTTGATCTTCCGGGAGCGCGTGATCTTGGCGAACGAGATAACCCAGAGCTGAAGGTTTACGCTTGCGCATCAGGCGGACTTCCAGCGGTGCTTGCAGCGGCGCATTTGAGCGTTGCCTTGCCAGCCGACTGCCGTTTACATCGACGGCGATGCCTTTGGGGTAGTGGGCGGCGAGAAATTCATCGAAGGCTGGATCGAGCAACGGTTGAAAATGCCGCCTGAGTGTCTCCTCGAGAAAACCCGGGTCGAGCAGAGGCGAGAGCGGGTTGCGCAATTTCAAATGCACGGCGGTGCCGCGTTCGGTAACCGAGCCGGGAGGAGGCGTCCATTTCCAAGGCGCGCGGTGGCGCGAGGCCATGTGCCATGAGGTCGCCACATGATTTTTGCCGCGCCGCGTCTCGGTCAGGACTTCCTCGCAAATCAGCAGGCCGAGTTTGATGCCGACGCCGGCAAAGCCGATGCCCTGACCTCGTACTTTGGTGCTTGCCGCAATATCGTGAAAACGCGCGAGTTCGCGGCGCTGCATGCCCGACCCGTTGTCCAGCGCCGTTAGCGCGCATTGCGCCGGGTCGGAAGTGAAAGAAATCACCGAAGCGTCCGAGTCGAGCGCGTTGGCCATGATCTCGGTGAGAATAGTTTCCTCGAGAGAGCCCGGATAGGCGTCCCTCAGGTCTTCCAAAAGATGCAGTAAGTCGACGCGTGTTTCGCCCATAATAAAAATTTATTTCAGATGATTGGCGAAGAAATTCGTCGTCCGTTCCCACGCAAGCTTGGCGGCTTCGGCATTGTAATTGGGTCCGGTTTCGTTGAAGAAGGCATGCCCCGCTTTGTACCAGTAGGATTCGAAAGGCACCTTGCCTTGGCGCAGCTTGGTTTCCAGTGCCCTGGCCTGCTCGGGCGAAAACGCTTGGTCGTTTTCGGCAAGATGAAGTTGCAGCGGTTTTCGTATCGCTTTGACATCGCCGGCCTCATCGGGAGGGAAGCCGTACCATGACGAGCAAGCGTCGCATTCCGGAACGTACATCGCCGAGACGATCGTCAGCGCGCCGCCCATGCAAAAGCCGACCACGCCGACTTTCGCACTGGTGTTTTTGAGATGCTGCGCCGCGCCACGAATATTTTGCGATGCCGCATCTGCAAAATTGAGATTCGTCATCAGATGATTGGCCTCTGCGGCATCGGCCGCAATCTTGCCTTTATAAAGATCCGGGACTGCCGCGCGGTAACCTAGAGCGGCGAAGCGGTCGGCCACGGCCTTAATTTGATCGTTCAATCCCCACCATTCCTGAATCACCACGACGCCGGGCGCTTTGTCGTTGTCCGCAGGGCCGGCCAGATAGGCATTGCAATCTGTCCCATCGGGACGTTTAAATTTAATCATTTGTCCCACAATAACCTCCTGGATTGGGAATGAGATCTCGACTCCAGCTAATGCATAGTAGCCGCCGAGTCAAGTTGTCGCCAGTCCTGGCACTCGACATTGCTCACCAATTGAATCTTTGCGCAAAGTTTGAATGACGCAGCATCGATGCCCGCCCTGAGACGAGTGAGCCGAGAAAGATTTCTCGCTGCGGTCGAAATGCCAACATGGCCATTCCCATTTCACAAGCCGAAATTCCGAGTTTCGCGCGGCTACCAAACGGCTGTCATGCTGCAAGAGTGAAGCATCCGTTTTGCTCTTTGTTTCGATTTTTTAAGTAACTCTGAGAACTCGAAAGCAGATTCTTCGTCGCCAGGGCGCCTCAGAACGAGACATGAGAAGCGGGGAAGTCGTCATCGCGCTACCTACATTGTTTAATGCGCGCGGCGTCTTTCTCGATTGGTCGGGATTAGGACCCGCGTCATTGATCTCCGGTCAAGCGGCCGGCTAACCACTGGCCGGCGAGCATCGCTATGACAAAAAAATAAACACCCGAGATTCCCGACACGAGCCCCGCCAACGCGGGCCCCGGACAAAAACCGCCTAGGCCCCAGCCGACGCCGAATAGCGCGCCGCCAAGGAGCAAAGGTCGATCTATTTTCTGCCGGGTGGGGAGGTAGAATTTTCCGCACAATAGTGGTTGGGAGCGCTTTAGGATGAGCGGAAAGAGCGAGACGGTCACGGCTAGCGCCCCCGCCATTACAAAGGCAAGCGTAGGATCCCATGTCCCGGCAACATCGAGGAAACCGATTACGCGCGCCGGATTGATCATCTCCGAGATGGCGAGACCGAGTCCAAATAGCGTCCCAGCTATGAAGGCATTTAGCAGAAGCATCTCAAAATAGGTGCCTCGTGAGATACACGGTCAACATGCCGAAGACCATGAACGTGATTGTCGCTGCCAAAGATCGCGGCGATAGACGGGCAAGGCCGCACACACCATGTCCGGAAGTACATCCTGAGCCGAGCCGCGTGCCGAACCCCACCAGAAGGCCCGCGACAACCAGCGTCGGCATGCCGGTTTCTATTTGGACAGGCAGCGCTCCGGAAAAAAAACGATACAACGCGGCCCCGGCCAACAGTCCGAGGATAAAAAGCAGCCGCCATGAGCGGTCGAAGCGATCCGGTGCTGTGACGGCGCCGCTGAGAATACCCGATACGCCGGCGATCCGGCCGTTGAGCGCGAGCAGGAGAACGGCAGCCAGGCCGATCAACATACCGCCGAGGAAACCGAGGACGAGATTGGGTTCAGCCATGGTGACCTTCAAAACGCCCTATCGACATCGATGGCGATTACTGCGGCCGGTTTTTTGCTTTGGCCTTGGCATCGTCGACTATCGGCTGGATCTTTTTTTTGAGATTGGGATTCAATTGAAAGGCTCTTTGGAAATCCGCGTCCGCTTCTTTTTCTTTACCTTGATAGACGCGAATAATTCCGCGGTACACATAGGCTTCGGCATTTTTCGGTTGTAACATTACGACTTCGCTGAAGTCGCGAGCGGCATAATCGTATTTGTCGGTCCGAAGATAAGCCAGGCCACGATTGAAAGGCGCTTCAGGATCTTTGGGATTGATTCGCATGGCTTCGCTATAATCTTCGATCGCGTCATCAAAACTGCCAAGCCGCATTTTCGCCAGGCCGCGATTGTAGAACGTTTCAGCCGATTTGGGATTCAGGCGCAGCGTTTCGTCGAAATCGCGAATGGCTTCCGAGTATTTCTTTAAATCTGCGTAGGCGATTCCACGGTTGTAGAAAGCCTCGGCGAGCTTGTCGTCCCGCTCTAAGGCGGCATCATAGTCGCGAATTGCTTCGTCTTTTTTGTTCAGCGCCAGGTAAGCATTGCCGCGATTGTAGTAGTTTTGCCCATCCTTATCGTCGATACGAATCGCTTGGCTGAAATCTTTCACCGCGTCTTCGTAGCGGCGGGCATCGAAATAAAGGCTGCCGCGGTTGGTGTAGCTTCGCGCATCCTCCGGATTCAGCTTAATCGCTGCATTGAAATCATTGAGCGCCGCCGGCAAATTTTTTAGCCGGCGATTGGCATTGCCGCGATTGTAGTGGGCTTCGGCATCTTTGGGATTGAGACGCAGAGCCTGGCTGTAATCTCTGACCGCTTGTGGGTATGAGCCAAGATCAAAGTAGGCGTTGCCGCGGTTGAAATACGCTTCGGCCATTTTGGGATGAGTCTTGATGACTTTATCATACTCGGCGATCGCTTCCGCAATCTTGCCTGCTTCGTGCAATTCCAGCGCGAGTTTCAGCGGCTCCTGAACTTCGGAGCCCCAAATGGGCGAGCCGACCGCCAGATAAGCACCGATGATCACGGCAAGAGACCAAGCTTTTGCGTTCATCGATTTCACCGTTGGCCCGGCGACGGTTCGGCTGCCATGAGGGGTTCCAGTTTGGTTTTCAGAGTGGGATCGAGCTGCAAGGCAGTCTTGAAGTCCTTATGGGCGTCTTCGATCTTTTTCTGGCGCAATTTGATCGCGCCGCGGTTGGCATAGATTCGCGCGTTTTTCGAGTCCAACTTGACCGCTTCATCGTAATCCTTCAACGCCTCGTCGTATTTACCGAGCAGGGAATAGGCGTTCGCGCGGTTGTTGAACGTTTCGGCGTTTTTGGGATTCAACTTGATCGCTTCACTATAGTCGGACACGGCCTGCTCGTGATTACCCAGGCGGCGCTGCGCCATGCCGCGCTGGGCGTAAACTTCGGGATCTTTGGGATTGAGTTTTTGTGCCTGATTGAAATCTTGGATCGAGCGCTCCAACTGGCCGAGCCGGTAAAACGCCACGCCGCGATTAAAGTAAGCCTCGCCATACTTGGGATTGCGTTTCAGCGCCTCATCGTAATCCTTTACTGCTGCCGCATACTGCTTCAGCTCGTTATGAGCATTGCCGCGCAGATAATAGGCGTCGGCCAGGTTCGGATTAAGCCGCAACGCTTCGTCATAGTCTTTGAGCGCGCTTTCATGCTGGCCGGTTTTAGCCCGCGCGCTGCCGCGGCCGACATAGGCCTCCGGCCCTTTAGGGTCGGCTTTGATCGCGCGATCATACGAAGCGATCGCTTCTTTGAATTTGCCTGCACGATGATATTTAACCGCTTCGTTAAACGCACTTGGCGCCTGCGCGGCAGGCGCGGCAATAGCTGTAGTCGCAAGCAGCAGTAACCAGCCGTAGAAAATCAATTTTTTCAAGATCATCAATACTTACTGGTTTAACTTATGACCTCGGCAATGTCTATGCGCGTAATCGGTTTGGTCACCCTGGACAAAAATAGCAAAAAGGAATAATGGTGAAAGGAATAACGGATCGGTTACAGGAGGAAAAACTATGAGCACAGCCGCTGCGGTCAAGCGAACCGCGGAACAAGTTTTAGGAAAAGACAAAATTATCTCGTCAGACTCTCATATCATGGAGCCGCCGGATCTTTGGGAAGCCAATCTGACACCTAGCCTTAAGGCCAAATTTCCAAAGTTTCCGGCCCGGAGCACCGCCGGGGAGAAGCCGGGAGGTCACGACCCCAAGGCGCGTTTGGATGAGATGGCGGTCGACGGGGTCAGCGCCGAGGTTCTTTATGCGACCCATGGGCTTCGCCTCTACGCGCTGGAAGACGCCGAACTGCAAGAAACCTGTTTTCAAATTGCCAACGATTGGATGATCGACTACTGCCAGTCCGCGCCAGGGCGGCTATTCGGTATCCCGATGATCTCGATGTACAACATCCCGAACGCGATCAAAGAGCTTGAGCGCTGTAAGAAGCAGGGAATGATCGGCTGTATGATCTGGCAGGTACCGCCCGACCATCTGCCGTTTACCAGCGACTATTACAATCCCTTCTGGGAAGCCGCCTCGGATCTCGACATGCCGGTCAATGTGCATATCTTGACCGGCTTCAACTACAGCCGGTTCGAACGCAAGGGTTTGGATACGTACCGAATGACTGTAAATCAGAAGCTCACCGACGCGGCGAACACCTTGTTTGATTTCGTTTTCGGCGGCGCGTTGGCGAGGTTTCCGAAGCTGAAACTCGTATATGTCGAAAACGAGGTAGGGTGGATTCCCTTTTATTGCCACGAGTGGGACAAATATTTCGTGCGCCACAGCCCCAAGGCGCCGCTTCCGTACATGAAAAGGCTGCCAAGCGAGTACGTGCAAGATCAGGTTTTCGCCACTTTCTTCAGCGACCCGGCGGGGGGACGAATGATGGATTGGTTCGGCGAAAATAATTTCATGTGGTCGAGCGACTATCCCCACGCCGCGTCGACGTGGCCGCACTCTCGTCAAGTGATCGCCAATGAGCTCGGCCATCTGCCGAAACCGGTCATCGACAAAGTGGTGCGGGACAACGTGATCGACCTGTATCATCTAAAGGTCGACGGTGTGAACAACTAAAATGACGAACAACTTGAAAGGAGAGCTCATGCAAGCAGCCAGAAAGTTGGAACCGACGGAAAAACCAAAGACGCAAAAGTTCTCGCTTCGCACCCCCTACATGAAACAGGGCCGGATTACGCAGTTGGTCGCGGAAACCGAGAATATGTGGATTCATACCAAGATCAACTATGAAGGCGGCGAGAACGAGATTCACTGTCATCTCGATGAAGACCATTCGTTCATCGTTCTCGAAGGGCAGATGAGCGTTTTTGATGAAAAGGGCAATGAGATCAAAGTTGAAAAATATCAGGGCGTCATGATCCCCAAAGGCGCCTATTATCGTTATCACAACACCGGTAAAGAAAATTTAGTCGTGATCCGAGTCGGCGCGGGTATCAAAGGCCAGAAGCAGGGCGGGGAGGAAATGCGTGTGCGGCCGGACGGCAAGCCATTGCCGGCTTACTCGGCAGAGAACAAGACCGTAGAGCCGATCGAGGATACGAGATTCTTCGCCGATTCGGCCGGATAACGTTTTAGCGGAAATAGAATAGTCGTTTTCACGTGCCGGCCACTGATACTTCAGTGGCCGGTGTCTTTTTGGGGAGGCGATATGACCCAAGCTATTCGGCCGATGCCAGAGGAGATGCCGGTCGAACTCTGGCGCGGCTTCAAATCGCAGAACACGGACTGGCAGGGCAGGGTTGTTGGCATTTTTGTCACGCCCGAGCCGGGTGGGGAGATGGTGTCGCTTCCCGAGGTGTGGGCTTTTGCCGACCGCGGTCTGGCAGGCGATCGTTTTTTCCGTGACTCGTGGAGCGCGGTCAATCGATCCGACAAAGCCGTGAGTCTAATCGAAGACGAAGTTCTGCAACTCGCCGCGCGGGAGCTCGCTATCGAATCGCTGGCCCAGAAAACCCGGCGCAATATCGTCAGTCGCGGCGTGCCGCTGATCGAATTACTGCATCGTGAATTCACCGTCGGTAACGTGCTCATGCGCGGCATTCGGCTGTTCGAGCCGTGCGCGCATTTGGTCAAAGTTTCCAAGCTGCCGGGCATATTCAAATCCCTGGATCATCGAAGCGGCCTAAAGGCGGCGATTCTCAGCAGTGGCGCGATCCACGTCGGCGATAAGATCGCACTTCAGCCTGCCGTGGCGACCACAACTGCCTAACGGAGCACAGTCGCAACCGAAGAGAAAACTTTAACCACAGAGATCACATAGGCCACAAGGTAAGGGCGCGCGATTGGATCGCGCCCTCGGGAAAAGGAACCAGAAGGAGTTAAACCGCAAAGAGCGCAAGAGGCGCAAAATCTGTCATTTCGACTCCTTCGGCAGGGCCCAGGATAAACTCCGGAGAAATCTTTCTAAGGTTATTTGTAACGACCGGCTCGCCGTCACTTGGCTCTTGGAGAATCAATTGAATTTTAAAGCCTGTCATGACGAACGAAGGGAGTCTATTGCTTGCCGAAAAGAAAAACCAGATTCCTCGTCGCTAAACTCCTCGGAATGACAATCAGAAGTGAAACTCGTGAGCCTCGCACGCTTTGTGGTGAAATGAGTTGTGAGCAATCACAACCGCGGTCAGACATAATAAAGTTGATAGGATAAAAGACGATGGATTTTGGACTGCATTTACCCGCATCAACGGCAACCGTCAAAGCCGAAGATCTGGTTCGCTTTGCGCAGCAAGCCGAGGCATTGGGGTTTTACTGTCTGACGGTCGCCGACCACGTCATCGTGCCGAAAAATATTTCGGTTCCCTATCCCTACACCGTTGACGGAAAATATCCCGGCACCGGGTATCATCTCGAAACCTTGATGACGATGGGTTTTCTCGCCGGCGCTACTAAACGGATTCGTTTCGTCACCAGCGTCATGATTCTGCCTTATCGAAATCCCATCGTTACGGCCAAGATGCTGGCGAGTCTCGACGTTTTGTCCGGCGGCAGAGTGATCATCGGTGCCGGCGTGGGCTGGATGAAGGAAGAATTCGAAACCATCCGCACCGAGCCCTTCGAGGAGCGCGGCAAAGTCACCGACGAGTACATCGCGGCGTTCAGAGAATTATGGTCGAGCGATAATCCGAGCTTCAGTGGAAAATACGTCAGTTTTTCCAATATCGTTTGTTTGCCCAAACCCGTGCAGAAACCGGGCATCCCGATTTGGATCGGAGGTCATAGCAAGCAAGCGATCCGCCGCGCCGCGCGTCTCGGCGACGGCTGGCATCCCATCGGCGGCGTGCCGACGATCCCGCTCGAGCCCGAGGACGTTGCCGCGGATATGTCGATGTTGCGGGAATATGCCGAAAATGCGGGACGTGATCCAAAAAATATCCGCGTTGCGTTAAAAGGCTCCCTGTTCGATCGGGAAAAACAAATCGCCCCCGGCAAACGTCGCCGCTTTATCGGTAACGCTGAAGAGATCGCGTCGGACATCTGCGCTTATCGCTCGGTAGGCGTAGACACCATGATCTTCGACGCGCGCCGGCCGAGCAGCAGCGAAACGCTGGACCGGATGGAATGGCTGGCCAAGGAAGTCTTTCCGCAAGTCTAGCGCCCCAAAATCTTTTAGTCAGGTGTCATTCCAGCTAGCAGCCCGACCGGAATCCAGGCCTCCTCACTTCCTTGAAGACCAATTCACTGCTGATACTTGCCTGCATCGCAGCCAGCCTTTGGGCCTGGCAACAGAACCCGGCGTTCGCCCAAAGAAATCTGATCTTCAGTTTGAGCAATATCGAAAAGGGCAGAGTCTGGACGCTGCTCGCCGCCCTGTTTGTCCACGCCAACGTCTTGCATCTGTTCGGCAACATGCTTTTTCTATTTGTCTTCGGAAGCACATTGGAAAAAACCGTCGGTCCGCGCAAGCTCCTGACAATCTTCTTCACCGGCGGCTTGGTGAGCTTCATCGTCGGCGTGGCCTTTATGCCTCATGGCACGGGCATGCTAGGCGCCTCGGCCGCAATCTTCGCTCTTGCAGGCTGCGTAATGCTGGTCAGCCCGCTCAAGTTCTCCTGGCTTTTCCTCGCGCCTCAGGGATTGATTGCGATCATCTACTTCACCTACAACGTCGTCGTGGTTTACGAAAAGAGCCGGATACCCGGGTACGACCCGCAAGTCGCCTACGTCGCGCATATCATCGGTTTTCTCACCGGCATCCCGTTCGGAATTGCCCTGAGCGATCATTGGAAGCGGAATCTTTTCATTACACTGCTGCTGTTGGGAATTTATCTGGCGATTGTAAGCGGCGCCGCGAGATCGATTTTCCGCTAGTGAGGAGCGGAGCACGTCCCGTTTGCAGCGCGCCTGGGGGCCGTATTCTTTGAAGATGCGAAGATTGTCAATCAGGGCACCTAACTTTTGCACTTAAGCTCGCCTGATTTTTTTTCATGGCTAAGCGTAAGTCTTCCGGCTGTGCTCTCAAGGAACAACTATGATTCGGAGCCAACCTTCGGCCGCCATCTGTCGAATTTTTTGGCTCTGTCGACTACTTCCGTCGCATCATGCCGGTAGTAGCGAATCCGAGGACGCCGACAAAGACTTTTTGGTCTGAAGAGTTGCGCTGGACGACCAACTTGGCCCTCTGCACATTTGCGGTTCCGGCGAGTTATGCTAATTTTAAATGTTCTCCATAGGCGAAAATCCGGCTCTCCCAGGTTTCGCGTACCGACGACAATCCCCATGACTCTTTTACTCTTCGATCTTTCCGTGCTGAGCATTTCGGTGCTTGCCGGTATCCTTGGATCCTTGTTGGGCCTTGGCGGCGGGATCATCATCATTCCTGTTCTTACGCTACTGTTCAACATCGATATTCGCTATGCCATCGGCGCGTCGATCGTTTCGGTGATCGCGACGTCCAGCGGCGCTGCCGCGGCGTATGTCAGGGAACGAATGACTAACCTGCGGGTCGCGATGGTGCTCGAATTGGCCACCAGCGCCGGCGCCTTGACCGGGGCTTATTTGGCGGGACTGCTCACCGTCCGCTGGCTCTATGTCATTTTTGGAATCGTGATGGGCTATTCCGCGCTGATGATGTTTCGCAAACGCCACCAGTCGGCTGAGGATGAAGCCATCCCTGCGCCCTGGGCCGACTATCTTAAACTGCACAGCAGCTATTATGACGAGGCATCCGGTCGAGAGATCATCTACCGGGTCGCGCGAACCCGTGTGGGGCTCGGCCTCATGTACGTCGCGGGCGTGGTAAGCGGACTGTTGGGTATCGGCTCAGGCGCCCTCAAGGTACCGGCGATGGACTTGGCCATGCGCCTCCCGATCAAAGTTTCGACCGCAACGAGCAACTTCATGATCGGCGTCACCGCGGCGGCGAGCGCGGGGGTTTATTTCGCGCGCGGCGATATCGATCCCTTCGTCGCCGCACCGGTGGCCACCGGAGTTCTTCTCGGGGCCGTGCTCGGCTCCCGTTTGTTGGGCCGCATGCAAAGCGCGACCATCCGCATGGTTTTCGTCATCGTTCTCCTCTGGGTCTTCGGACAAATGTTGCTGAAAGGAATCCGCGGATGAGTGAAATTCAAACTCCGGAATTTTCTCCGGAGCTGGAGGTCGAAGAGCGTGTACGCAAGGTCGAGTTGCTAATCAGCAACCTGCTGCGCACG
>Ga0075290_1000015_pt1 | contig 13181 bp, 10 predicted proteins | sample SF_Rice_20C_80N__2_FD_69765 | JGI IMG/M metagenome (GOLD analysis project Ga0075290, IMG submission 69765) | Rice paddy soil microbial communities from Twitchell Island, California, USA - SF_Rice_20C_80N_201 | ecosystem: Environmental > Terrestrial > Soil > Paddy field/soil | place: USA...
AACTTGTCCCGTCCGGCATCCCAGCCCGCCTCTTTGGCCTTGGTCCGGTAATAATCGAATGTGTCTTCGATCTGTCCGGTCGTTTGATAAACCTGCGCGCACGGCAGGTGGCGTTTGACGCACCACTCGACCGACTCGGCGCTGCGCGCGGCGATCCAGATCGGCGGGTGCGGCTGCTGCACGGGCCGCGGCCAGATCGCGCAGTCGGTTAATTTGAAAAACTTTCCCTGATGGCTCCACACCGGTTCCGTCCAAGCGGTCATAATAAGATCATAGGCTTCTTCGAAACGGCCGCGGGATTCTTCGGGGTTGACGCCGTACCAAATATATTCCGGCGGAATGCCGCGCACGAAACCCGCGATGAGCCGGCCATGGCTGAGGCAGTCGATCATCGCGTACTCTTCCGCCACGCGCACCGGGTGATTACGCAGCGGTAAAATGTTTCCCAGCACGCCGATCTTGATGTTCCTGGTTTTTTGACTGAGCGCGGCAGCGATGAGATTCGGCGACGGCATCGTGCCGTAAGCGCTGTAATGGTGCTCGTTGAACACTACGCCGTCGAAACCCAATTCTTCGCAATAGGCCATCTCCTCCAGGTGTTCAGTATAATTGGCGGCGCCTTTGAGTGGATCGAAAAAGCTGCTGGGCACCGGCGTCCGCGGCGCTTCCTTCGGAACGTGAGGATAGGCGAGCAGGTCGAAGTTATAGAGTTTCACGCGATAATTGCTCCTCTAATGCAAACTGCGGGGATGCTAACATCGGCCCGCAGTTGGGTCAAACTATCTGGGACGAAAATAACCGTTCCAAATGTTCAAAAAGTTCAAGCCGTTCAAATCGTCTTCGGACAATCCCGACGCGCCGCTTCGCAGACGCAGCCTCGACCATTCGCGGCTCGACTATTTGTAATAACCTTCCTTTACCAGTTGATCGACGATGCTGGCATCGATAAAGGAAGCCGCATTCGCTTTCGCTGCCTTTGGTGTATTTTTTTTAATTGCTTCGAGAGTAGTTTTGATGGTCTCGACTTGCGGCCGCGGAATGCGATCGGTCCATCTCTTGTACTGATTGTAGGCGTACTCCGTCTCATCGGCGGGACGGCCAAGGTACTCCTTCATGATCTCGATCGTCTTCGCTTTTTGGTCGAAATAAAATTTTTCGGCCTCTGCCGTTGCCCGCAAGAATCGCACGACATTGTCGCGATTGCTTTTCAAGTAGGAAGCCGGTACCAACTCGCCGTTTTGCTGCCAAGGGATGCCCAAACCCGGTAGCGCGAGCAACATCTCGTAGCCGCGTTTCTCCGCGATCAGATCAAACGGCGGCGCGAGAATGCCGAACTGAACTTCGCCTGTCTCCATGGCTGCGAGAATACTGGCCGGATCGGCGTTGGAGTGTTGCACGAGTTTAACGTCTTTCTCCGGATCTATCTTCAGCCGGTTGAGAGCGAATCGCAAAGCGGTATCAGGGATCGTTCCGAAAGGCGCGCCGACGTGGCCGGTCTTACCTTTTAAGTCCTCGACTCTCTTGATGCCCTTCTGTGCCATAATCTTGTAGGGGAAGACATTGACCCAAGAGGCCACCAGTACGAAGGGCGGCGCGCCTTCGAGCGTTGCAGTGACGAATGCCGCAGCGCCTGCGCCCGTCGCCATCTGCATTTTACCGGCGAGCATCGCCTGAACGGCGGCGGTGGTGTTGGTTTTAATCACTTCAACGTCAAGACCATGCTTTTTGTAGAAGCCCTGGTTGACGGCGATTGTGAATAGGCCTGCGCCGGGATTGACACCGGCCTGGCCGACAGTCATTTTTCGCGCGGCATCCGCCGCCTCACTTACACCGGTCAGCATCAAGGCAAAAATCACAGAACAGATTATTCGGCCGGTCAGCTTCATGCTATTTCCTCCCTGAAGTAAGTACGGGGGTAATTATTTCTGCGGCTTCCATTTTTCCAACCGCCGCTCGACGGCTTTCAACAATTCATTCAGGCCTGCGCCGAGACCGGCGATGATGATGATCGGAACGAACATCGCCGCCATTTGAAAGCGCTGCGCCGCCACCGAGCTCAAATACCCCAAGCCGGTGGCGGCGCCATATTGTTCGGCCACGACGATGTAGACCAAAGCGCGCCCAAGCGCAACCCGCATGCCGGCAACAAGATACGGCAGCGATCCCGGGAGAGAGACCTTGAGAAATATCTGGCTGTCTTTTGCGCCGAAGGCGCGCGCCATGGTGATCAAGCGGTGATCCGTGTTGGCGATGCCGACCATCGTATTGATCAGGATCGGAAATACCGCGGCGAGTATCGTCATGATGATCTTGGAAATTGCACCGAGCCCGAACATCATGATGATCAGCGGCAAAAGAGCGATTAGCGGCGTTGCGTAGATGCCTGACAGAAGAGGGTCGAAGGTTTTGCAGACATTTTTGTACCAGCCCATCGGCACGCCCAGAAGAACGCCGAGGACGACGGAAGCGAAAAAACCGATGGCAAAGTTCGTCAGACTGAACCAGATGTGATCCCAGATCGAGCCATTGGCGAAAAGCTCATAGCCTTTGACAAGGATCGCGCTGAAGGGAGGGAAGTAAAACGGATTGATAATTTCGAGACGTGTCAGAATTTCCCACGCGAGGAAGAATGAAACGACACCGATAACGCCGAGCCAATCGGAGGTGATCTCGCGCGAGCGTTGCCACCAGCGATTGGTGGTCAACGGATTGGATTCGTCGACCGAGACGAGATCGAAGGCGTCTTGTTCGTTTTTTGCCGTAACATCTTCTCCTGGTCACTAAGCCGCCTGAATGTATTCACCCACCGATCTCACTGTCAAGGCGCTTGCGCGTCGCGCATGTCAAGTCGCACATCTCAAATGCAACTTCCACGCGAAGAGGATCTCTTTTGAGATATGAAATGTGTCATTTGAAATGCGCGCGCCGCGAGGCGCGCGCTTATTCCCATCGCTTCATCTTGGTGAAATCATAATCGAGAGAGCTGTTTGCATCGAAGCGCCAGATCGCCCGGCCCTTTGGCCATCTTCCGGAGAACACTGATTGCAAAAAGGACGTGATCTGATTCCACGCCGCGCCGGCTTGATCGGGACGAAAGCGGCCGGGCATCGTGTCATTTAAAAAACCGTGCGGGGCATCCGCATAGATGCGGATATCGAAACTCTTTTTGGCCTCGGCGAGGACGCTGAACATGCGCACGATGTTATCGCGATGGATGAGATTGTCGAGCTCGCCAAAGACAGCGGCCAGGGGGCAGGAAACTTCCCGCATTAGCTTGTCGATCGGCTCGGGCCGGATCGGGTGAGACTTCCAGTCGGCGTCGTAAACCGCGCCGTAGAGCACCACGGCGGCGCTGAGCAAGTTTCGTTTGGCGGCTGCTAAAATGGGCTGCCGGCCGGTTTGGCAAACACCCGACATGGCGATCTTCGACATGTCAGCTTGCGGGACGCTTTTTAGATATTGGACCACCGCATCGAGATCGAGCAAAACCTCCTCATCGCTCAGTTCACAGCGATCGTCGCCGCGCGCCAGCGCCAACCGGTCTCCGGTAAAGCGCGAGAAAAAATCAGGAACGATTGTCACGTAGCCGGCCTCGACGAATTTTTGACCGAGATCCGTCGTGTGCTGAACGATCCCGTAGCGTTCGTGCAGGTGGATCACGACCGGTTTTCTGCCGGCCCCGTCAGGGATGCCTAGATAAGCATTGATGCGATTGCCGATTTTGATGGGTGTAAGCATGGAGAATAGTTCCTTGGAAAATAATTTCGAACTTCTTCCTCCTACCATATCACTGCGGCGGTTTTCTACTTTCCAAGTGATCTGTCCTTTTGAGCGAACTGCGGATGATCAAAAGATCAGAACTATGGCACAGGCATTATCGCAAAATTATTTAGGAGGCTCAGTGCCGGTTTCGCCGGATTTCCGATAAGACATTTGGGAATGGTTGCATCGCTGGGCGGTAGAATCACACCCTCGCTGAGAATTACACCTTACAAGTTAGGTAAATTCACGCAAATGCCGCGAGCCGGTATATCTGATATATAGAGACACAACGCGATGAAAAGCGCCGCTGAACAATGATGAAGCACGGCTTAGCCCAGCGCAGAATTAAACCGAGCCACTTTTTGCTTGCACCAGTTCGGGCTCGGAGACTGGCGGGCGGCGTTTTTCCTGCTTCAAGTTCGGCCGTTTCTTCACATGGATCGGCGGCACTTTTATCGGCTTTCCCGCTCTGGCTGAATGGTAGAGTGCCTCTATGATACGGACATCCGCGAGGCCATCGAGCCCCGATGGCTCAGGTTCTCTGTCATGCAAAATACAATCAGAGAAGTACAGGAGCTCCGGCGCGAATTGGTCGCGCTTAGGGAATGTTTGCGACCGTGTTTTCCCGTCGATAGTCACATAAAGTTTGAGCGGGAACGCGTACTCGTAGGCTGGATCCAAACGCACGCTGCCTTTCGTGCCGACGACCTCATAAGAGGCAACGTCGGCGGCGCCAAAGCTGCTCGTGAAGCAGGCAAGGCGGTCCTGCGAAAATCGTAGGACGCTCGCTGTCATTTCATCAATATTTTTGAATCGGGGATCTTCTCGCGCCGCGCTGTATGCGAACACTTCTACCGGCTCGTCCCGAAAGATGTAGCGCGCAGCATTGATACAGTAAATTCCCAAATCATAAAGCGTTCCGCCGCCTAACTCGGCCTTTGTGCGAATATTGCCGCGCCGAACTTGTAGTGCGAAGGCGGAATGAAAAAAGCGTGCGTCTCCGAGCTTCCGCGATTTGACGAGCTCTATGGCCTTTAAATTTGCCGCTTCGAAGTGGAGGCGGTAGGCAATCATCAATTTTACCCGATGCCTTTGAGCTGTCCGGATCATTGCCAGACACTCTTTTTCCGTGACCGCCATCGGTTTTTCGCAGAGCACGTGAATGCCCGCCTGCGCCGCGCGGTTCGCATATTCTGCGTGCATGCTGTTGGGTAGCGCGATGTATACCGCGTCGATTAGTCCGCTTTCCAGGCAATCATCGTATTCTTTGTAAGAATAGGTGTGTTCGACTTTGTAGCGCCGGCCCAACTGTCTCAATTTAGTGGGGGTGTCCGACACAAGCGCTGTCAAAGAGGAATTCTGCGAGGCATGCGCAAATGCCGGCAGCACGGCGGCTTGGCCGATATGTCCCAATCCAACGACTGCGTAGCGGATCTTATGTCCTGATTTTCTAGCCATAGTGTGGCTCCAAAGTGACGATAAAAAAAGGGCAGTTACCTCGTTCTTATGTCACCTCGGACCACAGAGCAATTTGGAGTCCAGTCAACGATGCGTAAGTGCGGAATAACGAGGCCGCGTAGAATAAATAACGAGGCTGCATAGAATAATTGATGCGGACGTGTCAGCCTTTATCCATCATCGCCGGCGCTTTTCTTTAGCAATTTTCCTCCAAAGAATTTGCCGCGTCGGCAGTCGCGACGCCGGGCCACACATCATCAGTTGGCATGATCCTTGAGTCCTCATTCTGCGAGAACTTTGCAGGGCGCTGTTTTGACGCCTGGATCGGAGAGAGAAAATGGACTCACAGACATTGCTGACTATTGGGATAACGGTAGCGGTATGCGCGTTAATCGGTGTTGGCGTTTGGATGGCGGTTAACCAGAGACGCTCCCGCCGGCTAAAGGAGCAGTTTGGTCCGGAATATGATCGGGTCGTTGAGCGATCCGGAAACCGCAGCAGCGCTGAAGAGGAATTGCACCAGCGCGAAGAGAGAGTCAAAGAATACAAGATCGTTGCCCTCTCGGAACATGACCGGAGTCACTACCAGGATGCGTGGGATCGGGTGCAAAATCGTTTTGTCGACGATCCTCGCGGCGCAGCGATGGAGGCCGACGAGCTTATCTTCGATGTAATGGAGCGGCGCGGCTATCCGGTGAACGGATTCGAACAAGCTGCGGCGGACTTATCGGTTGACCATCCTGCGGTAGTCGAGAACTACCGTGCGGCGAGCGCGATCGCGCAGCGAAATAGACAAGGCGCGGCAGGCACCGAAGATTTGAGGCAAGCATTGGTCTATTATCGCGCGCTATTCCATGACCTGTTGCAGTCCCCCTCGTCGGACGAGCCCCGCACTGCGACGGCTACTCACAGAGCTGAACGCGCGCAATCCCACAATAGTAAAAACAATCGAGGAGGATTAAGAGCATGACTTTCGCTAAAGATGAGGGCAATGTGAACGACAACGAAATGGGGCAGAACAGAGGCAAGCTTTCGACCGACGCTATCGCAGGGGCTGGCAAAGCCGATCCGGAGCAGCGCTTCGAGGATGCTGAACGTCCGATCGGCACCCAGGACCGCCGAGCGGGTAATGGAACTAAACTGGAACCGCTGTTCGACGAGAACGCAGATCGCAAATTCCGCGACCGATGGCGCGAAATTCAAACCGGCTTCGTCGACGAGCCACGCAACGCGGTGGAACGGGCAGACGAGTTGGTGGCCGAACTGATGCAACAGCTGGCGCAAAGCTTTTCAAAGCAACGGAACGATCTGGAGCATCAGTGGGATGCTTCCGATGAAGTCTCGACCGAAGAGTTGCGGGTGGCGCTTACACGCTATCGTTCGTTCTTCGAGCGTTTGCTTTCGATTTAGGGCCAAGTTTGTCCGCCGGCATCACTACATCGCTAGGATGTCTAACCGGGCGTACCGGAAGGGAGAGACTTGAGAAAGATTTCTCCCTTTCGGTCGAAATGACAACGGAATGCTTTCTTCGATCCCTGCTGAATTACTACCGTCAGTGGCGCGCTGAGATGCTGTCGTTATTGTCTACCGCAGCGATCCGCCGCTGGTAAAGATCATTGTCACGTCGAGGCCCGTGCTTGCGAAATAAACCGCTTTACGATCGCAGACTCGACGGAATCTGTTACTTCTCCGGCTCATACTGCAAGTTATCGCGAATAAGGTTCGAAAGTCCGCGCGCGATGGGACGGCGGATTTCTTCGCCGACGTGCGCGAGACCGCCGAGCGCTCGGCCGAGGATTGCGAAGCTCTTCGACATCTGCCAGTGAATTCCCATATCCAAAGAGATGGCGGCGATAGCACCGGTCACATTGACCGGCAAATGTTTGCCGACTCTCTGGTCGGCGATCTTGCCGATCTTGCGTAATAGCTCGCAATAGCGGCCGTAGACTTTGGTTTCTTGAGCGACTTCGAATAGCCGCTCTGCGCGTGGATCGCCCTGAGTGTGAATGCCGTGGCCGATGCCGGGAATGAGCTGGTTATTTGCCAGGCGCTTCTCGACGGTTTTGAGCGCGATGCCGTCGAGATCGGTTTCTTTCGAGTCCTTCGGTAAAGCGTCATTGAGCATTTTGGCGCAATGCTCGGAAGAGCCCAGGTGCACGCTACCGGCGCCGAGAATGGCTGCGGCGACTGCTCCTTGAATCGCTTCGGGTGCGGAATGGAATGTCATGCGTGCCGCGGCAGCGCCGCTGGTCATGCCATGATCGACCAGAACGATGAGCATGGTGTCGACCATGCGTCCCTCTTCGGCCGTCGGCATGCGTCCGACGATCATCAGATAGACCATTTGAGCGAACGTGATCTTGCCGAGCAGATCTTTGTTCAAGTCGTAATTGCGCACGAAGATTCGATCGAGCTCGGCGCGCCCTAAAGAGGAAACCAGTTTCGGTGTGTCGGCCATGATACCTCCAGAAAAGTTCCAGCGGAGTGTTGGAGAGCTGGAAGGCCACATGACCCATTGCTCCAGTCTCCGTTTTTGTAATCGGTCAATCCAGCCGCAGCAACCGGGCGGCGTTTTCACCCATGATTTTTCTTTTGGTGCCTTCGTTCATGTCTTTGCGACCGAGAATCATTTTAGTCACTCCGGGAAAAGTCGCGTCCCAGTGCGGATAGTCGGAGGCGAAGACGACGCGGTCGGCGCCGACGGACTCGATTACTTCTCCCAACCTGGTTTCATCGGCTTCGAACGAAGTGAAGCACTGGCGGCGGAAATAATCGCTCGGTTTCATCTTCAGCCATGGCACCTGAAACGGCAAAATTTCGTAATGCTCGTCCATGCGCCAGAGCCAGTAGGGAAGCCAGCCGGCGCCGGATTCGAGAAAAACCACCTGCAGTGCGGGGATTCGCTCCAGAGTTCCGCGACAGATCAACCCCAGGCTTGCAAGCATCTGCTCCAGCGGATGGGAAATCGTGTGGGTGAAAAACCACTGGCCGGCAAACCGGTCAGCGCCGGCCGTCGGAAGAAACGCGCCCGAGCCTTCGTGAACCAGCAGCGGCACTCCCAACTCGACGATCGTCTTGTACAACGGATCGTAATATGGATCGTCGATGTTGCGGCCCTTGACCGGATTTGGCCGGACGAAGATGCCTTTGAAGCCGAGTTCATTGATGGCGCGCTTGGCTTCTTCGATGGCGAGTCCCACGTTCTGGACTGGAACCACGCCGACTCCCATCAGCCTTTTTCGATCCGCTCCGCAGTAATCGTACAACCAATTATTATAGGCGCGGCAAAGCGCCGCAGCATAAGCATCTTCCTGCACCGAAGGCAAATAGAGTCCGGCGGACGGAAACAGCAGGCCGCGCTCTATGCCGTCACGGTCCATGGCTTTTAGCCGATCTTTTGGATCTGTGGCGAGATGGCGATTTTCATTTACCGGCGAGCCGTCTGCTTTGATGCGAAACGGCGATTCATCGGGCCTGCGATGATGGCGATCGCCCTCCAGCCGAAATAAAAGCTGGCCGTTCGGAACCCTTTCGACTTTCGGCGCGCGAGGGCGAAACGCCGGCTCCAAATATTTTTCGAAAAGGTCGTCCGCCTCGCGCACGTGACCATCAATATCGATGATTCTCATTGTGTCTTCGGGCATGTGCTATCTCCGTTCGCGCAAGACTCATTCTTTGGCCGCCCAGGTATCCAAGAAGCCCAAGGATTTCGACGAAACGGCGATACGAACTTTCTCCAGTCCGCGCTCTGCGGCGCGCACGCCTGGCGCGATCGCGAACGTCAGCAGGGATGCGGCAATCAGTTTGCGGATTCTAAATTGAAGGAGTCTAATCATACTCTGATGGTCTGTATCCAGCCCGTCTAAATATTGCAAGGGATTGCGATGAAGAGAATTTCAAAAAGGCGCGTGGGTCGTTTGCAAGGCTGAAATTTTTTAATATAGAGTTATCAATGAAAGAAAAGACTACAATTGAAAACTGAAGACGGCGGAATCGAAATCGTTTGCAAGCTTTTTTTGCAAGGAGGCCGATTATGATTCAATACGCACCGAAGCTGACTTATGGTCCTGAAACGGCGGATTGGCAGGAGCGGTTCAACCCCGAGCGCATGCGCCGGCTGCGTGTGGAGCGCGCGCAAATGCTCATGCGCAAGCACGGTATCGCCGCAATTCTTGAAGCCAATCATCATAACATTCGTTATATGACGGCGCTCAAGGGCTTCACATATCCGATGTGCCGCTATGTGCTGTTCTTCGCCGAGCACGATGCGGTGATGTACGAGCATGACGGCTACTATCACCAAATGCCCGACCAGTGCCCGTGGATCAAAGAGTGGCGTCCGGCTCGCTCCTGGCTGACCGGCGCGCCGGGTCCGGAGGCCTGCGCAGCGGAAGCGAAGGCATTCGCCGGGGAAATCAAATCCGAGCTCGAAAAACGCGGTCTGCTCGGTGAAAAATTGGGTCTCGGCGGTTTCGACGGCAACGCGCGCGAGGCATTGGTCAACGCCGGAGTAAAAAACATAGTCGATTCGCGCAACCTCATTCTGGAAGCGCGCATGATCAAGAATCAGGACGAAATCAGTTGTCTCAAGACCTGCGCAGCGATGGTCGACGGCGTCTGGTTCCGTGTCTGGGAGAATCTCAAACCCGGCATGCGCGATACCGATTTGATGACTCTCGGTGCCACGGCCGGCTATGAGCTTGGCTTGGAAGCGGCGGTTCCCGGAGGGTGGCGGACCGGACCGACAACTTTTGACCGCGGGCCGCACGCCACCAGCCGGATCATTCAATTCGGTGACCTGGTTTATGGATCGTACTGCGGCGCAACTTATATGGGCTATGGGAGTTGCACCTATCGAACGTTCATCGTCGGCCGCCAACCGACCCCGAAAGAAAAGGATTGGTACAAGATCATGCGCGAGCGTGTCGATGCGATTATCGGCGAAATCAGACCGGGCAAATCCACTACAGACGCCGCCAAGCACTTCCCGCCGGCGAGCAAGTGGGGATACAAGAGCGAAGTTGAAGTTCTCGCGAGCGAGATCGGCCATGGAATCGGCCTTGGAACAAGCACTGGATATGACATACCGATTATCAACCGGCTCTGGTCTTTGGATCATCCGCAAGTGTTTGAGGAGGGCATGACGATCGCTGTTGAGTGTCGGGAAGGCGAAACGCGGGTGGGCGGCGTGCGCTTGGAGAATATGCTGGTGGTGACCAAAAAAGGCGCCGAGATCATGGATTATTTTCCACGCGAGGAAATTTTGGTCGCGCCGCGGTGACATTGGCACAGCCGAACAGAATTCGTCGAGAGTCGATGTAGACCGCTCCGGTCCCTGCAGCTCGGTACAGTACGTTTTTGTTTTCGAGATCGCTATCCGTACGCGTTGCTTAAGCCGCCGCATTCGCGCAGCTGAGCTTGTCGGAGGGGCATCGAGCTTTGATGGGACTCGTTCTTACGCTGGGCTATCCCGCCGGCGCAATTCTTGAAGCGCTCTTCCAATTTTCATCAAAAAGATGGCTGAGATTGCCACAATCGGCGTCCTGCACGGGATCGCTCAACAACCAATCGATAAAGAAATTCAAGGTAGACTCGTGAAAGTTCTCTCCCATAATGAAGTACGGTTGTTTGCATTGCGTACTTCTCCATGGAAGATTAGCGGCAAGAAAAAATTTTATGCCGGTGCCGATACTAAAAGACATAACTGTCATTGAATGCGCAACTTTCGTCACCGGCCCGTACGCGACCGCGCTGCTTGCCGATCTCGGAGCGCGGGTAATAAAAATTGAGTCGCCGCCGGAGGGCGATCCGTACCGCTATTTCGCGCCGGACCCGGTTTTTAGTTTCAATTTTGCCCATCTGAACCGCAACAAAGAAAGTTTGGTGCTCGATCTCAAGGCTCCCCGGGGCAAGGAAATTTGCCTTGACCTGGCAATGAAGGCCGACGTGTTCGTGGAAAACTTTCGCCCCGGCACGGCAGAGCGCCTGGGCATCGGCTGGGAAACGCTGCGCAGCCTCAACCCCAAGTTGGTTTACTGTTCGATCTCCGCCTTCGGTCAGAGCGGTCCCTATGCCGGCAAACCAGGTTTCGATACTCTCGGGCAGGCGATGAGCGGGTTGCTGAGCTTGCTCAGCGATCCCGAAGAACCCAAGGTCATGGGCATGGCAGTATCCGATTACGTAACCGGATTATCCGCGGCTTACGGAATTCTCGGCGCTTTGTTGGCGCGCGAGAAGTCGGGTGCCGGCTGCCGCATCGAAACGTCGCTGTTGCAGGCGACGCTGTCATTCATCGGCGAAACCGCCGCAGGCTACTTGCGCACTGGCAACGTGCCCACGCGCATGGCCCGGGTAAAAAACGCCCATGCATTCGCTTTTCTATGCAAAGACGGCCGGCCCCTGGCGATCCATTGCTCGGTGCCGGAAAAGTTCTGGCTCGCGCTTCTCAACGCTGCAGGCCGCATGGATATCGCCGCTGATGTAAGATTTAAGGATCGAGACGCGCGCCGTCAGAACTATGAGGCGCTCGAGCAATCGCTCGCGCCGACGTTTCGTAATAAGACGCGCGACGAGTGGTTGAAAGTTCTGGAAGCTCGCGACGTGCCTGCGGTGGCGCTCAATAACATCGCAGAAGTGCTCGACGATGCCCAGGTCAAACATCTCGCGCTCGTCGAGGAACTGGAACATCCAAGCGCAGGAAAATTGCAGTTCGTCGGCGGTCCTGTGCGATTTGAAAATCTCGGCCGAGAAAGGTCCGCAGCGCCGCCAATGCTCGGCGAACAGAGTGATAAGATTTTACGCGAGCTGGGTCATACGGCGGCCGGGATCGGCGATCTCCAGACGCGGGGCATCACGAGGACCGTTCCCTAACACGCCAGCCGCAATCCTGCCAAGTCACAAGAGTCCGGCCACGGCTCGATCATGAAAAAATATATTTTCAGCGCGGTGCTGCTGCTTGTTTTTCTCCTTCTGGCCCAGGGTCAGATTCGAGCTCAGGGCAGCGGCGCGACGCAGGACATCTTCAAACAATTTTCCGATCGTGTGGTCAAGATCGAAGTCGTCGAAACCGGTTCGGCGGCGAAGGCTTCTGTCGGCAGCGGATTTTACGCAAGCGCGACGGGCCTAATTGTCACAAACTATCATGTGGTCTCCAAGATTATTCATACGCCCGAGCGCTATCGCATCGATGTAATGGATCGGTCGGGCCAGCCGAGTCAGGCCACGGTTCTCGGTGTCGACGTGGTTTATGATCTCGCGGTGCTCCGCACCGGCCGCCGCCCCAACGGGTACCTCACGTTTGAAACCAAGCCGGTCGATCAAGGAACGCGGCTCTACTCTCTCGGACATCCGCGCGATCTCGGTTTGAGCATCGTCGAAGGAACTTACAACGGATTGTTGAAACATACTTTGTACCCGAAAGTTCATTTCACCGGCTCGCTGAATCCCGGCATGAGCGGGGGGCCGGCTCTGACCCAGGCCGGCGCAGTCGTCGGCGTTAATGTTGCCACAGAAGGCGAGCAGATCAGTTATCTCGTTCCCGCCGAGCGTGTTGTCGCATTGCTTGAAAAGACAGCCAACACTCAAGACGCGCCGGCGAAAAGTTTTCTTACCGAAGTTGGGCGGCAGATTTATGCTAATCAAGCGCGCTATCTGGCGGGAATGTTTTCTCAGGCGACGCCGAGCGTGACTCTCGGTCCGTATTCGTTGCCGACCAGGCCCGCTGAGTTTTTTCGCTGCTGGGCCGATGCGCTCCGCCGCAAAGAGCTTCCCTACGTGGCGGTTACGCACGATTGCTCGACAGACGACTATATTTTCGTATCCAGCGAACAGTCGTCGGGCATCGTTCGCTTTTATCACCAAATGCTGTCTACCGAGAAGCTCAATCCGTTGCAGTTTTACAGGTTATATTCCAACCAATTTCAAGCCGGCAATACGGCGGTATTCGGCAATGAGGAAGAAGT
>Ga0075290_1000020_pt1 | contig 12105 bp, 9 predicted proteins | sample SF_Rice_20C_80N__2_FD_69765 | JGI IMG/M metagenome (GOLD analysis project Ga0075290, IMG submission 69765) | Rice paddy soil microbial communities from Twitchell Island, California, USA - SF_Rice_20C_80N_201 | ecosystem: Environmental > Terrestrial > Soil > Paddy field/soil | place: USA...
AGTAGAAAACCGGCACGCCGGCTGCGCGGGCGCGAGCCGCAACCGTTTTGAGATTTTCGATGATGTCCTTGTAGTTGAAAGCGTTCGGAGCGATCGCATTCTCCATGTCCCAGAGAAGCAGAGCCGTATGCCGAGGATTAATTAATTCGGGTAACGTCTCCGGAATGAGTTTGCCGTTGAACTCAAACATAATTCACCTCCTCGAAGCAGCCTGGAGCATACTCGGAGCCGAGCGTCGGCGTCAACGCTATAGACGGGGCCGAAATCGCTCGCTGTCAGGCAATCTGCGGAGCGGGACTTTTAGCCTGCTTGAGGAAACGCCGGGTCATTGACAACGAATTAAAAGCAGCGATCTTAGGGGGTAAACAGATCACCACAAGGTCGAAGGAGTGATGGCTATGGACAGCAAAGTCTTCGAAATCGCCCCGGATGTTTATCGAATCTCGACGTTCAACCCGGATTTCGGCATTCAGTTTAACCAGTTTCTGGTAAAAGATGACGAACCGTTCCTGATGCACACGGGTCTTAAAAAGATGTTTCCGGCGACCTTTGAGGCGGTGTCGTCAGTCATCGATCCGGCAAAGCTCCGCTGGGTCGGCTTTAGCCACTTCGAATCGGACGAGTGCGGCGCCCTGAACGAGTGGCTCAAGGTCGCGCCGCAGGCGGAGGCTGTCTGCAGCGTTGTGGGCGCGATCGTCATGGTGAACGACTTTGCGGATCGCGCGCCGCGGCCGCTCGCCGACAATGAAGTGCTCAATACGGGCAGCCACCGATTAAGATTCTTGTCGACGCCACACGTGCCACATTGTTGGGACGCCGGACTATTCTTCGAAGAGGTGAATGAATTGCTGCTCTGCTCCGATCTGTTTTTTCATCCCGGCAATCCGGAGCCTCTGGCCGGCGACGAAGTGCTCGGGCGCGCCCAGGATTCAATCGTCCAGAACTTAGCCGGCCCGCTGGCAAAGGATATGCCGTACACGCCGTACACGGATGATACGTTGCGCCGGATTGCCGGCTTAAAACCGCGGACGATGGGCATAATGCACGGCTCAAGTTTTCAAGGCGACGGCGCCGGGGCAATTCAAACCCTCGCGCAATTTATCAAAGAAACCATTGGTGAGCGCAAATAATGTTATGGCGGTAACGATAAAGAAATATTCCGCGGACCGCTTGGATGACTGCGTCACGCTACTTGCCGATGCGTTTGTGACAAATCCGCTGCATCTCTCAGCGTTCGGCGCGGGGCGGTTGGATCAAAATCGTTTATTTTTCCGCATCGGCCTTAGGCACATGTTTTTCGGCCAGAGCTTTGTTGCGGAAGACAACGGCGAGGCGTACGGTTACGTGCATTTCAACCCATGGCCGAAGTGCCTTCCGGCACCGGAAGAAATTCCCACGGCGATAGCGACGCTCCTGACGCCCCTCGGCGAGTCCATTCCGAAAGTGATCCGGTGGTTCACGCGCTGGTGCCATCTCGATCCCGACGTACCGCACCTACACCTCGGTCCGATCGGCGTGGCGCCCGGGCGGCAAGGAAAAGGCGTCGGCACGGCTTTGATGCGACGCTATATCGAACATCTCGAAGGCGAAAAAGTCGCAGGCTATCTCGAAACCGATCGCGCGAGGAACGTCGAGTTCTATAAGAAATTCGGCTTTGTTCTGCAGAGCAGCGAAGAGCTGATCGGCACGCCTGTTTGGTATATGTGGCGGCCGGCCCTCTCGTGACAGCCGAGTCCCTCAGCCGAAAAGATTCAGCCCGTTTTTTCCTGGACGCGTTTCACCCGTCGATGCCGCGTCTGTTCGATTCGACGTTTTCTGGAATCCCGGATTATGATGCGATGGACACTCGGCGCAGCAATGGCGAAGGCCATTTACAGGAAAATACTGATATTCTTCGCGCTCAACACGGCTTGGTCGAGGATGATCGTCCGCTTGGCGATTTTGAAACCGCTGTCGACACGGCGGAGCACGTCCTGTCTGGTGCCGACAAACATATCTTGATCGGTCTCCATCCGTGTCCGGTAAACTAAGAAATTGGAATGGACCTCAACTTCCGTGCCGTCATCTTTCTTAATTCTAATGTTGGAGATCAAATGACGCGTGCGCGACGGCGGCATTTCGGCCCAGGCATTCTTCGCATAAACGCGCTCGACTCGGATGCGCAGGCTCTCGAAATTGTCGTCGAAGTAAAATCCTTCGCCTGGCTTGGCTAGCTCGTCCGTTAAATTTTCGGAACGATCCAAAGGATTGTGTCGAATCGGCATCCAATAACGCACGTCGCTGGTGAGCAAGTCCAGCCACTCGCGCAGTTTGCGTTCATCCAGCAGCTCTGCCTCCAGATAGAAGAAGTCTTCAATGCGGTGACGCAGCTCGCTATCCATGTTGTGTGCTCATGATTTCGCCCCAGTTTTTTGCTTCAAGCATCCTGGCCCAGTGCATGTACAGGCTCAGTTGATTGTTATCGCTGAAGCGGCTCTTTATCTGGCCGGGCAAATCGAGTTCAATCGGCGGCTCGTTGCCGCTCATCTGATAATTGGCCGGGTGGCGCGCGCCGATTAGACTTTTCGCCGCGCCGGTGACTTGAATCCAATTATCCATGTCGTCTTGTTCGAACACGCCGCTCGGGCTGAAACGATACTGGGACACGAAGCGCATCACTTTTTTGATCTCGGGAGAGGCGGCCTTGTCGACGATGGCCCAGCTCCAGATTTCCATCTTGTCGGGGCCGCGCGGTTGCCACACGCGGATCGTGCGCGTGAGCCAGTGGACGGAAAGATTGGGAAACACCGTGCCTGCCGAGGGCGAGATTTGACGCGCGCGCACGGCGCCAAGCCGCAGTTCGATCTCTTCGGCGTGCTCCTTCATGTAGTCGACGAGCTGATCATCCGGCTGGGCAAACCAGGGACCGCCGTCCGGCGGCGTGATCCAGGAGACGAGAATGTGGCCGTTGCCGCACGCGATCTGACAGCCTTTGTTCCATTGTCTCGTCGAACTTGTGGTGGTATCGACGCCAAGCTCGCGCGCCGAGCCATGGGTGGAAGTGATGTGATAACCGTCGCCGCCAAAATTCTCCGCCGCGGTTTTCCAATTGGCATTGAGCACCCAACGGTGCGGCCCGGTGACTTCCGTGCCGCCGTCACGGCGGTCGAATAGAATGTCGAGATACCAGGCCATGTCGGCCAAGTATTCCCGCAGCGTCGGCGCATCCGGATCAAAGGTGGCGAAGATCAAGCCTTTGTAGCTGTCGACCTGTGCCGCCGGGATCAGTCCCCATTTTTCCCGGTCGAGCTCTTTGAAGGCATCGAGCATCGGCACGAGGGCGAGCTTGCCGTCACTCGTATATGCCCAGCCGTGGTAGGAACAGGTGAAGAGTTTCGTGTTGCCGCGGTCGGCGCGACAGACGCGATTGCCGCGGTGCCGGCATATATTCAAAAGCGCGCGCAGCCGCCCGTTCATATCGCGGCACAGGATTACCGGTTCCTCACCCATGTAACGGCTGACAAAGTCGCCGGCCTTCGGGATCTCGCATTCATGGCCGAGGTAAAGCCAGCAGCGCGCGAAGAGCCGCTCGCGCTCGAGGTCGTAGATCTCGCGGTCGGCGAAAATGCGGCGGTCGATAAGGCCGCCTTCGGGGTCGATCAAGGATTTGATATCCACACTCACTCCTCCTGCGGTATGGGCAGCTCTTCTTCGGTGATTACCCAGACCGCCCTGAGCTGTCAAGCCGTAGCGTAAGTTGTCTCTAAAGTCTTGAGACTGCTGCCAATCAGGTGTAAGACACCACTCAAGCGCTCGCGGCCTCAGATCAGGCCTGGGAGCACAAGATCTCGCAATATTCTCGCCCGAGATCCATTCACTGAATTACGAACGGAGGAACACGAAGTATGACTGCCGAGGCAGAATACGCGGCGGTGCCGATCAGCGTGACCGTCAACGGTATTAAACATGACGCCATGGTCGAGCCGCGAATGCTACTGGTTTATTTTCTTCGCGAGCAATTAGCATTGACCGGGACTCATGTCGGCTGCGACACCAGCCAGTGCGGCGCTTGCACCGTGCATTTGAACGGACGGGCCGTGAAATCCTGCACCATTCTCGCCGTACAGGCCAACGGCGCCGAGGTAAAGACTATCGAGGGACTGGCAAACGGCGATAATTTTCATCCCGTGCAAGAAGGTTTCCGTGAAAAGCATGGTCTTCAATGCGGCTATTGCACGCCGGGGATGATCATGACCGCCGTGCATTTGCTCCAAACCAATCCCGATCCGACCGACGACGAGATCAAGCACGCGCTCGAAGGGAATCTTTGCCGCTGCACCGGTTATGTCAACATCGTCGAATCGATCAAATGGGCCGCCGCCAAGATGAGGAAAGGATAAATCATGGCTTTTTTTTCAAACTCACGCGTCACGCCTCATGCCTTACGTCTTGGAAGCGCATTCAACTCGTGCCTCAAGCCCCACGCCTCGTGCCTTATCGAGAAGGGAGGCAAAGATGTTTCCCGCTAGCTTCGGCTACGTCGCCGCGCGCTCGGTCGATGAAGCGCTCGAGCTCATGTCCAAACACGGCGAAGAAGCGAAACTGCTCGCCGGCGGCCATAGTTTGATTCCGGCGATGAAGCTGAGGCTGACGTCGCCGCGCACGCTGATAGATCTCGGCACGATTCCCGGACTTCGCGATATTCGTGTCGACGGCGGCAATCTTATCATCGGCGCGCTCAACGTTCACGCCGATGTCGCTCGGTCGGATTTGGTGCGGAAACATTTACCCGGTCTCGTTGATGCCGCATCCGTGATCGGCGATTTGCAAGTGCGCAACCGAGGCACGATCGGCGGCAGTGTGGCGCATGCCGATCCGGCCGCGGATTTGCCGGTCATTCTAACCGCGCTCAACGCATCATTCGTCGCACAATCCGCGCAGGGCGGCCGAGTCGTTGCCGTGGACGATTTTTTCACCGATTTTTTCACCACGGCAATGAACGCGAACGAAATCTTAACCGAGATTCGCGTGCCGCTCCCGCCCGCGGGCTGCGGTACAGCCTATGCGAAACTGCCGCACCCGGCGTCGGGCTACGTAGTGGTGAGCGCCGGTGCGCTCATCACGCGCCAGGCTTCCGGCACCTGCGTCTCGGCGCGCGTGGCGATCGGCGGGCTGGGCAGCGGGCCGATCCGTGCGATTCCGACGGAAATAGAACTGCAGGGAAAGCCGCTTACCTCTCAAGTGATCGCCGCCGCAGCCGCCAAGGCGGCGGAGGAGACCGATCCTGACGGCGACACTTACGCCGGCGCGGAGTACAAACAGCACATGGCGACGGTCTATGCGCGCAAAGCGATCGAGGCGGCGGTGGAAAGAGCAAAAAGCTAAAACGATGCTCGTGATCGTGATGCGTGTTCGAAGAACAGTAGAGGGCAGTCCGCCGTTGATTTCGAACCACGAGCACGAACCACCAGCACAATCACGTTTTTTGAGAGGGAACTCATGACAACCGAACATACACCGAACGGGCTGATCGGCGCTTCGCCTAAACGAGTGGAAGATCCGCCGCTTGTGACCGGCCGAGGCTGCTACGTCGACGATATTAATCTTCCCGGCATGCTTCACTTGGCCTTCCAGCGGAGTCCTTACCCGCATGCGAAAATCGTTTCGATCGACGTAAGCAAGGCGAAAGCGATGCCTGGCGTCGAAGCGGTGGTGACCGGCAGTGATCTTAGCGAGAAGCTGAATCTTACGCCGTCGCAATTGCTGCCGAACATGAAGATTCCACCCCATCCGGTGCTCGCGCGCGGGGCGGTGCACTGCGCCGGTGTTCCCGTCGCTGCGGTCGTCGCGCGGACGCGGGCGCAGGCGCAGGATGCGGCAAACGCGGTCGATGTCGAATACGAAGCACTGCCCGGATTGTCCAATGCCGAAGAGGCGCTCAAGCCCGGCGCGCCGCTCGCGCGTGAAGAGATCGACAGCAATATCTGCTACACGATGATTAAGAATGGCGGCAACGTTGATAAGGCATTCGCCGCAGCGGATCATGTTTTCACCATGCACATCGCGAGCCCGCGGCAAGTGGCGCTCGCCATGGAGCCGCGCGGTATCGCCGTCAATCCCGATGCGTTTGGCAAGGGGCTGACCGTCTGGCTTTCCACCCAGGGGCCGCATCGCGCCCGCGCCGAGATCGCCAACACCCTGGGCTTCCCGGAGAACAGGATTCACCTGATTGCGCCGGATGTCGGCGGCGGCTTCGGCAGCAAAGGACCGGTTTACAGAGAGGATATCGTCGCTTGTTATCTCGCGCTCAAATTGCGCAAGCCGGTCAAATGGGTTGCAACGCGCAGCGAAGATTTCATCACGACGATTCAGGGCCGTGACCAGGCGATGACTTCGGAGATGGCGCTGAGTAAAGACGGCAAGATTCTCGGCTTGAAAGTAAATGTGGTCGCGAACCTGGGCGCGTACCTTCATTCGAGCACCGCCGGACCGCCCCAACGCATGCTCGGCATGGCTTGCGGCAGTTACCAGATTCAAGACTGCCGGGTCGAGATCGTTGCGGTTTTCACCAACACCTGTCCCACGGGTCCTTATCGCGGCGCCGGCCGGCCGGAGTCGGTATTGAATATCGAGCGGCTACTCGACAAAGCGGCCGCGGTGCTGGGCATGGACCGGTTGGAAATTCGCCGCAAGAATTTCATTCAGCCCGATCAATTCCCGTACACAACCGGCACCGGCGTCGAATACGACTCCGGCGATTATGAAAAGCCTCTGCGGGAAGCACTCAAGATGTCCAACTATGAAGATCTCCTGCGCCAGCGCGAGGAGCGGCGCAAACGCGGCGAGCTTGTCGGGGTTGGCTTTTCCACTTTCGTCGAGCCGAGCGGCGGCGCCGGTTTTGAAAGCGGCACGGTGCGCGTGGAACGTACCGGGGAAATCACCGTGCTTACCGGATCGAGCTCGCACGGACAGGGGCACGAAACCTCATGGGCACAAATCGCCGCCGAGCTGATGAAGACTTCGATGGATCACGTCACTATCCTGCACGGCGACACACACGTGAGCCAGCAAGGGACCGGTACTTTCGGCAGCCGCAGCGCAGTGGTCGGCGGCGGAGCGCTCGCGGTTGCGGCGGAGCGCGTCATCGAAAAGGGCAAGCGGATCGCGGCGCATCTGGTCGAGGCGTCCCCCGAAGATATGATTCAAAGCGACGGCGGTTTTGCCGTAAAAGGAGTTCCCGACAAAAAAATCAGCTGGCGGCAGATCGCAGCCGCGGCGTACGGCGGCAGAATTCCAAAAGGCATGGAGATAGGCCTTCAAGAAACCGCATTCTTCGATCCCAAGCGCGAAGCGTGGGGCTTCGGCACCCATGTCGCCTTCGTGCACATCGACCGCGAAAGCGGCAAACTCACGATTGAAAAATTGGTGCTGGTCGACGATTGCGGTGTCGTGATCAACCCGATGATCGTGGAGGGACAGATTCACGGGGGGGTGGCCCAGGGTCTTGGCGAAGCGCAACGCGAACAAATGCTTTACGGCGATGACGGACAGGTACAAACCGGCACTTTCATGAACTACGCGATCATGCGCGCGGCCGATATGCCGCCGATGACTCTAGGAGAAACGATAACGCCCAATCCTTTCAATCCATTGGGTGTTAAGGGAGTCGGTGAATGCGGTACCAATGGCGCGCCGCCGGCGGTAGCCAATGCGGTCATCGACGCGCTGTCGCCGCTCGGCATCGATCATATCGACATGCCGTACACAGCGCCGAAACTTTGGGAAGCGATTCGAAAAGCGGAATCGAAAAATTGAACTGCGATATATTTTCCGAGAATGCCGAGGGGGCTTATGGAATGATTTCATAGCCCCCTTTTTTTGGGTTTTTATCCGCTAGTCCGCCGCCGAAACACCTCCTGACCTTTCACGAGGCAAGATTCTCTCCGCAAGTGTGTCCATCCCGGCAATTTATAACCATCAAAGGCGATCTGCGCCGTTTCTTGGAATATTGACCGTCAATTCTTGTCAACAGAAATACCGCCCAGGGAGAGCACGCGCCTCTCATGCTTCTGTGGCACGTCCGTTGCTGCCAAAGAGCCAATGTTGATTCGTGCAGGACGGCGATCGAACTAACCTGACAGCAAGTTCATAAATCCGACCGAAAGTCACGGATGATTTGATGCTCCACTGGCCAATCTTCGTACCCCGCACCTCCGCTTCCAACAAAAGTGAGCCGATCAACCGCATATCATCGGTAGCATTGATCCACCGAAACGACCTCGGGAGGATATTTAAATGAAAAAATTCAAACGGGCCCTTTTCGTGAAGCGAACGAAGGCCGTGCCCGAGATAGCTGGCGACGTACGGATCGCCGAGGCGTTGCAGCTGGCTCAGGATCAATTGGAAATTGGGGTGCGGGAAGGCACGGCGGAAATCGCCCGGTTGAATGACGCTTTGCAAGCGGAGATCAGCGAGCGCACCTCGGTCCAGGAGCAATTGCAAGTCGTGCTCGAGTCCGCGCCTAATGGCATCCTGGTCATCGATCCCAACAGCAATATCACCCTGGTCAACGCCCGGATTGAACAGCTGTTTGGCTTTTCTCGAAGTGAGCTATTGGGAAGGTCCGTCGATATGCTGCTGCCCCGGCGCTTCCGCGTGCAGCCGGGAGGTCAACGCGCTGGTATTCTCGCCGGGCAAACTGCTGAAACGGGTCGCGAATCGACAGAACTCTACGGCTTGCGCAAAGACGGCGTCGAATTTCCCATCGAAATTACCCAAAATCCGATTTACGCGTTCAGGGGAAAAGGCATCTTAGTTTCCATTGTCGATCTCACCGAGCGCAAGAGAGCCGAATTCGAACTCAAGCGAAGCGCATTTCACGATGCTTTGACCAGCCTCCCCAACCGGACGCTCTTTTTCGATACTCTGCTGCGTCTCAACGCGGCGGCAAAGCGCTATGGCCCTCATCCATTTGCGCTGCTGTTTCTGAACCTGGATCGGTTCAAAGTAATAAACGAGAGCCTTGGTCACGCCGCCGGGGACAAGCTGCTGGTCGAGATGGCCCAGCGCCTGGTTGAATGCACCCGGGAAGAGGATACGGTGGCCCGCCTTGGTGCGGACGAGTTTGCGATTTTGCTCGAGCAAATACGCGGCCCCGAAGACGCCGCCCGTGTCGCGGAGCGAGTGCTGGAGAGATTTGCCGATCCGCTCATCCTCGATGAGACGGAAGTGTCGGTCGGCACAAGCATCGGTATTGCCCTCAGTCTCAGCGGCGAGCGACAACCGGAAAATTTACTGAGAGACGCCGACATGGCGATGTATCAAGCGAAAACCCGGCGGTGCGGCTATCAGATTTTTGATGCACGCACGCACGCCCGTACTTTGGAGCGGATGAAGCTCGAAATCGATATGAAACGGGCCATCGAACGCCAGCAAATTCATTTACACTATCAGCCCATCGTGTGCCTGGCGACCGGCAAACTTGCAGGTTTTGAGGCGCTCTCCCGCTGGCAGCACAACGGGCGTGGCGCGATTTCTCCGGCTATCTTCATACCGGTCGCGGAGGAGTCGGGTCTTGTCGGGCCGCTAAGCCGATGGGTATTTCAGCAGGCGTGCAGCCAAATGCGGCAATGGCGTGAATGCTACCCTGTGGACGACAACTGTTTCATGAGCGTGAATGTTTCAAGCAAGCTTTTAACGCAGGGCAACCTGATCGAAGAAGTCGATGATGTGCTGAACGAAACCGGATTGGATCCGCAGTTTCTGCGGCTTGAAATCACGGAGAGCGCGCTCGTGGAGAGCACCCGTTCCGCGGCACAGATTCTGGCGCAGTTGCGAGATCGCGGGATCAAGCTCTGTCTGGATGATTTCGGCAAGGGTTTTTCTTCGCTGAATTACTTGCACCGATTTCCCATCGACGTTTTGAAAATCGATCGTTCATTTGTCCGCAGGTTACGGGCTCATTCCGGCAATGACACCGGCAAAAAACGGCCCTTGGAGATCGTCCGGACGATCGTCGCCATGGCGCAAATTCTCGGCCTGCAAGTCGTCGCGGAGGGCGTAGAGGTAACCGATCAGTTGAGCATCTTGCGGGAGCTGGGTTGTGAATTTGGCCAGGGTTTCCTGTTTTCTCCCGCCGTGGAGCCCAGCGGCGCCGCGCGCTTTCTCGACGCACCGGCCCTGCTATCCTGAGAAATTCGGATAGCCAGCTCCGCTGCTCGCAAGCGTATCAGCACACTTATCCACGTTCCAGTCTTCTCGCGGGCATTACTATCGAGTCAAACCGTGTCGCAACTCGTTAGCCCATAATCTCGCGCGGCTGCTTCGAGTGAAATATAGCCTCTTTGCAAATCGCGTTTGACCAACTCATGCGGCCGCTCGGATGACGATCCATAGCCGCCGCCACCGCCTGTTTCTACGATGATCTCATCGCCCGGCTCGAGCGGATACGCTTTGCTCTTGTAGATGACCTCCGTCGCTCCCGATTTCTTGACCACGGTGATCCGCCCGGACATTCCTTCCTTGCCGCCGTGCACGCCCCAGGGCGGATATTTCACCCGGTCGAACATCGCCTGCAGATCGCAGTGGCCGAGAATCTGATAGCGCTTGCGAAAACCCAGGCCGCCGCGAAATTTTCCGGCGCCGCCCGAGTCCTGCCGCAGGCTGAACTCGACGATGCGGTAGGGATACATCGATTCCTGCAGCTCGACCGGAATAATTCGGGTATCGCCGTGTGCCATGGTGCGAAACGGTCCTGCACCGTCATGCGTTGCGCACGCGCCCCAGCCGCCGTGGCCGCTGTCATGGCAATCGAACGGCGCGCCGTTGTCGCGCTTGCCGCGAAAACGCACGCCGGAAAACGTCCCGAAGTGCGCGCCGGTGACGCGCTCGGGCAGCGCTTTTTCCAATGCTTTGATGATTGCGTCGATCACGGTCGGAAACGGCTGCGAGTAATTGCCCATCGGCGCTGTCGGATGGGCGCTCAGGATTTTTCCCTCGGGCAGAATCAGCTTTAACGGCCGAAATGTTCCCTCATTCGCCGGTTCATCGTGGGCGATCAAATACTTGAACGCTACGCGCGCCGTAGTTCGCCCGCCGCCGTAGTAACCGGAATTGATGCAGCCGCGCACCTGCCCGGCGATGCCGGAATAATCGATGGTCATTTCATCGCCGGCAATAACGACCTTGACGCGAATCGGCAGCGCTTCGTCCGTCTCGCCGTCGTTGTCGAAGAAGGTTTCGTAATAATACTCGCCGTCGGGAATCGCTTGGATCTTCGCCCGGGCCGCCGCCTCGCTCTGGTCAAGCATGGTTTTCAGCGCGGCAAAAAACGTCTTGACTCCGTATTTGTCGGCCAGCGCCTGGTTCAGATCGCGGCCGAGAACGCAGCCAGCGTGCTGCGCCGCGATGTCGCCCAATAGCTCGACTGGAAAGCGCGTGTTGTTCTCGATGATGCGATAGATTTCTTGAATCGGCTCGCCCTTGGACCAGAGCTTGATCGAGCGCAACTGCAAACCTTCCATAAAGATGTCGCTCGAACGCGGCGTGATGCCGCCGATATCAATCCAATGAACGTTGATCGCGAAGAAACCGATCAAGGTGCCGCATGCCGGTCCGGCATAGATCGGCGTATACATAACCGTGTTGTTCAGATGCTGACCCTGAATCGCCGCGTGATTGCACAGGATCACATCGCCGCGGTGCAAGCGCTCGCGGCCGTATACGGCGAGTCCGTCGCGCACCGCCATGCCGACCGAGTCGGCGACGAACACCGGCATGCCGCCGGTGCACTGGGCAATCAACTCGCCGTCTGCGCTCACCAGTCCCACGGCAAAATCTTTGTACTCATATATGTAAGGGCTGAACGCCGTGCGTGAAATATTGGCGTCGATCTGATCGGTGATCGACACGATACCATGCCGGATCACTTCCAACGTTATGGGATCGACGGAGAGTTTAGTCGGTGCTGAGCTGTTTTCTACGGCCATTTGTGCTCTCGTTTATTCTTTGCAGATCTTATCCCATGCTCTCCCCCTTGATGGGGGAGAGTTAGTGAAAGGGTGATCGGTGCTACTTCGAAGTATCACCCCGATCTTAATCTTCCCTCGTTCAACCGGGGAAGAAATA
>Ga0075290_1000022_pt1 | contig 11767 bp, 8 predicted proteins | sample SF_Rice_20C_80N__2_FD_69765 | JGI IMG/M metagenome (GOLD analysis project Ga0075290, IMG submission 69765) | Rice paddy soil microbial communities from Twitchell Island, California, USA - SF_Rice_20C_80N_201 | ecosystem: Environmental > Terrestrial > Soil > Paddy field/soil | place: USA...
GTAATTCGGCCTGGGGGTCTCGCGATAGCGCGCCTGCGTGAGCGCGGTGCCGCTCGCGGATGACCCGGATGCTGATCCCGCTCCGTTGCTGCTGCCGCCTCCTGGTCCGGGGCGATCTACTGCGTAGCCGTTGCTGCCTGTCCCGATTCCACCAGTCCCAGCACCATCGCCCCCAACGCCGGTTGTGGCGCCGGATGTCTCGCTCGTCTCGCCGTCGAATTGAGCGGGCGGGGCCCAGACCAAGCTGACCCGGCTCTCGCTGACCGTTTCGACTTCTGCGTCAGCGATAATTTGCGGTTCCGCACTGTGCGCCGGTTTTGCTTCGACGCGCGCCGAGGCCGCGGGCCGCGGTTTGAATTGCGTACCCGTCTTACCTCTCGGCGCGGGACTGCTGCTCGCGCCCGTGTCACCGTGGCCAACCGATTCCGACTCCATCGGCAAAATAATCACGCGAATCGCTTCGCCGGGAGTGGGGCGGGCAAACGTGACGGGATACGCCAGGACTGCGGCGTGCAAACTGACAGACAGAAAAAAGAACGAGGCCGATCTCATCGTCTTTGCGATTGGCCTCAACCGAATTGGGGAAAGATGTGGAAACCTTTCTCTCTTCTCCGGAGAGGCCGGTCATAACGTGCTAGGCAGGTTTCCTGACTTGGGCTTTTTTCTACTCGCCGCGCCTTCCCATCCTTTGCTTGAACTCAGGACAGTGGCTGCTTGCGGCTTTCGTCGCCGTCACAGTGGCGGGACCGCGCCGGATTTGCACCGGACTTCCCTATGAACCTAGCGCCGTGAATAAATCTACGCGGAAATTATAACGGGACGAAATGGCTGTCAAGCAACTTCCGTTGAGCGGCTAGAGAATCAACCAAAATACAACCGGAATTGTGAAGACTGAGAGCGACGTGCCAAGCACTACGATGGACGCCGCCAGGCCGGGATCTTGGCTGTATTTTTCCGTCAGGATGAAATTGATAACCGCCGATGACCCGAGCCATAGAGCAGCAACACCTGCCGGTTCACGCTTGCGGGGCCGATCAGATTCACGGCCATATTAGCGGCGGCAAAGCACTTGATATAGGCGATAGCCGAGGCTGATGAGCATGATCGGGATTGTCGCCTGGCCAAGCATGATCACCGGCTGCAGAAGCAGCTCGGGAATTTTTATTTGCCCAAGTTGACCAGCAGACCGGCCAGGGCCGCGTGGATGAGCGGCAGGCGAAAATTTCCGTTTAGTTGCTGCGGCCGTTCAGGATACAAATTCCGAGCGAGTACCGTAAAACGTGATGATCATGAACATGCCGATCAGAGGATAACCGGAACGACGGGCGAAACCGGCTTGAGAAACTCCATGGGAACTCAGTCAGAGCGAGGCTAGCAGGATGAGGCTTAGCCCTTCTGTGAGTTCAACAACCGCGTCAACGTTAGAATTGGAGAGCAGGGAATGACCCCGATGCAGTAGGGCGCGCAGTGATAAAGTAAAAAGTGAAAGGATAAGCGTGATCCAAAGTCCTTTGCGACCGAGAAAATAAAGCGCAAGCGCCAGCGTTGCCGCTGTGCTCGCGAGCACGGGCCAAACACTTGTATGTTGGGCGATCCCTCGGGTCGCTTCGTCAAAGCGCGTATTGTAGCCGAAAAAAAAAAGCAAAGCGGCCCAGCGCGCGAATAGCGGCGAAAGCAGCAAGCTCAAAGTTAACATTTCATCCATGCTGTTAAGAGCCGCGCTCTTCAAAAGAATCACGATCAGGACTGCCGTAATGCCCAATGTCCCGTTGGATTGGCCGTCTTGCTTCTCGAGAGCATCGAACGTGTCCTTGAGTCCTTTAAGGTGCATCGCGCCGGTGGCCGAAATCCACAGGCTAATGATAACGATATTGAGAATTTCGGGCTCGAGATAGGGAGCGAGAACGTAGTGTGAAACGCCAAGCAGCAAACCTACTATTAAACCAACCAATGGAAAATAAGCGGCTCTTTTTTCAACCACTCTTGGGGATGAGCCGGAAGCGGAAATGCGGCCCCAGAGTGTCAAAGATTTAATTGCGGCTAAGAGCGTTTGCACGGCATTTCTTTTCGCTTAGAGACATGAAAGTGTCAACATCCGGCGACTGAAACGACAATTCGTGGGCGGTTTTCCTGAGGCCTTTCTAAATGGCGATTTTAATCTTATAATCCAGTAGCTTACGAAGCGTTTTGCGCTTTACTTTCCGGTCGCTTTCAGGTATTATTCAAATTGGTTCTACATCTTTCTAACCCCACAACTTTACAGGAAAAATTGCAGACTTAAGCTAGGTGAAAATGGCTGAATCGAAAACTCCCCAAGAATCTCATTATAGCGCGGACAATATCAAAGTCCTGGAAGGTCTCGAAGCGGTTAGAAAACGTCCCGGCATGTACATCGGCGATACCAGTGAACGAGGTCTGCACCACCTCGTTTACGAGGTCGTCGATAATTCCATCGACGAAGCGCTCGCGGGACACTGCGATTCAATCGAAGTTACGATTCATATCGATAATAGCGTTACTGTAATTGACAACGGCCGGGGGATTCCCGTCGACATTCATCCGACCGAGAAAATTTCCGCGGCGGAGGTGGTGCTGACCAAGCTCCACGCGGGAGGCAAGTTCGACAAAGCTTCGTACAAAGTCTCTGGTGGTTTGCACGGCGTCGGCATTTCGGTCGTCAATGCATTGTCTGAGACTTTAGAAGTCGAAATCAAGCGCGACGGCAAAGTCTACCAGCAAAGTTATAAGCGCGGCGAGCCGCAGGAAAACCTCAAAGAAGTCGGCAAATCGAAAGAGCGCGGCACGCGGGTGACGTTCAAGCCGGACTCTACGATTTTTGAAACGGCGGATTTCAGCTTCGATATTCTTTCTCAGCGTCTGCGCGAGCTCGCGTTTCTAAACCGCGGCGTCAAGATTACCATCGAAGACGAGCGCACACAGAAAAAACACGAATTTTTTTACAAAGGCGGTTTGTTGTCGTTTGTCGAGCACCTCAACCGCGCCAAAACGGCGATTCATGCAAAAGTCGTTTACTTCGAAGGCGAAAAAGACGGTGTCGAAGTGGAAGTCGCCATGCAATGGAACGACGGTTATTCGGAAAGTATTTTTTCGTTTGCGAACAATATCAACACGATTGAAGGCGGCACACATCTGATTGGCTTTCGCTCCGCGTTGACGCGTACGATCAATACATATGCGCTGAACAACGGCTTGCTCAAGAAAGACGAGGAAAATCTCCAGGGTGAAGACATTCGTGAAGGGCTGACCGCTGTGATCAGTGTGAAAGTTCCCGAGCCGCAGTTCGAGGGACAAACAAAAACAAAACTCGGCAACAGCGAAGTGAAAGGCATCGTCGAGGCGCTCGTCAATGAAAAGTTCGGTAGCTATTTGAGTGAGCGTCCGACTGAAGCGAAAAAAATCGTTGCCAAGGGTGTCGAAGCTGCGCGGGTACGCGAAGCGACGAGGAAAGCCAAAGATTTGGCGCGGCGCAAGGGCGCGCTCGATTCCGGCTCGCTGCCCGGAAAGCTCGCCGATTGTCAGGAACGCGATCCCGCACTGAGCGAGCTTTACTTGGTCGAAGGTGATTCTGCCGGCGGGTCGGCCAAGCAGGGCCGCGACCGACGCAATCAAGCGATTTTGCCGCTCAAGGGCAAGATCTTAAACGTCGAGAAGGCACGTTTCGATAAAATGCTCTCCTCGCAGGAAATTCGCCTGATGATCACGGCGTTGGGCACGGGAGTCAAAGAAGACTACGATCCGGCGAAGCTGCGCTATCACTCGATCATCATAATGACCGATGCCGACGTCGACGGCTCGCACATCCGCACGTTGCTGCTCACATTTTTCTACCGGCAGATGCCCGATCTGGTCGAGAAGGGCCATCTCTTTATCGCCCAGCCGCCGCTCTTCAAAGTGAAGCGCGGCAAACAGGAGCGCTATTTGAAGGACGAGCAGATGCTGGAAGATCATTTGATCGAGCTCGGCACGGAGGATTTGCGGCTGCGTGCAACCAATGACGGCAATGGCATTTCTGGTCAGGCTCTGCAGGCTTACGTCAAAAAGATTGTCCGCTGGGACAAGCTTATGTCGCTTCTGGCGCGCAAGCGCAAAAACCGCACGGTCATCGATGCCCTCTTGTTGGAAGAGGGCTTCAGCGACGAGACCTTGAAAAATGAAAAGGCTCTCCGAGAACTGGAAGGGCGCCTGGCGGCTTACGTTAATTTGGTCGCGCCCGAACAAGCGCCGATCTCCTGCCTGCTTGAAGAGGATGCCGAGCATAATTGTTTCAAGCTGACCGTGAATACGCGCGCCAACGGCACCGGCTTTCAAACGGTGATCGACCGCGATTTTCTTACCAGCCCGGAATTCAAAGAAGTAAAAAAGATCTTCGCCGATCTTAGCGGCATCGGCATGCCGCCCTATTCCGTTGAAAACGGCGAGCAGAAGGCGCAAATGCGCTCGATGACCGAAGTGCTCAGCTACTTCATGGAAGGCGGCAAGAAGGGCCTTGCGATCCAGCGGTACAAAGGCCTCGGCGAGATGAACCCGGGTCAATTGTGGGAAACGACGATGAATCCGGAAACCCGGGTGCTGTTGCAGGTGCGCATCGAAGACGCGGTCGAAGCCGATGAAATCTTCTCGACGCTGATGGGCGATGAAGTCGAGCCGCGGCGAAAATTTATCGAAGAGAACGCGCTCACGGTCAAGAACCTAGATATCTAAACGTTCAAGCCGTTTCGAACTTAGATCCTCCGGTAACCCAGACGGGCGAATAATTCATGGAAGCTACCATCAAACCGCAGAAAGTTCCGGTCTATATCGAAGAAGAGATGCGCGAGTCGTTCATGGCCTATGCCATGAGCGTCATCATCAGCCGCGCGCTGCCCGACGTGCGCGATGGGCTCAAACCTGTCCATCGGCGCGTGCTTTACGCAATGTACGACGTCGGCAACACGTCCGATAAAGCCTACAAAAAGTCGGCGCGCTTGGTCGGCGATATCATGGGTAAGTATCATCCCCATGGCGACACGGCGATCTATGACACGATCGTGCGCATGGCGCAGGACTTCAACATGCGCTATCCGATGGTCGACGGCCAAGGCAACTTCGGTTCCATCGACGGCGATAATCCGGCGGCGATGCGTTACACCGAAATTCGCATGACCCCGCTCGCCGAGGAGATGCTCGCCGACATAGAGAAAGAAACCGTCGATTTTATTCCCAACTACGACGATACGCTACGCGAGCCGGCGGTTCTGCCGTCGCGGATTCCGAATCTTCTGATTAACGGAGCGGCCGGTATTGCCGTCGGCATGGCGACCAATATTCCACCTCACAACTTAAGCGAAGTCATCGATGGATTAGTGGCGCTCGTCGAAAACCCTGAAATGACGATCCAGCAATTGATGAAGTACGTTCCTGGCCCGGATTTCCCAACGGCGGGATTCATCCATGGCAAGGAGCCGATTATCCAGGCCTACAAAGAAGGCAAAGGCATCATTCAGATGCGCGGCAAGGCCTTCACCGAGACGGTCAAGCGCACCGGCAAAGAGCAGATCATCATCAGCGAAATTCCCTACATGGTGAATAAAAAACGGCTGATCGAGCAGATCGCCGAGCTGGTAAACGAAAAAAAGATTGAGGGCATCGCTGACATTCGCGACGAATCGGACCGCGAGGGTATGCGCGTCGTCATTGAGCTCAAGCGCGACGCGGTGGCCGAGATCATCATCAACCAATTGCACAAACATACCCAGCTGCAAGATTCTTTTGGCATGAATATGCTTGCCATCGTCGACGGCAGGCCGAAGCTGCTCAACCTCAAAGAAGCACTGAAGTGCTTCCTCGAGCATCGCAAAGAAGTGGTGACCCGGCGCACCGCCTACGATCTGCGCAAGGCGGAAGAGCGGTTGCATATATTAGAAGGCTATCGCATTGCGCTCGACAATCTGGACGCCGTGATTGCGCTCATCCGTAGCTCAGCCGATCCGAGAGTCGCCAAAGAAGGCTTGATGACGAACTTCAGTCTGAGCGAGATCCAGGCGCAGGCGATCTTGGACTTGCGCCTGCAGCGCTTGACCGGCTTGGAGCGCGGCAAGATCATGGACGAGCACCGCGAGACGCTTGAACTGATCGCTAAACTGCGCGCGATTCTCGCTAACGAAAAAGAAATTTACAAAATCATCATCGAGGAATTGCGGGAGATCAAGAAAAAATACGGCGATGAGCGGCGTACGCAGATTGTCGACCGGACCGAAGATATCTCCATCGAGGACATGATCGTCGATGAAGACATGGCGGTGACGATCTCCCACGATGGCTACATCAAACGAAATCCCGTCAGCCTGTACCGGGCACAGCGGCGCGGTGGCAAGGGCAAGATCGGCACGACGACCAAAGAGGAAGACTTTGTCGAATATCTCTTCATCGCGTCGATGCATTCCTATATTCTGTTTTTCACCACCATCGGTAAAGTGTATTGGATCAAAGTCCATGAGCTTCCCCAAGCGAGCCGCGCTGCGCGGGGAAAACCGATCGTCAATCTGCTCAAACTTCAACCCGGCGAAAAAGTTTCCGCGTTTCTGTCCGTGCGCGAGTTCCAGGAAGGCCGCCATATCGTGTTTGCCACCAAAAACGGTTTGGTGAAAAAAACCGAGCTCATGGCCTACGCTAACCCGCGGGCAAGCGGTATCCGTGCCATCGGACTCGAAGACGGCGATGAGGTTATTGGCGTCCGCCTGACCGACGGTCAGCAGGAACTCATTCTCTCGACCGCGGACGGCCAATCGATCCGTTTCAAAGAAGAGCAGGTTCGCCCGACCGGGCGCGGTACCTTCGGCGTCGTTGGTATGAAGCTCGACCAAGATGACAAAGTCGTCAGTATGGAAATACTCACTCTCGGATTTGACATTCTCACGGTCTCCGAAGGCGGCTACGGCAAGCGCACCGAAATGGCCGAGTACCGGCTGCAATCGCGCGGCGGCAAAGGCATCATCACCATGAAGACCACTGACAAGACCGGCCGAGTCATCGGCGTGCAGCAGGTCACAGAAGAGGATCAGCTCATGCTGATCTCCAACAAGGGCAAGATCATTCGCCTGCGCATCAAAGACATCCGCATTATCGGCCGCAACACCCAGGGGGTCCGTTTGATCGAGCTCGAAGAAGGCGAGCGGGTGGTCTCGCTGGCGCGCTTGGCAGAAAAAGAAGAAGACGAGGAGCCGGAACAAGAGAACGAAGAGTAGTTGCGTCCTGCCTTCAACGAAAAATCTCGCGTCGCGAACTCTGCAATCTTCGATGTTTCTTCCGGGCTAATGGTCATGTCAAGCGGAATCGGAGTCATTGGCGCCGGCGGTTGGGGAACCGCCCTGGCAAAGGTGCTCGCCGACAAAGGCGAACAGGTTCACCTATGGTGCCATGGTGAGGAGAGCTACCGGGAAATCACCGAGAAAAGGGAGAACCGACCTTATCTTAGCGGCGTTTCACTTCCGATAAGTATCCAGCCGACGAGGTCGTTGGACGAGGCGATTGAGCAAAAGGATTTGGTGATTTGCGCGTTACCGTCGCACGTCGTGCGGCAGGTTTTCTTGCAAGCCATCGCCAGGTTTGGAGCGGCCACCATCCTCCTCTGCGGCACCAAGGGGCTAGAGGAAGAGACCGCGAAAACCATGGGGGAGCTCTTCATCGATCTTTTCGGTGCCGAGCGAAAGAAACGCCATGCTTTTCTCTCCGGCCCGACGTTCGCGATTGAAGTCGCTAGGCAGCTGCCGGCGGCGATCACCGTGGCGGCCTACGACGATGGAGTGGCGCGCTCAGTTCAGCAAATTCTCAGCACGCGCAATCTGCGCGTGTATACTTCATCCGACGTTGTCGGCGTGCAGATCGGGGGTGTGGTCAAAAACGTCATCGCCATTGCCGCCGGTATCAGCGACGGTTTGAAACTCGGGCAAAATGCTCGTGCCGCGCTGATGACCCGCGGTCTAGCTGAGATGACCCGCTTGGCGGTACGCATGGGAGCCGATCCGCGGACGCTTGCGGGCTTGCCTGGATTAGGTGATCTGATCCTGACCTGCGCCGGTGATCTGAGCCGCAATCGAGCCGTCGGACTGCGAATTGCGGAGGGCAAAAGCCTGCAAGAAATTACCGGTTCAACCCGGATGATTGCCGAAGGTGTGCGCAATACCCGTTCACTGCGCTTGCTGGCGGAACGGTTGGCCGTGGAAATGCCGATCGTGGAGCAGATGTACGAGGTCCTGTATGCCGGTAAAATGCCGGCTAAAGCTGTCCAAGATTTAATGGATCGGTCTTTGAAGGCCGAGGCCGGGTAAAATTGACAACATCCTATCCGTGTGATTGATATAAACACTTGGCCGTTTAAGCGGCCCAAGGAGTAAGATTTTTATGAAACGAACCTATCAACCGAGCAACGTGCGAAGAAAACGCACCCATGGTTTTCTCACCCGCATGGAAACACCAGGCGGGCGCAAGGTGCTCAAACGGCGCCGCGCCAAAGGACGGAAGCGATTGACGGTCAGCGTGCCGCCCAAGCGCGCGCGGAGCTAGCTCAAGCAAAGGAATGACGCTAAAAGGCACGCAGCGGTTGCCGAAAACGGCGCGCCTGCTGAAAAGGGCGGAATTCTTAAAACTGTCGCGCACCGGCGCAAAGCTTCAGTCGGCGAGTTTCATCATTATCAGCAGCGCAAACGACCGATCTAAGTCTCGGTTGGGAATCACTGTCAGCAGCAAAGTGGGCAATTCAGTGATTCGCAATCGGATCAAGCGACAAGTCCGAGAGTTTTTTCGCCGTCGCCGCGCCGCGCTGCGATCCGGGATGGATATTCTCGTCATCGCCCGAAAGAGCGCCGCCGGCTTGGCCGGCGCAAGCATGGCAAACGAACTCGGACGAGCATTTAGTCATCAATCGCTGCGCCGCGATTCGTGATCGCCATGATGCGCGCGATCTTGCTTTTGTTGCTATCCGCTTACCGTAGTGCAGTGTCGCCCTTCTTGCCGCGCGCGTGTCGTTTCTACCCAAGTTGTTCGCTGTATACGGAACAGGCTATTCGAAAATACGGAATCCTTAAGGGAGTCGCCTTTGGTGTCGGCCGAATCGGCCGCTGTCATCCCTGGCACCCCGGCGGATATGACCCAATAAAGTAAATTTTCATTCCATGGATAAACGCGCAATTTTAGGGATCGCGCTGTCGATTCTCGTGCTCGTGATTTACCAGGAACTGGTTTCACGATTTTACCCGGCACCCGTGACGAGTCCGCCAGCCCCCGTTGAAAAAAACAACGAAGCGCAATCGCCTGAGGCTAGCGCCGCAAAAGAACCGCCCTCCCCGGTCGCAGTCGCTCAAGCTGGGCCCTCGGAAGTTCTCCCGGGCCAGCCACCGCGAGACATCAAAGTCGAGACCGAAAACTACAGTGCGGTTTTCACAACGCAAGGCGCCCGGCTGAAGAGTTTCAAGTTCAAAAAATATCGCACGTCCGCGGACGAAAACAGTCCGCCCTTTGAAATCGTCCAGACTGCTCCGGGAGTGCCGTTGCCTTTGGGAATTCGCTGGCAGACGCCGGAGGCGTTCGAGGATGGCGGATTGGTCTATTCAGCGCAGGGCAGTGATCTGAACCTGAGAGGGGAAGCCAAGGCGACCTTGACTTTCCAAGGCGAGAACGCGCAGGGCGTGCTGATTACCAAATCGTTCACGTTCGCAGGCGCGACATATGCCATCCAATTCGATGTTGCCGTGAAGGCGCCTAGCGGTGCCGGGCCGGCGCCGGAGATATTGCTAACAGATAGAGCCGATCATTCCGCGCCCAATCATGACGCTCCTTTCGAGGGCTTGATTGCTATGGTCGACAACAAAATCAAACGTGAACACCCGGCGGAAGCGGCGAAAGGGCATGAATTTACCGGGGACGTGTCTTGGGCGGGATTTGGTCACACTTATTTTTTATTTGCCTTGCTGCCCGAAAACGGCGCGCAGCATAAACTGTCTGTGCGTCAGGAGGGTGCCGCGCTGATCGGCGCGATCGGCGGTCAAGCCGCAAGCGAGCGCTACACGCTTTTTGTCGGACCGAAAGAGATCGATACCTTAAAGTCGGTCGGTAAAGGTATCGAGCGCTCCATCGATTTCGGCATTTTCTGGTTTATCTCGATCCCTTTGCTGTACATCCTGCATTTCTTCCATCGCTTCACCGCGAGCTACGGCTTCGACATCATCATCCTGACGGTGCTCATCAAACTGCTGATGGCGCCGTTGACCCACAAGAGTTATGTCTCGATGAAACGAATGCAGAAGCTGCAGCCTCAGATGGAACGTCTGAAGGAGCGCTACAGTGAAGACAAGGAAAAGCTCAACAAGGAAATCATGGAGCTCTACCGGCGCAACGGCGTCAATCCACTCGGCGGCTGCTTGCCGATGGTGCTGCAGCTTCCGGTGTTCTACGGTCTATACAATTGTCTGGGCACGCCCATTGAGCTTCGCCATGCGCCGTTTATGTGGATAAAAGACCTTTCGCGGCCCGATTGGCAGTCGCTGCCTTTTTCAGTCCCGAGTTGGTGGCCGTCCGCTTTGCCAGCGGGGATCCCAGTGCTGACGATTCTCATGGGGGCAAGCATGTTTTTGCAGCAATGGATGACGCCGACGGCCGGGGATCCGAATCAAAGAAAAATGATGATGTTGATGCCCTTGATGTTTACCTTCATGTTCGTGTCGTTTCCCGCGGGATTGACCGTTTACTGGCTGGTTAACAATCTCCTGACCATCGCGCAGCAGTACTGGATCAACCGGCACGAACATTAGCCTCGTTGGGGAAAGGCTTGATTTATGGATTTCGTGGAAACCGAAGGCGATACCATAGATGCAGCGATCGAAAGTGCCCTGAAGTTGCTCGGCGTCGCGCGCGAAAAAATTAATATCGAGATTGTGTCCGAGGGCCGAAAAGGCATTTTGGGATTCGGCTCGCAAAAAGCCAAGATTCGCGCCGAGCTGAGAAAGTCGGCTATTGCTCCAATCATCGCGGAGACACAACCGTTAACCGCGGAAGCCGAGGAGTTCTCTTTAACACTTGAAGACTCAGAGATTATTGACAAAGCTAAGGCGACCCTGGAAAAAATTTTGGACTTGATGGGCTTCGAAGCGACGGTCCAGCAGAAATCTTCGGCGAAAGGGGACGAAATTATCCTCGATGTACATGCTAGTAACAGCGGCGTGTTAATCGGTCGGAAGGGTCAGACTCTCGAAGCATTGCAATACCTCGTAACCCGCATTGCCGGCGAGCGTCACGGTGGTGAAGGGCCGCACATCGTCGTTGACATCGAAAATTATCGCGAGCGCCGGCGGAGATCGCTAGAGGACATGGCTTTGCGACTGGGGGAAAAAGCCAAGCGTCAAAGAAAGACGGTTACTGTGGACGCGCTCAGCGCCGCCGATCGACGCATCGTTCACGCGGCGCTGCAAGACGATCCGTGGCTTTCGACCAAAAGCCTCGGCCAGGGCTCGTATCGGCGGCTTCTGATCATTCCCGAAGGTGACCGCAGGAAAAAAGAGGAGACGCCGCCAGAGAAACAGCAGGGCTCAAGAGCGCCTGCCAAGGGGGGCAAGAGTGGCACCACCTCAGCGCCCGCCGAAGTCGATGACGAGGTCTAGCCGGCCTGCGAGTCACTGCTCTTCATTGACCAGCTTTCGCCCGTTCTCTATAGTGAACCCGTGATTAAGCGCCGCCAAACCCGACAAATTCAGCTGGGCAAGGTCAAGATCGGCGG
>Ga0075290_1000023_pt1 | contig 11501 bp, 8 predicted proteins | sample SF_Rice_20C_80N__2_FD_69765 | JGI IMG/M metagenome (GOLD analysis project Ga0075290, IMG submission 69765) | Rice paddy soil microbial communities from Twitchell Island, California, USA - SF_Rice_20C_80N_201 | ecosystem: Environmental > Terrestrial > Soil > Paddy field/soil | place: USA...
CCGCCGCTCACCGATCCGGTCGTGGTCGGCACCTCCTTCGGTCTCGACAGCGGACAGGTGAGTCCGGTCATCGAGACCAAGCAGGGGCTCTACGTCCTCAAGGTGCTCGAGCACGTCAAGGCCGACTCGGCTCAGTTCGTGAAGGACATCGATCAGTTCCGCCCGCAGATGCTGCAGCTCGCGCGGCAGGACCGGGTCCGGAACTATCTGGCCGCGCTTCGTGACGGGGCCAAGATCGTGGACAACCGGAAGAAGGTGCTGCAGTCCACTCAGGAGCAACAGGCGCCAACGACCTGACGACGGCGCCGCTCGCAAGACAAAGGGGGGCATGACCCGGGTCATGCCCCCCTCGTCGTACCCCCTACCGGGTTACTGCGACAGGCGCTTGGGCTCTCCCGATCCCTGGTTCTGCTGCGGTGGAGCGTCCATGGGACGAGGCGGCACATTGCGCTGCTGCTCGTCGGGCCCCATGATGGCATCCTGGGTATCGGAAATGCTCCGCTTGAACTCCCGGATGCCTTTCCCGATCGATGAGCCGACCTCCGGCAGCCGCTTGGCGCCGAAGAGCAGCAGCACCACCACCAGAATGAGGAGAATTTCGCCGAAGCCGAGATTTCCGAACACGGGGCCTCCTAGAACAGCGACCGCGCGATGATGTACGCCAGCAGGACCCCGATCAGACTCAGCAAGGAGATGTGAACCCCGACGGGCCCCAGCGTGAAGTTTACCACCAGGAGGTCCATCGAGACAGGTCCGAAGACCGACGTAGCCGTCGTGGTGAAGAACTCCTTGGCGGCGCTTTCCGGGAGCCATCGCTTGAGAAAGGCGCTCAGGAAGCCGCCGGCCAGGAACCCGGCGACGAGCACACCCAGGTAGAAACGGGGGCGGTGCGGTCCCGTCGCCATCAGCGTCTGCGATCCACCACGTAGGTGATGCTGGCCCGGAGCGCGTCGCGGGCCGCCGAGGGCATCAGGGCGTCGAGCTCGGCATCGGCCTGCTGAGCCAGGCGCAGCGCCCGCCTCCTCGCGTAGTCGAAGCCGCCCGCCTCCCGCACCGACTCGATCACCTCGCCGATCTGGGCGTCCGTCGGCTCAGCCGAATTCATGAGCCGGTTGACCGTGCGCCGGTCTCCATCGCTCATCCTTGGGAGGGCGGCGATGAGCGGGAGCGTCACCTTGTGCTCGCGCAGGTCGGAGCCGGTGGGCTTGCCGGTGACGCTCGGATCGCCCATGTAGTCCAGCAGGTCGTCCACGATCTGGAACGCCATCCCCAGTGCTTCGCCGAACCGGCGCAGCGCGGCGCGCTCGGCCGGCGCCGCCAGCAGCGCGCCCACCTCGCACGTGCCCGACAGGAGCGACGCGGTCTTGGCCTGGATCAGGAGATCGTACTCCTCCTCGGTGAACTCCAGCGGATCGTGCGCCAGGAGCTGGCGCATCTCGCCCACGGTCATCTCGTTGGTGACGCGGCCGAGCACCCGGAGCGGCTCGAGGTCGTCGAGCCGCACGAGCTCGATCACGGCCCGGGAGTAGAGATAGTCCCCCATGATCACGGAGACCTGATGGCTGAACAGGGAATTGACGGTGGGCATGCCCCGGCGCAGCACCGAATGGTCCACCGAGTCGTCGTGCACGAGCGTGGCGAGGTGGATCAGCTCCACCACCGCCGCGAGGGTGGTCGTGCGGGGATCGAGCGCGCCCGTCGCCTCGTCGGCCAGCAGCAGCAGCGTCGGTCGGAACATCTTGCCCTGCATCTGGAACAGGTGCGAGTTGACCTTGGCGATGAGTCCGAAGTCCGCCTCGACGATACGCCGGAGCTCGTGCGGCACCCGCTCGAGCCGGGCCCGCAACGGTCGCTGCAGATCGGCCAGGGTGACCGGCGCGGTCCGCGAGGTCATTCGCGGCGGCTCGCCGAGAGCCGCTGGACCCGCTCTCCCAGATCCATGAACTGGATGTCCACCGCCATGGCGCGCTCGTACGCCACGATGGCGTCGGCATCCTTGCCCTGGGCCTCGGAGGCGCGTCCGAGCCAGTAGAGCAGGCCGATCTTGGCCTCGTCGCCTTCGTGCACGCTCTCGACGGCCCGGCGCAGCACGGCCTCGGAAACGGTGAACTGACCCTTGTCGAAGAAGGCGATGCCGAGCGCCTCCGACGTGCGGAGGCGCCCTTCGGGCGCCCGGAGGGCCTTCTGGAATTCGGCGATCGCCTCATCCAGCAGACCCATCTCCTTGAAGGCGACGCCCAGGTCATAATGGGCCTCGTAGTCGTCGCTCTCGAGGTTCTGGTCGATGCCGCGCTTGAACTGCTCGAGAATCTCGTGGAACTCGCGCTGCTCGTCCTCGTCCTGCGGCTCGCGCCGGTCGATCCGCATTCTCGTGTCGCGCGGACCCTCCTCCTCCAGAATCATGGAGCCGAGATCCATGAAATCCCCGCCCGCCGCGGCCTGGGACCGGGTGGGCGGCTTCTCGGCGGCCGGCGGAGCCGCAGACGACGGCGCGGGAGGCGGCGCTGCCTCGGCGGCGGGAGGCGCCCCCGCGGGGCGGGCCGGCGACGAGATCGGGCGCGGCGGCGCGGCCGCGTCGGCATCCACCGCGAATGCCGCCAGCGCGAGCGCGGCGTGCGGGTTGCCCGGATCGTGCTCCTGCACCCGGCGGAAGACCGCGATCGCCTTGTCCACGGCGCCCGCGCGGGCCAGTGCGTCGCCGAGCTCGAGGTAGGCTTCGAGCAGCGGACCGCGGTCACCCATGCGGAAGGCCAGCTCCACCCGCTTCTGGTGATGGCGAATGCCGTCGGGATCCACCGTCACCAGCCGGCTGGCGACTTCCGAGGCGGCGAACCAGTTCTCGACCCGCTCGTAGCCCATCAGCGCGAGATCGAGCTCCTCGATCCCCCGCATGACGTCGTCCTGGCTGATCAGATGCTCGGCGAGCTTGCGGTGGAGGTCGGGATTCTCGGGGTCGTCCGCCACGCTGTTCTCGAGCTCGATCAGATCGGCGGACGGCGACATCTCGATGAGGGGCAGTCCTTCGGTGGCCTCGGGAGGGGCGACCTCGATGTCCGCGAGCGACGCGTCGAGATCGTCGGTCGCCTCGATGGAAATCTCCTCGACGGAAATGTCGTCCAGCTCCACCGTCTCTCCGCCGATGCCCTCCAGCTCCAGCACCGGAATTTCCTCCTCGGCGGCGGCGGAGAAGTCGACCTCGCTCGTCTGCTCGAGGCCGTCCATCGCCACCGGCGGCAGCTCGTCGATCTCGTCGATGGGCTGCACCAGCTCCTCGAGCGGCTCGACCAGGTCCGGATGCGCGGGCACGTGGAAGTCGGCGTGCCGGTCGGCGTGTCCGGATGCCAGATCGGCGCCCGTATCGAGGAAGATGAGATCACCCCGCCGGCCCGGCGGCGGCTCGACGTCGGGCCGCTCCCGCTCCTCGGTCTCCGATGGCCGTTCGGGAAGGGGCCGGACCATGCCCCCGCGCGCCTCGATGTCACCCGCGAGCTTGCGAAGCTGCTCCTGGGCCTCGTCTTCCCGCGACGATGCGCGGAGCAGCTCCACCAGCATCAGGCGGATCTCCTGGCTCCCCGAGAACTGGTCGGCGAACTCCTTGACCGACTGGAATGCCGGATCGAGTTGCCCCAGGGCGTTCATCCGCTCGAGGAACTCGATCAGGTTGCGCTTGGCCTCGATGACCACGTTCTTGCGCGCATGCAGCTGGGCCAGCTTGAGGTACGTCTGCGTGCGCCCGGGATTGACGCGGAGGATCTTGCCGCACAGCGCGATGGCGTTGTTGAAGAACCCCTGGTCGGCATAGAGGTCGACCGCGCGCTCGTAGGAGCGCACCGCCGCCGGGGTGTCGTTGATCTTGAGGTAGAGGTCGCCGACGCGATTGTACAGCGAAAGGTCGGGGCTCGATTCCGCGCCCGATTCGATCTGCTGGATGGCTTTGAGATAGACGTCTATCGCCTTCCGCCAATCCTCCTTTTGCTCGAACTTCCGGGCCGAGTCTTTCAGCTTTTCCAGATTCATGCGGCTCGGGCGGATTGGGGGAACGAGCGGAAAGGACGGGAATCAGCGAAACATAGGTAGCAGAAGATGCAGGCGGAAGAGGCCGCGCAACCCCTTTCGAGTCAGGCTCATGCGCTTACGCCGGGTCCAGCTCTCCGGCGGCCACCGCGCGGGACAGACGGTCGAGATCCTGGGCCGGCGGACGATCGGACTCGAGCGGGGGAACCGCCGGACCGAGACCGCGAAGCCGGCGGTAAAGCGCGCCGACACCCGTGCCCGGCTGGAGCGGTTTCAGAAACTCGAGGCCCTGGGCCGCGCACAGCAGCTCGGCCCCGACCACCCGCTGCGCGTTGAGAAGAATCCGCTGGGCCTTCCAGGCGGCTGCCATTCCCATCGGCACGAAGTCCTCCTGGTTGGCGTCGGTGGGGATCGACCCGATGCTCGCCGGCATGGCGAGGGCGCGAGATTCCGCCACGAGCGACGCCGCGGTGATCTGGACCATCATGTAGCCGGAGGAGAGACCGGGATCGGCGGTGAGAAACGCCGGAAGGCCCTGCGACAGGTCGGGGTTGACCAGGCGTTCGACGCGCCGCTCGGCAATGGCCTGGAGCGTCGTCAGCGTCATCGCGAGCAGGTCGAGCGCCTGCGCCACCGGCTGGCCGTGGAAATTCCCGCCCGAGATCACCTCTCCATCGTCGAAGACCAGGGGATTGTCGGTCGACGCGTTCAGCTCGATCTCCACCGTCTCCTCCGCGAACCGGATCGCGTCACGGACCGCGCCGAGCACCTGCGGGGCGCACCGGAGACTGTAGGCATCCTGGACCCGGGGATCTCCCTCCCGGTGCGATTCCCGGATCTCGCTGTTGGCCAGCAGGGCCCGCATGAGATCGGCGGACTCGATCTGTCCCCGATGGGGCCGCGCGGCATGAATTCTCGGATCGAGCGGCGCCGGCGTGCCGCGCAGGGCCTCGAGGCTCATCGCCGCCGCGCCGACCGCAGTCCGCCAGAGCACCTTCGCGTCGTGCACCAGGAGCGCGAGAATGGCGGTCTGGGCCTGGGTGCCGTTGATGAAGGACAGGCCCTCCTTGGGCGCCAGACGAAACGGCGCCAGGCCGGCGGCCTCGAGCGCCCGAGCCGCGGGCGCGCTCCGGTCTTGCTCGAGCACCTGACCCTCTCCCATGAGCGCCAGCGCGATGTGGCTCAGCGGGGCGAGATCGCCGCTGGCCCCGACACTTCCCTGCTCCGGTACCCATGGAACCACGCCCGCGTTGAGCATCGCCACGAGTGCATCCACCAGCTCCGGACGCACACCGCTGGTGGGCCGCAGGAGCACGTTCGCACGGAGGACCATGACCGCCCGCACCACCTCGGCCGAGAGCGGCGCGCCCACGCCCGCCGCATGGCTGCGGATGAGATTGACCTGAAGCTGGTCGAGCTGATCGGGGGGAATGCGCACGTTGGCGAGCTTGCCGAAGCCGGTATTGATACCGTACATCGTCCGCCCGGTGCCGACGGCCGATTCGACAAGGCGCCGGCTCCGAAGCAACGCCTGCCTCGACCCGGCATCGAGAGTCACGCGGACGCCGGGGGTCCGGGCCAGGCGCACGACCTCGGCGACCGTAAGCGAGCGGCCGTCGAGAAGGAGATCGGGTTCGGGCATGGGGGAAAAGTAAGGAGTCACGAGTCGCGAGTCACGAGTCGCGGGCTGCTCCCGGGGCACCCGACCTTCAAACTCCTGACTCGTAACTCGCGACTCGTGACCCGCGACTCGTGACCCGTGACCCGCGACTTCTATTTCCTCCCCACCTTGAGCTCCGGATTTCCCGGATCGGTCTGGAAAGCCCAATCGAGAATCAGGAAAGTCTGCCCCACGTGGGTCACGCGAACGGCACCGTACCGCGGGTGTCCGTCCGCCGCGCTCATCTCGAACACGTATCCGAACCCCGGCACCGCCTGAATCGGCGTGGTCCGATACTGCTGGTCCGGCGCAAAGTCGACGCTCGTGAGATCTTCCACCGGATTGGTGTCATCCCAGTATTCCACGCCGGTGCCGGCGCGGATCGGCGTCAGGAAGAGGTCATTCGAGGCGTCGCGGTCCACCGCGAAGTCAATCGCCGGTGACGAGCCGTCGCGCACCAGCCCCAGCTCGCCGTCCTGCACCGCCCCGTCGCCGTTCAGATCGTCCCAGAATCGGAACCCGCTGCCGGCGTTCTGCGTCTGGCGAGCGAAGATGGCCACGTTGCGGGCATCGGGCCGGGGGGTGTCCCCCCGCAGGGGCGAGCGATCGCTCTCGAATCCGTCCACGCTCACCGCGGTAACCGTGTAGCAGCGCGGAACGCCGTTGGTCAGCGCACCGACCACGAATTCCGGCGCGACCGTCGTCCCCTCGAGCCGGAACGAATCGCCGCACACCGGCGGATCGGCGTCGATGTTGTAGCTCGTGCTGTAAATCCGATAGTTCTGGAAGTTGCCGGGGTCGGACAGAAAGGCGTTGTCGGACCAGGTGAGCGCGATGGCTCCGTCGAGCGAGACGCTGGTGAGCGTCGTGGGGGTCTCCGGGGTCGTCCCCGGTCCCGAGCCGTTGTCGTCCGAGCACGCCGCCGCGGCCAGCAGGGCCACTGGAATCCACCACCCACGCATACGAGCATTCTCCGAAGAGGGTCGCCTGCCGAGGAGCAGAGGCTGTGCCACGAGGTGCTGTCCATGTAAGTAGTTATAATTCAATAGCTTACAGGAGAACATTCGCATGGTGCGTCCCGGCAGGGTGACAACTAGTTCTCGAATGTCGTCTGATCGTAGTCGAATTTGAGTTCGGGCAGATCAGTGAGATAAATCGAGAAGTAGAACGCGAAGTTACCGTTCGGATTTCTCACGAAGTTGAACCCCGCCCGCCACTCGTGGAGGTCGCGCTCGAGCCGAACCACCTGGGACTCGAAGCGGCCGTCCGTGATGTTGTACTGCGACGACCATGAGAGCGACCAGAACGCCGTGGGCGAGAAGTTGGTGCTGAAGCCGAGGCTCTGCCGGTCGCCGGGCAGGGATGTGGTCACTCCGACCGGAGGCCGCGTCCTCGAAAGGCTATAGTTGAAGTTGGCCGAAAATGTTTGGCCCCCCCGCCCGAGCGGAGCCTGTGTCGTGCTGAAGAACGACCCCGGCCGCGTTCGACGCCCCGATTGCGCGATGTAGGAGTTCGGCACTTCCTCCTTCTTGGCCGGGCCCTTCCCGCCAAGTCCGAAAATCGATCCGATGGCGCGGAAGGTGTTTCCCGAGACTGCGAAGCTGGCGCTCACGTTCGACAGGAAGGGATCGAACTTGGCGGTGTCGCTCCCCACCGTTCCCTGAAACAGGTCGTGGGTGAGCGAGACGTTGAAGCCGGGGAGCAGATCGCTCAGCAGCGAATTGGTGATCGACTGCGTGGTCCAGCCCGTGCGGCCCGGCTTCTTGGCCTGCTCGAAGTCGTAGCCGATCGGGCTCGTGCTGATGCTGAGCAGCCGGAGTTTCGTGTCGTTCGCCGATGCCGTGTCACCCGGCGGCGGCTTGCGCTTCCCCTCGAACACCTGCGAAAGCGACAGACTGACCGATTGCGTCGCGTCGCTCCGGAGAACGATCGGCTGGCCCGGCTCGGCCACGGCCCGCGCGTAATCGAGCGGGATCGTGGCGGCGGGTTGGTAGTTCCACGTGATGACGGGCGAGACGCTGTGCCGGATCCGGGCCAGGGGTCCGACGCCTGGGAAGAAGCCGAAGAAGGTCGGCGAGGCGGTCACCCCGAAGCGGAAGCGCTTTCCCTGCCGAATGAAACTGCCATTGGTATTGCGGTTCCTGACCGCGAACGGACCGCTCGTCGTGTTCGCGATGCCGACCACGGGCTGGAACTTCCACGAGCCGCGGAAGAGCACCGGCAGGTTGATGCCGGTGTCCCAATCGATGGTGCTCTGAAAGCTGCCGTTCACGATCTGGCTCACCGACAGGGAATCGTTCGGGTCCGGCGTCGCGTCGTTCGGGACCCGGAACCCGACGGAGTCTGGCGCCGTGCCGGTCTGGTCGGTCACCTGCACCGAGTTGGCCCAGTTGAACGACCCGAACCGGATCGGGGTGTCGAAGCTGAACGCGGTCACCCGCGTATCGGCCGTCCGCGCGACGGTGTCGATGAGGCCGCCAGGCAGAACCCGGGTGAAGACCGGCAGCGGATCGTTCGACGTGGTGTTATTGGTGAGACTGAGTCCCGGCGACCACGTGACGTCCGAGCCGAGCGCGATCGGCACGGGAGAGACGGTGAGCGCCGGCAGGAGCTGCTGTACGCTGCCATCGCTGATGTTCTGCCGGCGGTTGCCGCCCAGCGTGAGGGTGCCCCAGTTGAAGCGCTTGGAGTAATTGAGCGAGCTGGTGATCTGCTGCGTGTTCTGGAGCGGATCGATGGCGTTCTGCCGCACCACCGCGTTGTTGCTCGCGTAGTTGAGGCTGAAGTTGAGGCTGGTGGAGAGATTGAAGTCCTGCCGGTGGTCCCAGCGGAGCGTGAACGCCGAGGAGCCCCCGATCTCACGCTGCTCGTTGAGGCTGGCCGACCCCGTCACGAACCGGTTGAGCCACCGGTACTGGCCCGCGACGCCGTACTGAACGTACCGGTTGGCAAACCAGTCGAGTCTCGCCGTCAAATCCATGTACTCGTTCGGCGCCCAGTAGTAGCCCACGTTGGTGATCTGCCGGTTGTACCCTCGCGTGGGGCGCACCAGGTCGTTGAGGCCGAACTGGGGAATCAGGATGCCCGACCGGCGCCCGGGGCGCACGTCCTGGAAGATGAACGGCAGCCAGAGGATGGGGACGTCGCGCACGTAGAGTACGACCGGGCGGGCCACCAGCACGTTGCGGGAGATCCATTTCACTTCGCCGGCGGAAAAGTGATAGTGGGGGGTCGGGAGGTCGCAGCTGGTGATCTCGGCGGATCCGGCGTAGATGCGGCTCGAGCTGGAGTCCTGCGCCACGTTGCCCCGGAGAAACCAGACGGTGGACGCCTCGGTGAAGTTGGTGAGCGCGTCGGTCACGATGCCCCGGCGCCGGCAGGTATCGTAGCGGATGCCCTCGCCGACCAGCACCTGATCCTTGTCGAACAGACGCGGCTGGCCCCGGGCGTCGAGCATGCAGCCGTTGCGCTGGTAGGTGATGGTATCGGCCTCGAGGAGCGACCCCTGCCGCTCCGTGAGCGCCTGGCCCTGCAGCAGCACCCGCTGGTCCTCCATGTACACCGTCGCCGAGTCCGAGCGGTAGCGCGTCGCCGAGTATCCCGGGCGCTGGAGCAGGTCGTTGATGACCGAGTCCGCCGGCGCGAAGCTCCGGGACGGCGCCGTGGGAAGCCCTAGGCGGCGCGCCGTGGTGGAGTCGAGCGGCTGGCCGGCGCGCGGCGTCCTGGTGGTGTCCCGCAGCGAGTCCGCACGCAATGAATCGGCGCGAAGCTGCGGCACCTGCCGGCGCGATGGCACCTGGGCCTGGGCCGCCGTCGCCCCGGGTCCCACGCCCCAGGCCAGCGCCAGCACGACTCCCGCCGCGATCGCCGCTCGCTTCCGGCGCCGGTGCACCAGCACCGCACCCGCCACTCCTACCTCGTACAGCACCAGCAGCGGAAGCGTCATCATGACCATGGACACCAGGTCGGTGCCCGGGGAGAGGATCGCGCCGGCCCCGAACGCCACCACGACCGCATAGCGCCGAAAGCGATTGAGCTCCGGCGGCCCCACGACGCCGAGCCAGGCGAGGAGCACGATGATCAGGGGAAGCTCGAACGAAAGCCCGAGCGCCAGCGTCACCTGGAGGACGAACCCGAAGTAGGCATCGTACGTGATGAACGGCTGGATCGCCTCGGTCTGAAAGCTGAACAGGACCCGGAGCGCCTGCGGGACCACGAAGATGTAGGCGAGGATGGCACCGGTGGCGAAGAGCCCGAGCCCGATGAAGAGCGCCGGCACCAGCGCTTTTTTCTCGCGCTCGTAGAGCGCCGGCGCGAGGAACGCCCAGAGCTGCCAGAGGATGACGGGAGACGCGAGCACCAGCCCGACGAGGAAGCCCAGCTTGAAGACGATCATCACCGGATCCGTGGGGCTGGTGACCACGAGCTTGCCGCCGGTGAGATACGGAGCGATGGGCTGCTTGAGGATGTTGACGAGCTGAAAGCGCTGGACCGCCCAGAGCCCGAGGGCACAGCCCACCACCACCGCCCCGAGCGACCGGAAGATGCGGAATCGCAGTTCCTCGAGGTGATCGAGGAAAGGCATTTCCCCGGCGGGACCGGTCATTGGAGCGGTCGCGCCCGGGCTTAGCGCCCGAGCGCCTTCAGTCGATCACGGGCGAGAGCCGCTTCGTCCGATTGGGGATACTTCTGGACCACCCGCTGGTACGCCTCCCTGGCCTTCGCGGTATCCTTCCGGCGCTCGGCCAGGAGACCCAGGTTGTACAGCGCCGACGACACCCGAGGCGAGGAGGGATAGCTGTCCACCACCTGCGTGTAGTAGGCCGCCGCCGAATCGGGATTCTCGCTGGCGTAGCTCTGCCCGATGAAATAGACCGCGTCTGCCGCGTGCTGGCTGGTGGGATAGTTCTTGAGCATTTCCCGCAGCCCGAGCCGGGCGGTGCTGTTGCTCCCGCGCCGGAGCTGGGTCAGCGACGCCTCGTACATCTGGTCGGCGGAGGCGTTCGGGGCACCCTGCGGCTGGGCGGTGTCGCCTGGGGTGGTGGGCGCGTTGATCTGTGCGCCGCGCGCCTCGAGCTGGGTGTGGAGCTCGCTCAGCCGCTGCTGGCTCTGGCCGGTCAGCTCCTGCAATTGCACGAGCTGCTGCTGGATGTTGTAGAGGTCGGTCCCCAAGTCGCCCTTGAGCTGGGTGAGCGCCTTCCGGGTTCCGCTCAGCGAGTCCATGATGCTCTGCTGCAGCCTGATGACGTCCGCGAGCTGGGCCGCCCGGGTGGAGTCGCGGCGCGCGCTCTCCGCCCGGAGCAGCGAGACCTCGCCCTGCACCATCTGCACGTCGCCCTTGGTCGCGCAGCCGGCGAGGGGCAAGACCAGCGCCACGCCGAGGAGGAGTCCGCCGAGCGGCGTCGGCGCGCGCGCGCCGCCCGGGTGCCGGACCATTCGGCTCACTGCGGCGCGACGAGGTTTTCGCCGCCGGCGGTCACCTGGAACTCGTCGCGACGGTTCTGGGCATAGGCGGCTTCGTCGTGGCCGGGGTTGAGCGGCCGCTCCTCGCCGTACGACACCACGTCCATCCGCCCCCCGTCGATCCCCTTGTTCATGAGATAGCGCTTGGCCGCGCCGGCGCGCCGGTTGCCGAGCGCCAGGTTGTACTCGTCCGAGCCGCGCTCATCGGCGTGGCCGCTGATGGTGAGCCGCACGTTCGGGTTGGCCTGGAGGACGGCGGCTTTGCGGTCGAGCGTGGCCTCGTCGGCGGAGCGCACCAGCGCCTGGTCGTAGTCGAAGTTGATCATCGCCATCAGATCGGCGTTGAGCGCCTTGATCCGGTCGG
>Ga0075290_1000025_pt1 | contig 10959 bp, 14 predicted proteins | sample SF_Rice_20C_80N__2_FD_69765 | JGI IMG/M metagenome (GOLD analysis project Ga0075290, IMG submission 69765) | Rice paddy soil microbial communities from Twitchell Island, California, USA - SF_Rice_20C_80N_201 | ecosystem: Environmental > Terrestrial > Soil > Paddy field/soil | place: USA...
TGCCGCTCGCCAGTACGTTTTGGTCGCCGCGCTTTGGCATGCTTAAAGATCGTTTCGGCGTGGCTTGGATGATCACCGTTGTGCCGTGAGAAACCGCAACTCCACGAAGGTGAGACCATGCAAAAGATCACGCCATTCCTCTGGTTTGACGGTAAAGCCGAAGAAGCGATGAATTTTTATGTCTCCATTTTTAAGAGTTCAAAGATCGCAAATGTTGTTCGCTATGGAGAAGCGGGGCCGGGACCCAAGGGAACAGTCATTACCGCGACGTTTCAACTCGAAGGACAAGAATTTATCGCTCTCAATGGCGGGCCGCAATTCAAATTTACCGAGGCCGTATCGTTTTGGGTAAGCTGCGAGACGCAGGAGGAAATAGACGACATGTGGGAGAAGCTCTCCGCAGGCGGAGAAAAAGGACGCTGCGGATGGCTTAAAGACAGGTACGGTCTGTCGTGGCAAATCGTTCCTCCCGTTTTAGGTGAAATGTTAGGAGACAAAGATCCGGAGAAATCAAAACGAGTGATGATGGCAATGCTGCAAATGGACAAGATCAACATAAAGACTTTGAAGCAGGCGTATGAGCGCCAATAATCCAGCACAGGTCGAAAATTGCGGTCTCGTCATTTTACTCGCGTTTGACAAGGCGCTGAGCTCGTTTGAAAAGGCCTGAACCGATTTTCCTAGCACGTGAGTTAAGACGTGCATGATGATCGAAATTTGTTCACCAAAGTAACGATGCGGAATCTTCTGGTTCGACCAAGGAATGAAGGCACTAATATGAAATACATGTTGCTGATTTATTTTGACGAACAAGCACCCTTGAGCGAGGCCGAGCGGCAGGAGTGCTATGCGGAATCAACGCAACTGGCTCACGAGATTCACGCGAACGGGCAGTTTCTTGGCGCTAACCCGCTGCATCCTACATCCATGGCCACCACTGTCCGGGTGCGCGACGGCAAAAGGTTGGTGACCGACGGTCCATATGCGGAGACACGGGAGCAACTAGGCGGTTACTTCCTTATCGATGCAAAGAATCTCGACGAGGCGATAGGCATTGCCGTGCGGATTCCCATGGCGCGTAAAGGTACTGTCGAGGTCAGGCCGGTGATCGAGGTTCCGGGGCTGCCAACTTAGCAAGTAAGTGCCGAGTCGCTGATAAGACGTTAGACGCAAACCTTTCGCGCGCTGGTACTGTCGATTGTGCGCTCTTTCGAACGACTATTCGATGTGATGGAGAAATCCCGATGAAATACATGTTATTGGTTCACCACGACGAAGAGGAATTCGCCAAGTTCAGCGAAACCAAGCGCCAGGGGATGCTCGCGGAATCGATCGAGCTCACGCACCAGCTCCACGCGCAGGGGCAATATATCAGCGCATCGCCATTACAGCCGGCGGACTCCGCAGCGATCGTTCGTGTGCGCGACGGCAAACCATTCGTCACCGACGGTCCATTCATCGAGACGCGCGAGCAGCTGGCAGGCTATTTCCTGATCGATGCCAAGGATCTTAATGCCGCGATCGGTCTCGCCAGTCGGGTACCTGGGGCACGCATCGGAACGGTCGAGGTCCGGCCGCTGCGCGAGGTTGCGGGCCTGCCCAACGAGTAGCGTCATATACGGTTAAAATTGATCAAGGTCACACCGCAGCAAAATTCAGAAAGGAGTCAGGTATGAGCGGAGTACGGGTACTGGTTGGTACAAGGAAGGGCGCGTTCCTACTGACGTCGGACGGTAAGCGCGAAAGGTGGGACATCAGCGGTCCCCACTTTGCGGGCTGGGAGCTTTACCATTTGAAGGGATCTCCAGCCGACGCGAAGCGGATTTACGCGTCCCAGTCGAGCGGCTGGTTTGGACAAATCATTCAACGCTCAGATGACGGCGGCAAGACCTGGCAGCAGCCCGGAATACCCCCGGGAGAACCGACCACAACCCCGGACGGCATGCCCAAGGGCGAGAGCAATAAGTTTGTTTACGACACGTCTTCAGAAACCGGCAAACCTCTTACCACACATCAATGGTACGACGGCACGCCGCACCCATGGGAGTTCAAGCGGGTTTGGCATCTCGAGCCGGCTCTGGATGATCCGGACACCGTGTACGCCGGCGTCGAAGACGCCGCTCTGTTCCGCTCTACCGACGGTGGCAAATCGTGGCGCGAGTTGGCCGGCCTGCGCGGCCATGGCTCAGGCGACAAATGGGCGCCGGGCGCCGGAGGTATGTGCCTGCACACGATCCTGCTGGATCCGAGCAATCCTAACCGAATGTTTACTGCGATCTCGTCGGCGGGCGCGTTTCGCACCGACGATGGGGGAAAAACGTGGCAGCCGATCAACCGCGGTCTGCATTCGCTTTACATTCCCAACCCGACGGCCGAGATCGGCCACTGCGTGCACCGCATCGCGATGCACCGCTCGCGTCCGGGCGTTCTGTTCATGCAGAAGCACTGGGATGTCATGCGCACCGATGACGCCGGCGAGTCGTGGCACGAAATCAGCGGCAATCTGCCGACCGACTTCGGCTTTGTGATCGATGTGCACGCGCACGAGCCGGATACCATTTACGTCGTGCCGATCAAGAGCGACTCGGAACATTTTCCGCCGGACGGAAAACTGCGTGTATACCGCAGTCGAGCCGGCGGCAACGAGTGGGAAGCGCTCACGAAGGGCCTGCCGCAAAGCGACTGCTACGTCAATGTGTTGCGCGATGCGATGGCGGTCGACTCCCTCGACAAGTGCGGCGTGTACTTCGGGACGACGGGCGGGCAGGTGTACGCATCCGCCGACGCCGGTGATACTTGGGCGCCCATCGTTCGAGATCTTCCCTCGGTGGTGTCAGTGGAGGTTCAGACGCTGCCATGATTAGAGTCACGCTCCCGCCGCATCTGCGCAAGCTTTCGCACGTCGACGGCGAACTAAAACTGGACGTCGAGGGTCAGGTCACGCAGCGCTCGGTTCTCGACGCGCTCGAGGGCCGTTATCCGATGCTGCGCGGAACGATTCGCGACCATGTCACGCAAAAACGCCGGGCATTCGTTAGGTTCTTCGCCTGCGGCGAGGATCTTTCACACGAATCACCCGACGCGCCCCTGCCTGAGGCTGTCGCGACAGGGTCCGAGCCCTTTGTGATTGTAGGGGCGATTGCGGGCGGGTAGGTATTCGCCACAGGGGGTAAGACTGGGCGAATAAGAATTCAGGCATCAGACAGTTCATGCTCTCAGCGCCGCAAGACCGGCGGTTTTCGACAAATCGACCAGAAACGATTTCACGGAAGTACGGTTCATTAGGTCGCGAATCGTCTCAGGACGGGAGAAACTATGCTGACAAAAATCCTTTTTGTCGCAGCCGTTATCATTGTTGTATTCGTCATCATAGTGGCTCTGCAGCCATCCAAGTTTCGCGTCACGCGGAGCGCGAGAATCGCGGCACCTGCGCCGGCGGTATTCGCGCAGGTGAACGATTTCCATAAATGGGAAGCATGGAACCCCTGGGGGAAAATTGATCCGGCGATGAAGCAAACCTACGAAGGCGAGCCGGCCGGCGCCGGCGCTGTCTATAAGTGGTCCGGCAATAACGAGGTGGGCGAAGGACGCATGGTGCTGACGGAGAGCCGCCCGAGTGATCTCATAAGAATCGACCTGGAATTTTTCAAGCCCTTCGCAGCCACGGATACCGCGGAGTTTACTTTCAGGCCGGAAGGCAATCAAACTGCCGTAACCTGGAGTATGTCGGGAGAAAAAAATTTCATCGCCAAGGCCGTTCACCTTTTCATGAACATGGATAAAATGATCGGGGGTCAATTCGAGAAGGGCCTCGCGGACATGAAATCCGTGGTGGAATCAGCGACCAAGCATTAGCGCGGCTGCTGCGAATCGGCAGCAAGGGGATCGATCATGAACACTGCGTTGTGGATCGTTCAAGGATTGCTGGCAGCTTTGTTTCTATTTGCCGGAGGAATCAAGCTGGTCATGCCGATGGAGGAAATGATGAAGCAAATGCCGTTGCCGCTGCCGGGCTGGTTCGTGCAGTTCACCGGCATCGTCGAGGTGCTCGGCGCGATCGGCCTGATCCTGCCGTGGCTCCTGCACATACGCCCGGGTCTGACACCGTTGGCCGCCGCCGGGCTGGTGATCGTTATGATTGGTGCGGTGGCGTACACGTTGGCGGCCGGTGATGTGGCATCGGCGCTGATACCGCTGGTGGTGGGGCTTCTCTCGGCGTTCGTTGCTTATGGCCGCTGGCGTCTGGCGCCGCATCGCGAATCGTCTTCTTCCGCATCAGTGCTGCAGAGTTGACGAGCCGCTCGCGCTACGGGTTGGATCCGCTAAACAGTTTTCCAGCGGCGCGATAGCATCACCCGCATTTTCCGTTGTTCCTGCTCATCGAGCTCCAACCAGCGTGCCGTGAGGGTTGCCTCGAACGCGCGCAGGTCGGCTTTCGAGTCTACCTCCTGAAGTTGCTGCTTGAGACTATAGAATAGCTTTGAAAATTCGCCGCACAGTTCTCGGATGAATTGGAAAGATAATCGATGAATCGGAGAAGGTCCAAGCTCACGGATAGCCTCCTGGTGTTCCGGCGTGCCGTAACCTTTGTGCTGGGCGAATCCGTAGCCGGGGTATTCTTTTTCGAGTTCCTCCATGAGCAAGTCTCGATGAGTTTTGGCGATAATCGACGCTGCAGCGATCGAGAAATTGAGCCCGTCCCCCTTGTTGAAGCAATTCTGCGGAATGGAAACACCCGGAATAATCCGGGCGTCGACGAGCACATGTTCCGGCGTCAGTGGGAGAGCTTCAATGGCTCGACGCATCGCGAGCAGCGCTGCATGATAGATGTTGAGACGATCGATCTCGCCAACCTCCGCTGAACCGACGCCGATCGCCGATGCTGATGCGCGGATCGTAGCTGCGAGTTTACTTCGCTGCTCGGGCTCGAGCTGTTTAGAATCGTTGATCCCGGCAATCTCGGTCTCAGGTGGAAAAATCACGGCCGCAGCGACCACCGGGCCGGCCAGAGGCCCGACTCCGACCTCATCTACCCCGGCGACTGCGCGGAGCCCGGATTTCCACAGGACGCGCTCGAAATTCAGCATATGTTGGAGACGCAACCGCTCCGCCCGTTCTTGCTCGTAGCGTTTTTTGAGGATCTCGTGCAGCTTGCGAACTCCTTGTCGCGGATCTCGCCCCAATTTGTTTAAAAACTGTGCGGAGACCGGCTGTTGCTGGTGCAGAAATTGCCGCCGGATTTGTTCGATGGATAGATTGTTAACTTTCATTGCCGGGAATCACTTGAAGTTAAACTCTACTGTATGTAGGGGATTTGCTATCGAGATGCAACGAAAGGTTTGAAAAACTACTTTGAGAAATATTTTTAAAAAAGGATCGGATGTCCTCGCGAATGAAAGACTACGATGCTCATCCACCGACTAATGGCGCTACCTTTTGGTGAAAAATTGTCAATTGGTCGAGCTCATCGGCCACGGGCCACAGGAAAACCCGCTGCACACCTGCAGCTTTATAGGCCGCGAGTTTTTGGCTGCACATATCAGGCGGGCCGACGAGAAGCCGTTCGCGCATCTGCTCAACGGGCCGTTTTAGCAGCCGCCCAATAACCTCCGATAGGATCCGCTCCGCCGTCGCCTTATCCTCGGTGATGTACATGAACATAGTCACGAGCGCATTGGGAAAGGTCGCCGGATCTTTGCCGGCATTAGTTAGATCGCGGCGAAGGTTGGCCAAACCGATTCTGAACTGATCCGGCATTGTGTTATACGCGGATGCCAGCCAGCCATCTCCGAGCCGGGCGACGCGGCGCAGACCCGCATCGGAACCCCAGCTGCCGATCCAGATCGGCGGACTCGGCCTCTGCCGCGGCTTGGGCTCGAGGTCGATCCCCGCCGTGGAGTAGAAACCTCCGGTAAAACTGTTTCCGTCGGTGCTCCAGAGCGCGCGTAAAACCCGGATCGCTTCATCGAATCTCTTCCAGCGTTCCTGATAATCGAGATTCACGATCTCATAATCGCGCGCTGACGATCCCGGACCTACGCCGACGAATAACCGGCCGTTAGAAAGCAGGTCGATGGCGGCCAGCGCCTTCGCCATCGGTACCGGACCGCGAACCACCGGCAGTAATACGCTCGTCCCGACCGCCATGTTGCCGCTGTGGGAGAGCACGGCCGCAAGTGCCGTCGGGGCGTCGAGCCATGGAAGCGAGGAGATCAAATGGTCGTTCGTCGAAAGGGCTTTGAACCCTAGGTCCCGAGCGGTTTCCACGTACGCCGACAGTCGCTCCATGGAAAACTGATGGGATCCGAAGTCAACGACAGGAAGGTGTGCGGCGTAATCCATGGGTACTCCTTCATGAGTGAAAAAAAAGATAATGACTTTTATTGCATGCGTTTGAGGAAGACAAGGCGCGAGCGCGGAAGCCGAAGCTCGAAAGCGGAAATCAAAACGCGTTCCCGACTATCGTAGCCTCCACCAAAGTAAAAACTATAAGACGTATTTTGTAGAATCCTTGATTTCAGGCCGTTTCCTTCACAGAGTAAATGAGTCCGGTAGAATTGTTCTTTTCGAGGTGATGCGATGAAACTTTATTATAATCCGCAGAGTCGCGCGGTGATCGCCAAGTGGATGCTTGATGAATGCAGCGCACAATATGAAATCGTTCGCATCGATTTCGCGAAGCGGGAGCATAAGACGCCGGAGTTTTTGAAGATCAATCCAGCCGGCAAGCTCCCGGCTCTGGTCGATGGCGACTCCAAAGTATTCGAGGGCGCGGCGATTTGCCTGTATCTGGGTGAAAAATTTCCTGAAGTGAACCTCGCGCCCAAAGTTGGCCAGCCGGAATGGGGACGCTATCTCTCGTTGATGGTCTACTCGACTTCTCAACTGGAACCGGCGATGGGCGACGCATTGTTGAAGGTGCAGGCATTACCCCAACGGGGTTGGTCGGATTTCGAAACAGTAAAGGACGTGATCGAAGGTGAGCTCGGCGATGGGCCATATCTGTTCGGCGATTGGTTCACCGCGGCCGACATCATGATTGGCTCCATGTTCATCTGGAAAAGGATGTGGGGTACTTCGCCGGACCGGCCCGGGATCAAGGCATATGTAGATCGTCTCCTCGCCCGACCGAAGGCAATGAAGCTTGGAAAATAATTGGTTTGAGTCGGATGGTCGCCAAGTTCGGACAATCCCCTGCAACTTTATGCTGGTACTGAGCGTGTGGTAGATCTCTCAAGAACAGCGGGTTTTCGCTGACTCCATAGAAGGATTTTTGCCCCCGCCTGGACTAACGATGAGAGCCGCCCGATTCCGGACACGTTTTCCTCACTGTTGACCGTTGATGGTTCGGAACGACCGCCACGGAGCAGTATTATCTCTACAGCTTGAGGTACTTCCATGGCATGCGTCTTGCGCCCTTAATCGGTATCATTCGTGGAGGTGACGTTATGCAAATCCGAGATGTTATGACTCAAGGTCCGGAGACCATTAACTCGAACGCGCCGGCGATCGAAGCTGCTGCAAAAATGAGAGAGTTGGACATTGGCTCTTTGCCAGTCTGTGATGGCAAGAGCCTCGAGGGCCTTTTGACCGATCGCGATATCACGGTGCGGCTGGTCGCGGCGGGGCTTGATGCCTCGACCACGAAGGTGAGGGATATTATGACGCCTGGGGCAACCTACTGCTTTGATGATCAAACTCTGGATGAAGCGGCCGCTGTGATGGAGGCGCAGCAGATTCGCCGGCTGCCGATAATGAATCGGGACAAGCAACTGATTGGAATGCTCTCCTTGGGTGATCTCGCCGTTCGCACCTTCGGCACGGAAGATCAAGAGTTGGCCGAAGAAGCCTTGGACGACATCTCCGAACCATCCGAGCCGAATCGTTAACGGCGAGCTGCCCGGAAAGGAGTCAGGCCTGTGACGAGCAATGTATTTTCGTTAATAGCCGGTATCGGGATCGGCGCTGCGGCCATGTATGTGATGGATCCTGAAGTTGGTGAAAGACGCCGCGCCTTGGCGCGAGAGAAAATGCACGTGGTGCGAAGACGGATGCCAAGTCGCTCTGGTGCCAGGGATCTCGGCAGGCGGGGAGACGGAATAATGGCCCAAGCTCGCTGGCGAGTCTTAGAGGGAGATGTCAGTGACGAAGTCCTCGAAGGCCGAGTGCGCTCGAAGTTGGGCTTTTTCGTACGCCATCCGTCGGCCATAACAACCCATGCCGCCAACCGGCGCGTGGTGTTGAGCGGCCCGATAATGTCGGACGAAGTTCAGCAGCTCATTCGCGGCATTCGTGCAGTCCGCGGCGTAACAGACGTGGAGAACCGCCTGACGGTTCACGACGGTGCTGCACAACTGCCGGAAGTCGAAGCAGACAAACCGACGCCGGCCGACCAAGTCTCGAATACTATGCGGCGGCCCTGGTGGCTCTCTTCGCGATTTCTCGCGGGTACGGCCGGAGCGGTGTCGCTAGGTCTCATCGCCTATTCTCTTAATGATGGTCTCCAGCCTCATCAGAAGCGGCCGGAGAAAAGACCACGGCGAACTTTAATCCCGAAACTACACGGTCTGTCGAATTCGTCTGCCAATCGGTTTGGAGCGTGAGACTATGCCAAGCAAAAGAAGTGTCCGCGTCGATCCGAAACGACCGAAGCGGCGACGAAAACGAGGCAAGGGAAAGTCGATCAAAAAATCCGCGTGACGGTTGCCATATCGCAGCAGCATTGCACAACGGGTGCGTGACTCCTTCGGAAAGTTTGGGATGGCCTGTTGCCGACTCATAAAGAAGCGGGCCGGCGGCAGAGCCTTAAGTTGATTTCCCTTGGAGACCGTGTCGCAATACTACAAATCACCGCCTCATGCTGAGTCTTTCGGCGAGGCTCAGGATAAACTCCGCGAAGCATCTGCTTTTTTGTAACTAAAGCAAAGCAGGTTCTTCGGCTACGCCGCAGAATGACGCGTCTGGCACAGTCCTCAACCGGGAACGAGATCGATACAAGTGCAGCGACATCGAACTCTTTCATTCTGCGGGGCGAGCGTAAGATCATCAACACTTCATGGGCTGTCTTCTCGAGCAATATTGATGGCTTTCTCGATATTGGGAATGATCTCGGGACAATGTGCCTTGGCTGTTTCAAGAATGATGCGCGCTTGCTCTTCATTGCATGAGATAGAGTAGCCCGCGAACAGCACTCCATCGACGGAATGATCAATCCGGCTCGCCCTTTCGACCGCTTCACGGCCGGTCGATTCGGCAGGAATGTGGCGACGTAGTTGGTCGTAAGGTCGAGGAGCGATCTTAATGAAAATATCCATGCCACGACCTGCGAGCCGCTGCGCTTGATCTTCCGCTCCAATGCCGCCGTACGCCTTGCCCTCGGGAGAACAGCGGGATTAATTCTTGGTCTAAATCTCAGGTGTCGAGATTGTCTCGCTACGATCTGCCTCGTACCCGGTGGAAAATAGTTGATGAACCTGCGCTTTCCCGGCGCTCGGACGCTCGTGCCTGAGAGCCGGATGCCAGTGGCGTGCGGCGTAGCGCGCGAGCGAGGCGTCCCGTAAGCTGCGTGAGCGCCGGACTGTATTACGGCGTGTTTTCCAATCCGCCCCGGCGAGTTCATCATAAACACGTTCGTAATTCGCGGCCATCACTTCGGCTGTGAAGCGTGTCTCAAACTCATCACGGCATCTTTGCCGCGATATCGCACCGAGATTTTCGACGGCGGAGACGAGTTCTTCGAGAGAAGAACCGATAAAGCCGGTGACGCCGTCCTGCAGGATTTCAGGAACCGACCCGCAAGGTCTGGCGATGACCGGAGTGCCGCACGCGAGCGCCTCGATCATTACCAGGCCAAATGGCTCAGGCCAGTCGATTGGAAACAGTAACGCGAGCGCATTGCCCAAAAATTCTTGCTTTTGTCTTTCATTGATTTCTCCGATGAACTCGACACCGGGTGTGGAGAGCATCGGCTTGATCACGTTGTCGAAGTATTCTCGGTCCAAGCGATCCACTTTTGCGGCAATTTTCAGCGGCACGCCCGAACGTCTGGCGACTTCAATGGCGAGGTCGGGACGTTTCTCGGGACAAATTCTGCCGAGAAAAGCCAAATACTTGCCGGAGCCCGAGCTAAAATTCAAAAGATTGCGGGGCAAGCCGTGATAAATCGTGCGCACCCAGTTCATCTCGGGGAGCGGGTGTCGCTGATCATTGCTGATCGAAACCACCGGCATGTCGCTATAGCTTCGATAAATAGGTAGAACCTCTTTCAGGTCCAAGCGGCCGTGCATCGTCGAAACGGTCGGTACCTGAACAGTACGGGCCAAAGGAAAACTCAAACAATCGATGTGCGAATGGATGACATCGAAGCGGTTGGCGTTTTCGTATACTTCGCTGAGCATAGGCAAGTGAAACACCGGTCCGAGATGATCGAGCCCGCTCAAGCGAAGCGATTGGGGCGAGCCTGGCTCGAGCGGAACGTTCGCCGTCGAATCGCCTGCTGCGAACAGCGTGACCTCGTGCCCGCGGCGCACCAGTTCCTCAGCCAAGTAGGCAACAATACGTTCGGTGCCGCCGTAGAGCTTGGGCGGCACACTCTCGAATAGGGGCGCGAGTTGAGCGATGCGAAGGGGGCGAGTGGATGCGGGAAGAACTGCGGCAGGCGTCTTCTCGCGGCGTACTACAGTCATACTTCCACCTCTAAAAACGTATTTGGCGGCGCAGTCGCCGCTGAAGGTAATTACAATATAGATCGGGAAATCAATTTGACAAGGCCCTGGAATCGACTCACTACCTTCCAACTCGGCGGAATTCGATCGCCATCGGCCATTCATCCGGCGCATATCGCTCTTATGCGCCGCGGAATGTCAGGTCTTGAAATCGTCCACGGTGATGGCGGAGAATTTTGCATGGACGTAATCGCACACGGGCTTTGGGGCGGCGCGGCTTTTTATCGTCAGGGCC
>Ga0075290_1000026_pt1 | contig 10877 bp, 12 predicted proteins | sample SF_Rice_20C_80N__2_FD_69765 | JGI IMG/M metagenome (GOLD analysis project Ga0075290, IMG submission 69765) | Rice paddy soil microbial communities from Twitchell Island, California, USA - SF_Rice_20C_80N_201 | ecosystem: Environmental > Terrestrial > Soil > Paddy field/soil | place: USA...
ACAACGGAATTGGGGAAAGGCCTTCGCTGAGCAAAGCGAGAGTTGCCAGGCATCGATTCAGGTGGTGTAATTCATCTTGCTTCTCGGATAGATGTGAAACATGAGGAGGAAGCTCCGGTGAACGTCCCTGACGAGCCCTTAGACTTGGTTTATCGGCATAACCGCGTCACACGTCTGACACACTGGCTCAATGCGCTCGCCCTGCTAATCCTTTTCATGAGCGGGCTGCAGATCTTCAACGCCCATCCGCACCTCTATTGGGGCAACACTTCAGAACCTGACAAGGCTTTTTTCTCGATCGGCACAGCCAATGACGACGGCGAACTGCGCGGCTACCTTCAACTGTACGGAAGGCAAATCGACACGACCGGCTACCTGGGCGTGCAGCAACGCGATGTCGCGCCCTCCGCGCGCGCCTTCCCGAGCTGGCTTACGATTCCCGGCTACTATTCGCTTGCCGGCGCACGCCGCTGGCACTTTTTCTTCGGCTGGTTGTTCGCATTGAATGGGCTGCTTTATATCCTTTTCAACTTCGCTTCCGGCCACCTGCGCAAATTCTTCCTTACTTTGAGCGACGCGAAAAAAGTTCACTCGATGGTCGCGTATTATTTGCGCCTGCGAAAACAATCACCGCAGGACGGCGAGTACAATCCTTTGCAGAAGATGGCTTACACCGGCGTGTTTGTCGTCCTGACGCCGGTGGTTTTACTCTCCGGCATGGCCATGTCGCCGCAACTGAACGTTGCATTCAACTGGCTGCCCGCGGTACTCGGCGGCCGCCAATCGGCGCGCGCGATGCATTTCATTCTGGCTTTTGGTTTTCTTTTCTTCGTGTTCGGCCACGTCTTCATGGTTTTGACCCAAGGCTTCTTCAACAATATGCGCTCGATGACGACGGGTTGGTATAAAGAAAAAGTTCAGATCAAAAAAGAAACGCCCAGAGCCGTGCGCGAGATAAGGCCGGACATCGCCAAGGCGCTGCGGGAAGAAGCGCCGCCGGCACAGGAGAAAATCGACGCGCCGGGTGAAGCGCAAGGCGGCGGAGAGACGGTTCCTCACCCCATTCCCACAAATTCGCCCGACGCACGGCCTGTCATCGCGTTACGGTCGGAGCAGGAGAAAGAGAAAGATGTCGATCCCAAGTCTTAAATTGAACCGGCGCCAGGTACTCATCGCCGCCTTACACGGAACAGCCGCTCTGGCGTTGAGCGGTTGCGAAAAAATGTTCGACAGTCTCAGCGAGAGCGAAACCGTGCAGTCGATCCTGGCATCGGCCGAGCAGGCCAATCGGCGGGTGCAGCGAATGCTCACCACGCGAAACAAGCTTGCGCGGGAGTTCACAGAGAAGGACATCTCGCCTATCTTTCGCGCCAACGGCAATCCGCCACCGATGACCATGGACTATGCCGCCGGCGCGAAAGATGACTGGGCCGATTGGCGGCTCGATGTCGCCGGCTTGGTGCAAAAGCCAGCGCGGCTTTCGCTCATCGAGCTTGAATCCATGCCATCGCGAACACAGATCACACGCCACGATTGCGTCGAAGGCTGGAGCGTCATCGGCAAATGGAAAGGGGTCCGTCTCGAGGAGATTCTCAAGCTTGTTCGACCGCGGTCCGAGGTGAAATATGTCGTTTTTCGTTGCATGGATACCGACAACGACGGCAACAACTATTACGAGAGCATTGACCTCGTGGACGCGGTTCATCCGCAAACGATTTTGGCCTATGAATTGAACGATCGGCCGCTGCCGATCGACAACGGCGCCCCCCTGCGCCTGCGCGTCGAGAACCAGCTCGGCTACAAACACGCCAAATATATCCGGGCAATCGAATTGGTCGAAAGCTTTGAAATAATCGGCGGCGGCAAAGGCAGCTACTGGGCCGACCGGGGCTACGAATGGTATGCGGGAATCTAGTGTCCTGGCTCAGAAGTTCGCAACAAAACTTGAACGTCATTCCGGGCAAGCTGGCGATAGCCAGCGCGATCCGGAATCCAAGATTTCCACGCCTTCTGGATGCCGGTTTTCACCGGCATGACGATGAATCACGAAAGACTTGTTAAACGAATTTCTGAGACACCACACTAGAGATTGAGCCAGCGATATAACAAATAGTGCTGGGCGCTCGGTTCTAAGGCTCACGCCTATTCGCCGCTGCAATGTCATCTCCGCACGCCGTTCGCGCGGTAGCATAACAACCGGACTTGAGCTAATCCTACACCCATGCGCATCTGCTCACTGCTGCCCGGCGCGACGGAGACCGCTTATCTGCTCGGCCTCGGCGATCACATCGTCGGTGTCACACATGAATGCGATTACCCCGCGGAAGCCAAACAGAAGTCGGTGGTCGTGCGGAGCGCGATCGATCCCAACCGCATGACGAGTCAAGAGATCGATCGCAAAGTTACCGATCTGCTGCAAGCGGGAAAAGGTCTTTACACAATCGACGAGCGATGTTGGCTGGAAGCCGCGCCCGATCTCGTCTTGACTCAAGGCCTGTGCGAAGTCTGCGCGCTGGACTATGATGACGTCGTCAAGGCAGCGCAGAAATTGCCGCGCATGCCGGCGATTGTGTCTCTAAATCCGCACTCATTGGCGGACATCCTCGACGACATTGCGCGCGTGGCCCTCGCTACCGGGCGCGATACCGCTGCTACAATGCTGATAAACGAGTTACGCACGCGAATCGCTCAGGTAGCCATGTCGAATCAAAAATATCATCCGCGGGTTGTCTGCCTCGAGTGGTTCGAGCCGCTTTACGTTGCGGGTCATTGGGTCCCGGAAATGGTCGCGCTTGCCGGCGGCTTTGACGTGCTGGGACGAAAAGGCAAACCATCCCATAAAGTCAAATGGCGCGACGTCGTGGACTCCAAGCCGGACGTAATCCTGCTCATGCCGTGCGGCTTCGACGTGCGCCGCTCCGCTAAAGAATCGACACCGCTGCGCAACCTCGAAGGCTGGAACGATCTCCCCGCTGTGAAGACCGGCAATGTGTACGCGCTCAATGGCAATGCCTATTTCAGCCGGCCCGGCCCGCGCCTCGTGAACGGCTTGGAAATTCTCGCCCGGCTCATTCATCCCGAAGATAGTGCCTGGTCGTTATCACCGTCTGAAGCCGAGAAATTGAATTGAACCATTCCAACGTAGATGTCATTTCATAAGGAAGCCGCTAGGGCCCAAGCCTAAATCGCGTGAAGCCCAATTGTGCACAGCAAATCTTGTCATTTCGACCAACGGAGAAAGTCCTTCTTCGGCTTTTTTCCGCGAAGTGAGAAATACCATTCGCCGCGATTGACCAGCCTGCAGCACCGGTGATAGCGTCGTTTCATTTTCAGAATATAGGAGAGGGCATCATGAGTAAGAGTATCGTTGTCACCGGCGGCGCCGGGGGAATTTGCTCCGATATTTGCCGCGGTCTGGCGGCGGATGGATTGAACGTCGTGGTGGCCGACTATGCTAAAGAAGCAGCGGAAAAAGTTGCCGCGGAAATTTGCGACAATAAAGGCAATGCCATTGCGGTGCAAGTCGACGTCGGCGATCCCCAGAGCGTCGCCGCGATGATGAAAATAGCCGTCGACAAGTACGGCCAGGTCGATTACGCCTTTTGCGGCGCCGGCGTGATGGACCGCATTCCCGTCGTCGACATGCCGGAAGAAGTTTGGGACCGGCTGATGCGAATCAATCTAAAAGGCGTGTTTCTCTGCGCGCAGGCGGCGGCAAAACACATGATTCCAAGAAAAGAAGGAAGGATTCTCAGCATCGCTTCGGGCCGCGGCGTCGCCGGCGCCCCGCGTTCCGCACACTATGCGGCGTCCAAGGCGGGCGTCATCGCGTTCACCAAGTCGCTCGCCGCCGAGCTCGCGCCCGACAATATTACCGTCAATTGCGTTTGCCCGGGCGCGACCGACACGCCGATGTCGCGAATCGGCTTCACGCCGGACCAGTTCAAAAAGCGCGAAGAAATCCCTCCGTTGATGGACGGGCTCACCCATAAATTCGAAATCGTCGGTCTGGTTCGCTACCTGCTGAGCGATGCGACCGAGTTCGTGACCGGTCAAACTTTCTTTCTGCGCACGCCGAAGTAACCGCACCAACTTTAGAGAGACGGCGCCGGTCTCCGGCGCCACAGCGATCGCTTAGACATTCTGTTTGTTTGTAGGGAGACTAAAGTCAGTTGATCAGGCCGGTCGAGCTATCGAAGGTAAAGCTCGGCTGGCTGCCGTTTGCCCGGGCTGCTGTCAGCGTAAACGTAGATGGTGTAGGGACGCTGATAGTCAGCGTCACCCCGCTGGTTCTTCTATAACCGACCAGCAAGATGGCTGTTTCGGTGGCAGGATAGGCGAGGAATTCGCCATAGTAACTCTCCATCGCCATAGCCGCATTTTTAAGATCCGAGCGCATGGCGGCATCGATGGCGCGCGCGCGGTGCACTTGAAATTGCTGTATCGCAATAGCTGCAAGAATACCCAAAACCGCGACAACGACTATCAGTTCAAGGAGCGTGAAACCCTCTTCAGACGATGATTTTTGCGACAGCCCGGTCTGCATTCCTGAGTAATTCCTGTAATTTTTTTAGCGAGAATAATAGCACAACATTATAAAACTCCCTAGACAAAAAACGGCCCCTGCGCGAGTTTGCCGCCTGCATCCTCGTCAAACGGGATATCGGGTAGATTGGGTTGGGGCTTATACGCGGAAATTAAGTCCCAAACATCGGCATGCGCGTCTCCGCGCCGCGGTCCCGGCATTCATTCACGAATATTTGATGGATCTCGGGATTTTGGTCTTCGTACTCGATCTGCGCGCCGCCTTTTTTGACGTCCTCGCCGGTGTCTTTGAGATCCTCGACGTTGAATTTGAAGCCCCACGGCTTGAGCGCGAGATAGCGCGCCGGCTCCGGCCCGGGGTTGAAATGCTGATGCCACCACTGCATCGGCGGCACGAACATGCTCATGCGTCCCCACTCGACGCGTTTCTTCGTGCCGTATTCGCCCTCCGGCCAGAGGAACGAATAACCGGACCCAGTCAGCATGACAATGTGCGCGCCCGCGCCATGGCGATGCGCCTTTTTGTACTTGCCGACGGGAAATTCCGACAAGTGCGCGCTCATGGTGTTATCGACAAATTCGAACAGCGTCGTGCGGTTATCACCGCCCCGTTCTTTGTAATCTTTCGGTTGGAAGCCCCACAGATCGGCGATGAAGTTCGACTCCCAGACGCGGCCGCGCTTGACCTCAGGAATGTAGCGCCCGCCCTTGCCCCACTCGTCGGCCCCGCCGCTGTAGCGATCCGTGAAAACGAAGTTGTTGTTAAAAATGTAGTCGACATTGCGGTAGCGGTTGATGACTACCGGCGCATCAGTCAGGGAAACCATTCTGACCGGCGCTTTTCCCTGGGCATTGAAATGCTGATGCCAGGCATTGAGCGGCGTTGAGAACAGGCTACCTTTCTGCCACTCCAGCGTGTGTTTTTTGCCGCCCTCGTTCCAAATGGTCGTGGCGCCCTGTCCTTCCAGAATGAAAATCGCCTTTTCATACATATGACGCTGCGGCTTGAGCTGACCGCCGGGCGCGATTTCTTCGATCAGGGTATCGCAGGTACCTCCGGCGCCGTCCATGTTGACGAAGGCCGCCTTGCCGCCGTTGCGCGCCCAGTCGCCGAGCTTGAGCTCGAGCAGACTCGGAATGATGAAATCCTTGTAGACCGGTATCTCCTCCCATTGCTGGTAAATCTCGTATGGGCTCTTGCGCGAAAACGCCGAGGCTTCATTCAAATTTTTCATGCCTTATCCTTCCTTTTCAGTTCAGACGATCAAGCCGTGTCGAACGGTAAACAAAATTCAGTGAATCTGCTCCATATAATAACCCAGTGCGCCGCGATACGCGCGGTCGATCGCCATGGAGTCGCGCGCGCCTTGCAATACGAGGTCTCGATCATCGGTCGTCTTAACATAGCGCTCGAACATCTCGGAAATATTCTCCGAGTGCTCCGTATCGGCGACCACGTGCACGTCGAGTGAAATCATTTTTTTTAAGTTTATCCCCAGTTCATTTTCGAACTTCTTACCGACGCGGTAAGACATGCCGCCGCCCTTGACGATTTTGCCGTTATTGCGCCTTTCGAGCATGTGCGATGCCGTGTACGCGGTGAGCCAATGACTACGCAGCGCGATGTGGTGCCAGGCATAAAAACAAGCGCGCACCATCGCCGGCACTTCGGCCTTCTCGAAGTCTTCAGGTTTTAATCCGATCACCTCGCCTTGTTTCACGGTCAGGGTGTAATGATCCATCCCCGCGCGTGGATCGTTCACCAGCTCGTCGCTTTCGTGCTCCCAAATGACCCGCTTCACCGCCAGCGGAGCGCTGCCTTGGACGTAGCCCCAACAATCGCGCCGGTTGCTCGTGTACAGCGCGTTCTGCACGACGTAAAATCGTCCGCGCTCTATCGTCAGCGGCACGGCCAGAAACTTTTTAAACTCGACGCTTTCGAACTGGTCATTGACCATCTGGTCCAAGGTTGCAAGCAAATCGCCCACCCGATCCATAAAATTAACTGCCTCCGTGCTTTGTCGAAGAGAAATTCTGCAAGTCTACGGCAGCGCCGCCATCATATCCGCGAGGTGACCGCGGTAAACCCGATCGATCATAAGACTTTCCCTCGCGCCGCGCAGCATGGCCTCGCGAGCCGGCTCCGTCGTAGCGTATTTGCGCGCCACCTGCATCAGCAAATGCGCGTGCTCGACATCCATGACCACGTGCTCTGCATTGTTAATCTGCTTTCTCATCGGAATGCCGAGATCGCGCTCCAACATTGCAGCGATCCGTTGCGAAAGCGATCCGCCCTTGATCAATTCGCTCGAATTGCGCATTTCCAGTATCGCCGCGCCGGCAATCGCTTCGAGCCAAGGCCGCTGCGACAAGCGGATCCAGGCGCTGAAACAAACCTCGCCGCCTTCCAATCTGGGCGTGCGCTCGAACGCTTCGGCGTTCAAGCCGAACACTTCGCCCTCTTTCACGGCCAGAGTGATATGATCGACCTTGCCCTGCGACTTCTGCCCGATAAGCTCGTCTTCCTCGTGATGCCAAATCAGCTGCTTGATATCGAGCGGCGCCGAACCTTGCACATATCCCCACCCATCGCGCCGGTTCTGCACATAATAGGCCATCTGAATGGCGTACTGCTGCGCGCGCACTTTGGAAAACTTCGTTCCGAGCAAACGCTTGAACTGCGCTGATTCGAATTGCTCGTTGCACAGCCGCACCAACTCCGCCCACAGCGCGTCGATTCCATCTAGCGTCGCACTCATAAAAGCTTCTCTAGGTCGGTTTCTTTTCTACAATAAAAGAGTAAGTTTCGGAAATCACTCCCCGTTTTCCATTGCGTCGGCTCATCAGCTCCGGGTGCCTTCAATCGAGAAGGATTTCTCCCTCCGGTCGAAATGACAGAAAGAGATCTCGTACTTTGGATTATTGTCGCCGAAATTCCTCGCACCTTGCATGAGATCTTTCCCCCGAACCGCATTGCTGTCATTTCGAGCGCGCAGCGAGAATCCTTCTCCCTCTTTGTCCCGGTTTTTCTCATTAAGCTCCGGGAGAAATCTTTTCCCAATGAAGAACACCGACACCATGCAGCTTCGCCCCGCCGCATGCTTCGCAATCGAATTTCCTCGTCCTATAGTCCCTTTCGGTTCTTAACATACGCAAGTTCCCGCTGTCCAACAACCGGCAAAGGGTTCACCTCACACGCCGAACGCCAGACTTTTGATCACCACCGGAACAAAACCTTCGCCCGTCACCACTTCACCGACATCGATAAAGTCGAGCTCGGACAAACTAACCTCATCGACACAAGGCATATTCCACTTCGCCGAAAGCATACCGCCAACAACTTGCCCAATGTTTTGCACGAATACCAGTGCAACCGGCCGATCCTCGAACGGTAAACTCTCCAAAGCTTGATCGATCCCCCGAGCCATTTCCAGAACGGAACCGTAACCCGAGAATGGCGGCGTGGAAAAGGCCAACACAAACGGCGCGCCGCGTACTTCCTCGTCGCGCTCGACCAGGGTTTTATGCACTACCGCCGCGGTTCGCTGCGCAACCGGCGCCTGCCAATCCACGCTCGCGACAAAGACGCGCAAATTGCGAACCGGCAAAGCCATGCTTTGCGGAATAAAAATCGTCTCCCCGCTCAGCTGGACAGTGTACTGTGAAGCGCCTATGACCGTGGCGCGGATACCCTCGCCGGTCTCGAGAATGTTGAAGCCGCGCTTTTCCGCTTCACTGCGGATGGCGCGACCGAGATAAGGACCCAAGTCGGCGAAGCGCGCCGCTTCGCGGCCGTAGATGTATTCGGACACGCCGCCCGAAAAGAGAATGCCATCGATCGGCGGCAGCTCGCCCAACGGCGTTGTAACGTGAAAATCGCGCCACGGCTCCGCCCCTGTCATCATCGCATCGAAAAGCGCCTGCGCCATACGTTTCGCCAGCCGCTCCTTTAAATCACCGGAAAGCATCGCGCCAAAATCAAGATTGAAGCCGAGATCGCGCAAAAACCGCCGGCCGGCCTTTTCCAAACGGACGATGCATTCGTCCGTATCGTGCGCTACCAATCGAGCGCCGATATTCAGTGCGGTCGTGGCGCGAATCCTGCCGCTGTCGATGACGCTAACTTTGGTCGTGCCCCCACCGACGTCGATGTTGAGCAGCATCAGCCCTTGCTCGCGGCTCTTCAATACTGCACCCGACCCATGCGCCGCCATGATCGTTTCCAGCGTCGGCCCCGCTGTCGCGCAGACGAATCGGCCTGTTTCATCCGAGAAAAGCTCAGCGATTTTTTGCGCATTATCGCGCCGCGCGGCTTCCCCGGTGATGATCACCGCGCCGGTATCGATGTCTTCGCGCGCCAATCCCGCCTGATTAAATGTCGCATCGACGAGTTCTTTGAGCGGACCAGCCTCGATATTCCAATCGCCGCTAAATGGCGTGAGCAAGATCGGCGAGCGAGCAATGACGTTGCGCTCGAGCACAATCGGTTTTCGTTGCAGCACCGAGGGATAACCGATCAGCAGCCGTGAAAACATCAGATGGGATGTCGAAGAACCGATATCAATGCCGACACTGGTCAAATGGGTGTGTGGGCCCACCGCGCCTTCGTGATCATGCCCATGGTCGCCATGCCCCCGATGTTCGTGCCTGATGATTGCCATAAACTCGGCCCTATCCCGTAATCGCCATTTCTGTCGATACTTTTTTGTGCTTTTTAAACCTCGCCCTGTAGGGAGACTGTGTCGGAAGACTTACAGATCACCTGGATCACCATGCTGCACGAAATCGAAGCATTTCGCATTTCCAACGAGTAACGAAAAACGGATTCTTCGCCTGCGGCTCAGAATGACATTTCGACGGGACACGAAAGGGTGAAGACGGTGCGAAGCATCAATTCGGCTCGTCAATATGAATGAACAAATCGGCAAACGTCACTTTTCTTGCCAGCAGTCCCTGCTCCTCGGCATATCGGATCAAAGCATTCAGCGGCTTTTCGTTGCCGTTGATGCCGAACCGCCAAGGATCCGCACCCATCACCGCCTGCTGTTCTTCCCACATCTGCCGATTCCACGCGAAATTGGAGTAGGTCGCATCGGCATCGTCGCGCAGCGCCAGATTCTTGGCTTCGACGCAAGCCTCGAACATCTCTTTGGCCGCGGCCGGGTATCTTTCCAGATAAGATGAATGAAACGTGATCGCATGGCTGGTCGGGAAAATGCCTGTCCTCCGGTAATAATCCTGCTCGATCGACTTCGAATCCGCCAACAGGCGGCGCCAGCCCTTTTCTTCGGGAAAATCCGGCACGATGATCGCGTCGAACTCGCCCGCGAGCATGCGCACCGCAAGCGAGCGCTCGCTCGGGACCACGTCGAGGCGCGTCCCTGCCGGCAATGACAAATCTAATTTGTTTGGGCGCGGCATGACCCAGTGGATATCGTTCGGCTTAACGCCGTATTCGTCGCTGAGAATCCCCCGCACCCAGAGCCCGCAGGTATTCAGCCAGCTTGGAATGCCGACCTTTTTCCCCTTCAACTGCACCGGCTCCTTGAGCGGCGAATTCTCCGGCACGAAGATATAAGAATGGCGAAACTTGCGGTTAGGAAATGCCGGAATCGCCATGTAAGGCTTGCCGCGGCTCTTGAGCGAGCAATAATTTGCCAGAGAAAATTCTCCGCTATCGTACTTTCCCGCCAGGAATTGCTCGTGTCCTTCGCCATCGTTCTCGAACGGCTCTGCTCTGAGGTCGAAGTTTTTCAACTTGATCCTACCATCGCACATGGGCCGCGCCCGCAAGTGATATCCGGCTGCGAGCGATAACACCGGTCTTTGACTGTCACTCATCGCAAACTCCTTAGGATCGAATAGTCGACGACTTCGTTGATCGAAAGACTCTTCTCGCCTTCGCTGCGAGAATACGGACCCTCCAGTGCTTTCTGCAAGCGCTCCTCGGGCATGATCATATCATCGAGCATGACCTCGCGGATCTCATTGTAGGAATTCTCCGCGATGCGCTCGCTCACCTTGAAGCTCTGGCGAATGTAGTCGACGGTACCCGAACGGTCTTGCTTGATCCGGCGAAATGACTCGAGCAGCGCCTTGAGGCTCTTTCGAATACGCTCCGGGCGGCTGCGCAGTTTGTCAACGCTCGTCGCCATGCCGTTGAACGGCGATTCGGCGACGTCGCTGGTTTTGGCCAGGACTTTGAAGCCTTGAACGACCATTTCGCCGGTGAATGGCGGGCTCAAGATCGATGCGTCGAGGGAATTTTGCTGCAGGCCGATCATGCTGACGATCGTGCTGCCGGTTTGAATGAACGTCACCTTGCGCACATC
>Ga0075290_1000028_pt1 | contig 10723 bp, 9 predicted proteins | sample SF_Rice_20C_80N__2_FD_69765 | JGI IMG/M metagenome (GOLD analysis project Ga0075290, IMG submission 69765) | Rice paddy soil microbial communities from Twitchell Island, California, USA - SF_Rice_20C_80N_201 | ecosystem: Environmental > Terrestrial > Soil > Paddy field/soil | place: USA...
GAGACCTTGGCGCACGGCCGGCCGCCCGGTCCGTATACACGCCCGAGGCAGTCGCAAACTTACGCATTCTCCGGTTCGGACGGTTTGGCGTTTGCAATTCACCTTTCCTCGCCGCAAAAATTTTGGGAAGGACTCTGTGATGCCGCGGAGCATTCCGAGCTAATCGAAGATCCGCGCTTTAGTACACGGCCCAGTCGCCGCAAGAATTATGACGAATTAAACAAGACCTTCGCTGAATTTTTCCGGCAAAAGCCGCGTGCACACTGGCTTGCACGGCTCGAGGCCAATGACGTGCCACACACACCCGTTTATAATCTCGCCGAAGTCTTCGATGACCCGCAAATCAAACATATGGGGCTGCAAATTCAAATCGACCGGAAAAACAAGCCGTCGATCCGGACGGTGAGATTTCCGCTGGAATATAGTGACACGAAGATTCCCCATCCCGCCGCACCGCCGGAGTTGGGCGAGCATAATACCGAATTCTTAACCGCGCTGGGATACAACGCTAAACAAATTGGCGAGTTCAAAGAGAAGGGCGTGATCTAAGCCCAACTCGCCGCTCCACTTTCATCCTTCCCGGCAAAATCGCGGCGAGGAAAAAGGAGGGGGAATCGACCGCCACAGGAGAAAGACATGAAAGGTTGCTTAGAGGGCATCAGGGTTTTGGAGCTGGGCAATTTTATTTCGGGGCCATATGGCGCCATGCTGCTCGCCGACATGGGGGCCGAGGTCATCAAAGTGGAAAATCCCAAGGGCGGCGATCCATTTCGCGGTTGGGACCTGGGCGGCGATCAGCCGAATTTCTGGGCGTACAATCGCGGCAAAAAAAGCATCACGTTAAACTTGCAGACACCGGAGGGAAAAGAAATCTTTCTCGCGCTAGCCAAGCAGTCGGACGTCGTTCTTGATAACTACCGGCCGGGTGTCATGAAGAAGCTCGGTATTGATTATGACATCGTCAGCAAAGCCAACCCTGGAGTAATTTATTTGTCGATCACCGGCACGGGCCCGACGGGTCCTTACGTGAAGCGCCCCGCGTACGATACCGTCGGCCAAGGACTCGGCGGGATGCTAAGTTTGCTGATGGACGCGAAAGATCCGCGACCTATCGGACCGAATTACGCTGACAGCTTGAGCGGCATGTTCGCGTGCATTGGCGTGCTCGGCGCCATCGCGGCGCGAGCGAAAACCGGCAAGGGCCAGCAGATCGACACGACGATGGCCGGTTCGATCCTGGCGTTTTTAATTGCGCCGGCTACCGACGCCCTCGCTACCGGTAGGGCGCCAGGTCCTTATACTCGGCCGATGCAGTCGCAAACATACGCCTTCAGCGGCTCCGACGGTTTGCCGTTCGCCATTCATTTGTCCTCGCCGCAAAAATTCTGGGAGGGTCTGTGCGCTGCGGCCGGACATCCGGAAATGATCGACGATCCCCGATTCAATACGCGGCCCAATCGGCGCAAAAATTACAACGATCTCAATCGCGTCTTCTCGGAATTTTTTAAAACGAAGCCGCGGGCCTACTGGATGGAGCAAATGGACGCCTACGACGTGCCGCACACGCCGGTTTACAATTTGCTCGAAGTTTTTCAGGATCCCCAGATCAAGCACATGGGCATGGAAATCACGATCGAGCGCAAAGAAAAACCGACCATCCGAACGGTAAAATTTCCCAATGAATGTAGCGAAGATAAGATTCCCCATCCGATTCCGCCCCCGGAGCTGGGTGAGCACAACGCGGAATATCTCAAGCCGCTCGGTTATGACGATGCGAAGCTCGCCGAGTTCAAAGACAAAGGGATTATCTGAGCCACGGAGCTGGCGAAGAATCGGTCTAATTGATCGGATAAAGGTAATCCAAACTTAAAGAGGCCACAGTCGCACGATGCCGGGCCAGCAGCTGTCCGTCATTCTTCGAGATCGTTTACAGGAATTGACCAGTGGACCACCGCGTCGAGTTTCAACAAACCCATGACCTTCTCCTTTGGAGCTGCCTTACCGCATTCGCGGAAGGCTGTCCACAATCATGACGAACACAATTCGCCGTCGCTGAACGGTCGCCAAAGAGAGCTCGGATCTGTTTGGCTGATTCCCGCGGTTTGGTTCATTTGAGTTTCTTGCGCAGCTCCGGCAAAAAACCGCTGGATTCGAGATTGCGCACATAACTGTTGTCGATAATCTGATCGATGTCCACCTGAGCAATTTTGGGATTCACTTTCGCGACGATGCGCTGCACGATTTTGAAAGCCGCTGGATTGGGCGCGAAGTCAAGTGTCGTCATGAGCCGAAGCACTCGGTAGGACGACTCGCCTTCTTGCGCTTTTGTCAGCCTCAGATTTTTCATCAGTGTCTTGATGACCTCGGACTTGTTGCCACCGTCGAGAATAAACGCAGTCGATTCCGCTAGTCCCTTCGTCAGACGCAGGAAAAATTCCTGCCGGCCTGCTAACACTTCTTTCAAGGCGCACACGCTCGGCCCCTGATAGGGAGCTTTAAGCTCCGCCCCATCGACCATGGATCTAAATCCCGCCTTCAGTGCTGTCTCGCTCAGAGAATAAGTCATTGCGGCGACATCGATATTGCCAGTCGTGAGCGCCTGAGCGATCACGGGCCCGTCGCCAATGACGCGAAACTTGAGCCCGTGCTTCTCGGGATCGATGCCGAGCGAATCGAAAATAATCATCGTTTGGAGCCAAAACCCGCCGCCGATACTCTGCACGCCGACGACTTTGCCGCGCAGATCTTCAATGCTGGTGATGTCTTTGCGCACAACCAACAGTCGCGGGATTTTGTTGATCGGGCTGGCGATGCAGCCTAATTTGATGCCGCCAAAAACCGTGCTGAGAATCGTCGACTGCGCGGGCCAGACAGCGTCGACTTCCTTGGCGACGAGCGCTGCCACGCTCAGCGCGCCACTGCGCACTTGAATCATGGAAGCATCGATACCGTATTTTTTGAAAATGCCTTTGTCGATGCCAACCCACATGGGCGCAGCCGTCTCGTTATAACCACCGTACGAGACGCGAAAGGTTTCCAACGTTTGGGCTGACGCCGGCACCGTTAAAAGAACACCAAGAATGAGCCCCCGAAATAATGTAGTCAAAGCAGCACCGAGCGTCATGATCGATCGTCCTCCGTTGAAGCTTGTCGTAACCCGCCCCATTCACCGTCCCTCCCCGCGCAAACGTACATGCGACGAACTGCGCGATAAGATCGGTTGACCCTAACAAAGCGGCTCAATCGGTGTCAATGAAGCTCGGTTAGAGCTAGTCGAGAATGTTTCGAATCTTGTGACCTGGGCTATGGAGAAACGGAATTAGAATTAGTGGATTCGCGATTTAATCGCGCCTTAAATTCTTTTTCGGTCGCACATGAAAAAACAAAGGCCCAGGGTCGGATGACCTGGGCCTTGTTTAGAGCGGTTGCGTAACGCTTAAAACAATTACGAGGTGGGCTTGGTTTGTGATACGACGAAACGTGCCCGTCGATTTTGTACCCAGCAGGCTTCGTTGTGCTCTTTGCAAACGGGAATCTCTTCACCGTAGCTGACCGTCGAGAGGCGATTTCCGGCGATACCGAGAGTTGTCAAGTAGTCCATCGCCGCTTGCGCGCGCTTGGCGCCGAGCGCCATATTGTATTCAGCGGTGCCGCGTTCATCGCAATGACCTTCGATCTGCACGCGAGCGCTCGGATTACTTTTGAGCCAGTCAGCGTTTGTTTTTAAGGTCGCGCGAGCCGCTTCGGAAAGCGCTGCGCTGTCAAAGTTAAACCCAATATCCTTGAGTGGACCGCCCGTCGCGCTTTCTCCTGAACGCAATGCATCTAAGCTGGAACCTGTATCCGCCTTTGCGGCCTGAGATGGCGCGGGCTTCGCCGCGGCAGCACCCGAACTGGCACTGGGATTTTCAGCAGTCCATTTCGGCGGCGGCGGGTTGGCCGGATTGCCGCACGAAATTAGAAAAGTCACAACCAATAAACCCAAACCGTAATTCAACATCCCCTTTTGCACCCTCATCCCGATAGTCCACCTTCCCGTCCGTATTGGACTAGTTTGATTGGCCGATTGTGAAGCATTGGAGAGCACCTGTCAACCCATTTCACGGGTCAGAACAGGTTTATATTAGACGACAAATTCCCGGAATACGCTTCATACTGACAAAAATCCCATGGATTTATCGAGCCGAGGCGATAAGCCTTATTCCGTAGAGCTTGCCTCCTGTAATCTTGAGCTGATGCCAGTTTTGGCCAGCATTTTTAGTGGCATAGACGGAGCCATCGGTATATCCGACGCACAGTGTTTCATAATCGTTCGGATGGGCGGCAAAACCGCAGGTCATATGCGAATGTCCGGCCGGCAGGCCGGCGCATAATCGATTCCATGTTTTACCAGCGTCATCGCTGCGCAGGATCTGGGTTTTGGCGCCGCCCGTTTGCGCCGATAAGTTCCGGCTAAATTTCACCGTGTTGTAGGGTCCGGCGCGCACCGTCCGATAACCTGGCCAAGAGGCAGGTCCGTTCTCCGCTGCGCCGAGAAATATCCGATCCGGCTTTGCCCGATCATTTAGCATTGGAATAGCGTACGCGCGCCCCATCCCATATTCGCATTTCGTCCAACTTTTTCCGTTGTCATTGGTCTGGTAGGTGCCGATCCCTGTGCTCGCAAAAACCGTCTCCAAGCGGCTTGGATGACGCGTCACCCAGTGCACGTCGCGGTACACCCGGCCCTCTTCATGCTGACCCATTTCATAAGGCACGATCCCGGCGGGATCGTTGATCTTCGGAAAAGCGGTCGAACTCGCGGGTCCGCTCATGTCCTCCCAAGTCGCTCCTCGGTCGCGGCTGCGCGCAACGCCGCCCTCTTCGACGCCAACGAGGATTTCGTCCGGCATGCGCGCATCAAGCGCAATGCATCGAGCATGCGCCACATGTGGTCCCGGTGGAAAGGTCCACTTGCCATAATCCGGCAGGCTGCGAAACGCCGACAGCTCGCGAAACGAGCGGCCACCGTTTTCGCTGACATAGACCGCCGCCGGCAGCGTACCCACGTAAATTTCGTTGGCACGGGTCGGATGGGCCGCCATCGTCCAAATATCGCGATGGTCAATGCCGCCCGACGGCAGCCACTGCCAAATTGCGCCGCCGTCTTCGCTGACGTGGATCTCGGTCAGGGTTGCGGCATACAAACGGTTCGGATTGAACGGATCGGGCACGACCTCGCGTACCGTCTCGCCTTCGAGCGCGCTGTTGAGTTCCAGCACGTTCTCCGACTCTCCATCCCACCGGCAGCGCACCAGTCCATCGGCTTTCAACAAAAATAAATTAAGTTCTCCGTTGTTCCACGCCATGATTATCCCTCCCGCGCGAGAATTACGGCCGGGCCAACAAGATAGGGCAATCCTCGAAGAAACGTCAAGCCCGCGCTGCTCGCCTTCACTTCGTGTTGTTTTTCATGGAGCGCTGGAAATTGTATTGCCTCTCGGACTAGATTGAGTGCAACTAGGCGACCTCAAAATGCGTCCGGTTCAACATCCCGATCCGAATACAAAAAAACCCAAGCTCATCGCACCTCCCGGCGCATGTGATACGCATCTTCATGTCTATGGTCCGAGTCCAATTTATCCGCTTGCTAACGAGCGCAACTACACCCCGGATCCGCGGTCGACGTTAGACGATTATCTCCGGGTGCATCGCACTTTATGTTTGGAACGCGCGGTAGTCGTCACCGGCAGCGCCAATGGCACGAACAATCAGGTGACGCTGGACGCGCTCGCCCGCATGGAAGGAAAATTTAAGGGCTTGGCGCTGCTTGACCCAGCAATTGGCGATGCTGAGCTGCTGCGACTGAAAAACAGTGGCATCACGGGTTTTCGCGTCAAGAGCAACGGCAAGGGCGGCTTGTCATTCGACAGCACTAAAAAAATATCCGCCCGCGTGTCTGGGTTCAATTGGCATGTCGAGTTCTTGCCGCAGTCGATGCAGGAGGTCATCGCTGCCGTGCCGTTCTTCCGGACGCTGGGAATCTCGTATGTCTTCGACCACGTGGCCCATGCCGAGCCCGGCCACCATAGCAGTGATCACGAGTTTGACGAGCTGCTGGAGATTTTGAAAGGCGAAGAGCACGCTTGGATCAATCTTTACAGTTTTTATCAATTATCCAAATCCGGCCCGCCAGATTACGCGGATATGCTCGATATTGTCCGTGAAGTTATCGACGCACGACCGGACCGCGTGATCTGGGGAAGCAATTGGCCGCATGCGGGCATTTCCGTGCCGATGCCCAACGACGGCGATCTTCTCGATTTCCTATTGGCCGCGGCGCCCGAGGACTACATGCGTCGATTAATTCTGGCCGACAATCCAGCGAAACTGTATGGCTGGTCGATGATGTAACATTGGAGGCACGCAAGGGTGTTCGTTTGACGACTTGAACTTTTTGAAAATCTTGAACTTCACCGGAATAGGGAAGTCAAGCTTCAATGAATGACCAAACGTCTAGGAGGTAAATTACAATGTATGGTTGGCGCGCTCGCATCGGTCATGTCGCACCCTCACGGGGCGATACGCTCGTTTACGAATTCTACAAGATGTTTCCCGAAGGGTTTATGATACTCAACACCACCGGCACGGTGCGCCAGTTGGTCGATAATGACTTCGAGAAACAACTGGACCGGATTGAAGAAGCCGTGCAGGATCTGGTCGAGAACAATTGCGACTCGATTATTTTCAGCGGCTCGCCGCTTTTCACTCGTCTGCCTTTCGGCAGCGACCGGGAGCTCGGCAATAAACTGACGGCGAAATTCGGCGTGGCGGTAGCTGCCGGCTTGACTGCCGAAATCGAAGCTCTCAAGGCGATGAATTGTAAAAAGCTCGTCGTCGGCACGCCGTATGAAGATGAGATCAATCAAAGACTCAAGCGGTATTTAGAAGCTTCCGGTTTTCAAGTGCTGCAAATCGCTGGTTACGGCGTTCGAAAAAACGCCCAGCTCACCGATCTTCCGGTGCACGCATCCTATAAAATCGCCAAGCGTCTTTATGCTAAAGGTCGCGACGCTGATGGCATTTTCATTGCGTGCCCGCGTTGGCCGACCATCACGGATGTTCAATTGTTGGAAGACGAGGTCGGCAAGCCGGTCGTGACCAGCAGCCTGGCTTGTATTTGGTACGCCATGAAAATGATTGATATCAAAGAAAATGTCTCTGGATTCGGACGCTTGATGGCCAGTTTAGGTAACTGAGGTAGTAAAATCCCGCTCGATCTTGCTCAATCACTTTGTAGCGGCGGATGATTTACAACGTCTAAGCCACAGGACAGCTTAAAGGAGGCATTCTATGGATTGGGTGAAAGCAGCTTTATTGACCGGGCTTTTCAATATCTTCCTTATGAACATGGCGCCGGAGCTTTCTGCGGCAGAGTCCGGCCGAGGAAACGCTTGTCGCCGCGGCGACCGATTGCAGATTCAAGACTTAGATGTATCTCCAGACCCTATAGTTGAAGGGACGCGAATTCGATCGTGGAAAGTGCGCCTTCAATTCGACGGCAATCGCGAGTGCGAAACGGAAATCGCTATCCGTGAAGGAGGCGATGTCGTAACGCAGTCTCGACGTGTGATGATCAAGCCCGGAGTGAATGAGATCGATTTACGACCGTCGGAGAATTACCGCTTCCGCGGCCGCGAACATTGCTTCAACGTTCAGGTCGACTTAGAACGTTCAAAGCGAGATGTTGACGCGGCAAAGCGGTTTTGCGCAAAACAAAAGCCGGCATGGTCAATGCGTGAGCAAAGCGACCGCGATCGATCCTTGCGATAGAAACGATTGTCGTTCGTTCCGAGCGTCGGAATTGATCTGCCGGCGCTCGGAACACTTCCTCACTTAACCCCACACCTTCGCGGCCGTTTCAAGCATCACGTCCAACTTGCGGAACTGCTCGTCCTCGGTCAAAAGATTGCCGCGCAGGCTCGAGGCGAAGCCGCACTGCGGGCTGACTGCCAACCGTTCGATTGGCAAGTAGCGTGCCGCTTCGTCGATCCTCCGGCGGAGCTCGTCGACAGTTTCCATGCGGCCGACTTTCGTTGTGATCAAGCCCAAGACGGCGATCTTCTCCTTCGGCACGATGCGCAGCGCTTCGAAGCTGCCGGCGCGCTCGGTGTCGTACTCCAGCAGCAGACGTTCATGCCTGAGGCCCGCGAAGAGCTGCTCTGCAATGGCGTCATAAGAACCTTCTCTATGCCACATGCTCTGCCGGTTGCCGCGGCAAATGTGAATACCGAACGTGACGCCGGGAAATCCGGCGATGATTTCGTTATCGGCGGCGATCGAGCGCGCCAAATTGGTTTGCGGATCTTCGCCGCGCGAACGCATCGCTGCCAATGAATCCGGATCGACATAGGCAGTGTAACCCGGCCCGTCAATGCCAATGTAGCGGCATCCTTCATGGGCTAGCCCGCTGATTATTTGGCGCTCTACCGCAACGACATCCCGAAGGAATTCCTCGACAGTCGGATACACCGGCCGCGAAGCCTCGCTGTCATAACACTGGCTGATCCGATCCGCGCTGATCAACGTCACTTTTACGGGACGATCGGTCAAGCTCTGAGTGAAACGGAAGTCGTCTAGAAGAGCACTGCGCAGAAGCCGCAGCCGTTCGGTGACACGCTTTCGATTGAGCAAGATCGGATCTTGGCCCTTGTGCGACACGGACTCGCCGGTGTCTTTGCGCGCGAGAGTTTCATGATAAGTCTTCACGCCGGTTTGCCACTCTTCTACGCCGGCGACGACGGCAAAACTCTCCATGAAACTGGTACGGCGAAATTCGCCGTCAACAACGATCGGCAAATTGTGCGCGACCTGTTTGGTCACAACATCGCGGATCGCATTATCTTGAATTTCGCGCAGTTCCTTCTCTGCGATTTTACCTGAGCCGTACTCGGCGAACGCCTGCTTGAGTTTTTCCGGCCGCAGCAAGCTGCCGACTTGATCCACTCGCATGGATGCCAGATTGTTTTGGAAACCGATCATTTGTAACCTCCAACTTGCCGCCTTTGTGAAATCGCAGCGCCGCGAATGGGATCCGTAATTCTACCTGCGTTTTTGTTCCAGCTCCTTTTTAACTTCGGCAACCCACCGCAAGTCAAAAAGTTTTTCCGCAGGCATTGTTTCCTCCATTTTCATCGGCAGCCTTATCTCGTATTCAAGAATGTTTTTGACACCATCCGCAGACGGCAGACCCGGCACGCCGGGCGGCAAAGCTCGCGACCACGCTCTGATCGCGTCGCTCAGCATGGGCTTGGTGATCTTCCCGAACGGCAGTTTCTTCATGCCAATATCGGCGGCGTCTTCGGGTCGGTCGCGGATAAACATCAAGGCTCTGACCATGGCCCGTAACCATCTTTTAACTTGCCCGGAATTTTCCGCGATCTTGCGATCCGTCGCGACGTAACCTTGAAAGGGGAGTGGAAATACATCGCCCAAATAGGCTAGGCTGCGCAGTCCTTCCCGCTCCGCTACGATGGTTGCCGCGGGGTCGAGAACTACCGCGGCGACTCCGCCGGTTTTGACCGCCAAAATCTTGTCACTTGGACTTGTCCCGACAGAAATCTTGGTTAAGTCCTTGACTGGAACACCGCCGCGCTCGGCGAACAGCGTGGTGAAGCGATCCTCGCTGTCGCCAATCAGTGCAACGCCTATTCGCTTGCCCTTTAGGTCACCGACTTGCGCAATGCTCGGATGTACTACCAGATACCATGTCACCTTGTCGGTCTGATACATAATGGCTTTGAGTGGGGCGCCCTTTACTGCCGCGCGCAGACCGCTCCCGCCGGCACCGCTATAATCCACGTCGCCGCTAATGAGAGCGGCGATTCCGGCAGGCCCGCCGATCACGATAGTTTCATTTTCCAAACCTTCGTCTTTGAAGAATCCTCTTGCCTCTGCGGTGAAGATGGATAAGTAGTTCAGATTTAACCCGGGCACCGCGGATCGGATTTTTTCGGCAGCGGCGGGGGACACAAGCATTGCGCTCAATACGAGGAAGTACAGCTTGAAGAAATACCAAGCCTTGAGCATTTGGTCCTCCCGTTACATCTATGTTTCCGAGGCACGTGAACTTCACATCTCTGAACATTCACGCGTTTCTTGCGCACCTCGTTTAGCCTAGTTCTTTGATCGCCTGCTGCAGATAACTCTCGTCTATGTACTTCAGCGGATCGGGAGGCGGGCCCTTGAGCTGCTCGGCGTAGACCTGCATGGTAAATTTGAGACCTTCGAGATTGATCTCGGCGTTGGGATGCCAGATCCGGTTTCCCGTGTAATATTCCCAACCGCGACGCGCCAGCTCCGGCTTGAGCGGGATCTCTTTCGCAAGAAAATCAACCGCCGCGTCCTTGTTCGCATAAAGCCAGCGATGCGCCCGCACCGCGCCTTTGAGGAACCGCACCAGCAGCGCACGATTTTTTTCCGCCCATGTACGTTTCACCGTAAGCATCGAGAGCTGATAATTCGGATAATAATCTTTGAAATAACCAAGCACGTGGAAGCCTTGCTGTTCGGCGATAAAATCAAGCGGCACGACCAAGTATGTCGCGCCGATCTGCCCGGACGTCAGCGCCGCCAGGTTAAAATTGCCGCCGCCCACCGCGAGCAGCTTGTAATCGGAGGGATACTCCAAGCCATTTTGCTTGAGAATGCGTTTCAGGACATTGGTCGCACCCGAGGTCAGCAC
>Ga0075290_1000029_pt1 | contig 10519 bp, 11 predicted proteins | sample SF_Rice_20C_80N__2_FD_69765 | JGI IMG/M metagenome (GOLD analysis project Ga0075290, IMG submission 69765) | Rice paddy soil microbial communities from Twitchell Island, California, USA - SF_Rice_20C_80N_201 | ecosystem: Environmental > Terrestrial > Soil > Paddy field/soil | place: USA...
GGCCGTCGAGGCACGCAACCTCGCGCCGCTGCCGGGCGACCTCGACTTCACGGTGGGCGCGAGCCTGCCGATCTCGGGCCTGGCCGCGTGGCAGGGACTGTTCGAGCACGGCCGCCTTCAGGCGGGGCAGAGCGTCCTCGTCCACGGCGCGGCCGGCGCCGTCGGGTCGATGGTGACGCAGCTCGCACGTGAAGTCGGCGCCTACGTCATCGGCACCGGACGCGCCGCCGACCGTCAGACGGTGCTCGACTTCGGCGCTCACGTGTTCGTCGACCTCGAGAACGACGTCCTGGAAGACGTCGGCGGAGTCCATCTGGTGTTCGATGTCATCGGCGGCGACATCGGGAAGCGGTCCGCAGGCCTGATTCGAGCCGGAGGAACACTGGTGTCCATCGTCGGGCCGCCCGAGGCGCGGCCCGCCGACGGCCTGGCGGTCGACTTCGTAGTCGCGTCCGATCGTGCCCAACTGAGTCAGATCGTCCAGCGGGTGCGGGACGGACGACTGCGGACGAACATCGGCAACGTCTCGACCCTCGACGACGCCGTCGCCGCCTTCAACCCGACCGCGCGACGCAAGGGGAAGACGATCATCCGCGTTCGCCCCTGAGCATTCGGGGAAGGCGACCGTTTTTGCTCTCCATGTAGTGGGTGGAACGTGCAAGATGAAGAGGTGTGCGGTGAGCGCGCCGAGCATGATGGTCGCGAGCAGCGCAGCTCCAATTCTCCTCGTCCTCGGCACCATGATCAGTACGGCTGCGGTGAGCTCGAGGATGCCCGTGACGAACCGAAGCCACCGTCCAAGGGCAACCGGTGAAGAGCGCGACCATCTCCAGCTTCCCCATCAATTTCGCCCAGGAGGCGCTGACGAACACCAGCGCCGAGGTGAGGCTCGGGGTCATCGGGTTGAGTGTGTGGATGCAGCCGGGCTCCCTGCGTCTATAGGAGGCTCAAGCACGCAACGCTGGAGGCTCTCTCACGTGGAGGCTGCATGCCCGGTTTCTCCCTGCGATCCGCCGCGCTGGCGATCGCGCTCTTGCTCGCCTCCTGCGGTGAAGACGACGGCTTCAGCCCCACGGTCGAGAACGTGGCCGGGAGCTACTCGGCCTCCGCTTTCACGGTTACGGATTCGTCGGGGATCGTTGATCTTCTCGCTTCGGGCGCATCGGTGCAGATCACACTGGTTACGGATGGCGCCACGACCGGCCGTCTCCTGCTGCCGGGCGGGGATACCGGTGGTGATCACGACGAGGACCTCAGTGGCACCTGGGCGCTTAGTGGCGACAACGTGACGATCAGCCCGAGAGGGCCGTCGGTCCTTCGCTTTGCCCAGTTCACGGCCGCTCCTGATCGGTTGACAGGCGAACGTCTTCTGAGCGGCCAGACACTCCGCTTGGTGTTGACCAGGGACCATTAGAAATCGATCTCTTGGCGCCCTGGGGCGTCTCCCTGGATCGAGGCAGGCCTGACCTTCCCGAGTCGTAGACCTCGGGCTGGCGCGGAGGTTGTACCTTACGACCGACCGCGCCGGCGGGTCCCGCAGTCATGAAGCGCAATCCACCAGTTACCTCCGCGAGGCAGCCATGGCTCTGGCGGCGATCCTGATCTGGTACCTGGTCATTGGCACGATGGCGGCCATCGGGTCGGTGACGATCAGCCGCTCGCGGTTCTCACCGCGGGTGGAGCACATCTTCTTCGCGCTGCTGCTCATTCCGATTGCCGCGATGTACCTGGCCTTCCTGTCGTACTTCGGCGACCACGCGGCGCTCCGGTTCGAGGCCTGTGCGGTCGGGGTATTCGCCGTGCTCGGGCTCCTGGGCCTCCGGTTTCCCGCGCTCGTCGTGCTGGGCTACGCGCTCCACGGCGGGTGGGATCTGGCGCACGAGATCGGGGTGCACCTCGGCGCCGAGGCCGGCGGCGCGCGACCGCTCACGGACATACCGCTGGCGTACGGGGTGTTCTGCGCGGCGTACGACTGGTGCATGGCGGCCTATTTCTATACCCGACGGGCGGCCTGGCGGCATGCAATCGAATAACGGGATGAAGCTCGAGCAGCCGAGCAGCGGCCTGCGTGATCAGGTCTTGCCGGAACTGCAGCGGCATTAAGTTGAGCGATGAGCGGGTTCGCACCAGGGATATTCGGCGCCGGGTAGTAGCTTCTGACGGCCGCCCGCAGGTGCATAACCATTTCTACGCAGCCGAGTCCCGGGCAAAACCGAGAACCTGATGAACCAAGACCGCACCCACCTGCAGCAACTGCTCGGCGCTCTTCTCCCCTACCTACTCCTCGCGATCGGCATCACCCTCGGCGGTTGGTTCATTGGCCACGGCTTCATCGAGGGCCGGGCCGCCGATCGCTTCGTCACGGTAAAGGGCGTGGCCGAGCGCGACGCCAAGGCCGATGTCGCCCTCTGGCCGCTCCGGCTGTCGGCCGCGGACAACGACCTGGCCGCCGCCCAGGCCAGCATCGCCCGCAATACGGCCGCGGTCTATGGATTCCTGCAGCGCCAGGGCCTCGACACGTCGCAGGCCGAGCTGCAGGGCGTGGACGTGGCCGACGCCTTTGCCAACCAGTACGGCGGGGAGCGACCCTCGGCGGCGCGCTACGTGGTGAGTCAGACGGTCATGGTCCGCTCTTCGGACGTGGACCGGGTGCTCGCCGCGAGCGCCAAGGTGGGAGAGCTGGTGCGGAGCGGCGTGGTGCTGTCGTCGAACCGAGGGTACGGACCGTCGGGCCCCACCTTCCTGTTCACCCGGCTCAACGACCTCAAGCCCGGCATGATCGCCGCGGCCACCGCCAACGCCCGCCAGGCGGCCGAACAGTTCGCCAACGACTCGCGCAGCCGCCTCGGCGGCATTCGGCAGGCCAACCAGGGGGTCTTCGTGATCCTGCCGCGCGACCAGGTGGCCGGCGTCTCGGAGGAGACCCAGCCGCTCAAGACGGTTCGGGTGGTGACCACCGTCGAGTACTACCTGAGGGACTGAGCGCGGGCTGGTCGACAGCGAGCTGCGAGCACGCTCGAGCAGCCGCACCGATCAAAGGAGCGGCGCGAGGGCCGTCGGATCCGCCTGCTGTACCAGTTCGGCGCAGAATTCGAGGGGTTCAGCTCGGGCGCCGCGTGGGAAGACGCGAAGCTGGGGCTCGCCTCGTTGCGACTGCTCGACGGGTGCGCCATCGTGAGCGACGTCGGCTGGATCCGGGAGTCCACCCGCCTGGTCGGCTTGGTGATGCCGTGCCCGGTCCGCGTGTTCGGCAACGGCCAGCTCGCCGAGGCGGTCGAATGGCTCCGCTCGCTGCCGGAGAGGCCGGCGGTCTCTCACCGCCTGCTTGTCGAAACCGGCGTGCTCCTGGTCGAGGTGCGCCAGGCACTGCGGGCTCCGGATTTCGACGCGCTCGCGTCGGACAGCAAAGTCGCCGATCTCGCGCCTCGGCTCGCCGAGCACTTCGTCCAGGCCGAGGTCCGACGGTTCGGCTATGACGCGCTCGATGCCGCCGTGGCGTGGGCCGGCGACGCGTCGCCGCGGGACCCGTCCGCTAGCTGAAACCTTTTTCCAGCGTTACCGTCATATGGGTATCCCATAGGAGGGACCCGTGGCGGGCAAGCTGGACATCCAGCAGGGCACCCTGGCCCTGATGGTCCTCAAGACCCTCGACGTGCTCGGGCCGCTGCACGGCTACGGCATCGCCCGGCGCATCGAGGAGACCAGCAGGAACCGCCTCAGCCTCAACTACGGCACGCTCTACCCCGCGCTGCTCAAGCTCGAGCAGGAGGGGTTCATCACGGCCGAATGGCGCCAATCGGAGAACAACCGCCGGGCCAAGTTCTACGCGCTCAGCGCCGCCGGCCGGAAGCGGCTGGCCCGCGAGGCCCGCGAATGGCACCAGACCGCCGATCTGATCGCCGCCTTTCTCGGCCGTCGGGAGGCCCCATGAGACACGTTCGTGCCCTGCTGGCGCGCATCGCCGGGCTGTTTTCCGGCCCCAAGGCGGACGCCGCTCTCGAGGAGGAGCTCCAGGCCCATCTGGACATGGAGACGGCCGAGAACATCCGGCGCGGCATGGCCCCGGAGGAGGCCCGCCGGCAGGCGCTGCTGGCATCGGGCGGTCTCACCCAGGCCGCCGAGGCGGTCCGCGATCAGCGCGGGCTGCCGTGGATCGAGGGCCTCACCGCCGACATCCGGTACGCGCTGCGCTCCCTGCGGCGCAGTCCGGCCTTCACGGCCATCGTCGTCCTGACGCTGGCGCTCGGTATCGGCGCCACCACCGCGATCTTCAGCGTGGTCCGCGCGGTGCTGCTCAAGCCGCTGCCCCACCGCGAGGGCAACCGGCTGGTCTACTTGCGCCAGTCCAACGACGCGGCCAGTGAGATCGGGTTCTCGGTCCCGGAGGTGCGCGACATCCGCGCCGGCGCACCGTCGCTGGGCGGCGGCATCGCGGAATGGTCGAGCTGGACCGCGGTGCTGCAAGGCGGCGAAGGCGCCGCGAGGATGTCCATCGGGCTGGTGACCGGCAACTTCTTCGAGGTGATGGGGCTGTCGCCGGTGCTGGGCCGGCTGACCCGGCCCAGCGACGACGGGCCGGGCGTCCCGCCGGTGATGGTGCTGACCCACGAGTTCTGGATGAGCCGATTCGGCGGCGACTCGAGCATCGTCGGCCGGCGGGTGCGGGTCGACCGTAACTCGGTGACGGTGATCGGCGTCATGCAGCCGGCGCCGTTCTTCCCGAGCCGGGTGGACGCGCTGTTCAACATGGTGATCAGCCCCCACCACCTGAGCGCGACCATGGTGGAGGGCCGCACCCACCGCATGACCGAGCTGGTCGCGCGCCTGGCGCCCGCCGCCAGCATGCGGCAGGCCCGGTCCGAGGTCGCGGCGGTGTACGCGCGCATGCAACGCGACTTTCCGGCGGCCTACGACCCGGGATCGCACTACCGCGTCGAGGTGGTCCCGTTCCAGCAAGTGCTGGGCGAGCGCGCCCGGCTCACCCTGTGGCTGCTGATGGGCGCGGCCGTGTTCGTGATGATCATCTCGGCGGCCAATGTCGCCAACCTGACGTTGATGCGCGGGGTGCGCCGCGAGCACGAGCTGGTGACGCGCGCGGCGCTGGGCGCCGGCCTGGCCCGGCTGCGTCGGCTCCTGCTGGCGGAGAACCTGCTGCTCACGCTGGCGGGCGCCGGGCTCGGTGTGCTCATCGCGCTGGGCGGGGTGCGATTGCTCATCGCGCTGGCCGAGCGCTACTCGCCACGCGCCGGCGAAATCCGGGTGGACACGGTGGTGCTGGGCTTCGCGCTGGCGCTGTCGCTGGTCCTGGCCATCCTGCTGTCGTTGGTGGCCTCGCTGCCGAAGGAAGGCACCTTCGCCTCGTGGTTCGCCGCCGGCGGGCACCGCATGAGTGGCGGACTCCGCAAGCAGCGCCTCCAGCGCGCGCTGGTCGTGGTGCAGGTTGCCGTGTCGGTGGTGCTGCTGGCCGGCGCCGGCCTCCTCACCCGGACCATGATCAGCCTGTCGAACGTGCGCACCGGCCTCACGACCGAGGAAATACTGACCATGCAGATCCCGCTGCTCACCCTCGGGCAGGCAGCGATCAGCGATCCACAGGCCGACGTGAGGGCCAAGGAACAATACGAGTTGATGCGGAGCGAGATCGCGACGTTGCCGGGAGTGTCGGTCGTGGGGCTGGGCTCGCCGATGCCGCTGCGCAGCTCCGATGTCGCGTTCGACGTCAAGGCCGAAGGGAAGACGTTCGCCCCTGGCGAGGCGGCGGCCACCGCCGAGGTGCGCACGGCGAATCCCGAGTTCTTCCGCGCGGCGGGCATTCCGCTGCTCGCGGGGCGCGAGTTTGCCGCGACCGACCGGGCCGACGGGGCCGCGGTGGTGATCATCAATCAGGCGCTGGCCGAACGGCTGTTCCCCGGCGAAGACCCCATCGGCAAGCGGGCTGCGTGGACCGGCGACGTGCTGCGGTTTACTCCCATCAGCGGCGACTGGCGCACCATCGTCGGGGTGGTGGCCAACACTCAGGATGGCGGGCTCGACGCGAGGCCGCGCGGGGTGATGTTCGTGCCGTTCTCCCAATTGGTGGCGTTCAGCGGCGGGCTGGTCATCCGCACCGACAACGATGCCGAGGCCCTGGTGGCACCGGCGACACGCATCGTCCGGCGCATCGCGCCGGCGGCCCCGATCGAGAACGTGCGCACCATCGCGCAGATCAAGGACGAGAGTGTCTCGCCGCGGCGGCTCAATGCCGCGCTGGTTTCGTCGTTCGGCATCCTGGCCATGATCATCGCGGCCGTGGGGGTCGCGGGCGTGCTGGCCTTCTCGGTGAGCGCGCGGACCAACGAGATCGGCATCCGCATGAGTCTCGGCGCGGACAGCGGCCGTATGCAGCGGATGATCCTCAAGGAGGGCGGCGTGCTGGTGGCGCTGGGTCTGGTCCTTGGCGTGGGCGGCGGCTTCCTGGCCGCCGGGGTGATGCGCAGCCTGCTGTTCGGCGTCGCGCCGCATGACCCGGCTACGTTCATCGGCGTCGCGCTGATGATGGCGGCGATCGGCACGCTGGCCTGCTGGATTCCGGCCCGGCGCGCCTCGCGAATCGACCCGGCCATCGCGATACGGGTGGCGTAGAAGAGTCGGACCCGATGCCGATCTCCGCCGTGCAACGCGAGCATGTCAAGCTGACCGAGGCGTTCCGTCGCGCCATGCTCCGGCTCTTCGTGCGCCGCGGCCTCTTCGATGAGAACCAGGCCAGGAAATGCTCCTCGACCGCGAGCGGCTGAGCGCGCTCCAACCTCTTCCTTGTGCGGCGCCCTACGCGCGGTACCTTAGTCGCGTCCCGATGGGATCGACCCCGCCGACGTCAGCACTATTTCATACGGAGGGCGCCACATGTACGTCATCATTCAACACAGCATCAATTCGCCGGACAGGTTCTGGGAGATCGTGAAGGGCGTCACGAGCTTTCCTCCGGGCATGACGCTGCACGCGACGCTGCCGAGCAGCGACGGGAAGAAGGCCGTGTGTATCTGGGAAGCGCCCTCGGTGGACTCCGTGAGAGACCTGGTCGACTCCGCCGTGGGGACGTTCAGCTCGAACGAGTACTTTGAGGTCAGCGAAAAGGATGCGGTGGGGTTGCCGAACTAGCTCGGAACGGACGCGCATGCCGGCGCGACTCGGGACACTTCTCGCGACGATCGGGCTCACGGCGCTGCCGGCCCCGCTGGCCGCCGCGCCCTGCGATGCCGTGACCGGCGAGTGGACCTGGTTCACCAACGGGGTGGTGACGATCCATCGCGACGGAACCATCGTCCACACCCCCGGGAACACCGGCACCTGGGAGTGCACCGATGCGGCCCGCAACCGGTTCACCGTGCGGTGGCGGGTCGGCGGCATGGTGAACGCGATGGCGCTCTCCCCGGACGGCCGGAGCCTCACGAGCACCGATCCCACCCAGCAGTTCGTCACCGCCAGACGACGTAGCGAGCCGGCGGCACCATCGGCCGCCGCCGGCGACGGGGCCGAGCCGTTCGTCACGGGCCGGAAGCTCGCCGAGTCGGGCCGCTGCACCCAGGCGATCCCCTACTTCGATAAGGCGATTCAGGCCAACCCGCGGTACGCCAAGGCGTATTCCGACCGCGGCCGCTGTCTCGCCAGGCTCGGCAAGGTCGCCCAGGGACTCCAGGACCTCGACCGCGCGGTGGCGTCGGCGCCCGACGAGATGAGTCCCTACTTCAACCGCGCCGGCCTCCGAGCCGATGCGGGCGACGGCGACGGAGCGCTGGCCGATCTCGACCTGTCGGTGCGCAACGACCCGATGAATCCCGCCTCGCGGGTAGCCCGCGCGGGACTGCTCCAGGCGATGGGCCGCGCCGCGGAGGCCAAGCAGGACGCGGACCTCGCCTACCGGCAGATCGCGGCCCTGGAGCCCCGCAAGCGCGGGGTCGCCGACCTGGTGCTCAAGACCTGGCGGAACAAGCGGGTGCGGATGTCGCCGCCGCCGCCGCCTGGAACCGATCCCGCCAAGGCCGCCGCCCTCGCCAGGGCCCACCGCTATCGCGCCGCGATCGCGGCGCTCGACGCCGCGCTCCGGAAGAGTCCTGGAGACGAGCGGCTCCTCCTCGCGAGAGGACGGATGCACCTCGAGATCGGCCAGGCGGACCAGGCGCTGGAGGATCTCTCCGGGGCCCTCGAGCGGCACCCCAGCGCCGAGGGGCTCGTGCGCCGGGGATTGGCGTATCGGCAGCTCTGCCGCTTCCGGGACGAAGCCGCCGACTACGGCCGGGCGCTGCGCCTCGACCCGCGCTTCACCCAGGCGTACTTCGAGCGCGCCTTCACCAATCTGTTCTTCGACAAGCGGCTCGACGCGATCCCCGACTTGACCCGGGTCATCCAGCTCGACCCGAAGAACTGGCTGGCCTACAACTTCAGGGGCGAGCTCTACCGCTACTGGGTCAAGCTGGCCCCCGCCATCGCGGACTTCCGTCAGGCCGTGACGCTCAATCCCGGCTACGCCCAGCCGTACTGCAACATGGCCTTTGCCCTGCGCGCGGCGCGGCGGATGAACGAGGTGGATGCCTGGCTCCGGAAGTGCTACGCGCTCGATCCCACCGAGCGCGAGGTGGCCGACCGGGTCTTCGCCGACATTCAGGCGAAGGAGGAGCAGGCCGCGCGCGACATGGCGGCGATGCGGCACTGGTCCGGCGGTGGCGGGCACGGAGGCGGTGGCGGCTCCGAAGCCGGCGGCGGAGAGTCGGGACCGGGCTGCAGCTATGCCAGCTACGGTGCGTGCAACGCCGAAGCGGCGGGAGATCGCTGGGCCGCCGAGCGGATCGAGTACGGCCGGTCCGACGCCAGCGAGACCGACTGGTACTCGAGGTAGACAGCGATTCGTCGCCTACGGTTCGTCGAGATGCTCACGGAGGGCAAGATGACCGCGTCACGTGTGCTTCAGCCCATGGTCAGCCTCCTGCTCGCCGCCGGCGCGGCGGCTGGGCAGCTCAGCGCGGCGCCGGTACCGCACGCCGCTCATCGGGTGAAGTCGCTCCACATCACGCTGCTCTCCACCATGCTGGCTGATAAGGGGATCGGTGAGTGGGGGTTCGCCGCCGTGGTCGACGCCGATGGCCGGCGCATCCTGTTCGATACCGGCAACTACCCCGAGACCGTACTCCGGAACGCCCGGGAGCTCGGTCTCGACCTGTCGACGATCACGGACGTGGTGTTGAGTCACCACCATGCCGACCACACCGGGGGATTGCTCACCCTCCGCCGCGAGCTTGCCAAAGCCGATCCGAAAGCACTCTCACGCATCCACATCGCTCCAGGCATCTTTCTCAGCCGAAAGACCAGGAACAGCGACGAGGAAGCAAATCCGATGGTCGCTCTGCGGGACAGTCTCGAGCAGACCGGCGCCGTGTTCATCGAGCACGATCGACCGGTCGAGCTCGCTCCGGGCGTCTGGCTCACCGGACCGGTCCCCCGCCGTCACCCGGAGCGAAACTGGAGTCCCGGCACGTACCTCGTTAGCAAAGATGGGCTACAGCCCGACACGATTCCGGAGGACATGTCGCTGGTCGTCGACACGGACAAGGGCCTCGTTGTCCTGACGGGCTGTGGGCACGCGGGCGTGATCAACACGCTGGACTACGCGCGCTCGACGCTCGGCTCCCGGCCCGCCTACGCCGTAGTCGGCGGCCTGCACCTCTTTGCGGCGTCGGATCAGACCTTGGCGTGGACCGCCGGCGAGCTTCGCGCCGCCGGCGTGGCCCTCCTGCTCGGCGCGCATTGCACCGGGATCGAGGCGGTCTTCCGGCTCCGCCAGCTCGCCGGCCTGAACCGCCGGACCGCCGTGGTCGGGGCGGTGGGAGCGTCGTTCGACCTCGAGCTCGGGATCGATCCGCTCGCGCTCGCCCGGTAGCATCGCGCTGCAACGCGGATCAATCCCAGGCCACGTCCGCCCTGCCGGTGGTGACGTTGAGGCGGTTCCAGACGTTGATGCCGGCGATGGCGAGCACCAGACCGGCCAGCGCCTGCTCGTCGTAGTGCCGCGCCGCCTCCTCCCAGAGGTCGTCGGGCACCGGCTCGGCGACGTCGCTCATGCGGGTCGCCGCCTCGGTCAGGGCCAGGCGCGGCCCGCTCGGCGTCGCGGGACCAGGGCGCGTAGGTGGCCGGGGCTACTGCACGGCCAGCTCCTGCTGCAGGGAGAACCGGAGCGCGGCACCATCCTTTACCACCCGGTTCTTGTCGAGCAGGCTCCAGGCAAGACCGCCGCCCGCACCCACGATGGCTCCCTTGAGAACGCCCGCGCCCGTGACCGCTCCGACGACGGCACCGGCCGCGGCGCCGACCGCGGTACGTTCCTTCGTGTCGAGACCGGGCTTGTCGGTGTCGGCCTTGGCGTCCTCGGTATTGACGTCCCGCATCGCGCCATTGAGGCGAACCTGGGAGAGCTGGAGCGACGCCGCGTCGGACTTCTCGGGCTTCTCCACCAGCTTGACTTTCGCCGGTGCGCCTTCCGGGATCACGA
>Ga0075290_1000031_pt1 | contig 10438 bp, 8 predicted proteins | sample SF_Rice_20C_80N__2_FD_69765 | JGI IMG/M metagenome (GOLD analysis project Ga0075290, IMG submission 69765) | Rice paddy soil microbial communities from Twitchell Island, California, USA - SF_Rice_20C_80N_201 | ecosystem: Environmental > Terrestrial > Soil > Paddy field/soil | place: USA...
GAGAATTCACCGCGGAGACGCGGAGTACGCTGAGAAAAGAATTTTATGAAGCAAAACTCCGAACTCCGCGACCTCTGTGCCTCTGCGGTCAGTCCTTCTTGTGCTCCTTTGGTTGCGGCTTTGCCGCGCTAGGTTCTTTGCGGTTAAATCGTCTTTCCCTTTCAAGCCCCGGCTCGGAGGAGGACTCCATCGGTTTTCAATCTTACGTTAGCGGGTTCCCTGAGCCGATCCGCTTCGCGACTTGTGCGTGCGCCAGGATTACCCGAGGATCGCGCTGCAAGGCTGCGACATAACGCTCGGCGAACTCACCGGTGCTTTGTGCCGGAACCAACAGGAAAACCGACTGGCCCATCAACGAATCGACGTTTGCGCTTGTCAGCGGCTCTTTATCATCGAGAGTTTCGTCGATCGCAACGATCAGCTGCGAGATCGGCCGAAGCCACGCGAAGTAAGGGTCGCTCGTTAGAAGTTGAAAGAAATGATTCGGCGATTGGATGGGCCCGACGTTTTTCTCGTATACGATTTTTTCGGAGTCGATTAGCGCTTTGTGAAGTCTGAGCAACGCGCTATGCAGCTCTTGCAAGGGTCGGCGGATAGCTTCCTGCTCGGTCGTGGATTGTCTTTTCTTTTCCATGAGGATTGATGCGGTTCAAATTATCGTAAACGTTCAGAACATTAAAAACCAGTAGGCGGTTAATGCCGTGCTCTAGTTGCAATCCGGCGAAGTTGTCCGAGAACAGATAAGTTGACGCGGTGACAATATCCTCGCGTCGAACGCGGGCGCTCCAGCATCGGTATTGCAGATGGGGAAAGATTTCTCACTTCGTTCGAAATGACATGGGGATAGTTTGAGTGAATTCGCCGTGACAGAAAATGCGATCAACGAGCTGTCAGCCCAACCGAAGATCAATTCCCTTTCCGTCCCAACGCTTTTTCGACGAAGCTGAAATCGAAGACCTGACCGGGCGGAATTTCTTTGCTGACGCCCAAGCTTTTCTTCGTGAACTCGATGGCGCCGCGCATCCAGGCGTCATCCAAATAGGCGAGTCCGCCGGAGCGGCTCAGCTGCAGATCGTACACTTCTTCAGCCAATGAACGCTCTTTGACGCCGAGGTATTTGGAAATGATGTCAACGGATTCGGCGCGGTGCTCGGAAAAATAGTGCACCCCTTTCATGCTCGCTCTTACGAATGCAAGAACTTCCGCGGGATTATTTTTGATTTTTTCCTCTGTGGCGCCTACCCCGCCCGAAGGATAGCTGGTCAAATAATCGCCCGAGTACGCAAGCCGAGTGAACCCTTCGCGGTAAAGAATCAGTTGGCGCGGCGGCGAAAGCAGACAGGCCGCGATGCGGCCGGTTCTGAGAGCGGTTGCCAACTCTGCGGGAGTGCCTATCACAATAGAGGAGACATCCTTATTGGGTGTCAAACCGTGATGCGTGAGAATTAATTGTGTCAATAAATCGACCGCGCCGCCGCGCGAAGAAATGCCAACCATTTTACCTTTAAGTTGCTGCACAGATTTCACATCGGGTGCGCCGACGAGATCAAACTGCGGCTTCGAGTTGACGATCAAGACCAGCCGCACCGGCGCGCCGCGCACTCCGGCGGCGATGATCGAGCCGGCCGCCGACGCGTAATCGACGGACCCGCCGATCAACGCCTGCATGCCCACCGCTCCGCGAATCAGGAGCGTTTCAAGATCGAGTCCCTCTTCGCGATAGAACCCTTTCATCTGGGCGATGCGGAATTGCATTTCGGTCACTGCAATGGAAGTCGTCGAGAAGCGAATCTTTTTGAGCTGCGCGAACGCCGGCAGGGAGATAAGAACTATGAAAATGAGGGTGAAAACTCCGATGGATAGTTTCTGCATGGACGGCTCAGCCTCCGTGGATGGCATTTCCGGACAATCACCGTTGCATTCAAGCGCGGACAGTAGCAAGCCGACTTGCATCGCGTCAATCCGCCCGGAGTGCATTCATCACGGCTGGAACGGTTTGAACGTCTTGAACGATTGGAACCCGTTGCTTCCCGCCGCTTGACAATTCCCAACCGCCTAACCTAAAAAGGAAATCAGCCCACGATTCGGAAGGAGCGTTTATGATCGCGAAAATTCGCCACCTGGCCACCCACACCGAACGTTATGACACCGAGTTCAAGTTCTACCAGACGATCTTCGGCATGAAGCAAATTACCACGGGTTTAGTGGACGAGATGGGCAAGTCCAACCCCGACCGCGGGCACATCAGCGACGGCGTCATAGGCTTGGCCCTGTTGGCGAAGCGGGCCGGAAGCCAGCAGGGCATCGACCACTTCGGCTTCGAAGTCGATGATGTCGGGGAAGCCGTCAACCGTCTGAACCGATTTTATCCTGACCTCTTGCACACCCGAGCATTGACTTACGTCCCGTTCGCCGGCACCAGGGCGCAAGATCCGACGGGGACGCAGTTCGACTTGTCGCAAAAAGGCCAGGAGAACGTACGCGAAGGCTACCTGGCGGACGGGTGGGAACAACCGCGCTGGCTCAACCATATCGCCCTTCGCGCCCGTCATCCGGAAGAGGTGGCCGAGTTTTACACTAAAGTCTTGGAGCTTAAAGGCGTAGAGGAAGCCGGCGAAGAAGGCTCGATCACGCTCACGGATGGTAAAGTCCGTCTGATGATCCGCCGCTGTCACGACGGGTATTATCGAAGCTTACGCCAAGGCTTCGACCATGTCGGCTTCAAAGTGGAGAGCGTGGAGCAAACTAAAAAAGACTTGGACATGATCGCGGCGAGCAATCCCCAGTGCGCGCCAAAAAAAATCGGCGGCGGGCCTCAGGGCGGAGGCATGCTGAAAGATATGGAAGCTTGTCCTATCGGTAAACATGCTTTCGCGGACCCGGATGGAATACTCTTGGATATTTGCCAATAGCAGTTTCGATCTAAGAGCGGGCCGAAGCCGTTGATTCGTCTCATTGCCGCGAAGCCGGCAACTCACCCGCCGCTTTTCGTGCAAAGCTCAAGTCTGCAATCTCCGAAAAAGAAACGTCCCGCGATATTTTGAGGACCTCTTTCGCATTGGCGATCAACTCGTGCATCGCTTCATCCGAGATCATACCGTTGTCGGAATAAAACTTAGTGATTTCTTCGTGGATTAGGCGGGCCACCACCGGATCGTGAATACCCGATTCCTTCTCTAGCAATTTCACGAACTCGCCCCTATTCTCCTTCAGGAATCGATTTCCCATCAACGCCGCTTTGTCCGTCCCCAGGAGTGATTAAAACTCGGCCCATACGTTTTTCGTCTTATCTCAGACGCCGGCTTTTACCAACCCGTAATTTTCTCCGCGGACACAATTTCACCGCGCCTCCTTGCTCCACTTTCAAAAGCAGAGTACTTTGTCTCCGTTTGTAATGCCAAATTTGAAGTTCCTCCGTCTCAAAAGATACGCGTGTTGGTTCGCAATCCTATTTCTTTTCGTCCTGCAGCCGGGCCATGACGGATGCGCGACGTCGCCGAACGCCGTATCTGTCCCGGCCTATGTCCGGCGCGGACTGGAAGTCGAGAAACACTTTGCGGCCTACAGCAATCGGCTCGCGCGCTATTACGAATCGCTTTCCCGAGAATTGAAACAGCGCGCACCGGATTTGCTGGTGCATCTCGAGCCGCCCCCAGTAATACAGCACGGCTATCAAATTTTGCCGGCGATCACCTTCGATGCCGATCCAGAAACAGCCGCTTACGCATACCCTGTTGCATACAGCTGGCCGTGGACGGACCGGTTAATCGATATCCAACTGCGCGACATTGCCACGTCCGAAGCGGAGCTTCGCCGTGCCGGCTCAGCCGATTCAAGTCTAAGCAGACCCGCCCTTGAACAACTCGCGTTGAATTACAGAGCGCAAAGCCGGCGTCGGCAAAATATCGATGCGCACGTCCAATACAATCATCTGTGGCAAGCTGCCATTGCCGCCGATCGCGCCGCTTACGATCAGGCGACCGCCCTCGAATACCAGGTTATCGAGCGCCGCAAAATTGCCGACCAGCTGAACCATCTCGGATTGAAGCTGGGCGTCAGGGTAGAGTCGTCGACCAGTTCACCGGCCGTGCGCCTGCAAGCGCGTGAAGCGTTGCTTTCGCAGCAAATCAATCAAGCCTTCAGCCGTATGAATACACCAGGGTTCGTGCAACTGGAGAATACGAACGATGAATGGATAATTCACGTTCCGCTGTTTACCGATATAGCAGACGAAGAATTCGTAAATAAAGTAAAGCACATCATCGAAACGACATGGCGGTTGACTGAGCGCGCAACAACCTTTCGCGTCGAGCTCAACGTCGCCTACGTGCCGGCATATACCTTGTATGGCGAGGGAAATTTGCCAAGTCCCGGTCAACAGATCGACGTCGCGCGGCATTTGCAGCGTTTTCCCTCAGGCGGCGCGGTTCTTACCACCGGAGCGTTAACCACACACGTTCAGGACCATGCAATTGTTTTGGGCCCCCATACGATTCCGGCGAGGGTGCTGGCGCATGAGTTTGGCCACATCCTTGGGTTCCGCGATCGCTATATACGCGGTTATAAGAATTTGGGGAAAAACGGGTTTCAGGTGACGGAAGTGATAGCAGATCCCGAAGACATTATGTCAGCCACCCCCCAGGGCCTTGTCTTGCCGGCGCATTTCACCAGTCTCGTGCAAAGCGGCGCAAAAACGCGGATCTTACCGGTAGCCAAACCGGTCCAGGTTAAGGCCACAGGGACAGCAGCTTAACTTAACCGCAATAAAACATTCGCCGGATCGGGTTATAAGCGCACGACTAATAACCCGGTCCGCCGAATGGATTATGGGACAATCAGTGGCTCAATGCTCGCGACCGCGCGACGCGGCCACGATCGCGACTACAACTACCGCGAGCACTCCCAGCCCGACTAAAAGTGCGATCGTTGGATCCATGCCTAACACTTGACCGCCGGACGGTCCCGAAGGCCCCGCTGGTCCCCGCGGCCCAGGTTCTCCCGCAGGTCCTGTCGGACCCGGCGACCCTTGTTGTCCTTCACGGCCAGGGACGGCTTGATCCTGTTTCGTTTCTCCGCCTTGTACACGGAGATCGAAATTCGAATCACCCGCCTTCCCTTCGATGGTCGCTTTCCCCCCACTTTTCTGCGGAGAGTCTTGGGCGCTTACGACACGGGCGAATCCCAGCGCGAAAAGCAGAAGAAAAACGCCCAGTAAGTATCGCTGTATTTTCATGGCACACCTCCTCTCATGATAGCCACGCATTGGAGCAATTCATGTGCCCTGAGCAGAACTATGGAACAATTCAAAGACTTAGAATGAGTAAGTTTCTCGTCCCAATTCAGGTACACCTCAAGTATACTTTTTCGGCAAGATCGCGGCTTATTTTTGAAGCCAAAACCATACGGCATTTCTGGAATATTCTTCCGCCGTTTTCGTACGGAAACCGGATGAGCCTTTGAGCTGTGTCAACAAATCTGATGATTGGGCCAAAGCCGAGCCACCTGTTGACGAAGCCTCGCGGTTTGCTATTGAGCTGTAATTTAATATGATTGTTTTAAACAAATGTTTAAAAGACAGTCAAAACCGATAGATTCTGAGAGTTCGCATACAGAAGCACGCCTGCTCGAAGCCGCCGGAGAGATCTTTGCTGAATTCGGCTATCGCGCCGCCACGGTCCGTCAGATCTGCGAAAAAGCCGGCGCCAACGTCGCCGCGGTCAACTATTATTACGGTGATAAGGAGCAACTCTATCAGGCCGTGCTGCGCTCCGTGCCCAATGCCCACGCTGTAAAATATCCATCGCGCTCCGGACTGAGCGCCGAAGCCACGGCGGCGGAACAATTGCGCGCCTATGTGCGCTCGCTTTTGCATCGTGTCTTCGACCCCGGTCGTCCAGGCTGGCACAGCAAAATCATTGCCCGTGAAATGGTCGAGCCCACCCGCGCCCTTGACTCCCTGCTCGAAGAAGTCGCCCAGCCGCTCCATCGCGAGTTAGCCGGTATCGTGCGCTCGCTGCTTGGCGCCGATGCCGACGACGAAGCAGTGCGATTCTGCGCGCTCAGCGTCATGGGCCAGTGCGTCTACTACCATCACGCCCGTAGCGTCCTCACGCGTCTTTATCCGGAGCAGAATTACGGCGCCGACGATATCGCGCACCTGGTGGACCATATCAGCGAATTTTCACTGGCGGCGCTGCGAGAGTTGGCGCAAAGAAGGCGGGCGCAAAATAATAATGAATCTCTCTAATCTCAAATCGTTGACAAAAAAACTCGCGCTAACGACGGCGCTCATCGTCGGCGCGCTGGGCACCTCCGCCTGCGGCAACGATACCCCGGCTACCGCGGTTCCCAATAGCGAGACACAGTCCCGGCAGGTACGGGTGGTCGCCGCGGCGCAGACCGAAGCCGCGCGCGTCGTCAGCGCCAGCGGCACGCTGGCCGCCGATGACCAATTTGTCTTGGGCACGAAAGTCGTCGGACGCTTGGGAGAGATCCATGTCGATCTCGGCAGCCGCGTGAAAAAGGGTCAAGCCATCGCGCGCATCGACCCGAGCGATTACCGCCTGCGCGTCGAACAAGCGGACGCTGCGCTCCAGCAATCGCGAGTCAGGCTGGGACTGCCTGCCGCGGGGAACAACGACAAGGTGGATATCGAGCAAACGTCGCTGGTCCGCCAAGCAGCGGCGGTATTCAAGGAAGCGCGTCTTAGCCACGACCGGATGGTCGAGCTCTGGGAACGCAAACTGATCGCCCGCGCCGAGCTTGACACAGCCGTGTCCCAACTCGCCGTGGCGGAAGGGCGCTATCAAGACGCTATCGAAGAAGTGCGCAACCGCCAGGCCGTCCTGGTGCAGCGTCGCTCCGAGCTCGAGATCGCCGGCCAGCAGCTCGCCGACACGGCGATCGTTTCGCCCATCGACGGCGCCGTCAGCGAGCGCCAAGCCGCCGTCGGCCAATATCTGCCTGCCGGCGCACCGGTGGTGACGCTCGTGCGCACCCATCCGTTGCGGCTCCGACTCGCCGTGCCCGAGCGCGAAGCGAGGTTGGTGCGCGTCGGCCAAACGGTGGATCTCACCGTGGAAGGCGATCCAAGCAAATATCAAGGCCGCGTCGCGCGTCTTTCGCCGGCCATTGCGGAAAGTAACCGAACTTTGATGATCGAAGCCGAAGTGCCCAATGGCCAGGGCGCGCTGCGGCCCGGCTCCTTCGCCAAGGCGGATATCGTCATTGAATCCGGCCAGCGCATCGTCACCGTGCCGCAAGACGCCATCGTCAACTTCGCGGGCATTGAAAAAGTACTCACCGTGGCCAACCTAACCGCGGTCGAAAAGCGCGTGCGTACGGGCCGGCGAATCGATGATCGCGTCGAAATCGTCGAAGGGCTTGCCGTCGGCGACGAAGTCGTCGTGAGACCGGGAAATCTTGTCGGCGGCGAACCGGTGCAAGTGATCCGCTAATGCAAAAACTCGCTGAAATCTGCATTCGCCGACCGGTCTTCGCATTGATGATGATTCTGGCGCTGGTGGTGGTCGGTGCCACGAGCTACTTCCGATTGGGCGTCGACCGTTTCCCATCGGTTGATCTGCCCAACGTCTCCGTTCGCACCACATTGCCGGGCGCGTCAGCCGAGGAAGTCGAGACGGTCGTGTCGCAGGTGATCGAAGAGGCCGTCAATACCGTCGAGGGCATCGATGAGCTTCGCTCGATTTCGGGCCAGGGAACTTCGTTCGTCATCGCGACCTTCAACTTGAATCGCGACATCGATACCGCGGCGCAGGACGTGCGCGACCGGGTCGCGACCGTGCTCAATCGTCTGCCGCGCGACGTGGATCCGCCGGTTATTTCTAAGTTCAACAATGAAAATCAGCCTATACTTACCATCGCGATCTCCGGCGACCGCTCGCTGCGGGAACTGACCGAGATCGCCGACAAGATCGTCAAGGTTCAACTCGAGCGATCGGCGGGTGTCGGCGAGGTCAGGCTCGTCGGCGGGTTGGAGCGAGCGATCAACGTCTGGGTGGACGCGGACCGGCTCGCCGCCTATCAAATTCCCATCACCGCGGTGCGCGATGCGATCCAACGGCAGAACGCCAACCTACCCGGCGGAAACGTCACCAGCGGAGCGCGCGAAGAGGTGCTGCGCACCATGGGTCGCATCGCCGACCCTAAAGCGTTTAACGACCTCGTAATAACCACGGTCAACGGATCACCCATTCGCGTCCGCGACATCGGCTGGGCTGAAGACGGCACCAAGGAACAGCGCTCTCTAGCACGACTGAACGGCGTGCCGACGGTTCAGCTTCAGATTCTGCGCCAGTCGGGCTCGAACACGGTCGCGGTCATCGAGGCCGTAAAAGAAAATCTCTACCGGGTCAAGCGTCAAGTCCCCGCGGACGTGAAGATCGAAGTCATTCGCGATCAATCGCGCTACATCTACGCCGCGCTGCACGAAATCACCGTGCATCTGATCCTGGGCAGCATCCTGGCGACGTTGGTTGTTTTGGCCTTCATGCGAAGCTGGAGGTCCACGGCAATTGCCGCGGTCGCCATTCCATCGTCGGTGGTGGCGACCTTCGGCATGATGTGGGCGCTCGACTTCACGTTGAACAGCGTCACCATGCTCGCGCTCGTGTTGATGGTCGGCATCGTCATCGATGACGCCATCATCGTCTTGGAAAACATCTTCCGCTTTGTCGAGGAAAAGCAAATGAATCCGTTCGAGGCGGCGCGCGCGGCCACCGCCGAGATCGGTCTGGCGGTCATGGCGACCACCTTCAGCTTGGTTGTGATCTTTGTGCCGGTGTCCTTCATGTCCAGCATATCCGGTCGCTTTCTTTACCAATTCGGACTGACCGCGGCGGCGGCGGTTCTGGTCAGCTTGCTGGTATCGTTCACCCTCACTCCGATGATGAGCGCGCGCTTGCTTCGTGCCGAGGATGCCGCCGCGGGCGGCGACCACCGTCAGGCGCGATCGAGGAGCGGTTTTTACGACTGGATCGACCGGCTCTACGAGCGCATGCTCACATGGTCCATGGCTCACCGCCCGATCGTCATGGTGTTCGCCGCGCTCGTCGTGCTCTCTTCGATTCCCCTCTACAGCGTCGTGCGCCAGGAATACATTCCCAGCAACGTGGACGAAGCCGAGTTCGACATCAATGTAGCCGCGCCTCAGGGAACCAGTTTGGCTTCCATGGACAAAATCATGCGCGCCGTGGAGGCGGAGTTGCGTGCCGTCCCGGCGGGTCGCTTGCTGCTCTGCGACGCGGGCGGCGGGTTTATCAGCGGCGTAAGCTCGGGCGGCTGTTACGTCCGCATCGCGCCTCACGAGGAGCGGGTCTTCTCGTTCGGCCGGCTCTGGCGCGAGACCTTGAACGGCCAGCCCTGGATGGCGTTTGAAAGCGCTTCGCAGCGAGACGTCATGCAGCAAGTCCGCGCCCGCTTTGCCAAGTTCACTGATCTGCGCACCCAGGTGCGCAACCTTCCATCGTTCAATATCGGCGGCGGCAACTGGGATATCGATTTCGTCCTGCGCGGACCCGACCTGGAATCACTGGCCACCTATGCGGAGGAGCTTCGAGTCCGTTCGACCAAAATGGGTATTATCGACGCCGACACGACTCTCAAACTCGACAGGCCCGAGCTCCGTGTCGTGATCGACCGCAAGCGTGCGGCCGATCTCAACGTGAATACCGACCACATCGCGTCCGCGCTTCGGCTGATGGTGGGCGGCGACGACGAAGTTTCCCGCTTTCTCGACCCCAACGTCAACGAAGAATACGACGTTGAGCTCCGCCTATCGCACCAGGATCGCGAAGACGTGGGAACGATTTCGCGCCTGTACGTGCCGCGGCAGGGCACGGGGTTGGTACGGCTCGACAATTTGGTTCGGGTCGAGTCCGCGCGTAGCGCATCGCGCATCGATCGATTGGATCGCCAGCGGCAGGTGAGTTTGCGGGCCCAAGTCGCGCCGGGATTTGCGCTCGGCGATCGTCTGGCGGCTCTTAACGAAGCCGTCCGCGAGATGAACCTCCCGGCCGCGTACACGACCGGCGTTTCCGGCCGCGGCCGCGAGCTCAGTCGCACCTACAACGAATTCGTATGGGCGTTGCTGCTGTCCGTCATCTTCATGTACATGATCCTTGCTTCGCAGTACGAAAGCACGATTCATCCGTTGACAATTCTGCTCTCCTTGCCGCTGTCGGTGCCGTTCGCGCTGCTGTCGCTCTGGGCGACAGGCAACACCCTGAACCTCTATTCCGCGCTCGGCATTTTAGTGCTCTTCGGCGTGGTCAAGAAAAATGCGATCTTGCAAATCGATCATATGAACAAGCTCCGCGACTCGGGCATGGACCGCATGGCCGCGATCATCCGCGGAAACCGCGATCGATTGCGCCCCATATTAATGACGACCCTGGCGTTGGTGGGCGGCATGCTGCCA
>Ga0075290_1000032_pt1 | contig 10437 bp, 8 predicted proteins | sample SF_Rice_20C_80N__2_FD_69765 | JGI IMG/M metagenome (GOLD analysis project Ga0075290, IMG submission 69765) | Rice paddy soil microbial communities from Twitchell Island, California, USA - SF_Rice_20C_80N_201 | ecosystem: Environmental > Terrestrial > Soil > Paddy field/soil | place: USA...
CGGAAAGCGATACCTTCGATCTTCCCAGCACCCCGGGACAGGGCGCCAGGAACGCACAGCGCCGGGTGCTCGCCCATATCATGCACATGCGTCTCCAGGAGGTGCTGGAGTACGCGCTCGACGAGATCACGCGGGCCGGCTATCATCAGCGCCTTCCGGCGGGCGTCATTCTCACCGGGGGCGGCGCACTGACACCCGGAATCGTGGAGCTGGCGCGCGAGGTGTTCGCGATGCCGGCGCGGTGCGGAATTCCAGGCCAGCGGCTGCGGGGGCTTGCGGACAGCGTGGAATCTCCCAGGATGGCGGTACCGGCCGGATTGGTGCTCTACGGCGCCCGTCAGGTCGCGATGAGCGGAGGCTTCGGCACGGGGGCGCGAAAATCGCCCGCCGTGGAGAAGGTGCTCGCTCCGGTGAAACGGTGGCTCCAGGACTTCTTCTGAGCTAGGCCGAGGGAACAGACCATGATTTTCGAGCTGGAGGAGAGCGTCGTACAGACCGCCCGGATGAAGGTGGTCGGCGTTGGTGGCGGCGGCGGCAACGCCGTGAACCGGATGATCGAAGACCAGCTTGGCGGAGTGGAGTTCATCTCGGTCAACACCGACGCGCAGGCCCTGGCGATGTCGAAGTCGGACGTCAAGATCCAGATCGGCCGAAAGCTCACTCGCGGCCTCGGCGCGGGCGCCCGGCCGGAGATCGGCCGCCAGGCCATCGAGGAAAACCGCGATGAAGTGGCGGCCGCGGTGCAGGGCGCCGACATGGTCTTCGTCACCTGCGGCATGGGCGGTGGCACCGGCACCGGCGCGGCCCCCGTGGTGTCGCAGATGGCACGGGAAAGCGGCGCCCTGACCGTCGGCATCGTCACGAAGCCGTTCCTCTTCGAAGGACGCCGGCGGATGAAGCAGGCGGACAGCGGCATCACCGAGATGCGCAAGAACGTGGACACCATGATCGTGGTGCCCAACGAGCGGCTGCTCGCCGTGGTCGGGAAGGGGATTCCCTTCCAGGACGCGCTCAAGAAGGCCGATGAGGTCCTCCTCCACGCCACCCAGGGCATCGCCAGCCTCATCACGTCCACCGGAATCATCAACGTGGACTTCGCCGACGTCCGCACCGTCATGCAGAACGGCGGAGCGGCGCTCATGGGCACCGGGATCGGCCGCGGGGAAAATCGCGCGCTCGAGGCCGCCCAGCAGGCCATCTCCAGCCCGCTGCTCGACAACGTCTCCATCGCCGGGGCCACCGGCGTTCTCATCAACATCATCGGCGGCGACGACCTCACGCTCGGCGAGACCACGCAGATCAACGACATTATCCACGACGCGGTGGGCGACGACGCGGAGATCATTTTCGGAGCCGGCAACGACGCGGCGATGCGCGGCGAGGTGCGAGTCACCGTCATCGCGACCGGGTTCGACCGCGCGGTGACGGGCGACCAGCCGGCCGGGCGCATCTCGGGCGCGGCCGGAGTGATCAACTTCCCCCGCCAGGGGCGGGTGTCGAGTCCGGCCATGCCGGCCCAGCAGGTCGTCCAGGCGCCGGCGCCCAGGGTGCAGCCGCGGGCACCGTCGCCGCCACCCAGCGAGGTGCCGGAGATGGAAATCCCCACGTTCATCAGACGGCAGATGGACTGATGGCGCGGGGATGGCTCGCCGCGACTGGCGCGCTCGTGGTGGTTCCCGCCGTCGTCGCAGGGATCGCGTATGGGGCCGGTTCGGGGCGGCGAGGGGAAGGGGAGGTCGTCGAGCCGGCGCCGGTGGTCTCCCGGCCGGCGGCGGTGATGACCGAGACGCCGGACACGCTGCGTCGCGGCGAGACCGTGTCCCTGCTCCTCGCGCGCCACGGCGTCGACCTCGATCTCGGCCGGCGGGACTCCACCATCCCGTTCGACCCCCGGCGCCTCGTCGCGGGCCTGGTCTTCAACTTCGGACGCGCTCCCGGCGACTCCATTCCCACCCGCGTCACCGTTCGAACCTCTCCCGAGGAGCTCGTCACCTTCCGCCGCGATTCGGGCGGCTGGACCTCGTCGGTCGTCCCGATTCCGTGGACATCGGAGCCGGTTCACATCGCCGGCGCCATCGACAACTCGCTGTACGAGGCCATCGACGACCAGGTGAGCGACGACGAGCTCGACGCGGGAGGACGGCAGCGGCTCGCCTGGGATCTCGCGGACGTGTTCGCCTGGCAGGTAGACTTCACCCGTGATATCCAGCCGGGCGACCGGTTCGAAGTGCTCTACGAGCGGTTGCTCTCGCCCGACGGCGAGGTGCGTTTCGGCCGCGTGCTCGCGAGCCACCTCACGATGTCGGGCAAGAGCCTGACCGCCTTCCGGTTCGACTCCGGCCCCCACCCGGCGTTCTACGATTCCGCGGGCAATTCGCTCCGCCGAGCCTTTCTTCGCGCGCCCGTGCAGTTCCGTCGGATCTCGTCGAGCTTCGCGCGGGCCCGGTTTCATCCGGTCCTGGGCATCCGCCGCCGCCACGAAGGGACCGATTACGCCGCCCGCCCGGGTACTCCGGTCATGGCCGCCGGCGACGGCGTGGTCACCCGGGCGGGCTGGGCTGGAGGGTACGGCAACCTGGTGGAGATTCGCCACCGGAACGGCATCGTGACCCGGTATGGCCACCTGCGCAGCTTCGCGAGGAAGATCCGCGCGGGGCGTCGGGTCTCGCAGGGCGAGGTGATCGGCTACGTCGGCTCCACCGGCCTGGCGACGGGTCCCCATCTGCATTACGAATTCCGGGTCAACGGCATCGCCCGCGACTCCCGCCGGGTGGATCTGGGCAACGGCGCCGCGATCTCTCCCGCACTACGGCCGGTGTTCGAGCGGGCGCGCGACCGTCTGCTGGCCCTGAGCCATGGGCTCCTGGCTGCTGGGGCCGCCACCGCTCAGTCAGCGCCCGAGATTCAGTAGCCCGCGACCGACCGCCACTCTTGCAGCTCCTTCCCGCCATCGACATCCGCAACGGCCGGGTCGTCCGCCTCAGCCAGGGAGAGGCGAGCCGACAGACCGTGTACGGTCACGATCCCGTCGCGGTCGCCGAGCGATTCGTCCGGGAGGGCGCGCAGTGGGTCCACGTCGTGGACCTCGACCGCGCGTTCGGCGACGGCGAGAACGTCTCCACCGTGCGGCGAATCGTCGCCGCCGTCGGTGGCGACCTGCGCATCGAGGTGGGTGGAGGTCTGCGCTCGCTCGACCGCCTGCAGGAGATTCTCCGGCTCGGCGTCGCGCGCGTGGTTGTCGGAACCTCCGCGGCGACCGATCCGTCGTTCGTTCAGGCTGCGCTCGCGGCGGCGGGACCGGAGCGGTTGGCGGTAGGCGTGGACGCCCGGGCCGGTCTCGTGGCGGTGCGCGGGTGGACGGAGACGTCGACGGTGCGCGCGGAGGATCTCGTCCGCCGGGTCGCCGCCGAAGGGGTCCAAACCGTGATCTACACCGACGTGTCCCGGGACGGGATGATGGAGGGGCCGGACGTGGCGGGATCCGTCGCCCTGCAGCAGGCGGGGCTTCGTGTCATCGCGAGCGGCGGGGTGTCGAGCCTGGACGACCTCCGGGCGGTGTGCGACGCGGGGCTGGCCGGCGCGATCGTGGGCCGCGCCCTCTATGAAGGCCGGTTCACCCTGGCCGACGCGCTCGAAGCCTCCCGATGCGCATCGTCCTCGTAGGTCTCCTCGCGGCGGCACTCGCCGCCTTCACCTATCTGTACCTCGAGCGCACCGGCAGGCGGGGATCGACGGCCCTGGTCTGCCGGGCCATCGCCTGGGGGGCTCTCGGACTCCTCCTTCTCAACGTCAGTTGTCCGGTGAGAGCGACATCGCTCCGGCCGCTCGTGCTGCTCGATGCGTCCCTGAGCATGGGGGCGGCGGGCGGGCGCTGGGACGAAGCGCGCGATTCGGCCAGCCGCTGGGGCGAGATCCGTCGCTTCGGTGACGAGCGGGCCGCCGGCGACACCGCGCCGTCGCGCGGGCGCTCGCTGCTGGCGCCCGCCCTCGTCGCGGCGTCCGCTTCGGATCGCGCGGTCGTGGTGATCACCGACGGCGAGATCGAGGACGCGGCCGATATCCCGGCTGACATCCTGGCGCGCACCGGCGTGCGCCTCTTTCCCCGGCGGGCGACACCGGACCTGGCGATCGTCCGCGTCAGCGGGCCGGACCGGGTGACGGCCGGCGACTCGGTGGGTCTCGACATCGAGCTCGAAGGCTCGGGAGGACCTGCGCCCGACACCGTCTCGGTGGAGGTGAGGGACGGGACGAAGCGGCTGGCGATCCGGCGGGTGCGGCTCGCCGGCAGCGCGGGACGGACCAGGATCCTGATACCAGGCGGCGCGCTCGGCGCCGGTGACCATCTGCTGGACGTCTCCCTGGCAGGATGGAAGGACGCCGAGCCGCGCACGAACTCCCGATTGCACCTGGTGAGCGTGGCTCCGACTCCCGGTGTGGTCCTTCTGGCCGGCCCCGCCGACTGGGACAGTCGGTTCCTGTATCGCACCCTCAGGGACGTCGCCCAGCTCCCGGTGCAGGGCTATGCGCGGCTCGACGCCGATCGATGGCGTTCCATGACCGACCTCAGGGTGGTGCCCGCGGATCGAGTGCACCGGGCCGCGCGCCGCGCCGACCTTCTCATTCTCAAGGGCAGTGCCGACCCACTCGCCGAGGGCACGACCGCCCGCGGCATCCTGAGCTGGCCCGCGCCGCGCGCGGGCGAGGCCTCCATTCCAGGCGACTGGTACCTCACCGCCGATGGTGGCTCGCCGCTCGCGGGGGCGTTCCTCGGGCAGCCGGTGGATTCCTTTCCTCCTGCCATCCAGCTCACGCCGCTCGAGACCGCCCCCGGAGATTGGGTCGCCCTCTCGGCCCGGCTTGGCCGCCGCGGCGCCGCGCGGCCGGTCGTCTTCGGTCGAGTCGAAGGACGAACCCGCCGCGTCATCGTGGCGGCCGACGGGCTCTGGCGGTGGGCGTTTCGCGGCGGTTCCAGTGAGGAGAGTTACCGCTCCTGGGTCGCGGCAGCGGCGAGCTGGCTGCTCGGAGGCGCGGATTCGGTTCGCGGGGTGGCCAGACCTGCCCGAGCCGTGGTGCCGAACGGACGACCTCTCGTCTTCGAGTGGATGGGCTCCGGATCGCCCGAGCCGACTACGGCCATCTGGTCGGGCGACGGTAGTCCGCCGGCCGACACCCTGCGATTCGACGGCTCCGGCCGCGCGCTGGTGTGGCTGCCTCCGGGCTCATACCGATATCGTCTGGCGGGAGGTGGCGCCGGGACGGTGGCGGTGGAGCGGTATTCCGACGAGCTCAGGCCGCGACCCGCAACCCTTGGGGCCAGGGAATCGCGTCCGCCGGCCCTCGCCGGTCGTCTGGGAGCGAGGGACTGGCCCTGGCTCTTCGCGCTCTGCGTGATCGCACTGGCCGGGGAATGGCTCGCGCGCCGACGACTGGGGCTGCGGTAGCGGGAGTATAAGTTTCGGCATGGCCAATACCAGACTGAGCATGCAGAAGGAAGGGCTGTGGTCGCGCATCAAGAAGCTGGCGCTTACCGACGTCGGCGCGTTGATGCGGGGGCTCAATGCCGAAGACCTGGAAAAGATGGAGCGCGTCCTCATCGAAGCCGACTTCGGGGTCGCCGCCACCATCGAGCTTACCCGGGCGCTCGAAGACGAGATCCGTGACGGGAAGCTCAAGAGCGAGGCCGACCTTCGCTCGGCGCTCGAGCGGCGGCTCGCGGAGATGCTCGACGGGGGCCCGGCCCCCGGAGAGTTGGCCCGGGCCGCGGACGGCCCTACCGTTATCCTGCTCGTCGGTGTCAACGGCACGGGCAAGACCACCACCGCGGCCAAGCTGGCTCGCCGGCTACAGCGCGAGAAGCGAAAGGTGCTGCTGGCCGCGGCCGATACCTACCGTGCCGGTGCCATCGCCCAGCTCCAGGTCTGGGCCGAGCGACTGGGCGTCCCTTGTGTGGCGGGAGCGCCGGGAGGTGATCCCGCGGCGGTGGCATTCGACGCCATCGACGCGGCTGCGTCGAGAGGGGCGGACACGGTGGTGATCGACACCGCGGGACGGCTCCACACGCAGGAAGGCCTCATGGACGAGCTGCGGAAGGTGGTCCGCGTGGTCGCGCGGAGACTGCCCGGAGCCCCGCACGAGACGCTGCTGGTTCTGGACGGGACGGTGGGCCAGAATGCGGTCCAGCAGGGGCGGCTGTTCACCGAGGCGGTCAGCCCCACCGGCATCGTCGTCACCAAGCTGGACGGTAGCGCACGGGGCGGCGCCGTCACGGCCCTCCGGCGCGAGCTGGGTCTTCCCATCCGGTTCATCGGCGTGGGCGAGACGCTGGACGATCTCCAGCCGTTCGACGCCAGGCAATTCGCCGCTCACCTGCTGTCCGACGGTGCCGCATGAAGGGTCACCACGGAAGCACGGAAGACACCAAGCGCAGAAGCGCCTGGGTCCATCGAGCGAGCTGATGTCTTCCGTGCTTTCCGTGCTTTCGTGGTGAGCTTATGGAAGCTTCGCAGACGCGACGCGGCGGCGGTCCCCGCCTCGACACTCCGGTCAAGTTCCTCAAAGGGATCGGTGAGCGCCGTGGCGAGCAGCTCGAGCGGCTCGGCATCCGTACCGCTCGCGACCTGCTCTGGCATGTCCCTCACCGCTACATCGACGCGTCCTCGGTCACGCCGCTCGCCCACGCCCGGGTCGGCATGGAGGTCGCCTGCGTCGGCAAGGTCGTGGCCAAGGGTATCCTGCCGACCCGACGCGGGCTCCGGATCTTTCACGCCGTGCTGCGGGATGAGAGTGGGGTGCTCGAGTGCGCCTGGCCCGGTCAGGCCTTTCTCGACCGTTCCATCACGGTCGGCCAGACCCTGCTCGTGTCGGGCCCGGTCCGCTTCTACCACGGGCGGCAGCTCGCGCCGCGCGAATTCGTGGTGCTCGCGGACGCCGAAACGGACGGCGCGGGCGATCCGCTCGCGGCCGGCAAGGTACTCCCGGTCTACCCGGCCACCGAGGGGCTGAGCCACAAGACCATCCGCTCCCTCATCGACCGCCACCTCGACGGGCTGATCGCGCTGTCGGCCGACATTCTCCCCACTTCGCTCAGGGAGTCGCTCGGGCTCCTCACGCTGCCTGAGGCGCTCCGGGCGGTCCACCGTCCCCGGTCGCTCGAGGAGGCCGACTCGGGCCGGCGGCGATTGGCGTTCGACGAGCTGCTCGATCTCCAGCTGATGCTCATCCGGGCCCGGGCCGTCGCCAAGCGGCAGCGGAGCGGCATCGCGTTCGAGGTGAGGCGTCGCTTCACGACGCAATTGCGGGAGAGCCTGCCCTGGCAGCTGACGGGAGACCAGCAGCGCGCGGTCCGGGAAATCACGACGGACATGACGGCGCCGGACCGCATGCACCGACTGCTCATGGGCGACGTGGGCACAGGGAAGACCGTCGTCGCGCTGTTCGCGATGCTCCTGGCCGTGGAGAATGACTTCCAGTCCGCGCTGATGGCGCCGACCGAACTGCTCGCGGAGCAGCACGCGGCCACGCTCGCCCGCCTTCTCGCGCCGCTCGCGATTCGCCCCGAGCTGTTGCTCGGGCGCATGACGGCGGGGGAAAAGGAGGCAGTGCGGGCGCGCCTCGCGTCGGGGGAGAGCCGGCTGGTGGTGGGCACGCACGCGCTCATGCAGGAAAGCGTCTCGTTCCGGCGCCTGGGTCTCGTCGTCATCGACGAGCAGCATCGCTTCGGTGTGGAGCAGCGCGCCGCGCTCATCGGGAAGGGCGCGGTCCCCGATGTCCTGCTCCTCACGGCCACTCCGATTCCGAGAACCCTCGCCCTGACGCTCTACGGCGATCTCGACGTGTCCACGCTCCGGGAGCGGCCGCCCGGCAGGGGCCACATCCGGACGGCGTTGCGGGCGGATGCGCAGCGCGAGCGCGTGCTCGACTTCGTCCGCGGTGAATGCGCCACGGGCCGTCAGGCCTACGTGGTGCTTCCGGTCATCGAGGAGTCGGAGCGGGCCGACCTTCGGGCCGCCACCACGATGGCCCAAAGCCTGGCCGCCAAGTGGCCTGACGTCACGGTCGGCCTGGTGCATGGGAGACTCAAGGCCGAGGAGCGCGACGCCGTGATGCGGCGATTCCGCGAGGGCGAGGTCCAGGTGCTCGTGGCCACGACGGTCATCGAAGTGGGAATCGACGTGCCCAACGCCACGATCATGGTCATCGAGCACCCCGAGCGATTCGGCCTGGCGCAGCTTCACCAGCTGCGGGGGCGCGTGGGACGCGGCCAGGAAGAGAGCTTCTGCATCCTGCTGGAGAGCGGTCCGGGCGCGGACCGGCTGCGGGCCTTTGCCGCCACCGAGGACGGATTCCGCATCGCGGAGCTGGATCTGGAAGAGCGGGGGATGGGGGACCTGATCGGCGCGCGGCAGGCGGGGGGATTCGAGGTGCGGCACGCCCGGCTGCCGGCCGACGAGGACCTCCTTGCCCGGGCTCGGGAGCTGGCTACGAGTCTCATCGAGGCCGATCCCGCTCTGCAGCGGCCCGACAATCAGCGATTGCGGGAGCGGGCGGTGTCGCGGTACCCGCGCGCGGTGGAGCTGTTCAGGGTGGGGTAGTCTTAGAACTGCAGCCGCACTCCCACGCCCGTTCCGTACCGCAGGCTCCGCACCTCCGGCTCGAACGGGATATTGTCGGGCTTGGGCATGTGGCGGGTCAACTCCCAGACGAAAATGGCCGCCGATCCGGCGAGCGCGGCCTCACCGCCGAAGAGGAACCGCCGGGCCTGCCGGTCGTAGTGCGCGGTCGCCTGATAGAGCGCCTCGCTTTCCGCGTCGCCGTACCGTCCCGAGGGGTCGAGATCGCAGAGGCGGTTGTTGCCGGCGCAGCGATCCTCCAGCGCGTGGAAATACGTGTCGGCGTTGTCGTGGGCCCTGGCGGCGAGGACATTGAGCCCGAGCGCGCCCGCGGCGAGCACCCACTTGCCGTACTTGAAGAGCGGCGTGCTGCCCTGTGCGCGCGCGGGCGGGGCGGCGGCCAGAAGCAGCGCGAGGAGGGCGAGGGCGACGCGGCTCATTGGCGATACCGGTGAAGATCCCCGTTTCCTCCGGCGGCCAGCAATCCGTCGCCGAGTGCGACCGGAGCCAGCTCCACGGGCCGCCAGACCTGTACTCGCCACCGCTCCTTCCCCTCCGGCGTCAGCGCCCGGATCGCGCCGTCGGCGCCACCAAGCAGAATCTCGCCTCGCAGCACCGTCACCGGCGCGGTGACCGGCCAGTCGAGGGCCACGATGGCGTGGGCCAGGGGAACCGAGTCGGGGTCGATCCGATACAACGTTCCGCGCCGGGTCGCCGCGTAGACCGTGTCTCCGATGGCCGCGGGAGAGCCGAGCACCGGTGCATCGACCTTGGCCCGCCAGCGAACCTCGAGGTCGTCGGCCCTGACGGCAATGACGAGCGAGTCGGTGGTGCCGGCTACGAGTCCGTTGCCGAACTTGATCCAGGGCGACAGGATCGTCCCGGGCGTCGGGGTGCGCTGCCTCACCTTGCCATCGGTGACGCCGACCAGGAAGAGCGAGTCCACCGTCGCGACCAGCACCGCTGTGCTGTCGGCGGGCACGGCCGCAACTCGCGTCACTCCCACCTTGCGGCGCCACTGGATCGTGCCGGTGCGCGGATCGAGTCCCATCAGCTCGCCGTTCTGCCCCGGGGCGAGTAGCACGCCGTGCCACATCGAGAGGGGAGCGCCGATCGGGCCGGTGCCGGACTGCCAGTACTTGCGCCCGGTCAATCGGTCGAGCGCGAAGACCCGCCCCTGTGGGCGCGTGGTGCCCGCGTACACGGTGTCGCCCGACACCAGCACACCGCCGGCGATGATGCCCGACAGCCGGCTCGACCAGCGCACCGCGCCGCTCTCGAGCTCCACGGCGTAGACCTTTCGGTCCACCCCGGCCCCGTAGAACGTCTCGTCGTCCAGCACGACACGGCCGGTGAACCGGCGACCCGCCGTGGTGGTCCACACCTGCGACGGTGCGTTGCCCGAGACCTCCGGCGAAAGCGGCGCCGGCGGTGGACGCATGTTGACGCATCCCGCGTTGACGACCCCACCGAGCAGGGCTAGACTGAACGCGCCCCGGCGCATCCCCGATCTCAGAATGGAAGAGGCATGGCGGCGGTACTGATCAGCGAGCTTCCCTCGCATGCGGGCGAGGCCGTCACCGTGCGTGGCTGGGCGGTCACGACCCGTTCCAGCGGCAAGATCGCGTTTCTCGTGCTTCGGGACGGCTCGGGGCATGTGCAATGTGTCTTGTCCAGGAAAGAGGTTGGCGACGCCGATTGGACCAGCTTCGGGACGCTCACCCACGAGACCAGCGTCGAGGTCACAGGCACGGTCCGTGCCGAGCCACGGTCGCCAGGCGGATTCGAGATGAGCGTGACTGGCCTCCGGGTGCTCGGCCCCAGCCCG
>Ga0075290_1000033_pt1 | contig 10377 bp, 5 predicted proteins | sample SF_Rice_20C_80N__2_FD_69765 | JGI IMG/M metagenome (GOLD analysis project Ga0075290, IMG submission 69765) | Rice paddy soil microbial communities from Twitchell Island, California, USA - SF_Rice_20C_80N_201 | ecosystem: Environmental > Terrestrial > Soil > Paddy field/soil | place: USA...
CTACGCCGCGGAAGACATTCTGCACAAACATCATTGCTGTTTCTTCACACCGGAGGCGGTTTCGGAGGGACGCCCGGAACGGGATTTGGACGCGGTGACTCGCCCGGTGGGCCGCCGTTACGAACGCGACGACTGGCGCGTGCGCAAGGACGGCTCCCGTTTTGTCGCCAATGTGGTTTATGCGCCGTTGCCCGGGGAAGACGGCTCGATTCGCGGTTACGCCGTCGTGCTCCGCGATATCACGTCCCGCAAACATGCCGATGAGCAGCTACGGATGCACAACGAGCGGCTCGATTTGCTCTCGCGAACGGCGGAACGCTTGCTGGTCGCCGACGATCCAGGCGCCATGGTGCGCGATGTCTTCACCACCGTGCAGCAACATTTGGGGCTGGACGCCTACCTGAGCTATGGCATGGATGAAAGCGATCATGCCCTTATCCTCGAGAGCTGCGCCGGTATCCCTGCCGACTGCGCAGCGGCATTCGAGCACATGGCGTTCGGTCAATCTTATTCGGGCGGGGCAGCGCAGGACCAGACGCCGGTTTTCGTCGAGCGCTTACAAGCCTCGAGCGATCCGAGAGCGGATCTCGCTAAAGAAGCGGGCTTTCGCGCCTATCTGTGCCATCCGCTGCTGGTCGGCGGGCGTGTCCTCGGCACTCTGGCCTTTGCCAGCAAGCACCGTGACTCCTTCGAGCCCGACGAGATCGAGCTCATGCGCACCATTTGTCATTACGTAGCGCTGGCCAAAGAGCGCTTGCACCTGCTCGATCAGGCGCGCCGGCATGCGGAGCATCTGGCCAAGAGCGAGCTGCGCCTCCAGCTTGCCCTCGATACGGCGAATGTCGGCATCTACGAGTGGCAGCTGCGAGCGGTGCAAGCCATCTGGGACGATCGTTTGCGCACCCACTGGGGCATAGCGGCCGGCAAACCGATTACCTACGACATGTTCATGCAAGGAATACATCCCGAGGACCGGGCTGCAGCGCAGGCTGCGATGGAGCCGGCTCTCGACCCGGCCGGGACGGGGCGATTCGATGTTGAATTTCGCGTGATCGGGCTCGACGACGGCGTCGAGCGTTGGATTGCGACCCGCGGCCAGGTGTTTTACGAGAACGGCCGGCCGGCTCAACTCCTTGGCACGACATTCGACTTGACCGAACGCAAGGGTGAGGAGATCGAACTTATTTCACTGCGTGACCGGCTGGCGCTGGAGCTTGCCGAAATGACGCGGCTCCACGAGCTCGGTATGGCACTGTTGGTCGAGAGTGATTTTGAAGCGACCCTCCAACGGGTTCTGCAAGCCTGTACCCAACTCCTGGGAACGGATAAGGGCAGCGTGCAGCTCTTTGATGAAGCCGACCGGACCCTGAAGCTGGTCGCGCAGCAAGGTTTTGATCAACAATTTATCGAACACTTCAGAACAGTCGGAGCAGATGCTCAGAGTATTTCAGTGGCGGCGCTGGAACGGCGCGAGCGGCTGGTGGTCGAAGATCTTTCGCTCCGGAGCGAATTCGCCGAGTCCGCCGAATTTTTGCGCGCCTACGGCGTCGTCGCGGCGCAGTCCACCCCGCTTCACAGTGAGGGCGGGAAATTGCTCGGTATGCTCTCAACGCATTTCACCAGACCGCACCGGCCCTCCGAACGCGAGCTGCGATTACTCGATCTATACGTCCAACAGGCCGAACGGGTGATCGAGCGCAGGCAGGCAATGCAGTCGTTGCGCAAGAGCGAGGAGCGCCTGGCGCTGGCGCTCGAGGCGAGCCGCAGCGGGGTGTGGGACATTGATCTCTCCACCCGCGCGGCCGAGGTCAGCGAATCGTTTCGCTCGCTGCACGGATTCTCAGGCGAGGAGCTGATTACCTACCCAAAATGGCTGGCGCGCCTGCATCGGCAAGACCGCAAGCGCCTGGCCCGCTATAACGACGCATGGTTTCGCACCGGCACCGATTTCGATTTCGAATATCGCATCGAGCACCCGCAGCTGGGCGAACGCTGGCTGGCCGCCATCGGCCGTGTCCTGCGCGACCCGCAGGGAAATCCGGCGCGCTTGATCGGCGTCAATACCGATATCACCGAGCGCAAACGCCACGAGGTGGCGCGCGCCCAGCTCGCCGCTATTGTCGAATCCTCCGAAGACGCGATTATCAGCACCGATCTCGACGGAAAGATCACGAGCTGGAATCGCGGCGCAGAGCGGCTGTTTGGCTATAGCGCAGCGGAAATGATCGAGCAGTCGGTATTTCGCTTGGTCCCTGACTATCAACAGGAAGAAGATGCCGTGCTGCTCCGGCGCATCGCCGCAGGTGAATCGATTGAAAATTACGAAACCCGGCGGCGCCGCAAAGACGGCTCGGATCTCGATGTCGCGCTGACCATCTCGCCGCTGAAAAATGACCGGGGGCAGATCATCGGCGCCTCGAAAATCGCGCGCGACATCGGCGCGCGAATTATCGCCCAGGAAACGCTCTGGCGTAGCGAAGAACAATTGCGTCTGGCCCAGCACGCCGCCCACGTAGGGATTTGGGATTGGGAATTTGCCAGCGGCCGGCTTTCCTGGACCAGCGAAATGTCGAATCTGTATGGCGTCAACGCGCCGGTGCAGAGCTATGCCGAATGGCGCGCGCTGGTCCATCCCGACGATCTGCGGCGCGTCGAAGCCGAGCGCGAGGAGGCGATCCGCAACGGGAAGTTTTTCAATCTCGAATACCGCATCCGGCATGGGTCGGGCGAAGTACGCTGGATCTCTTCGCGCGGCCAGGGCTGGTATGACGAAAACGGCAAGTTGTTGCGCGTTCTCGGCATCAATATCGACGTGACCGACCGCAAGCGCACCGAGGAGCAGTTGGCTTTGCTCGCCGCGGTCGTGAACTCGTCGCAGGACGCAATTTACTCCTTCACTCCCGAGACCGAGATCATCAGCTGGAACCGCGCGGCGGAAACGCTTTTCGGCTGGACCGAGTCCGAGACACTGGGCCAAACATGGAGCCGCTTTGTCCCGCCTGACCTCGCGGGCGAGCTGGATAAAATCGTCGAAATGGTCCTGGACGGCGAGTTCGTGACGCGCTTCGAAACCAAGCGCGTGCGCAAGGACGGCAGCTATTTCGACGTATCGCTGAGTTTCTCGCCGGTGGTGGCCCAGGGCAAGATCATCGCCATATCAGCCATCGCCCGCGATATCACCGAGCGCAAGCGCGCCGAAGAGCAGCGCGAACAACAGGCGCGGTTGCTCGATCTGTCGCTCGACGCGATTATCGTCTGGAACAGCGCGGACGGCGCCATTCAATACTGGAACGAAGGCGCCGAGAAACTTTATGGTTATACCGCCGGCGAAGTTTTCCGCCGTCCGCTGACGGAGGTGCTCAAGCCGCTATTTCCCATTTCACAATCCGAAATTCAGCGCAGAATTCAGCACCAAGGAGAGTGGGACGGCCGCCTCGTTCATACTCAGAAAAGCGGCGGCCGTGTAGCTGTGCTCAGCCGGATGCAGCGCATCGTACAGCCGCAGGGGGATGTGGTTCTCGAAGTCAACAGGGATATCACGATTATCGAGGAGGCGGAGCAGGCCGTTGCGGAGGCGGCGGCGCACGTGAAAGCGATCGTTGAAACCGCGGTGGACGGTATCATTACGATCGATGAGCGCGGCGAAATTGAATCCTGCAATCCGGCGGCGGAGAAAATCTTCGGTTACACAGCTGCCGATATCCTCGGCAAAGGCATCGCGGTGTTGATGCCCTATTTGGCCGCCGATTTCGGAACGGCCGGTCTCGATCAGGCTCTCACCAAGGGAGCTAGCCCGGTACTCGGCAGCGGAGCGGAAACTCTGGGCCGGCGCGAAGACGGCAGCGAATTCCCCGTGGATTTCGGTATCAGCGAGACCGTGATCGGCGATACGCGCTTCTACACCGCCCTGGTGCGCGATGCGACCGCGCGTAAGCAAGCCGAGCAGGCGCTCGTCGAAGCAAAGAACGCCGCGGATGCGGCGAATCGCGCCAAGAGCGAATTTTTGGCGAATATGAGCCATGAAATCCGTAATCCGATGACCGGGATCATGGGCTACGCGGACATTTTGCTCGGACGGCTGACGGATACCGGCGCAATCGAATGCGTCCGCACGATTAAAGACAGCGGCCAGTATCTCTTGCAGATCATCAATGATCTTCTCGATCTGGCGAAGATCGAAGCGCAAGGACTGGAACTGGAAAAAGAAGAAATCCATCTGCCGACTTTTCTTACCGACGTGTACACGCTTATGGAAGGGGCGGCGCGAGCCAAGGGGTTGCCGCTATCGTTGAAGTACGACGGCGTAATCCCCTATGAGATCGACAGCGACCCTAAGCGAATGCGCCAGATTCTCATCAATCTACTCGGCAATGCCATCAAGTTCACGGATAGGGGAGGCGTCGAGCTAGCGGTGCATTTCGACGTCGGTCAGGGGGAGCTGCAGTTTCATGTGAGCGATTCGGGCATCGGCATGACCCAAGAGCAGCAACAAAATCTTTTCAAGCCGTTTGTCCAGGGCGATAGTTCGATGACGAAGACCTATGGCGGCACCGGTCTCGGTCTGGCCATCACCAAGCGTCTGGTCGAAGCTCTGGGCGGCCACATTGGCGTCGATAGCATCGCCGCACGGGGCAGCACGTTTCACGTCAGTTTGCCGGTGCACGTCCTTTCCGGGAGCGCATACCGCAATATTGAAATGGATCCCAAGGTGCCGGAGCTGACCAGCCAGCAAATGCGCAATGTGAGGGTAATGATCGTCGAGGATCAGCCCGACATCCGCCGGCTGATGGAATACTTTATTGTCGCCGCCGGCGGCATAGTGACCTCGTTTAACGGCGGCGAAGCGGCTCTTGAGGCGATAAAGCAGCGCCCGGAGGATATTGATATCATCCTTATGGATATTCAGATGCCGAGAATGGACGGTTATACCACCACCCGGCAAATACGCGCGCTGGGATTTGACAAGCCGATTATTGCGGTGACTGCCGGAGCAATGGCCGGCGATCAAGCCAATTGTTTGGCGGCCGGATGCAGCGATTACGTCAGTAAGCCGATCGATATGGCCAAGCTGCTTGAAACTATTGCGCGCGCGACGTCGACACAGCGCTTGATAACCCGCCAGGAGCAGTGGCGTCAACCGGGACTATGGGGAGAAGCGAGCGTCAATGGCACGGCCGAAAACAGCATCGCCGCGGCGGAAGCAGAACAGCGGCGCGTGCTGGTCGTCGACGATCGGCCGGTGGCGCTGAATGCAACCAAGACCTTGCTGGAAATGCACGGATACGAAGTCCGCACAGCGGCCACAGGTCACGCGGCGATTCGGGTGGCGCCTGAATTTCGCCCGCATTATATTTTTCTTGATATTAGTCTTCCCGATATCAGCGGCTATGAGGTTTTTCGCCGCTTGAAAAGCCACGAGCAGTTGGCCTGCAGCAAGTTTATCGCGCTCTCGGGACATGGCCGCGAGGAGAGCCTGCGAGCCCGTAAGGCCGGCTTCGATGCTTACATGACAAAACCGGTAGACATCCGGGAAATGGAAAGATTGATCAGCGGCGCAGCCGGGCCCGTTGCCGACAGGCAGTGAGATCCCTCAGTACCTCGCGAACGAATGCAGAGAATTTCTTAGTGTCTAACACCGCGCGAAAAGCGGCGAATCTCGTTGCAAAATGTTTCAGCTCGCAACCTCCCGGTTACCCCGCGGCGCCGGCTTATCGGCTCTAGCGAAATCAGCCGACGCCTCGCCTGTGGAGGATACGTCTTCCGCACCTGTTCGATGCAGGATGTCTTTTGCTTTGCCTACCCACTCACCGTCGTCGCAATGTACGGAGAGCAGGTAACCGCCTTTTCTTACCCGGCCTTCGTACCGCTTGGCTTCATATTCCGGGATGCCCATCCCCACCAAACTGCCGGTTATTCCGCCTACTGTTCCTCCGACCCCGGCGCCCGCGAGCGCGGCCATGATCGGTCCTGCGGCGATAAAAGGGCCGATGCCGGGGATGGCGATCGCGCCAATACCCACGAGCCAGCCAAGAACACCGCCAATGACGGCACCCCCCGCGGCACCGGCAGAAGCGCCCTCGGGCGCTTTGGTGGCTTTTACATGGCCAAAATCTTTGCTGCCTTCATTTTCAGAAAACAGAATCGAGATATCTTCCGTACGAAAATTGTTGTTGCGTAATAATTGGATCGCTTCTTCGACCTGGTCGCGAGTAGAATAGATTCCGAATACAGCAGTATTTTTCCCAGCCATATGATCCTCCTTGTCACTGTGACGGAGCCAAAGCCATGCCATCACCAACAGCTAAGTTCTGCCAGCTCTCTACTGAAGTCTGTCGCGAATTCAAAACGGCGCGCCGCGATCGCTGCACACTTCTGGGACACACTACGCCGCGCGACAAAGTGGCAGCGCCACACGTCTAGGCAATTTTTTTGTAACTCCTTCAGGCGCCGCAGAGAGCGCCGGGCGCGATGCGGCGGTCGCCTTCCTTTCCCCACACTACGCTCCGGCACCCTGCGCTTGAGCTACCGTCGAAGTAATCTCTCCCGATTCCATGAGTTGCTTTAACCGGTTCAGATCTTTTTCGATGACCTGTGCCGGTTCTTCTCCGAACATGCGCGCGATCTCGGCGCCGAGCTTACCCGCCGGCGGTCGATATTCCATAATCACCGTTACTTTCGATGCGCCGCTGCCGCTGTGGTCGGCCTCGAAATGAACCGAACCGGCATGGTCGAGCTCGGAACTTTCGAGCGAGCGCCAGGCCAGGAGCTCATTAGGAATTTCATTGATGATCTCCGCGTCCCATTCGAAAGTGGTCCCGGCCAGCGAATTTACTTTCCAATGGGAGCGTTTTTCATCGAGCTGCCTGACTTCGGCAAGCTGTGACATGAACCGTGGCAGGTTCGTCAAATTGCGCCAGAACCGATACAGTTCTTCCGGAGATTTATAAATCATGATCGAGCGCTCCACTTTGATTCCGGTCTCATGGGGAACGCTTGTTGATGGCTGGCGCGCTTCTGGACCACCCAAGCCGAGTAGCTCGGAAAATGCCCACCGGCCCGTGACGCCACGATAAACGAGCACTCCGCCCGCCAAAGCCAAAGGCAAACTACGTCGGGCCGTAGCACCCACGACCAGGCCGCTGCCCAACAACATAGCTATCCAGCGTTGATTTTGCGTGTCCCGTCCGCGCTCCGCTGTGCTATAGTATGGAGATGAATTACTGTCGTTGATACCCATGGTCATCGCTCTCCTCTCAAATGTAAGAAAGTCTCCGGCTGCGGTGATTCACATTTATGTGCCTTAGCCGCAACGACTCGGGACACGCCGGCAAAGCAAGGTTAGAAGCGACGTAAGCAACGCCAAAAAGCGTCCTCTGAACTTCGCGTCTTGGCGCGACTAAATCATACTCTTCATAAAGCTACGGCGGCACAAGCTTCCAACGGGAAGCTCAGCCGAAGGCTCTGCTTTGCGTGAGTTGCGGAAAAGCAGATGCTTCGCCTTCGCATGACGTTAAGGTTTTGTCGCGTCCGACGCTGTCTCCCCGTCGGGAGATCCGTTAAATCTTCTCCTGGTAATTCTTTCGTCCGGCGCCCAGCACGTTACTGACCGAGCCGCGATTCCCGATAAAATCCTTGCCTCGTTCGAGCATGTCGCCGGCGCGCTCCCGGCCTTCATCGACGCGTTCGCGCAGGTATTGGCGCGTTTCTTCGCCGGAGTACGGAGTAATCAGCAGAGCGGCGATTACGCCTAGGGTGATGCCGGCTACAAAGTAAAACAGTTCGTCGCTGGATTTCATGATCGTTTCCTCCAGATTAGTGTCTCGGTATGTCTAAAACGTTTCGATTCTCTCGGATTGGATGAGCAAGAATTGTACCCGCTAGCGCGGCCAGTTCGCGCGAAGCAATTCCCTTACTTACGAAAAACGTTTGATCGTTCCCGACCCGAGCGTAGGTAAACAACGAAAGTAATATTCCGACGCGCGCTAAACAGCAGCGCCCTTGGTTGCGAATTTCTCGATCAGACTTTCGAGGTTACAGTCCCGCGTCCGCATTTGTCATACTCGGGAGCGGTGGCTCTTGCCTGTCAAGATTGGAGATAGCAGCGCGGCAAACTGGATCCGGGCTATGCGATCGTCGTCATTCGCTGCTGGTATGGGGCGAGCCCGCGCGGGCCGCGACTTCGCGGATGACCTCCGCAGGCGGTTTGTCTTCGCGCAGGCCTTTGAAGGAAGGGTGGCGGAGCAGGCCGTCTGCAGTCCAGCCGGTGAAAACAACTTCACAGACCAGTTGAGGTTCTACCCAATGGACGCCTTTAAAGTTGACGCCTTTCGCCGCGCGCTCGAAAGGCGTCGATTTCCGTTCGAGCTTTTTCAGCCGGACGAGCAGATCGCGCAGTGATCGCTCATCGAACCCGGTGCCGACCCGCCCGGAGTAGCGCAATGCTCCGTTGTGTTCATGAACTCCGAGCAGCAGCGCGCCGAATCCGAGGCGCGCGCCGGCAGGATCGGTGAATCCGCCGATGACGAACTCCTGATTCTGCGAGCATTTGATTTTTAACCATGACCGCGTACGGCCGGAACGGTAAGGGTCATCGATACGTTTCGAGACAATACCCTCGAGCCCCATCTCACAGGCCTTGGTGAAAAGCTCCCGGCCGCCGCCGATGCGGTGCTCGCTGTAACGAATAACCGCCATGCCGCCCGTTTCGGCACCGTCCGATAATAAAGACTGCAGTGACTTTTTACGCTCGATCAGGGGCGCGGCGCGCAAATCGCGGCCGTCCACATAGAGCAGATCGAAAGCATAATAGATGAGCCGCGCCGCGCCGTCTGCAAAAGAGTTCTGCAACCTCTGGAAACTGTGCCGCCCGTCGTTCTCGACGGCCACGAGCTCGCCGTCAATGATCGCGCCGCGCACGGGAAGGTCCGTTGCCGCTCGCACGACAGCGCCGAAGCGGTCTGTCCAGTCTTGCCCCTTACGCGTCAGGATGGAAACTTTCCCGTTGTCGATCCTGCAAAAAATGCGGTATCCATCTAGTTTGATTTCGTGCAACCACGATCGTCCCGCGGGAACATCCGTGACCAAGGTCGCGAGCTGAGGTTCGATGAATTGCGGCATCACGATAGGGCGCATTTTCGGCGGTGCTTTGCGGCGCTTGTCTGCCCGCATGCTGTTCCGGTGCGGTTTCGTGTTCGCCTTTTCCATTGCGCTGGGTTACGGCAATGACAGCGGGACGCGCCAGCGGTTTTCGGTGTTGGCCCGGTTGCGCAAGCTTAACTTGCGCGATGCTGGCGCTTTGAACCGTCCTTGGCCTGAGCCTGCTGCACGCTTTGTTTGAGCAAGTGCATGATGTCGATCACTTTGCCTTGGCGTTTAGGGCGGGGTGCTGCGGCGGTTGACTCGAGCACTTTGGTTTTCCCCTCCTTGATCTTCTTTTCCACGAGCTTGAGCAAGTCTTCGTGATATTCGTCGCGGTACTTATCCGGATTCCATTTTCCCACCATGGCTTGGATCAACTGTTGGGCCATCTTGATTTCCTGGGGCGATACGGCGCTGCCCTTGCCATTCGCTTGCGGCACATCGAGGCGCGAGGCGTCACGCAATTCGTAAGCATAGCGCAGCGTATGCAATACCAAGAGCGCTCCTTGGGGCATCAAAGCGGCCAAATGCTGCCGCGTCCGCAATACGATTTTGGCCACGCCTACCTTGCCCGTCTTCTTCATTACATCGCGCAGCAGCGCATAAGCACGCCGGCCGTTTTTTTGCGGCTCGACGTAGTAGGGCGTTTCGTAATACAGCGGGCTAATGTCTGCGCCGTCGACGAAATCCATGATGTCGATCGAGTGGCTTGCCTCGACGTTGGCGCGCGCGAAATCTTCGTCGCTGAGCGCTACATATTCGCCTTTCTCATATTGATAGCCTTTGACAATCTGGTCCCAATCGACTTCCTCGCCGGTTTTTTCGTTTACTCGACGATAGCGAACCCGATTGAAGTCACGCTTATCGAGTAAATCGAAATCTATCCGGCTCGCGGGAGCTTCAGCCGAAAAGAGCTTGACCGGAATATTGACCAGCCCAAAATCGATGCTGCCGGTCCAGATTGAACGTCCGGAAGACTTCGCCTGGCTTGTCTTCGCCGGAACCTTTTTGCTCGATTTTCTCCGCGCCATAAAAAAGTTTTTAGATCACCCGCCGGCACGTCGATGCGCCGAGCGGGGTTTTGTCAAGCGGGCGGGCGAATCTTGGGATGGCGATTGCGCGTTCGGCATGGCTCCGCTTCTTTCGGCTTGATCTTGACCGTGGCCTTCTTGAGACCCGCCGGCGAGCGTTGTCCTGCGAATTTTTTCTTATTGCGCTGCCGGCTCATCCGTTTCATCG
>Ga0075290_1000034_pt1 | contig 10358 bp, 14 predicted proteins | sample SF_Rice_20C_80N__2_FD_69765 | JGI IMG/M metagenome (GOLD analysis project Ga0075290, IMG submission 69765) | Rice paddy soil microbial communities from Twitchell Island, California, USA - SF_Rice_20C_80N_201 | ecosystem: Environmental > Terrestrial > Soil > Paddy field/soil | place: USA...
GTACGAGTTTCTCGACCGGTTCATCACGCTCGCCATCCCGCGCATCCGCGACTTTCGCGGGCTGCCCAACCGGAGCTTCGATGGGCGGGGGAACTACACGTTCGGCATCAAGGAGCAGATGATCTTTCCCGAGATCGACTTCGACAAAGTGGAGAAGATCCACGGGATGGACATCACGATCGTGACGTCCGCTACCCGCGACGACCTCGCCATGGCGCTCCTGCGGGAGCTGGGCTGGCCGTTCAGGGGCGAGACGCCGATACGAGTCGCGTAGGCGTAATCGCGACGGTAACTATTGAGGAGTACATGGCCAAAACCGCCTGGATCGAGCGCGCCAAGCGCACACCGAAGTTCAAGGTCCGTACCGTCCGCCGCTGTCAGCGATGCGGGCGCTCGCGCGCCGTGCTGCGCAAGTTCGGGCTGTGTCGTATCTGTTTCCGTGAGCTCGCCTTGAGGGGGGAAATCCCGGGCGTGCGCAAGGCCAGCTGGTAAGGGGAACGAGGGAATGAGCCTGACAGATCCCGTCGCGGACATGCTGACCCGCATCCGGAACGCCTGCTCGGCCGGCCACCGGCGTGTGGATATGCCGGTGTCCAAACTGAAGGCGGAAGTGGCCCGGCTGCTGCGGGACAACCACTACATCGCGGATTTCAAGATCCTCGATGACGGCGCCCATGGCGTCCTGCGGTTGTACCTCAAGTATCACAACGAGCTGCCCGTCATCCGGGAGCTCCGCCGCGTCTCCACGCCCGGCCTGCGCCGCTACGTCAAGTGCCGCGAGCTGCCCCGCGTGAAGAACGGCCTCGGCATGGCCATCGTGTCCACTCCGCGTGGGCTGATGACCGACCGCGAGGCACGCACCGCCAATCTCGGCGGCGAGCTGCTCGCCGTGGTCTGGTAGGAGGCGCCCATGTCGCGAATCGGCAAGAAGCCCGTCACCGTGCCCAAGGGCGTCACGCTCGAGCTCAGTGGCCGACAGGTGGCGGTGAAGGGTCCGCGGGGCGAGCTCCGCCGCGAGCTGCACCCCGAGATGCGCCTGGCAATGGCCGACGGCGTATTCACCGTCGATCGGCCCAGCGAGGACAAGCGCCACAAGGCGCTGCACGGCCTCACCCGGACGCTGGTCCAGAACATGGTGGACGGAGTCTCGAAGGGGTTCAGCAAGATCCTCGAGATCCAGGGCGTCGGCTACAAGGCCGAGGCCAAGCCGTACGGAGTCAACCTGATCGTGGGGTACTCGCACCCGGTCAAGTACGAGGCGCCCAAGGGGATCAAGATCTCGGTGGAGAACAACACCGTGGTCAAGATCGAGGGCGCGGACAAGGAAGTGGTGGGCCAGGTGGCCGCCGAGCTGCGCGCCGTCAGGCCGCCCGAGCCGTACAAGGGCAAGGGCATCCGCTACCAGGGCGAGCAGGTCCGCCGCAAGGCCGGCAAGACAGGAGCCAAGTAAGCATGCGCACCATTCACGCACCGAAGACCCGTGCCGACCTGCGCTACCGCCGCCATCTCCGGGTGCGCCGCCGGGTGGCCGGCACCGCCGAGCGGCCCCGGCTGGTGGTGTTTCGCTCGATCAAGCACATCTACGCTCAGCTCGTCAACGACGATCTCGGCGTGACCGTCCTGGGGGTGGGCGACGGGAGCGAAGGACTGGCGGTCGAGGGGTCGGGCAAGGTGGCGCGCGGCAAGGCGGTGGGGAAGCTCCTCGCGGAGCGCGCCAAGGCCGCCGGCGTCACGAAGGTCGTCTTCGATCGGGCAGGTTACCGTTATCATGGTCGCGTGCAGGCCGTCGCCGACGGCGCGCGCGAGGGCGGATTGGAGTTCTAAATGGCAGACGAGACGACCACGACGCAGGCGGGCGAAACGACCGAACAGGCGGCCCCGCCGGCCGAGCGCCCCGCGGGGTCCGAGCGGCCCCGGGGCCGGGGCCGGGGCGGCGGCGATCGGGGCGGCCGCGGCCAGCGGCGTGACCGTGGCGACCGGGAGCACGCCAGCGATCACGTCGAGAACGTCATCGCGATCAACCGCGTGGCCAAGGTGGTGAAGGGCGGACGGCGCTTTTCCTTCAACGCCCTGGTGGCCGTCGGCGACGGCAAGACCAAGGTCGGCATCGCCACCGGCAAGGCCAACGAAGTGTCGGAAGCGGTCCGCAAGGCGGTGGACGCCGCCAAGCGCACCATGGTGGAGCTGCCCAAGACCGGCTCCACCATTCCCCACGAAATCGTCGGCCAGCATGGCGCCGGCCGGGTGCTGCTCAAGCCGGCCGCCACGGGCACCGGAGTCATCGCCGGCGGTCCGGTGCGCGCGGTGCTCGAGTGCGCCGGCATCACCGACATCCTGACCAAAAGTCTCGGCTCCACCAACCCGCACAACATGGTGCGCGCGACGATGGACGGCCTCAAGCGGCTGGTCTCGGCACGCCAGGTGGCGCGGGAGCGTGGAGTGGAGCTCGACCAGATCGCCTACAAGCCGCGCCAGGAGAGCTGAGATGGGCCGCAACCCGGTCGTGGGCCGCCAGGGTCCCGCCCACCATGCCGCCGCCATCCCGAGCGAAGCGGAAGCACGGACGGTGTCGGTCAAGCAGATCCGGTCGGAGATCGGACATCCGGAAACCATGCGCCGCACCCTGCGCGCCCTCGGACTCCGCCACCATCAGCAGACGGTGCAGCTCGAGAACAGCGCGTCGATCCGCGGCATGCTCTACAAGGTGCGACACCTCGTCGACGTGAAAGGCGTGAGCGGGAAGAAGTGAACGGAGAACGGGCCGACGCCGTTCCCTTCCCGTGCACCGTTTACCGTTTACCGTTCCCTGGAGTTCCAATGGCCGACCGCATCACACTGTCCAATCTGCGCCCCTCCCAGGGCTCCACGTCCGCCCGCAAGCGGGTCGGACGGGGTCCGGGCTCCGGCCTGGGCAAGACGTCCGGCAAGGGGCACAAGGGTCACAAGGCCAGAACCGGCGGCCAGACGAATCCCGGGTTCGAAGGCGGTCAGATGCCGATGTACCGCCGGCTGCCCAAGCGCGGGTTCACCAACCCCTTCAAGGTCGTCTCGCAGCCGGTCAACCTCGGCCAGCTCAGGAAGGTGGGCGGCACCGACGTGAGCCCCGAAACGCTCTACTCGGCGGGGCTGATCGGCCGGGTGGACGCGCCGGTCAAGCTCCTGGCCACGGGCGACGCGGATCGCGCGTACGTGGTTCGTGGAGTCTCTCTTTCCGCGTCGGCACGCACGAAGATCGAGGCGGCCGGCGGCACCATCGAGGGGTAAGTGAGCGCACCGCGGGTTCCCGCACTAGCCATCGACGACGAGCTGAAGCGCAAGCTCCTTTTCACCCTGCTGGCGCTCGTCATTTATCGGGTGGGCGCCCACATCGCCGCGCCCGGCGTGAACGTCACCGCGCTGGCCGACTTCATCCAGAACTCGGCCGCGGCGGGGTTCTTCGGGTTGTACGACGCGCTCGGCGGCGGCCTGTCCCGGGCCACGGTCTTCGCGCTCGGCATCATGCCGTACATCTCCGCGTCCATCATCTTCCAGCTGGCCGGCGGGGTGGCGCCCTCCATCGGGAAAATGCAGAAGGACGAGGAGGGCAAGAAGAAGATCACCCAGTGGACGCGGTATCTGACCGTGTTCATCTCGCTGTCCCAGGCGTACACCTTCGCGCTGTTCACCGAATCGATTCCGGGTGCGATTCCCAACCCCGGCTTCGCCTCGCGGTTGATCATGGTGGTGACGCTGACCACCGGCGCCATCTTCGTGATGTGGTTGGGCGAGCAGATCACCGAGCGGGGCATCGGCAACGGCATGAGCCTGCTGATCACCTTCTCCATCCTCGAACGCCTGTGGCCCGGCACCCTCCAGCTCCTGCAGTTCATCAAGAGCGGCGTCGTGAGCGTGCTCGGCGCGGTGTCCTTCCTGGCCATCCTGGCCGCGGTGGTGGCGGCGGTGGTCGGCATGACGATCGCCGCGCGCCGCATTCCCATCCAGATCCCGCGGAAAGTCATGGGGCGGGGACGGATCCGGGAAGGGCAGAAAACCTTCATTCCGATCCGGCTGATCACCGCCGGCGTGATGCCGATCATCTTCGCCCAGACGATCATCATCGTGCCGGGCACCCTGGCGAGCTTCACCAAGAATCCGGTGCTGACCGACATCGCCGGCTTCTTCAATCCGGGCGAGCTGCCCTACGACATCACGTTCGCCATCATGATCCTGCTGTTCAGCTACTTCTACACGTCGATCATCTTCAACTCGGTCGATCTCGCGGAAAATCTGAAGAAGCAGGGCGGTTTCATTCCCGGGGTGAAGCCGGGCGCGAGCACCGCGGACTACATCGACGGCGTACTGGCGCGCATCACGTTTCCGGGCGGCCTGTTCCTGGCCGGCGTCGCACTCCTTCCGATTCTCGTCTCGAAGTGGTTCGGTATTCCGAACCGGGGCTACGGAGGCACATCCGTTCTCATCGTCGTCGGCGTGCTCCTCGACACGATCGCGCAGGTGGAGCAGCACCGGACGCTCCGGAAGTACGACGGCTTCATGAAGACGGGACGGGTGAAGTTCCGGGGCAGACAACAGCGATACATGTAGGCGGGGAGCGGAAGCCGGCAGCGGGAAGCGGGAACCAGGGAAAGGGCCACAGTCAGTAGTCCTCCTGACGCGTCATCCCGCCGCCCGCCCCCCGGCTTCCGCTCCCCGTTCTCCTTTCACTGGATACGCATGGACATCCTTCTCATGGGCCCTCCCGGCGCGGGCAAGGGGACGCAGGGCTCCTTGCTGGCGGAGCGCCTCGGCATCCCCAAGTTCGCCACCGGCGACCTGCTCCGCGACGCGGTGAAGCGCGGAACGCCTCTCGGCGTCAAGGCCAAGGCGGTCATGGAGGCCGGGCACCTGGTGAGTGACGACATCATTCTCGGGGTGGTACGCGAGGAGCTGGCCAGGCCGGAAGCGGCCAAGGGCGTGATCTTCGACGGCGTCGTGCGCACCATCCCCCAGGCCGAGGGCATGGAGCGCCTGCTGGCGGAGAAGGGTCGCAAGATGGACGCGGTACTGTTCTTCGACGTGACGGACGAGGAGATCCTGGCGCGCCTGGCCCGGCGGCGGGAGCTGGAGCACCGTCCCGACGACGAGGCCGACGCGCTGGTCACGCGCCTCCGGGCATACCGGGAGCAGACCGCGCCGGTGCTCTCGTGGTACGAGGCGCGCAACGGGGTTCGGCGGGTTCCGGCCATCGGCGACGTGCCGGCCATCGCCGACCGCGTGCGGCAGGCACTTGGGCGCTAGCATGATCACGCTCAAGTCGCCTCGGGAAATCGAGATCATGGCCCGGGCGGGGCATCTCGTCGCCGAGACGCTGGCGCTCATGCGGCGATTGGTGAAGCCCGGCCTCACCACCGAAGATCTCGACGATGCGGCGGAAGAGTTCATTCGGAGCCACGACGGCGCCACGCCGTCGTTCAAGGGCCTGTACGGCTTTCCCAAGACCCTCTGCACGTCCATCGACTCGGAGATCGTCCACGGCATTCCGTCCCCGCGGCGGGTGCTGGCCGAAGGCAGCCTCGTGAGCGTGGATGTCGGCGTCCAGCTCGAAGGGCTGCACGCCGATTCGGCGACCACCATTCCCGTCGGCGCGGTCACGCCGGAAGCGGAGCGCCTGCTGCAGGTCACCCAGGACGCGCTGGCGGCGGGCATCGCGCAGGCCAGGCTGGGCAACCACATCGGCGACATCGGTCATGCGGTGCAGCAGGTGGCCGAGGCGGCGGGATACGGCGTCGTGCGGGAGCTGGTGGGCCATGGCATCGGAACCCGCTTTCACGAGGAGCCGCAGGTCCCGAACTACGGCAATCCTCACCGGGGCCCGCGACTGCTGGAAGGGATGACGCTGGCCATCGAGCCGATGATCACGATCGGCGACCCGGCCACGAGGACGCTCCCTGACAAGTGGACGGTCGTCACGGCCGACGGCAGCCTGGCCGCGCACTTCGAGCACACCGTCGCGATCACGTCGAACGGCCCGAGGATTCTGACGGCGATTTGAGACTCAGGGAATCCGTTCGCTCAGGATCTGCCGCACCCGCCACTCCGCCGCCTCCGCCCGCTCCACCAGCTCCAATCCCGACGCCAGCATGGCCGCACCGCCGGCATCCGGCGCGCCAAGGTCCGCGCGCATGGCCCAGTAGGCGCTCCGCGCGGCCGCCGCGGCAAGGAAAGTGCCGGTCGCGGCGTCGCCCAGCGCCCCCACGGCCCCGACGTCGGCCATGGTAACGGCCAGATCGGCCGCGGTGGCTGCACCTCGCAACACCTCCTCTTGAGCCACGGCCGCTTGCCGCAACGCTTCGGCTCTCGCATCTCCCCGCGCCGACCAGAAGCGGCCGAACTCCTCCGCGTCGCGAACGGCCAGCGCGGCCATTCGTGCGCGCAGGGCCTGGGCCTGCTCGAGGACGTCCGCCGCGCGAGCGTGGACGGCGGCGTAGCGCTTCCCATGCCGGGTGATGCCGGCGACCATGGCCGCGAGAGCCGCCGCCAGGGCCCCGGCGATCGCCGCCGCCGAGCCGCCGGCCGGGCTCGGCTTCGCTTCCGCCAGTCTATCGAGCCACTCGGCCAGCGACGTCTCCTGGCTCAGATGAACGTCGTCGGGCATGCGATCCTCCGATTGTTCACCACGGAAGCACGAAACAACACGCAAAACCAACAACAAGGGATGCTGTCTCGCGCCTTCCGTGTTTTCGTGGTGACTACTGCTTCGGTTCCTTCACCACGGAAGCACGAAAAATACGGAAAACCAGCAAAGGTTACTGTTCCGTGTCTTCTGTGGTTTCCTGGTGCCTACTTGTCGTTCACCGCATCGAGGAGCCAGGCATGGATCACCGGATTCCCGGCGACGACCGCGGTGTGCTCCACGCCGATGTCTCGCCCGGAAAAGTCGCTGACGGTGCCGCCGGCTTCGCGAATGAGGAGGATGCCCGCCGCGATGTCCCACGCCGAGAGCTGTTGCTCCCAGAAGCCGTCGAACCTTCCGGCTGCGACATCCGCCAGGTCGAGCGCCGCCGAGCCGGGCCGCCGGATACCGCTCACCGACGCCGAGACCCGGGTGAATTGGCGGACGTACTCCTCGACTCGCGAGTTGTCCCTGAACGGAAATCCCGTTCCGATCAGGGCAAAGCCGGGATCATGGATCGCCGACACCAAGAGCCGTCGCTCGCCCTGCCAGGCACCGCCGCCTCGCGACGCGGTGAAGGTCCGGTTGCGCGGCACGTCGACCACGACACCGGCCTCGAGCGTCCCATCCACCGCGGCGGCAACCGACACCGCGTAGCTCGGAAAGTCGTGCAGAAAGTTCGTGGTGCCGTCGAGGGGATCGACCACCCAGACCAGTCCCCCGGTAACCACGGCGGGACTGAGCTCCTCGCCCACGATCCGGCTGCCGGGCTCGGCGGCGAGAAGCACCTCGGTGATCATGCGTTCCGCGGTCCGGTCCACGTCCGTCACGAAGTCGCGCTGGCTCTTGGCGGTCCACCCGGCTGGGTCGGCCGGGCGCTCGACTTCCCGGAGGTAGCCGGCCGCGCGGGCCGCCGCCTGCTTGGCCAAATGTAGTAAGTCCAAGGAAGACACTATCTTGCATGCTCCGGTGGAACCGGGTATGTTGCCCGCCATGTCGCGCATATTCTCGGGAATTCAGCCCTCCGGCGAGCTGCATATCGGCAACTGGCTCGGGGCGGTGCAGAACTGGGTCAATCTCCAGCTCACCTACGACTGCATCTACTGCGTCGTGGACCTCCACGCGATCACGGGCAAGTACGATGCGGCCACGCTGGCCCAGCGCACCCGCGAGATGGCCATCGGCCTGCTCGCGTCGGGCGTCGATCCGGACCGTGTGGTGCTCTTCGTGCAGTCTCACGTGCCGGAGCACGCCGAGCTTCAGTGGCTTCTCACCACGCTCACGCCCATCGGCGAGCTCGAGCGGATGACGCAGTTCAAAGATAAGGCGCAGCGGGTTGAAAGTGTCCCGGCCGGAATCCTCTGTTATCCCATTCTCATGGCCGCCGACATCCTGCTGTATCGCGCGGACCTGGTGCCTGTCGGTGAGGACCAGACGCAGCACCTGGAGCTGAGCCGCGAGATCGCGCGCAAGTGGAACGCGGAATTCGGGGGAGGCACCGACTTCTTTCCGGAGCCCAGGCCGCTGCTCACGGAGGCGAAGCGCATCCTGGGCCTCGATGGGCAGGCCAAGATGTCGAAGAGCCTGGGCAACACGATCGGGATCATGGACACGCCGGAGGAGATCTGGGCCAAGCTGCGGCCGGCCAAGACCGATCCGGCGCGGGTGACGCGCAAGGACCCCGGCAACCCGGAGATCTGCAACATCTACAGCCTTCACAGGTATTTCTCGCCGCCCGAGACGGTGGCGCTCGTCGCCGAGAACTGTCGTGGGGCCAAGTGGGGATGCCTCGACTGCAAGCGCGTGCTGGCCGACAACATGATCGCCGCGCTGACCCCCATCCGCGAGCGGGCCGAGGCGCTCGAGTCCAAACCGGGCACGGTGGAGCAGATCCTCGGCGACGGCGCCGCCTCGGCCGCGCGAATCGCGGGAGAGACGTTGCGCCAGGTGAAGGACAGGATGGGGTTCCTGCCGGCGAGGAACGCGGGTCGCGAGTCACGGGTCGCGGGACGATAATCGAGGCACCATGGAGAAAATCATCAAGGCCGCGGTGGAGCGGGGCGCGTCGGATCTTCACATCAAGGCCGGCGACGTCTTCCGCGCGCGGATCAACGGCAAGCTCGTCGCCCTCACCAAGCAGCGTCTCACCCCCGACCAGACCCGTGCCATCGCCCTCAAGCTCATCAGCAGCGACGAGGATCGCGGCCGCATCGACCGGCTGCACGACTTCGACTGCTCCTGGGGAGTGCCCGGCGTCGGCCGCTTCCGGGTCAATGTTCTGCGTCAGCGCTCGTCGTTCATGATCGTCATGCGGGTGATCCCGTTCGCCGTGCCGACCATCGAATCCCTACGGCTTCCCGAGGCGCTCGAGAAGGTGGCCGAGTCCGATCGCGGCCTGGTGCTGGTGACCGGCGTGAGCGGGAGCGGCAAGAGCTCGACCGTGGCCGCGATCGTGCACCATATCAACCGCACCCAGCACAAGCACGTCGTCACCATCGAGAATCCGATCGAGTTCCTCCATCGCGACGTGAACTGCTCGATCACCCAGCGGGAGGTGGGAGTCGATACCGACAGCCTCTCGATCGGTCTCCGGGCCGCGCTCCGCCAGGACCCCGACGTGATCGTGCTGGGCGACATGAGCGACGCCGACACGATCGACACCGCCATCAAGGGAGCCGAGCAGGGGCACCTGGTGATCGGATCGCTCCCGACTCCCGACGTGGTGACGACGATCGAGCGCGTCCTGGCGACGCTTCCCAAGGAGGAGCGGGAGATCGGCCGCATGCGCTTCTCGGAGTCGCTGCGCGCGATCGTCTCACAGCAGCTCCTGCCGGAGAAGGGCGACAAGGGGCGGGTCCCGGCGGTGGAGCTGCTAATGGCCACGCCCGCCGTGCGCGATGTGCTCAGAGCGCCCGCCCGCACGATCGAGGTCCGCCGCCTGATGGCCGAGGGGAAGAAGCAGATGGGAACCCAGACCTTCGAGCAACACGTGGCCGAGCTGGTGGCCGGCGGGCTCATCACCCAGGAGACGGCCAAGGCCGCCGTCGCCCTGGTCGGCACGCACTCCCTGGCGACCTCTCCCAAGCGAGGCTCCAAGCAGACGGTTTCCAGTTAGGCGGTCCGGATGCCGACGCTCGAGGAGACCCTCCGACTCCTGCTGTCCCGTTCCAGAGAGGCCGGCACCCTCGATGCCGCGGCCGCGCGAACTCTCGTGACGGAGTTCCTCCGCGGCGTCGGCTACACCGTAGCCGAGCAGCGCTTCACGTTTCGGCCCTCGAGTCTCAACGGCTTCCCCCTGTTCGGCACCGGCCTCGGCGCGCTCGCGCTCCTGCTGTTTCCGCTGCTGGTCATTCCGTCGGTGCCGGCCTGGAGCGCGCTTGCCCTGCTTGGCGGCGGACTCGCGGCTCTCCTGCTCCTCGCCGGCGGCGTGGGGCTCGGATGGATCCCGCTCGGCGACGATGTCCGCGAGGATGCGAATCTGATCGCGACCCGGCCCGGCGCTCCGGTGACCCGGTGGATCGTCGCCCACCTCGATACGAAGTCGCAGATCCAGTCCATGGCTGGACGGCTGGTGGCGGTCTGGATGCTCGTCCTCGCCGTGCTCGCGGTCGCCGCGCTCGCCGCGCTTCGGCTGCGAGCCCCGATGCCCGTGGGCGCGGCCGGAGCCGCGGCGGCGGTGTCGGTGCTGGCTGGGGCCCTCGCGGGCCGG
>Ga0075290_1000035_pt1 | contig 10315 bp, 5 predicted proteins | sample SF_Rice_20C_80N__2_FD_69765 | JGI IMG/M metagenome (GOLD analysis project Ga0075290, IMG submission 69765) | Rice paddy soil microbial communities from Twitchell Island, California, USA - SF_Rice_20C_80N_201 | ecosystem: Environmental > Terrestrial > Soil > Paddy field/soil | place: USA...
TGAAGTGGAGCGCGGCGAGATCAGAGGGCAACGTGTCCGTTGACAACTGCCCCTGGTACAGCGAAGCCCCGGCCAGGCCGCGCCTGAAGGCACGGATCTCGTAATCATAGACCTGGCCAGCGCGCAGCCCGGGCAGAAACACCGAGTGGTCCGGTTGCGGATCCGGTCGGATGACTCGAAGGCGTGGCGCGGCGTCGGTCCAATAGTCCACCTGGACCCCGCTGGCAGCCGACAATGTGATTTCGAGGGTGGTGGAGAAGGCGCCGGAATCGGCCTCGACGGCGACCGAGGTGGCGGTAAGCGGAGTGGGTGCGGTGGCAGGATTGTCACCGCACGCGGTAACTGCGGCGCAGAGAACCCACAGTGCGACCCTGCCAGCCCGAGCCACGCGGGTCCTAGCTTTCCTTGGACTCGTACAGGTCCTTGAGCCGGCCCACGACGGCGGGATCCGCCAGCGTCGTGGTGTCTCCGAGCGCCCGGCCTTCGGCGATGTCCTTGAGAAGGCGACGCATGATCTTGCCGCTGCGGGTCTTCGGCAGATCGGCGGAGAAGAAGACGTCGTCGGGCCGCGCGATAGCGCCGATCTTGAGCGTCACATGCGCCTTGAGGTCGTCCTTGAGCACGTCGGTTGGCTTGTGCCCGTCCTTGAGCGTCACGAAGGCGGCGAGCGCCTGGCCCTTGAGCTCGTGCGTCTTCCCGACCACCGCCGCTTCCGCCACGGCCGGATGCTCCACAAGCGCGCTCTCCACTTCCATGGTGCCGATCCTGTGTCCGGCGACATTGAGTACGTCGTCCACCCGTCCCAGAATCCACCAGTAGCCGTCGTCGTCGAGCTTGGCACCATCGCCGGCGAAGTACCGGCCGGGGAAGCGCGACCAGTAGGTCTCGCGGTAGCGGTCGTCGTCCCCGTAAATCGTCCGCAGCATGCCGGGCCAGGGCTCGGCCAGCGTGAGAAACCCGCCGCCAACCGGAAGCACCTTACCCGTTCCGTCCACCAGCTCGGCGACGACGCCGGGGAAGGGCTGGGTCGCCGAGCCCGGCTTGGTGGTGGTAACCCCGGGAAGCGGCGTGATCATGATACCGCCCGTTTCAGTCTGCCACCAGGTGTCCACGACCGGGCAGCGGCCGCCCCCGATGTGCGTCTGGTACCAGATCCATGCCTCGGGGTTGATCGGCTCCCCCACGGACCCCAGGAGCCGGAGGCTGGACAGATCGTGGCGGGCCGGGTGCTCGGTGCCCCATTTCATGAAGGCGCGGATGGCGGTGGGCGCGGTGTACAGCACGGTGACGCCGTACCGCTCCACCAGGTCCCAGAAGCGGTCGCGTTCCGGCCAATCCGGCGCGCCCTCGTACATCAGCACCGTGGCGGCGTTGGCGAGCGGGCCGTAGACGACATACGAATGACCGGTCACCCAGCCCACGTCCGCGGTGCACCAGAACACGTCCTCGGGCTTCAGGTCGAAGACATATCTGGACGTGGCCGCCACGTGTGTCAGGTAGCCGCCCGTGGTGTGGACGATGCCCTTGGGCTTACCAGTGGTGCCCGAGGTGTAGAGGATGAACAGCATGTCCTCGGCGTCCATCGGCTCCGGATCGCACACGGCCGATGCCGTGTCGAGGCGCTGGTGCCACCAGTGGTCGCGGCCCTCCTTCATCACCGCGAACGCTTCGTCGCCCTCGCCGGCCGGGCGTCGGCGCACCACCAGGCAGTGCTCGACCGACGGTGTCTCGGCCATCGCCTGGTCGGCGAGACGCTTGAGGGCGACCACCTGCCCCCGCCGGTACCCGCCGTCGGCCGTGATGATCACCTTGGCCTTGGCGTCGTTCACGCGGTCGCGCACCGATTCCGCCGAGAACCCACCGAAGATCACCGAGTGCACCGCGCCGATCCGGGCGCAGGCCAGCATGGCGATGGCGGCCTCGGGAATCATCGGCAGGTAGATGGCCACCCGGTCGCCTTTGCGGATGCCCAGTCCCCTGAGGGCATTGGCACACCGTCGCACCTCACGCGCGAGGTCCCAATAGGTGAGCACCCGGCGGTCGCCCGGCTCGCCTTCCCAGATGATCGCCGCCTTGTTGCGGTTGGGGCCGTCGAGATGGCGGTCGAGGCAGTTGGCCGAGACGTTGAGCTTGCCTCCCACGAACCACTTGGCGTGGGGCAGCTTCCACTCGAGCACCCGGCGCCACGGCTTGATCCAGTCGAGCGCACGCGCCTGCTCGGCCCAGAACGCCTCCCGATCGCGCGCCCCGGCGTCGAGGAGCGCGCGTGTTGCGATGGCCGTCCGCGCGAACTCGGGCGGGGGAGGGAACCGGCGTTGCTCGGAGAGGAGGGTATCGAGCTGGTCGGTCATGGCGGGGTCACCGCTTGTCGATGGGAACGAAGGGGCGCTCGGGCGATCCCATGTAGATCTGGCGCGGCCGGGCGATCTTCTGGTCCTTGTCGAGGAGCATCTCTTCCCATTGCGCGAGCCATCCCGGCATTCTCCCGAGGGCGAACAGCACGGTGAAGTACTCGGTCGGGTATCCCATCGCCTGGTAGATCAGCCCCGAGTAGAAATCCACGTTGGGATACAGCTTGCGTTTGATGAAGTACTCGTCCTCGAGGGCGATGCGCTCCAGCTCGAGGGCGATCTCCAGCTTGGGATTGAGGCCGGTCTCGGCGAAGACGTCGTCCGCCACCTTCTTGATGAGCTTGGCGCGCGGATCGTAGGACTTGTACACCCGATGGCCGAAGCCCATGAGCCGGCCGCGGCCGGCCTTCACCTCCTCGATGAACGCCGGAATTTTCTTCTTCTCGCCGATCTCGTCCAGCATCTGGAGTACCGCTTCGTTGGCGCCGCCGTGGAGCGGGCCGTAGAGCGCCGCGATTCCCGCGGAGACGGCGGAGAAGGGATCCACGTGCGAGGAGCCCACGCCCCGCACGGCGCTCGTAGAGCAATTCTGCTCGTGGTCGGCGTGCAGGATCAGCAGAATCTCGAGCGCCCGCTGCAGCACCTTGTTGGGCCGGTGACGCCCGCCGATGCTGAAAGTCATGTTCACGAAGTTGCCGATGTAGTCCAGATCGTTGTCCGGGAACACGAACGGCAGGCCGCGCGAATGGCGGAAGGCGAATGCCGCGATGGTCGGGGCCTTGGCGAGGAGGCGCAGCCGCTGCAGCCGGCGGTTGGCCGGGTCGTGGATGTCCTTGGCGTCGGGGTAGAACGTGGAGAGGGCACCCACCACCCCCAGCAGCATGCCCATGGGGTGCGCGTCGTAGCGGAACCCTTCCAGGAACTTGGTGATGTTGGTGTGGACGTAGGTGTGATACTTGATCTGCTCGGTCCACATGTCGAGCTGCGTCTTGGTCGGGAGCTCGCCTTCGCACAACAGGTAGGCCACCTCGAGAAAGGTGGATCGCTCGGCCAGCTGCTCGATCGGATATCCGCGGTAGCGCAGGATGCCCCGGTCGCCGTCGATGAAGGTGATGGCGCTGCGGCAGGCCGCCGTGTTCATGAAGGCGGGGTCGTACGTCATCAGTCCGAAATCATCGTCCGTCGCCTTGATTTGCCTGAGATCGATCGCCCGGATGGTCCCGTCGGTGACGGGCACCTCGTAGGACTTGCTGGTGCGGTTGTCCGTGATCGTCAGGGTATCTTTGGCCACGAGCGGGCTCCTTCAGAAGCGCAATTCGATGTGAAAGCCTCTCTGTTGTGCGAGTATAACACGCGCCGGCCCTAACCGCACCCCGGGAAAGAACGCCATGAAAGGCTCCCTTGTTCTGCTTCTGCTCGCCACGCCACTCGCGGCGCAGACCGCCGTCGACACCACCGGAACGGGCGCGCTCATCGCCCAGGCGATGGACCATTCCGAGGTGATGGCCAATCTCCAGCACCTGAGCGACGTCATCGGCCCGAGGCTGTCCGGATCTCCCGCCATGCGGGCGGCCAACGACTGGACCGCCGAGCGGTTCCGCGCGTACGGTCTCACGGCGGCCCTCGAGCCCTACGGCTTCGGTGTCACCTGGGAGCGAGGCCCGGCATCCATGCGGATCCTCGCGCCGTTCACTCGCCTGATGACCGGCCAGAGCTGGGCCTGGACCGCTGGGACCAGCGGCAAGGCAGTGGCCGGGCCGGTCGTGCTGGCGGATCTGAGCACGCCCGACAGCCTGGCCGCCTACGAGCGCACGGTGAAGGGCGCCTGGGTGCTCCCCCGTGCGTCGGCACCCATCTGGAACCCCGACGGTCCCGAGATGACCGCGGCCGACTCGCAGAGAATCCGTGAGCAGCGGGACCGCCGACGGCAGCTGACCGCCGACACCTCGGCCGCGGCGGTGCGCGCGCGGAGGCAGTTTCAGCTCGATCTCCCCTACGCTCTCAAGGCCGCTGGAGCGCTCGGCACCCTGTTCGACGGGTCCAAGGAGCACGGGCTGATGACCATGAGCGGCTCTCCCGACAGGGTGGCGCCGCTGGCGAACATGGTCATCTCGCACGAGGACTACACCCTGCTCGAACGGCTGATCCGGCTCGGCGTCACGCCCCGGATCGAGGCGCGGGTCGAGACCCGCATCGGCAAGCGCCCCGTGCAGCAGTGGAATACGGTGGGCGAGCTCAGGGGTACCGAGTGGCCTGGCCAGATGGTGATTCTGGGAGCCCACCTCGATAGCTGGGACCTCGGCACCGGAACCACCGACAACGGCACCGGCGCCATGGCCGTGCTCGAGGCGGCGCGGATCATCGCGCAGTCGGGCGTCAAGCCGAAGCGCACGATCCGGTTCATTCTCTTCAGCGGCGAGGAGGAGGGGCTCCTCGGCTCGCGCGCCTACGCCGCCGCGCACGCCGCCGAGGCCGACAGCATGCAGGCGGTTCTCGTCCTGGACAACGGCACCGGCGCCGTGGTGGGGCAGGCGTTACAGGGGCGGGACGATCTGGAGGGACTCTGGCGCGCGCTGCTGGCACCGGTCGCCTCGCTCGGCGCCGACAGCGTCCGGCACGCGTCGAAGAACGGCACCGACCATCTCTCGTTCCTGCCATACGGCGTGCCCGGATTCAACTTCGACCAGCTCGTGCGGGGGTACAACCACACCCATCATTCGCAGACCGACACGTTCGACAAGGCGGTCGAGGAGGACCTCAAGCAGGCCGCCGCTGTCCTGGCGGTGACGGCCGTCGAGCTGGCCAATCTGACGGAGCTTCTGCCGCGGGGTCCCAAGAGCGAGCCGGAACGGGTGCCGACCAGGCCATCCGGCAAGCTGGCGGGGACGCGTTAGGTACGTCCTCGAGACCGTCGCCTACGCCCGGGCCGGAAGCCTCACCGTGCACGTCGTATCGAACCCGCCCCGCGTGTTGTAGATCGTGGTCACCTCCAGCCGCTGGGGCCGAAGCACCTGGAACAGGTCTTCCGCGATGCGCGCCGTGGCGTGCTCCTGGAAGATCCCCACGCTCCGGTAGCTCATCACGTAGTACTTGAGGCTCTTGAGCTCGATGCACCGGGCGGAGGGGACGTACGTGATCCGCAGGGTCGCGAAGTCGGGAAGCCCGCTGTACGGGCACACCGGACTCAGCTCGCGCGTCTCCGTGACGATCTCCTGCTCCGGCCCGGTGTAGGCGAACGTCTCGAGAGCCGAGACGTCGATCGCCTCGGAACCGGTAAACGGAAGTGTTCTGCCTTCGGCGATCGCCATGGTACGCTCGTCGGATCGTGGAAGCTGAATTCTAGCTAGTCCGCGGCACCCCCGGGCGGAAGCTCGCCGCCGAGCGCCTTGTAGAGCGCCGCATACGCCGTTGCCGCGTCCGTGCGTCCCTGCGCGAGCCGGTCCTCGGCGTCGAGCTGGGTCCGTTCGGCGTCGAGCACCTGCAGGAAGTCCGCCACCCCGCCGGTAAACCGGAGACGCGCCAGCTCGGCGGCCTTCTCGCTCGCGGTCGCGGCGTCCTGGAGCTGCGCCACCCGGACCCGGGCGGACCGGAAGCGAGCGACCGATGTTTCGACGTCCTGCAGCGCCCGCAACACCGTCTGCGAGTACTGCGCCTCCGCCTCGTCCCTCCTCGCATTCGCGGCGTCCACCCGGCTCTTGATCCGGCCCAGGTTGAGCGCCGGCCACGAGAACGACGGGCCCACGGCGTAGCGGAAGGTGCCGTGCTCGCCCAGCGAGTCGAAGGACGTCGCCGTGAAGCCGGCGCTTCCGCCCACGAAGAAGCGCGGGAGATAGTCGGCCTTGGCCGCGCCGACCAGCGCCTTTTCGGCGGCGAGCTGGCGCTCGGCGGCCGCGACGTCCGGCCGCCGCCGCACGATGGAATCGGGAGTGGCGACGGCCACAACGGGCGGCAGCGCCGGCAGCGGGGCCGCGTCGTCGAGCTCGGTCGCGACGGCCGCGGGCGGGCGGCCGACGAGCACCCCGATCCGGTACTGCGCCTCGGAGACCTGCGCTTCGAGCGGGGGAATCGAGGCCAGCGTGAAGCTGAGCTGCGCTTGCGCGCGCTCGGTGTCGAAGGCCGTGCCCCGGCCCGCGTCGAGCCGCTGGCGCGTGAGGTCCAGGGTGCGGCGCTGGTTCTCGGCGTTCCGCCGGGCCACGGCGAGCTGCTCCTGCGCGCCCCGCAGCTCGAAGTAGGCTCGCGCCACCTCCGCCGTCAGGGAGACCCGCACGTCTCGCATGTCCTGGGTCGCCGCTTCGACGGCCGCCCCCTGAGCCTGGATGTTGTGCCGCAGCCGCCCGAAGAGATCCAGCTCCCACGACGCGTCGAACCCGCCGTCCCAGATGCTCTGGTCGGGGAACGCGCCGCCGCCGCCGATGGGGAACGAGGCGGTCGAGAACCGCTGTCGCGTGAAGCTGCCGCCCGCCGTGACGGTCGGCACGAGGTCGAGCCTCGCCTCCGCGCGCGCGGCCCGGGCGCCGCGGACCCGGGCCGCGGCCGTGGCCACGTCGAGATTCGACCGGGACACGTCCGCGACCAGACGGTCGAGCGTGGTGTCGCCCAGCTCGTGCCAGTACGCGGCCGTTCCAGCGGTGTCATGGGCGGGCGCCGCCGGCGGTGCCGGGAGCACCGCCGGAGGCACCGAGTCCAGACTCTCCCTGAACGTCGCCGGTACCGGAACCTCCGACGCCTGATAGCCGGGGCTTGCCGCGCACCCGGCGAGCGCGAAGGAAAGGAAGATCGCCGCTCGATTACGCATGAGAGCCCTCCTCCAGCACGGCTGGCGCCGGCTCGGCGACTCGGACCCGGCGCTCCACCAGCCCCTGGATGAGGACGTAGAACACCGGGGTGAGGAGCAGTCCGAAAAAGGTGACGCCGAGCATGCCCGAGAAGACCGCCACGCCCATCGCGTGACGCATCTCGGCGCCGGCGCCGCTGGACAGCACCAGGGGCACCACGCCCATGATGAACGCGAGCGAGGTCATGAGGATGGGGCGAAGCCGGAGCCGCGAGGCCTCGAGCGCCGCCTCGACCTTCGACATCCCCCGGATCTGCAGCTCGCGGGCGAACTCGACGATGAGGATCGCGTTCTTGCAGGCCAGGCCGATCAGCACGAGAAATCCGATCTGGGTGAAGATGTTGTTGTCACCGCGCGTCAGCCACACGCCGCCGATCGCGCAGAGCAGGGACATCGGCACGATGAGAATCACCGCCAGCGGCAGCGACCAGCTCTCGTATTGCGCCGCCAGCACCAGGAACGCGAGCAGCACGCACAGCGGGAAGACGAAGACCGCCGTGTTGCCCGCCAGCAGCTGCTGATAGGTGAGATCGGTCCACTCGTAGCCGATGCCGTTGGGCAGCGTCTCGGCGGCCAGACGCTCCATGATCGCGGTGGCCTGACCGGAGCTCACGCCGGGCGCCGGACCGCCGTTGATGTCCGCCGAGGGATACGCGTTGTACCGAAGGCCGCGGTCGGGACCGTACGACTGCTTGACCCGGACGATCGAGCCCAGCGGCACCATCTCGCCGGAGCCGTTCCGCACCTTGAGTTTCGCGATGTCGTCCGCCGTGGCGCGGTAGGGCGCGTCGGCCTGTACGATGACCTGGTAGGTCCGCCCGAAGCGGTTGAAGTCGTTCACGTACACCGAGCCCAGATAGACCTGCATGGTCTGGAAGAGATCGGTGAGCGAAATCCCTTCCTGCTTGACCTTTTCCCGGTCCACCTCCGCGTCGAGCTGGGGGACGTTGATCTGGAAGCTCGAGAACAGTCCGGCGAGCTGCGGCGTCTGATACGCCTTGCCGATCAGAGCCTGGGTCGCCCGGTAGAGCGCCTCCTCCCCGAGGCCCGCCCGGTCTTCCAGCTGCATCTTGAAGCCGCCCACGGTGCCGAGACCCGACACCGGCGGCGGAGGAAAGACCGCGATGAAGGCGTCCTGGATCGAGGAGAGCTTCTGGTTGAGCGCCCCCGCGATCGCGAGCCCGTACTCGGCCTTGCTCTTCCGCTCCTCGAATGGCTTGAGGGTGAAGAAGACGATCCCCGCGTTGGGCGAGTTCACGAAGCCATTGATCGAAAGGCCGGGGAACTGCACCGCCGACTGCACGCCGGGCTGCTTGAGCCCCACCTCGCTCATCTTCCGGATGACCGCCTCGGTCCGGTCGAGCGTCGATCCGTCGGGCAGCTGGGCGAAGGCGACGAGGTACTGCTTATCCTGCGTCGGCACGAACCCACCCGGCACCTTAGCGAACCCGAGCACCGTGAGGCCGATCAGCCCGGCGTACACCGCTACCGCCACCGCGCTCCGGCGGATGACGCGGGCCACCGTCTGGCCGTACGTCGCCGAGGCGCGGGCGAAGGCGCGATTGAAGGGACGGAAGAGCCAGCCGAGCAGCCGGTCGAGCACCCGGGTCGGCGCGTCGGGCCGGGCGCCACGCGGCTTGAGCAGGATGGCGCTCAGCGCGGGCGAGAGGGTGAGCGAGTTGACCGCCGAGATCACGGTCGAGAAGGCGATGGTGAGCGCGAACTGGCGATAGAACTCGCCCGTGAGCCCGCTCACGAACGCCACCGGGACGAACACGGCGCAGAGCACCAGCGCGATCGCGACGATCGGGCCGCTGACCTCCTCCATCGCCTTGTAGGATGCCTCCCGCGGCGACAGACCCTCCTCGATGTTGCGCTCGACGTTCTCCACCACCACGATCGCGTCGTCCACCACGATGCCGATCGCGAGCACCAGCCCGAAGAGCGACAGGGTGTTGATCGAGAAACCGAATGCGAGGAGGATCGCGAAGGTGCCGACGATCGACACCGGCACGGCCACGAGCGGGATCACCGATGCCCGCCACGTCTGCAGGAAGAGCACCACCACGATCACCACCAGGAGCACCGCCTCGAACAGCGTCTTCACGACCTCGTGAATGCCGTCGCGGACGTTAGTGGTCGGGTCGTATACGATCCGGTAGTCCACGCCCTGGGGGAAGTTCTTCTTGAGCTCCTCCATCGTGGAGCGCACCGTGGCGCTGAGCTGGAGCGCGTTCGAGCCGGGCGACTGGAAGATGCCCATGCCCACCGCGTCCTTGTTGTCGAGCATCGAGCGCAGCGAATAGTCGCCCGAGGCCAGCTCGATACGGGCGATGTCCCGGAGACGGGTGATCTCGCCGCCGGCGCCGGTCTTCACGATGATGTCGCCGAACTCCTGCGCGTCCACCAGGCGTCCGCGGGTGTTGACGCTGAGCTGATAGTCCACCCGCTCGGGCATGGGCGGGGCGCCCACCACGCCCGCCGCCACCTGCACGTTCTGCTCCCGAATGGCCGCGACGACGTCCGACGCCGAGAGGCCGCGCGCCGCCACCTTCTGGGGGTCCACCCAGATGCGCATCGCGTAATCGCCCCCGCCGAACACCTGCACCTGTCCCACCCCGTTGATCCGCCCGAGTACGTCTTTGATCTGGAGCAGGGCATAGTTCCTGAGGTAGACCACGTCGTAGCGGTTGTCGGGCGAGACGAGGTGCACCACCATCGTCAGGTCGGGCGAGCTCTTGACCGTGGTCACGCCGAGGGAGCGTACCTCCTCGGGCAGCCGCGGGAGCGCCTGGCTCACCCGGTTCTGCACCTGGACCTGCGCGAGGTCCACGTCGGTCCCGATGCGGAAGGTGACGGTGAGCGTGAGCACGCCGTCCGTGGTGGCCTGGGACGACATGTAGAGCATGTTTTCAACGCCGTTGATCTGCTCCTCGAGCGGCGTCGCCACCGCCTGGGAGATGACCCGCGGGTTGGCGCCGGGATAGACGGCGCGCACCACGATCGACGGGGGGACGACCTCGGGGTACTCGCTGATCGGCAGCGTGAACATCGCGATCGTGCCGGCCAGGAAGACGACGATCGACAGCACCGCCGCGAAGATCGGGCGGTCGATGAAGAAGCGGGAAAA
>Ga0075290_1000037_pt1 | contig 10201 bp, 6 predicted proteins | sample SF_Rice_20C_80N__2_FD_69765 | JGI IMG/M metagenome (GOLD analysis project Ga0075290, IMG submission 69765) | Rice paddy soil microbial communities from Twitchell Island, California, USA - SF_Rice_20C_80N_201 | ecosystem: Environmental > Terrestrial > Soil > Paddy field/soil | place: USA...
CAAGATGCCCAACGTGCTGCCGTACATGGAAAAGGCCTACGACGATCTCGACGGCACGTCGAAGCAGCGCCTGCACCAGAACATGCAGGACATGGCGCAGATGATTTCCCAGGCGTTCGGCAGTCAGACGCTCTGGAGCGGCGAGAAGACCGGCGCAACCAAGACCTACGCCGGCGAGACCTGCGAGGAACACACCTTCGGCCCGATGTCGGTCTGCTCGATGAAGGACGCGCCCTCCGTTCCGCTGCACATGCAGGGCAGTCTCCTGTGTGTCGACTTCGAGGAGACGGCGACATCGGTGAAAAAGGGCGATCCGCCCGCGTCCGCCTTCGAGCCGCCGGCCGGCATCGATTTCACGTCCGACACCAACCTGGCCAACCCCGACTCCATGGCGCACGGGTTCGTGAACTATCTCGCGAGCCAGCAGCTCGCCGACTCGATCGCCAAGGCCAAGGCGGAAATGGCCAAGCAGCAGCAGACCGCGAGCAACGCGAGCACGACGTCCGGCGGCTCCGAGCAACGTGAGATGACGCCGGAAGAGAAGGCGCAACTGAAGGCGAGCTGCGAGGCGCTCAAGAACTTCGATCTGGGCAAGACGATGGCGAATGCCGGAAAGTCCATCGTGAGCGAAGCCGTGAACGAGGCGGTGCAGGAGAAGAAGGCCGAGGCGCGGCAGGACGCCAAGAACAAGATCAAGGGATTGTTCAAGAAGCCGCACTTCTAGGGAGGGCTTCGCCTCGGCTGCCAACCATTTCCGCCTGCCGCGCGTCTACTTGAAGACGAAACGCTGACGCGCGGCGCTCGTAGGGTGAGGGCGCTCACTCTGTCGATGGCGGGATCGGGTCTTGCTCAGTCGGCGACGTTTCATTGCTGCAACGGCAGCTGGTGCTCTCACCGTAGTCCGTCCCTTCTCGTCGTGGCCGGCGCAGGTTCCCGCGCCGGTCCGGGGCGGGAGGGCCTCGCCCCGCTGGCTTCCCACTCCCGAGCTGATTCGCCAGCTCCCCCGTCTCCTCGAGCTGGCCACGGTGCCGGGCATCGCCATCGCCGTGGTGGATGCCGGCCGCGTCTGGGAGCGGGGGTTCGGGAACGCCAGCACCGACCCGGTCAAGCACATAAGCGACGACACCGTCTTCGAGGCCGCCTCGCTCGGCAAGCCGCTCTTCGCCTACGCGGTGCTCCGGCTGGTCGAGGCGCGCACGCTCGACCTCGATCGCCCGCTCTACGAGTATCTCCCCACCCCCGAGGCCGACAACCCGCGGATGCGGCGGGTGACGGCGCGGCACGCGCTCAGTCACACGAGCGGCCTGCCCAACTGGCGGAAGGAGCCGGGGCCCCTGGAGCCGGAGACCGAGCCGGGAACGGAGTACGCCTACTCGGGCGAGGGATACTTCTACCTGCAGCGCGTGGTCGAGAAGGTGACGGGCCGGCCGGTGGCGCGGCTCATGGAGGAAGACGTCTTCGGCCCCCTCGGCATGAGCGAGAGCAGCTACGTGTGGCGGCCCCAGTACGATCGCCGGATGGCGGTGGGGTACGACGAGGAGGGCCGCCGTGAGGAGGTGTACGCGGCGATCGGGCGGCGGTCATGGATCGTGGCGTCGGAGTGGAAGCGGCCGCTGCGCGACTGGCGCTACGAGGACGCGGCGAGAGTCGTCTCCCTGATCAATCCGGAATGGCCGGTCGTGCCGCTCTACATGGTGCCCAATGTCGCCTGTTCGCTGCTGACCACGGCGCGCGACTATGCGAGATTTCTCGGGCGCCTCGTGGCCCCGTCCGGGTCCGGGCTCCGGCTCCGCCCGGAGACGCTCGCGGCCATGACCCGTCCCCAGATCCAGATCAATAGTGCGCTCTCGTGGGGACTCGGCTGGGGCGTTCAGCGCGACGACTTCGGCGAAGTGCTGTGGCACTGGGGGGCCAACAACAGCTTCCGCAATTTCGTCGTGGCCGATCCGGCCAACGGGCGCGCGATCGTCGTGCTCACCAACGGCGAGAATGGCCCGAGGGTGTACGAGCGGGTCATCGCGTCGCTCACGGGTCACGACCACCCCGCCTTTCTCCGGGCCTGACCCCTCGCGTTTCAATGTGACCGGACGGTGCAAGTGGCATCGGTCTCGCCGTCATAGTGTGACATGCGAGACCAACACCGGCCCAAACAGGAACTGATCAACGAAGTCGCCGCGCTGCGGAAACAGGTCGCCGACCTCAAGGAGGCGATGACCGCGCGGCGCCGGGTGGAGGACGCCCTCCGTGCCGCCGAGGAGCAGATGCGCGCCCTCGCCGACGGCGCGCCGGTGGGTCTCTGTCTCTTTCACCGGAGCGGCACCCCGATCGCGGCCAACCGGCCGTTCGCGCGCTTGCTGGGTTACGAGTCGCCCGCCGAGTTGCTGCGGGTAGCGGGCGCGCTCGGCGTATTCGCCAACCGCGACGAGCAGCGCCGGGTGTTCGACCTGGTCGAGCGCGGGCAGGACCGCATCACCGGCGCCATCTTCCGCCACAAGGACGGCGCCCGCCAGGCCTTCGGCGTCATCGGCGGCAGCTGCGCCGATCCCGACGCCGTGGTGCTGGTGGTGCTCGAGCGCCAGCCGCAGCCCTGGCGCGCCCCGCCGCTGGCGGCCCTCAGCCCCGCCTGGACACTCCCGGCACGCTCGGCGTCCTGATCACCCGTCGCGGCCGCCGAGAATCGGCAGAATCTCTCCGGTGATGAAGCTCGAGCACACGGGGGCCGCCATGAATACGAAGGCCGGCGCGATCTCTTCGGGTTGTGCCGGCCGTTTCATCCCCGTCTTCTCGCCGAACTTGGCCACTTTCTCGGCGGGAACATCGGCGGGATTGAGCGGCGTCCACACCGGTCCCGGCGCGACGCAGTTCACCCGGATCCCTCGCTCGAGCAGGCTCTGCGCCAGCGATTTCGTGAAGGCGTGAATGGCCCCCTTGGTCGCGGAGTAATCCAGCAGGGCTCCGCTGCCGTCGATACCCGTCTCCGAGCCGGTGTTGACGATGGCGGAGCCGGGCCCGAGATGCGGGACGGCGGCCTTGGCCATATGAAAGTAGCCGTAGATGTTGGTCCGGAAGGTATGGTCGAACTGTTGCTCGCTCAGCTCCTCGATGCTCGAGACGTGCTGCTGAAAGGCCGCGTTGTTCACCAGAATGTCGAGCCGCCCCAACTCGTTCACCGTCTGGCGCACGGCCTTTCGGCAGAACCCGCTATCGGTCACGTCCCCGCGGATGAGCAGGCACCTCGTCCCTTCCGCTTCGACCGCGGATTTCGTCTCCTCGGCGTCGGCATCCTCGCTCAGATACACGATGGCGACATCGGCGCCTTCCCGGGCAAAGAGCACCGCCACCGCGCGGCCGATTCCCGAGTCGCCGCCGGTGATGAGCGCGCTCATCCCCTCGAGCTTGCCTGAGCCGCGGTATTCGGGCGCCTGGAATCTGGGTCGTGGCTCGAGCCGCGATTCGTCTCCGGGCTTCTCGTGGTGCTGCTTTGGAAGCGGGGGAGCGGGATACTTCCGTTGTCCGACCTGCACTGCCTTGGGTTTTCTGTGTTTGACCGCCACGGTGCGCCTCCGGCCACGTTGTGAGGTGTGCTGTTCGCTGGGGTGATGATGGCTCGCGGGTGGGGGGGATGGCGGTGACGGTCCTCACGCGTCGCGAGGGCGAAAAAGCGCCGCGCTCCACGGAATCTCTCCGTGGAGCGCGGTTGCCTTCATCCAGGTCAGCTCGGTCGGTCACTCCCCGCCGAGCTTGATCCGCTCGACCCGCCGGGATTGCGCGCGCGGGTTGTAGACCCGGAGACTCACCACCGCACCGGGCTTCTGATCGGCCAGCACTTTCCGGAGATCGGCCGCCGTCTTCACGGGGGTGTCCTCGACCGAGAGAATGATGTCGGGCCCGCCGTGATCGCCATCCACCAGCTCGCCCCAGGAGGGGCCGCCCGCCTTCACGGCGGTGACGATGAGCCCCCTCTGCCCGCTCTTGAGCTGCAGCTGGTCTACGTCGCTCGAATCGAGGGGCGCCACGGTGATGCCGAGCTTGCCGAACGAAGCGGCGCCGCTCGGCAGGTCGGCGGAGTCTTCGCCACCGGAATCGTGCGATGCTACCGACTTGGCGGAGGCCATCTCCTGCAGCCGCACTTCCAGGGTCTTCCGGACTCCACCCTTTCGGGCGACCTCGACCTTCACGGTCTCACCCGGCTTCCGGAACGCGATCTCCTGCTGGAGCTGTCCTACGTATTCGACCGGCTTGCCGTCGACCGACACGATGATGTCGCCCGGCTCGATGCCGGCCTTCCTGGCCGGCGAACTCTCGCTGCCGTAGTCCTGCACTACGATGCCCCGGATGTCGGGCAGGCCGACATACGCGGCGTCGTTCGGGGTGGTGTTGCGCACCGTCACGCCGAGCGCGGCGCGGAGTACCTTGCCGTGCTCGATGATCTGGTCCATCACCCGCCGGGCGAGATTGATCGGAATCGCGAAGCCGTACCCCGAGTAGAAGCCGGTCTGGCTCTCGATGGCCGAGTTGACCCCGATGACCTGCCCGGTGACGCTCACCAGCGGGCCGCCGGAGTTGCCGGGATTGATGGCGGCGTCGGTCTGGATGAAGTCCTGGATGCTGCGCTCACTCGAGTTGGGGAGGGCCAGGCTGCGCCCCTTGGCGCTGATGATGCCGGATGTGACGGTGAAGGTGAGGTTTTCACCAAGGGGATTGCCCACAGCCAGGACCCACTCGCCAACCCGAGAGGCGTCGCTGTCTCCCAGGGGAGCGGGAGTCAGATTGTTCGCGTCGATCTTGAGGACGGCGAGATCGGTGCTGGCATCGGTGCCTACCACCTTGGCGGGGAACTCCCGCCGGTCGAGCAGGCGTACCGTAACCTTGTCCGAGCCGTCCACGACGTGGTTGTTGGTGAGGATGTAGCCGTCGCGGGAAACGATGAACCCCGATCCGGCGCTCTCCTCGAACTCGGGCCCCGGGCGTGGCCCGAAGCCGCGCGGGAAGAACTGCCGGAAGCCGGGCGGGAGCTGGAACTGGGGGCCATCCGTGTCCACTTGCTCCTTCTTGCCCGACTTGATGAACACGACGCTCGGCTTGACCTGCTCGGCCACGGCCGCGAACGCCTGGCTCAGATCGGTGAGCGCCGAGGTGCCCCCCGGAGCGGGCGCCGGCGCCCCGGTCTTGCCGGCGGTATAGCTCGGCGCGGACTGCTGTGCCGATGAGGTCAGGGGTACGTGGAAGAGGCTGGCGATGAGCAACCCGGCCAGAAATGCGATGCCGATTCCGCCGGTGCTGATCCGGCTGGTCCATCCTTGCGACATGTAACGCGTCTCCTTTACGAGAATTGCGGGCTCCCGTGTCAACAAATAATGATGCCCGGGATCACGCGAGGGTCGCGCATCCGGCCCCCGCTCAGAGGCCGAAACCGACTTGCCCCAGCCCCGTAGTCAGGGCATGATCCGCCCCGGGCAAGTTGCCCGCCGACACCGTGACCCATGGAGAATCCGATGGACCGACTGGTAGCCGCCCGCCGGAAGCCCCTCACGGGCCTCCTTGCCCTTGTCCTCCTCGCCGCCTGCAGCAGCGGCCGGTCCACTCCCCCGGCCGCGCCGGCCCCGGCTGCGGCAGCCGAGCCGGGAGGGACGGCGTCCCATGCCCGGGCCATGACGGTGCCGACCCTGGCGGGCTTCGATCTGGCGGTCAACAAGCGGACCCGGACCCAGACCGGCGTCCCGGGGCCGGCCTACTGGCAACAGTGGTCCGAATACAAGCTCGAGGCGGAGCTCAACCCGATCTCCAAGCGGCTCACGGGCCACGGAACCATCACCTACCACAATCGGTCCCCGGACACGCTGGCCACGCTCTACGTTCAGCTCCTGCATAACATCTTCGCCCCCGGCGCGCACCACGACACCAACGTGCCGTGGTCGGTCGAAGGCGTCGATCTGGGCAAGGTTGCCGCGCAGGGCACCACGCTCCAGCAGGCAGGGGGCGAGGCTCCGGGATACGAGGTGAACGGCACCATCATGCGGCTCCGGCTTCCCAGGCCAATCCCGCCCGGCGGCTCGGCGGGCCTCGAGTTCGACTGGAGGCTCCGGGTGCCGCCGGATGGCGCGCCTCGGGGCGGCCAGGACGGCGAGGTGTACTACATCAGCTACTGGTACCCTCAGATGGCGGTCTACGACGACATCAACGGCTGGCAGACCGACCAGTATTTCGGCAACGCCGAGTTCTACATGGGATACGGCGACTACGACGTGAGCCTCACGCTGCCGGCCGGCTGGCTGGTGACGGGAACCGGCACGCTCGAGAACCCCGACGACGTGCTGAGCGCGCAGACCCGCGCCCGGCTCGATTCCGCCTCGAGCGCCGCCGGCATCGTGCACGTGGTAGGGGAGAACGATCGCGAGCCGGGACGCTCCACCACCTCCGGCTCGGACGGCAAGCTCACCTGGCACTTCACTGCGAAAAACGTTCGCGATTTCGCCTGGGGGGCCTCGGCGCGATACCTCTGGGACGCGACCAATGCCGCCGTGGGTGACGCCAACGGCGACGGCCGCCCCGATACGTCCGCCATCTATTCGTTCTATCGGCCCGAGCAGCGCATCAACCACTGGGACGAGACGGCCCGGTACGGCCGCCACGCGATCGAGTTCTTCTCGAAATTCCTCTGGCCCTACCCCTGGCCCCACATGTCCGTGGTCGACGGCCCGGACTCCTGCGGCGGCATGGAGTACCCCATGATGACCTGCATCGGGGGGCAGTGGGACACGCTGGGGATGTACGAGGTAGTGGACCACGAGATCGGGCACATGTGGTTCCCCATGATGGTCGGTTCCGACGAGAAGCGGTTCGCGTGGATGGACGAGGGCTTTACCCAGTTCGACCAGTCGCAGGGCATGGACGACTTCTTCAAGGGCTTCGACGACGAGGCGCGGAACCGCCAGAATTACCTGGACCTCGCGGACCAGGGCGGGGAAGTGGAGCTCATGCGCCACGGCGACCGGTATCCCGACTACAACTCCTACGGGGTGGCCAGCTACTACAAGCCCGCCACGATACTCGTGGCCCTCCGCGGAGTGCTGGGCAGGGAGACGTTCCACAAGGCGTTCACCGAGTACGGCCGCCGGTGGCTCTACAAGCACCCGTCGCCCTGGGACTTCTTCAACACCATCGAAAACGTATCCGGTCGAGACTTGTCCTGGTTCTGGCGTACCTGGTTCTTCGAGACCTGGAAGCTCGACCAGGCCATCGACACGGTCACGACAATGGGCGACTCGGCCGACGTGGTCATCTCGAACCGCGGCAAGGCTCCCATGCCGGTCAAGCTCGTTGTCACGCGCGCCCAGGGCACTCCCGACACGGTAACCGTGCCGGTGGACGTATGGCTGGGCGGAGCCAGGAAGACGAGCGTTCGGGTGGCCCGGGAGCCCACCATCAAGACCATCGCGATCGATCCGGGCAACGAGTTCCCCGATGTGGACCGGGGAAACCAGAAATGGCCGAGATAGGGTAACCCCAGTCCCAACCTGGGATTCCGGGGCTACCTTTCCAGGATGCCCCGAGTCCTGATCGTGGCCAACCGCCTGCCCATCACCGTCAAGGTCACCGAGACCGCGGTCGAGGTGGAGCGAAGCACGGGCGGTCTGGCCACCGGCCTTCAGGGTCCGCACGAGCAGTCCGACGGGCTCTGGATCGGCTGGTCCGGCACCACCGAAGACTTGGGCGCCGAGCGGCAGGCGCAGCTCGACGCCAAGCTGAAAGCCATGCGGCTGGTGGCCGTTCCGTTGTCTGGCGATCAAGTGACCCGCTATTACGAGGGCTTCTCGAACGGAGTCCTCTGGCCCCTCTTCCACTACCTGATCGAGCAGATCCCCCTCCAGGTGAGCGAGTGGGACGCCTACGTCGAGGTCAACGAGCGCTTCGCCGATGTCGTCGCTGCCTGCTATAGGCCCGGCGATCTCATCTGGGTCCACGACTACCAGCTCCTGCTCCTTCCGGGCCTCCTCCGACAGCGCATTCCGGACGCCCGGATCGGCTTCTTCCTCCACATCCCGTTCCCCTCCGAGGAGCTGTTCCGCACCCTTCCCTCCCGGGAACGCATTCTCGAGGGGCTGCTCGGCGCCGACCTCGTCGGCTTCCATACTCCGGCGTATCTCCGCCACTTCGCCACCTCGCTCATCGACATTCTCGGTCACGTGGTCGAGATCGACCGCGTGCAACTCCCCGACCGGGAGGTGCGGCTCGGCGTGTTTCCCATGGGCGTGGACGCGGCCGCCTTCGACGCGCTTGGCGCCGAGCCGGCGGTGGAAGAGGAGGCCAGGGCCATCCGGGGCGACGGGAGCGTGCGCGTGCTGGTCGGCGTGGATCGCCTCGACTACACGAAGGGGATTCCGCGCCGGCTGCTGGCGTACGAGCGGATGCTGCACACCCATCCCGAGCTCCGGGAGCGCGTGCGACTGCTCCAGGTGGCGGTCCCGTCCCGAACCGGCGTGGGCGCCTACCAGGACTTCCGGACGCTGGTGGATCAGCTGGTCGGACGGATCAACGGCGCGTTCGGGACGCCTCGGTGGGTGCCGGTGCACTACATCTTCCGCGCGCTCTCCGAGTCCGATCTGGTGGCCCTCTACCGCGCCGCCGATGTGATGCTGGTAACGCCGCTTCGCGACGGCATGAACTTGGTGGCCAAGGAATTCATCGCCTCGAGATGCGACGGCGACGGCGTGCTGGTGCTGAGCGAGTTCGCCGGCGCGGCGTGGGAGCTGCCCGAGGCGGTACGGGTCAATCCCTACGACGTGGAGGGCGCGGCGGAGGTCTTTTACCGGGCGCTGACCATGCCGGCCGATGAGCGGAAGGCGCGGCTCATTCCACTCCGCAGCCGGGTGCGCGCCTTCGACGTCCACCGTTGGGTAAGCTCGTTTCTCCAGCAGCTCGAGGAGTCCACGCCGGTGGCGCCGCCGCGGGGTCCGCCGGCAGGAACCGAAGCCGCTCGTGAGGCGTTGGCCGGCCGGTTGGCGGAAACGGACGGCCTGCTGCTTCTCCTCGATTACGATGGGACGCTGGTGCCCTTTGCCGATACGCCCGATCTGGCGCGGCCTGATCCGGGACTCGTCGCGCTGCTCGGCGCCGCGGCGGCACGCCCGGATACCGAGGTGCACGTCGTGAGCGGGCGCGCGCGGGAGGCGCTCGATCACTGGCTCGGCCGCCTGCCGGTCTGGCTCCACGCCGAGCACGGCTTCTGGTCGCGGGCTCCCGACTCGAAGGAATGGATGCCGGCGGCGGAGCCGGGAGGAAGCTGGCGGGAGCCGGTTCTCGCCATCCTGCGCGACATCACCGCTCGGACGCCGGGATCGCTCATCGAGGTGAAGGCCGCCGCTATTGCGTGGCACTATCGGATGGCCGATCCCGAGACCGGGGCGCGCCGGGCCAACGAGCTGCGCGTGCATCTCAACCAGGTGCTGAGCAATCAGCCGGTGGAGATCCTGCCGGGCCACCGGCTCCTGGAAATCCGGCCCTACGGCATCCACAAGGGACGCATCGTGGCGCAGCTCTCGGCCGAGCGGCTCTCGAATACCGCGGTCGTGGCGATCGGGGACGATCGGACCGACGAGGATCTCTTCGCCGCGCTGCCACCGGAGGCGGTCACCATCCGCGTCGGTCCCGGTCCCACCCGCGCCCGATTCCGGCTCGACGGAATCCCCGCCGTCCGCTCGCTGCTCCGCACGGTCGTGGAGGCGGACGTGGGTGCCCATCACCGCTGAGATGAGCGCGCTCGTTGCGCCGGTCGGCGAGGGCGATCATGCGCTCGGGCCCGCCGACGCGCGGGTGACGCTGGTCGAATACGGCGACTTCGAATGCCCGAGCTGCGGGGCCACCTATCCGGTGCTGCGGGAAGTGCGGCGCGCCTTCGGGCCCAACCTCCGGTTCGTCTTCCGCCACTTCCCGCTCCGTGATTCCCACCCGCACGCCGAGGCCGCCGCGGAGGCGTCCGAGGCGGCCGCGGCGCAGGGCAAGTTCTGGGAGATGCACGATCGGTTGTTCGAGCATCAGGCGGCGCTCGACGGGCGCGCTCTCGCTCGCCACGCCCGCAAGGCCGGACTCGACGTCGAGCGCTTCGAGCGCGAGCTGGGGGCCGGAGCCCATGCGGGCAGGGTGGCTCGGGACGTGGAAAGCGGTCGCACGAGCGGGGTCAGGGGCACGCCCTCGTTGTTCA